>Ga0123337_10002223_pt1 | contig 22488 bp, 11 predicted proteins | sample frozenSSSSmetaG_FD_89792 | JGI IMG/M metagenome (GOLD analysis project Ga0123337, IMG submission 89792) | Glacier valley bacterial and archeal communities from Borup Fiord, Nunavut, Canada, to study Microbial Dark Matter (Phase II) -... | ecosystem: Environmental > Aquatic > Freshwater > Ice >...
AAACATGCGTTTGCATTTCCTAAAAAGCATATCCCGGTTGATCGTTTGCCGGTAGGTGGTTTATACCAGTGGAAACGTAAGGGAGAGTTTCACCTTTTTAATCCACAAACCATACACCTGTTGCAGTATTCAACCAGGATGAATGATTATCCTACATTTAAAAAATAGTCTAAAACTGTAAATGATCAAGGACAAAAAGCCTGTACCTTAAGAAGTCTTTTTCAATTCAATAATCACCGCACCCCCATTTCAATTGATGAAGTAGAGCCAGCGGAAGGAATCTGGAAAAGATTTGCAACCGGGGCCATGAGCTTTGGTTCTATATCCCACGAAGCACATAGCACACTGGCAATTGCAATGAACCGTCTCGGCGGTAAAAGCAATACCGGTGAAGGGGGAGAAGATGAAATGCGTTTCGAAAAATTACCGAATGGCGATTCTATGCGTAGTGCCATCAAACAGGTGGCATCTGCAAGATTTGGTGTTACCAGTAATTATTTAACCCAGGCAGATGAGTTGCAAATCAAAATGGCACAGGGTGCAAAGCCGGGTGAAGGTGGACAGTTACCAGGCCATAAAGTAGATGATTGGATCGGAAGGGTTCGTCACGCTACGCCGGGTGTTGGTTTGATTTCACCGCCTCCGCATCATGATATTTATTCCATTGAAGATTTGGCGCAGTTAATTTTTGATTTAAAAAATGCTAACAGGGCAGCAAGAATCAATGTGAAGCTGGTTTCCAAAGCAGGTGTTGGTACCATTGCAGCGGGTGTTGCCAAAGCAAAAGCCGATGTAGTATTGATAGCAGGTTTTGATGGCGGTACAGGTGCGTCACCGGTAAGTTCAATCAAGCATGCAGGTTTGCCATGGGAATTGGGATTGGCAGAAGCACATCAAACCCTGGTGAAAAATAAATTGCGTAGCAGGGTAGTATTACAAACAGATGGTCAGTTAAAGACCGGAAAAGATATTGCCATTGCCACTTTATTAGGAGCAGAAGAGTGGGGCGTTGCAACAGCAGCACTGGTTACGGAAGGTTGCATCATGATGCGTAAGTGTCATTTGAATACCTGCCCGGTTGGTGTTGCTACACAGGATAAAAAATTGAGAGATCGTTTTACAGGGGATGCAGATTATGTAGTAAACCTGTTTAAGTTTTTAACGGAAGAATTAAGAGAAATCATGGCGCAGCTTGGTTTCCGTACCGTTAATGAAATGGTAGGCCAGGTTGATTGTTTGGAAATGAGAGAAGATATCGATCATTGGAAATATGGTAAGTTGGATCTGTCGCCAATTTTATACAAAGAACCGGCTTCTATTTATACGGGTTTATACAATACAGAAAGCCAGGATCATGAAATGGAAAATGTGCTGGATTGGAAATTATTGGCTGCTGCACAACCTGCATTGGATGAGCAGAAAAAAGTAACGGCTTCTTTCGATATCAAAAATATTGACAGAACTACCGGAACTATTTTGTCGAATGAAATTTCAAAGAAATACCAGGCGGCAGGTTTACCGGATGATACCATTCACTTTAAATTTACCGGAACGGCCGGACAAAGCTTCGGTGCCTTTAATACCAAAGGTGTAACGCTGGAACTGGAAGGCGATGCGAATGATTATTTTGGAAAGGGCTTAAGCGGCGCCAAATTGATTGTTTACCCATCGGCGCAGGCAAGCTTTGTTCCGGAAGATAATATCATCATTGGAAACGTTGCGTTTTACGGAGCTACGTCAGGCGAATCTTATGTGAGAGGCAAGGCCGGTGAACGTTTTGCAGTTCGTAACTCAGGTGCTATCGCTGTGGTGGAAGGTGTCGGCGATCATGGTTGTGAATATATGACCGGTGGAAAAGTGGTGATACTTGGTGACACAGGAAGAAACTTTGCAGCAGGAATGAGTGGCGGTATTGCTTATGTATATGATGTAAAAGGCAGTTTCCCTATACAGTGTAATAAAGAGATGGTCGATCTGGATCCGGTTGGAGAAGAGGATAGGGACGATTTGTTTGGGATGGTCAGCAATCATTTTAAATATACCAATAGCAATGTCGCAAAATTTGTGTTGGATGACTTCGAAAATCAACTAAAGAATTTCGTAAAAGTATTTCCAAGAGATTACAAAAAAGTATTGCAAAAACAAGCTGGTGCTTTGAAAGGCGAACTTAAAAAATAGGGCACAGCGTTTTTAATATCAATTGGACGATTAAAAATATTATTTACTTTAAAAAAATTCTCTCCGTTTGAGAGGCAAAGTATATATGGGCAAACCAACAGGCTTTTTAGAATTTAACAGGGAACTTCCTTCGAAGCGCTTACCTGAAGAACGGGTAAACGACTACAATGAATTCATTGAGAGATACTCTGATGAAAAATTAAACCAGCAGTCTGCAAGATGCATGGATTGTGGAATTCCATTTTGTCATAATGGATGTCCTCTGGGCAATGTGATTCCTGAATTCAATGATGCGGTATATCGTAAAAGCTGGAAAGAGGCATACGAAATACTTTCATCTACCAATAACTTTCCTGAATTTACCGGAAGGATTTGTCCTGCACCCTGCGAAACCGCCTGTGTGTTGGGCATTAACCAGCCGGCTATCACCATTGAAGAAATCGAAAGGCATATTATTGAGATCGCATTTGACAAAGGATATGTGCAGGCAGATAAACAAATTGCAAGAACCGGTAAAAAAGTAGCAGTTGTGGGTAGCGGTCCGGCAGGATTGGCCGCTGCAACACAGTTAAACCTTGCAGGACATTCAGTAACCGTTTTTGAAAGAGATGATCAGCCGGGAGGTTTATTACGTTATGGAATACCCGATTTCAAACTCGAAAAATGGGTGATTGACAGAAGGATTAAATTAATGGAAGAAGAGGGTGTGGTATTTAAATGCAATGCCAATGTAGGGGTAGATATCAGCATCAGCGATTTGTTGAGAGAATACCAGGCAATTGTACTGGCCGGGGGGAGCACCATTCCGAGGAACCTGGATATTCCGGGCAGGAATTTGAATGGCGTTTACTATGCCATGCAGTTTTTAAAGCAACAAAACAAACGGAACAAAGATATTCCTGTTGGTGAAGAAGATATTTTTGCAACTGGTAAGAATGTAATTGTGATAGGTGGCGGCGATACAGGAAGCGATTGTGTCGGTACTTCCAACAGGCAAAAGGCGGCTTCTGTAATGCAGTTTGAATTAATGCCAAAGCCACCGGCACAAAGAAGCGATTATATGCCATGGCCAACTTACCCGATGTTGCTTAAAACAACGTCTTCTCACGAAGAAGGCTGCGATAGGAAATGGGCGGTTGCCACGAAAGAGTTTATAGGTGATGAAAAGGGAAACCTGAAAGCACTGATATTGGTTGACCTTGAATGGAAAATAGTAGACAATAGACCGGCCCAATTTGTAGAAGTTAAAGGTAGTGAGCGGAAAGTTCCTTGCGAATTAGCTTTACTGGCCATGGGATTTGTTCATCCGCAGCATGAAGGTTTGGTAAACGAACTGGAAATTGAACTGGATGAAAGAGGCAATGTAAGGGCAACTGAAAAGAATTATCAATCCAATATTTCGAGGATATTTGTAGCAGGTGATATGCGCAGGGGGCAATCCTTGGTGGTGTGGGCTATTAAAGAAGGTAGGGATTGTGCACAAAAGGTAGATGAATTCCTAATGGGGCATTCATTGCTTGAAACTGCCGATGGTAATGCAATTGCAAGGTACCTTTAGTAAGCAGCTGTAGCGTTGGCCCAGGTTAACTTTTGTTTGTTTGTTCAATTACATATTATATGATTATATCAAAGGGGCGAAACTTAAGTTTTGCCCCTTTTTTTGCACACTTCCCCTTTATTCTGCGCCGGCTTTCTGCCGTATTTTATCCTTTTCTTCCTGTTATTATATGTGACCTGTAAAAAAAAAGTAAATCAGAGCCTGGCCAATAGCCTGTTGCTGTTTACCGCTCTCAAAACGCCGTTGCTGACTCATTTCTTTAGATCAGGCACCATTTCCTTGGTTTCTTTCACCCGCCGGGTGGTAAGGCAAAGATGGATTCTCACTTCAACATGCTGTTGGAATAAACGCTCTGCATACCAGTTTCTATATAAGTTGCTCCAGACCTGTATACTGATTCACTGGGTGTGGCAGATCATGTATTAATTTATATCTATGTTTTTAACAGTATAGTTCAAAGGAAATGAGATTGGGAGGTAATGCATCAGACGGAGTCGTAACATTAAATGTCCGATTTGCAGGGTGAAAGAAGCATAATCAGGCCGGAGAAGTTAGGAAAAGACGACAGGAAATGCCTTTGACAAAATTTTCAAAAATAAAAAAACTCAATATTTTTTGAAAAAAACTCAATAAAATTGCAATTGCATGAAATTCGTATCAAAAATTACCAATTGAATCAAATTTTATAAAATTGCTATTTATCCACAATTTATATAGTTATTTACGCCATAAATAAATAAAATCTATGTATTTCGCTTTAAAATTAGATTGTATTATACACATTGCAGTAAATAAAATATATATTATGTGAAGTTTTAAACCAGAAAGTTGTTATTTTTACTGTGTTAAGTTGATATATAAATAAAATGATATTTTTTATTTATTTTTTAAAACCTAAAAACAATTACGAATGAGAAGACTTACAACCAAATCAGTTATACCATTTGCGGTATTAATTGTGCTTGCATTAGCAGCGGCCTTTATCAAGCCTGAAGCTGATTATGTTCCTGGCCCCAATGATCCTGCATACAATACTTCTGATATGGCCTGGGTGCTGATATCAACAGCTCTGGTTTTTTTGATGACTCCCGGACTTGCGTTTTTTTACGGCGGTATGGTGAATCGTAAAAATGTAATCTCTACCATGATTAAAAGCGTAGTAGCTGCTGGTATTGTTGGAGTTTTATGGATTGTAGTTGGATTCAGTTTAAGTTTTGGCGATTCTCTGGGTGGTTTTATAGGTGATCCAAGAACCTTTCTGTTTTATCAGGGTGTAAAATCGCATGCGGCCTGGCCTTTTGCCAATACAATTCCGCTTACCTTATTTTCTTTGTTTCAGTTGATGTTTGCAATCATCACTCCAGGATTGGTAGTAGGTGCAGTTGCTGAACGTATTCGCTTTACATCTTATGTAGTTTTTATCGTTTTATTTAGTTTATTAGTATATGCGCCGGTTGCTCATTGGAGCTGGCATCCGGAAGGGTTCCTTGCCAAAATGGGTGCCTGGGATTTTGCCGGTGGTACCGTTGTTCATATCACTGCCGGTTGTGCCGCTCTTGCTGGTGCATTGGTTTTAAAGCGTCGTAAATCACATGAAGAAAGAGCTGAGATTCCGCCAGCAAATGTTCCATATGTATTGATCGGTACGGGTTTGCTTTGGTTTGGTTGGTTTGGTTTCAACGCAGGTTCTGCGGTTGGAGCTACTCCACTCGCAGTAAATGCTTTTGGAACTACCAATACAGCAGCGGCTGCGGCAGGTTTAGCCTGGATGTTCTTTGATGTATTAAAAGGTAAAAAACCGTCTGTATTAGGATTTTGTATCGGTGCCGTTGTTGGACTCGTTGCAATTACTCCGGGTGCTGGTTTTGTAGGAATTCCTCAAAGTATCATCATTGGTGTGGTAGGTGCACTTGTTTCTAATATCGCAGTTAGTATCAAACAGAAATCAAGATTGGATGACACACTGGATGTATTTCCTTGCCATGGCGTAGGTGGTATGGTTGGTATGTTATTAACAGGTGTTTTTGCAAGCCAGGTAGTACATGGTATTAAAGATGGTCCTAATGGTTGGGCTTATGGTAACTTCTCTTTCTTTTTGACACAGGCAAAAGCGATGTTGATTGTAGTTCTATATAGCTTCACCGTTTCTTTCCTGATATTCAAATTCATCAACTTTATTTTACCAATCAGGGTTAGTGCTGCTGACGAAGAAGAAGGATTGGATGCTTCCCAGCATGATGAAAAATACTTGCAGGGAACGCTGCTGGTTAATAATGGTGGCACTATGCACGAAAAAGATAATATCTAATTGAATAAACACCAGGGCTTACATTAAGTTTTCCTGTAACCCTGGTGTATTTTTATTTCTATACAAAATGCATGAACAGGTAAAAAGGTCAATCCGTTTTTAGTTCCTGTTCTTCCCATTCATTAACGTTGTTGCTGCTATAAAATTAATACAGGTAGTCATACCTGTAGTTGTTAACCTAATTATCAAAAACAAAAACTTTTAAAATGAGAAAAAAGATTTTAGCAACAGCGGTAATTATTGCTATGTTATCCAATAGCTTAACTGCCCAGGATTCAACCAAGCCTTTTACAATTTCGGGCTCAGTGGATGCCTATTACAGAGTTGGCATTGGTGCCAGTGGTTCTGGTTTTTCAAATAATGCAACAAGTTTCACTAATTCAAACAGCACATTCCAGTTGGGTATGGCCAGCATAAAAGCCGGGTATGCTGTTGGAAAAGGTGGGGTAGTTGTTGATTTGGGATTTGGAAAAAGAGCGGAAGAATTTTCCTATGCTGATGAAGGAACCTTACAGGCAGTAAAGCAGGCCTATTTCTATTATGCTCCTTCGGATAAAGTGAAATTTACTTTTGGTAAATTCGGAACACACGTAGGTTATGAGTTATTGGATCCGCAACTGAACAAAAATTATAGCATGTCGTATATGTTCACCAATGGCCCATTCTCTCATACGGGTGTTAAGGCAGACTTTACATTGGGTGGTGGTTCTGGTTTAATGATCGGTATTGCAAATCCAATCGATGTAACCTCCCCATCAAACGGAAGCGATCCTAAAACATTGATTGCTCAATACAGTAAAGTTGGAGATAAATATTCTGTGTTTGTAAACTATGCAGGTTACTTCGGAGGAAAGAATTTTAATTCTGAAGCATCTAACCTTAATCAATTTGGTGTAACCGCTGCGGCTACGCTGTCTGATAAATTCAGTCTTGGATATGATGGAACTGTTCAGTTTAACAAAGACGAAAATTTCGGTGGAATTGGTAAGTCAAAATCAAAAAGCTGGTGGGGTTCGGCTTTGTATGCAAACCTTACTGCAACAGAAACATTTGGTTTGACGCTGAGAGCTGAATATTTTGGTGATGAAAAATATGGTATTAAAGTTGGAACGGATGTATTTGCAGCTACGCTTTCTGGAAATATCAAAGTAGGAGGATTTACTTTAATCCCTGAGTTAAGACTGGACAATGCAAAGGATGAAATTTTTAGTAAGAATAGTGCCGGAGATGCATCTAAGTCTGCATTCAGCGCTATCCTTGCAGCAGTTTACAGCTTTTAATTCAAACGTATTTTTCCGATAAGTAATTCTAATTAGTAAGAAAATAGTTTGATCCCGTGATTTAGTAAGGGTGACCTTTTTCAAATGGCAAGCAATCGTAAAGGCCCCTCATTTTCATGAGGGGTCTCTATTTTTGGAGAACCCTGTAAAATTAATCAAGTCCTCCAATGAGTCGATGCCTGGGTAAAGAAAGCTGGATTTCATGAAGTTATTGACTGTTGATATCCTTGCGATGTTTGTGGAGACATACTAAGATTGAATCCAAAACCAACTTCAATCGAGTGGGTATTTTGCGTTTATAGAAAAAATGCTTTGGTAGCAATTGTTTGGATAAAAGCCATTGTACAATATCATTGTATCTCTTGTGGTAAAGTTGTATGCAGGGGAGGAGCATCAATTTACTCAGTGCTTAAACATATCTCCTCAATAAAGTTTTTTAATCGATCAACTTAATGCAGAATAAAAGTCATTATAATGTAATCATAAGTTTACATTATTTTTTTACACTTGTAAAGGACTTTGATCATTTAATTAACACGCTTGCTATTTAACTCTACAAAAAGCAGCCAGAGTCTATTAAAGATTTTAGCGGGTTAACTGGATTATTCTAGTAAGCAAAATATTATCGTAAACATGTTTTTTTGGATAATTAAGAATATTCAACAAAAAACGACAATTGTCTATTTTTTTACTGCTATTTCCACTCTTGATTAGATGATATTTATGTTATAGTTCAAAATAGTGATAAAAATTCATCAGATATTGGTGTTATTTTATCTGAATATATATTTTTGTTTTGTATTTCATAAAATTTTGCTAATTTTCCCTCAACTAAAACGATTTGCTATTATGAGAAAATTCATGCATTGTTTTGCACGGGTGACAAAACAATTTCTACTTATTACCCTATTTTTAGCCATTTCCCTGGCGTCCTTTGCTCAAAAAAAGATTGTGGGAAAAGTAGTTGATCCGGAAGCTAAACCTTTAATGGGGGTAACGGTCTCTGTAAAAGGTACGGCGCAGGCTACATCTACTGCAACTGATGGAAGTTATTCAATTGATCTTCCTGTCGGTAAAAATACTTTATTGTTTTCTTCTATAGGGTATGAAATGTCAGAAATAAAAATCGACCCGGGGATGACAAATTTGGACCTTATTCTAAAATTGGTCAGCAATAGTCTCAACGAAGTGGTCGTGACTGGTTAATCAACTCAACGTAAAAAAGATATTATTGGTGCTGTATCCGTAGTAAACACGAAGGATTTGCAAAATACTCCCTCCGCAAATCTTGCCGTTCAATTGCAGGGTAGAGCAGCAGGTGTTACTGTAAGCTCAGCAGGCGAGCCAGGTGCTGGTGCAGTTGTTAGAATTCGTGGTTTTGCCTCCGCAGGAAATAATGATCCTTTATATATCATCGATGGTGTTCCAACAAGTGATCCCTCAATTCTAAATCCAAATGATATAGAGTCACTTCAGGTTTTGAAAGATGCATCTTCTGCATCTATCTATGGCTCCAGAGCTTCAAATGGAGTGGTCATTATTACGACCAAACAAGGGAAATCTGGTAGAACAAGCCTTAGCTATGATGCTTATGTAGGGTCTCAAATTGTAACTGACAAAATGATGCCGGAGATGTTGAATACAACTCAATACATGGATTATCTTCAAAAAACAACAGATGCTTCCTATACACATCCTGTATTTGGTAAGAATGGCGCATTTGCAGTTCCCGCTTTTTATATTACAAGTCCGGGATTTAAAGGCGGCGTATCTGCAACAGATCCGAAAGCTAATCCTGATCTATATTCAATCACGGGAAATCTTTACCAAATATCAAAAACGAGTATGGGTACCAATTGGTTTAAAGAACTCACCAGACCAGCTTTATTCACCAATCACCAGGTTACGGCTTCGGGAGGAACTGATAAAGCACTTTACTCATTGGGATTAAATTATTTTGATCAGTTAGGAACTTTTGTAAATACAAATTTTAAGCGATACACCATTAGAGCCAATACCTCTTTTAAGCCAGTTAGTTTTCTTCGCATTGGCGAAAACCTACAGTTTAGTTACGAAGATCGTTTAGGAGGCTCCAACAGGGGTGAGGGAGATGCATGGGCTTCAGCTTTCCGTATGGTTCCCTACATACCGGTTAATGATATAAAAGGTGGATGGGGTGGTAATGGAGTAGGAGAGTCCGGTAATGGCAGCAATCCAATTGCGAATCTGGCCAGGGCAAAAGATAATACCAATAAATTCAGCCGCCTGTTTGGTAATGTTTTTGCCGAGGTACCTTTTACAGACTATCTGACAGCAAAAACTTCTTTTGGTGTTGATTTGGGGTCTCAATTTGTAAGAACTATTGGTAGAAAAACCTACGAGCGCTCTGAAAACCAGGGGACAACGCAACTTACGGAGGAAGGATGGTATTATATGAACTGGACATGGACCAATACCCTTAATTTCCAAAAGACATTCGCTGAAAACCATGACTTAAAAGTGATGGTTGGTTCAGAAGCCGTGAAAGGTTCTTCAAGAGGTGTAAGAGCCTTTGGACAGAATTTTGACTTTGAAACTCCTGAATTCGTTTCGCTGAATACTGCCAATGCTGGAAGTTTGAGCGACCGGGGCATTTCTAACTATAATTTGGGAAAAAATACTTTGTATTCTTTGTTTTCAAGACTAGATTATGCATATAAAGGAAAATATCTTTTAAGTGGAACATTCAGAAGAGATGGTAGTTCAAGATTTGGACCAAACGTCCGGTATGCTACGTTTCCATCTGTTGGCTTGGCATGGCGAGTTTCTGAGGAAAAATTTATGCAATCAGCAAAATGGATTACGGATTTAAAAATTCGTGGTGGCTGGGGACAAATGGGTAGCCAATCAAACGTAGATTTTAATAATCAGTTCTTTACGTTTACCTCTAATGCCCCTTTGACCAATTATGACATTGCAGGAAATAATACATCTTCTGCCCAGGGATACAGGCAGAACAGAGAAGGTAACCTGGATACAAAATGGGAAACTTCCGAAACAACCAACATTGGTCTCGACGCAACTTTATTTGGTGGTAAAATAGATTTTAGCTTAGACGTTTATCAAAAAGATACAAAGGATTTATTGGTTGACCAGTTCCTGAATGGTTTAGAGCCTCAACTAACTAAGCCAAGGGTAAACATCGGGACAATGCAAAATAAGGGTTTTGACTTGTTGGTTAATTATCATGGAAAACCAACCAGGGATTTGTCTTATGATTTGGGTGTTACCTTTTCCCGTTATAAGAATACTATGACCAAACTGAATAATGAAAATGCACCAAGAATCGTAAACCTGGAAAGGCTTAATGGTGCAGTTAGAACAGAATTAGGTCAACCAATTTCATCGTTTCATGGTTTTATGTTGGATGGTTTTTATAACACGGCTGCCGATCTATCCACTGTATCTATGCCCGGTGCAGTTGTGGGAAGCTGGAAATACAAAGATTTGAACGGTGATAAACAAATCACTGATGCTGACAGAACATTTTTAGGTAATCCTCACCCTGACTTTCAGATGGGATTGAACCTGGGTGTAAACTATAAAGCCTTCAGCTTTACAGCATTTTTATTCTGGAACCAGGGAAATGAGATTTATAATTATACGAAGTATTATACTGACATGAGGGTGTTTGTTGGAGGTGTAAGCACTAGAGTTCTAAATGACAGCTGGACGCCGGGCAATACAAATGCAAAACTTCCATTGTTGGCTCCTGGTACGGCAAATGGTTATACATCATTCACTTCCAGTACTTCAAATTCATATTATGTTGAAGATGGTTCTTATCTCCGTGCTAAAACGCTTCAATTAGGCTATACTTTGCCTAAAAGTTTAGTGAAAAAAGCAAAACTATCAAATGTCCGGGTGTACATACAAGCGCAGAATCTGTTTACAATTACAAATTATACAGGATCAGATCCAGACATTAGTCTGATTTCACGTGACCCTTTTGGTGTACGGGATTATTATATTGGGGTTGATCTGGGAGGTTTTCCAAATCCGAAACAATATATGGCCGGCTTAAGCGTAACATTTTAATTTTATTCAGCATGAAAATGACAATCATGAAAAAAAGACTATTAATAATATCATCAGTAATCGCATTTACTGCAACCATCAATTCATGTAAAGACAAATTTTTGGAGATAGCTCCGGAAGGGGTTTATGATTTGGCCAGTTTAACCAACAAAAAAGGCGTAGACGGCATGCTAATAAATGCCTATGCAACCCTTGATGGCCGGGAAGGTCAGCAGAACGGAGGCGCAAGCAACTGGCTTTGGGGAAGTATCAGAGGCGGCGATGCATACAAAGGAACTGAGCCTACAGATATGGTGGATGCAAACCCTGCTATGCGGTTTGAAATATTACCCAGCAACGGGCAGTTGCCCAATAAATGGACTGCCATTTGGGATGGTGTGGGCGGTGCTAACCAGGTGTTAAAAGTGCTCCCGTTGGCAACAGATATCACTCCTGCAGATGCCAAGCAAATAGAAGGTGAAGCAAGATTTATTAGAGCATTTATGCTGTTTGAAGGAAAAAAGGCTTTTGGAAATATTCCTTACGTAGACGAAACTGTTGTGGACTTTAAGGTTTCCAATACAGATGCTGCTGGTGCTTATTTAAATATCTGGCCTAATATAGAAGCTGATTTTAAGTGGGCTTATGATAATTTAGATGAAACCAGGCCGCATGCCGGACGGGCTAACAAATGGGCTGCCGCAGCGCATCTTGCAAAAGCGTATATGTTTCAGAATAAATATGCAGAGGCTAAGGCGCTGTTCGATTTGATTATTGCCAACGGCAAAACCAGTAAAGGTGTTAAGTATGACCTTACCCCTTCTTACCATGCTAACTTCAGAGTGCTTACCGAAAATAATGCGGAGACAATCTTTTCAATACAGGCATCTTATGGCGATGGCGCTAACACAAATGGTAACTACGATAATACCTTGAATTATCCGCATGGTGGTAGTGCAACTACAGAAAAACCGGGAGCATGTTGTGGGTTCTTTCAACCTTCGCAAAATTTGGTTAATTCATTTAAAACCGATGCTTTGGGTTTACCAATGCCCGCCACTTATAACAATTCCGATGTTACCAGTGATGAACCCTTTTCGTCAGCAGATGCGTTTACTCCATATGCGGGTACAGTGGATCCAAGGTTGGATTGGACAGTTGGTAGAAGAGGTGTTCCATACTATGACTGGGGACTTCATCCAGGGAGAAACTGGATACGCTTGTACACCTACGGTGGCCCCTACAGTCCTAAAAAGAATACTTATTACAAAGCTGATATTGGAAGTTTAGCCGGTACAGTGGGTTGGGGATTTGCAAACAATGCATTGAACTATACGCCCATGCGTTTTGCAGATGTACTGTTGTTAGCCGCAGAAGCCGAAATTGAAGTAGGTAGCCTGGTAGTTGCACAGCAATATATAAACAGGGTAAGAGCAAGGGCAGCCAGCGTTACTGTGATGAATGGTGCAGCGCCTGCAGCAAACTACCTGGTAAGTCAATACGTTGTACCTTTTGCTGATAAAACTGCTGCAAGAACTGCAGTACGTTTTGAAAGAAAGATTGAACTGGGCATGGAAGGCCATCGGTTTTTTGACCTGGTACGTTGGGGAATTGCAGATGTTGTGATGAATACAGAATACTTTCCGAAAGAGGTAGTGAGAAGGGCAAGTGCATTGGCTGGTTCAGTGTTTACTAAAAATAAACATGAATATTTGCCTATTCCTGAATTTGCCATTACCACGAGTATCAAAGATGGTAAACCAACACTTAAGCAAAATCCCGGATACTAGTAGTTAGTTTTTCTCAGTGAATTATTTTTATAGAGGCTGCCTCAAAATTTGGGCAGCCTCTTATTTTTTTATGTTGCTCCAATCAAACAGGTTTGCCGACTGTTATTGATATTTTTACAAGTAAATTAATATGCTGTACCTGAGTATTTTAATGCAAACGGGTATACTATGACTGTTTATATCAACCTTTATGTTTGCTGCCTACTGAAATTGAAACTTGTTTTTTAATCGGTTAATCTACAATCTCGTTACCTTTATTTATCTCGCAAAGGATTGCATTTAAATAATTTTCTATTCCTTTTTTGCAATCGCTCAATTAAAAAGTAAACTATACAATCGTTGTTTGGTATGAAAAAAAATGTGTTTGTATTCCTGTTATTTATTGTGTCCATTGGTTGTAAACATACTGGTAGCCAGCTTTTCAATAATATTGCAGCCGACTATTCCGGAATTGAATTCGCTAATACCATTATTGATAACGATACATTCAATGTGCTGGATGTGGAAAATATTTATAATGGCGGCGGCGTAGGCATTGCTGATTTTAATAACGATGGATTACAGGATATTTATTTTACTGGCAATGCTGTATCAAATAAGCTCTACCTGAATAATGGTGATTTTAAATTTAAAGATATTACCAATGAGGCCGGTGTAACAGGTGATGGAAGATGGAGCAGAGGAGTGAGTGTGGTAGACATCAACAATGATGGTCTAATGGATTTATATGTTTGTGCTACCCTGCTAAAAGATGGATCTAAAAGAGATAATATTTTGTACGTGAATACTGGTATAGATAAAGCCGGCGTTCCACATTTTATAAACAAGGCGGCGGAATATGGATTGAATGACACTTCACACACTACCATGGCCGCATTTTTTGATTATGATAACGACGGTGATCTGGATGTATATCTTTTGATCAATGAGATCCGAAAGGATGAGTACCCCAATAAATTTAGAAAAATTCTGGCGGAAAGTGAAAACCCAAATACAGATAAATTATTTCGAAATGATTGGGATAAAAATTTAAATCATCCGGTATTTAAAGACGTATCCAAAGAAGCGGGCATTACCATTGAAGGGTATGGCCATGGTATAAATATTTGCGATATCAATAAAGATGGTTGGAAGGATATGTACATTACCAACGATTTTCTGCCAAACAATATACTTTACATTAATAACCAGGATGGCACGTTTACGGATGAAGTTCGTACTTATTTTAAGCATACTTCTTCCAATTCAATGGGGCAGGATATCGTTGATATAAATAATGACGGTTTGGAAGATGTGATAGAATTAGATATGAGTCCTGAGGATAATTATCGCAAGAAAATGATGCTGATGCCAAACAGTTACCAGCAGTACATCAACATGGATTATTTTGGCTATCAGTATCAATATGTCCGTAACGTAATCCAGTTAAACCAGGGGCCAAGGGTTTTACAAAATGATTTAGTAGGAGCGCCAATATTTAGTGAGATAGGTTTTTTAGCAGGCGTAGCAGAAACGGATTGGAGCTGGACACCGGTTGTAGCCGACTTTGATAACAATGGCTTTCGGGACATGATCATAACCAATGGTTTTCCCAAGGATGTTACCGATCATGATTTTATTTCTTTTCGGACAAAGGCTTATTTAATTGCCAGTAAAAAAGATATTTTGGGACAGGTACCCGAAGTGAAGATTTCCAATTATGCATATAAGAACAATGGCGATCTTACTTTCACAGATGCAACCAAAGAGTGGGGAATTACCGCTCCCTCTTTTTCAAACGGAGCGGTGTACGCTGATTTCGATAACGATGGGGACCTCGATTTTGTGGTGAATAATATCAATGATAAAGCATCCTTGTATAGGAATACAAGCAGACAGTTGAAAAAAGAAATCAATCATTACATTCAATTGAAGCTGGAAGGCGATAGCCTTAACCGAAATGGTTTGGGTGCAAAAGTTGAGATGTTTTATGCACAGGGTAAAACGCAGGTATACGAGAATACACCTTACAGGGGTTATCTTTCGTCAAACCAGGGTGTAGTGCATTTTGGTTTGGGGAGTGTAACTTTAGTTGATTCAATTATAGTAAAATGGCAAAATGGTAAAATGCAATTGTTGCGTAATACAAAGGCAGATCAGTTGTTGGTAGCCCTACAAAAGAATGCTGTTACTGACTATTCCTATAAGACTGATGAGCTTGCAAAAAGCACGTTGTTTAGAGAAATTACAGATTCTGTGAATGTTCATTTTATTCATGAAGAAAAGGATTTTGTTGATTTTAATATTCAAAAATTACTGCCTCATAAGTTTTCTGAATATGGTCCTGCATTGGCTGTAGGCGATATTGACCAAAATGGATTGGATGATATTATTTGTGGAGGCGCATTTAGTAAAAGTGCCCAATTGTTTTTACAACAGCCGAACACTAGTTTTGTGCAAAAGCCTTTATTAAAATCTACTAATCTTGATAATAAACTGAATGAAGATACCGGGCTGTTATTGCTGGATGCAGATGGTGATGGTGATTTGGATTTGTATATTGCCAGCGGAGGATATGAAGGCGCACCCGGTAGTAGCGTTTACCAGGATATGTTTTATATCAACGACGGCAAGGGAAACTACACGACCGATTCACTGATACTGCCACAAAATTTTGCCAGTAAGTTTTGTGTAAGGGCAATGGATTATGATAAAGATGGCGACCTTGATCTTTTTGTTGCCGGACGTGTAGATCCCTGGAATTACCCGAAACCGGTATCCAGTTTTATTTATAGAAACGATTCGCAGAAAGGAAAAATCAGGTTCACAGATGTGTCCAATGAAATAGCAAAAGATCTAAAAAACATAGGGCTTGTTTGCGATGCTTTATCTACTGATTTTGACAACGATGGCTGGCCCGATCTTATCCTTGCAGGCGAGTGGATGCCATTGACTTTTTTTAAAAACGAAAAGGGAGTATTTAAAAATGTCACCCAAAATACTGGTATTGCAAACCAGGTTGGCTGGTGGAATACCATTGCCCCCGGCGATTTTGATCAGGATGGTGATATAGATTACATCGTCGGCAATCTCGGCCGAAACTCACTCTATAAAGCTTCAAATGAATATCCGGTTTCTATTTATGCAAAAGATTTTGATCACAATGGAAGTTATGATGCCTTCCCGGCATTGTACTTTCCTGAGAGCCAGATTGATCAAACCAAAAAGAACTTTCCTGCTCAAACACGGGAAGATATCGTAAAGCAAATGATCAGCATGCGATCAAAATATCAAAATTTTAAATCGTTTGCAACTACCACGATTGATCAGCTATTTTCTGCCGAACAAATGAAAGACGCATTGGTGCTGAAAGCAAATAACCTTAGTTCTTCTTATCTGAAAAATGAAGGGAATGGCAAGTTTACACTTTCTTCATTACCCATACAGGCACAGTTTTCTGTTTTAAATGGAATCGTAGTAGATGATTTTGATGGAGATCATTATCTGGATGTTTTGATCAATGGAAATGATTATGGAACAGAGGTGAATGTTGGACGTTACGATGCATTAAACGGGTTGATGTTAAAGGGAAATGGCAATGGCGATTTTGTGGCACAATCCATTCTTGAAAGCGGTATTTTTATACCGGGTAATGGCAAGGCTTTGGTAAAGTTGAAAACTAAAAGTGGGAAATATATGCTTGCGGCAGCTCAAAACAGGGGGGCACTTAAGGTTTTTGAATTAAAAAGACATGTGGATATCGTGAATGCAGCACCTACAGATGTGAGTGCAACAATCAGATATAAAGACGGATCATCATCAATGCAGGAATTTTACTACGGAAGTTCATTTCTATCTCAATCAGCCAGATTTTTGTGTATTGATAGCAGGGTATTAACTGTAACTTTTACTGATAGTAAAGGGGCCATAAGAAAAATAAAATGAAAAAATTACACCGAAATAAATGAAACGATCCAGGCCGGTTGACGGAATATTGCCCCTTCTCGTTATTTTGATATTGATAGCTTCTGCTTGTAATCAGAATAACGAAACAAAAATGCATCTCTACGAAAACAAGCTGGGTATCAAACCTGCCAGGCTGGCCCAAATTGATACCGTACATTTTACCACCATCCAATGGATAGAACCCATAAAGAATATCGGGACAATGCAGGAGGGAGATAGTGCGATCCTTCAATTTAAATTTAAAAATACAGGAGTGCATCCACTTTTTATAGTTGAAGCAATTCCTTCGTGTGGGTGTACCATACCTGCCTTTCCCGAAGCTGCCATCATGCCGGGCGATGATGGAATATTGATCGTTCAATTTAAAACAGCCGGCCAGGCAGGCGATGTCCATAGATCAATTATTGTAACCAGTAATACCTCCAATGGTGCAAAACACACATTGCTATTTGAAGGGAAAGTAACGGCTAAAAAACAAACATAAGAAACAAGGAGATTTTGTTTTAATCATTTATTTATCGCAACACCTATCCTGAGTGAAATTGGTAAATATGAGTGAGCCTTGTTTTAAATAAGAAACTAGTTATGCGTAAAGTGTTTTTATTGGTAATTTATTCGGTTGTGTCAGGCTTTTTATTGTTATCCTGTAAGCAGCTTAAAAAAAATAACACCCACCTGAATGTTGCTGATGAAAGCATAAAGAAGGGGAGGGAGCTTGCAGCAATCCACTGTCAATCCTGTCACCTGATGCCTGATCCTTCACAATTGGATGCGGCAACATGGGAAAATGGCATACTACCAGCAATGGGCCCACGATTGGGTATATTTAGTTATGGGTTTAATAAATATCCGTCGCAAAGGTATGATGCGTTCGTGCCGCCGAATTACTATCCATCCAAACAGCGAATAAGCTACCTGGAGTGGCAAAATATCATTGATTATTATACGGCTCTTGCTCCGGATTCTTTGCCGGGGCAAACACGTTCCAAAGCCATCAAAACGGGACTGGATATGTTTAGCGTCGGGTATCCCGATAAAAGTTATCCTTCCCCTGCTATTTGTTTTACAAAAATTGATACGCTTGCTTCTCCACACAAATTACTTTTGTTTGATTTGTCCGGCAATGTAACAATGAGCTATAGTAAGCACCTTGAGTTGACGGATAGTGTTTCTGCGGATGTAACCTTTACGGATATTGATTTCTACCACGATACCATGGTGGCCTGCAACATCAATATCATCAATCCTACTAACGGCCGTTTTGGAAAAGCGCACTATATCAATAAAGATAACAATGGTAAGATGAGTATAGATACAATTGCATTGTTTGAGAAACTTGCCAGGCCCGTTCAAATAACTGCTTGTGATCTTAATAATGATAAAAGAGTGGACTACCTTGTTTGTGAATTTGGCAATTTATCAGGAGCTTTATCATGGATGGAAAACAAGGGCAATGGAAAATTTGCTTATCATGTATTGCGGGCAGAGCCAGGGGCAATCAAGGCGTACATAGAAGATGTAAATCACGATGGATTACCAGATATCTGGGCTTTGTTTTCGCAGGGCAACGAAGGTGTTTTTTTATTTACCAACCAGGGTAATGGTAAATTTAGTGAGCAAAATATCCTGCGTTTTCCGTCGGTTTTTGGCTCTACTTATTTTGAATTAGCTGATTTTAATAAAGATGGCTTAAAAGATATTGTGTACACCTGTGGCGATAATGCAGACTATTCCATGATACTAAAACCGTATCATGGTGTGTATATCTATTTAAACGAAGGAAACAATAAGTTTAAGCAAAAATATTTTTTCCCGATCAATGGTTGTTACAAAGCCATGGCAAGAGATTATGATCGGGATGGCGACCTGGACATCGCCACCATCGCCTTTTTTGCTGATTATGCTGCTCAGCCGGAAGAAGGTTTTGTATTCCTTAAAAACACGGGTGATTTTAAATTTGAACCTTCTACAATTGCTGCATGCAAAACAGGCAGATGGCTTACTATGGACGTAGGTGATCTGGATGGAGATGGTAAAATTGATATTGTACTGGGAAATTTTTCTGTTCGGCCATCAGTGATCAAACCATCAGAGGATTGGCAAAAAGGACCACCCTTTATTCTACTTAAGAATATCAGTAAATAAATGTAGTATTGAATTAAAGAATAAGAGCAGTGGCGATGCAAGCTTTTAAAAGAGGAATCGCAGACTCAGTTTACAAGGCATCTTTCTGCCGGAATTGAGTGATAAATTTTAAAAATATCCATTAAAAAAATCTAATGAAACAGTTTAAATTAATACCTGTTTTTTTATGCTTGTTGATAATTAATTATAGTTGCCATCAAAAAGTAAAAATAGCGTTGAATGATGCAGCAATACTGCATCAAAACCAGGACGAGCTTACACAGGTTATCATCTACGATGTATTTACACCACCTGTAGCCAGCAGGATTTATGTATATTCTTCCATTGCTGCATACGAGGCTATCCGTTTTAGTAACAAAGACTATCCATCCATTGCCGGGAAATTAAAAGGTTTTGGGGAAATGCCCCAGCCGGAAAAAGATAAGACTTACAATTATGCATTGGCGGCCAGCAGAGCCTTTTTTACCGTAGTAAGAAATGTGAAGGTTTTCTCAGTTGATTCTCTGAAAAACTACGAAAAATCCTTGTACAGTGACTTTGAAAATAACATGGATGAGGCTACCTACAACCGTTCGCTTGATTTTGGTGATACCATTGCTAAAGTGATACTGAAAAGGGCAATGTCGGATGGATACCTACAATCAAGAGGTAAGGCGAAAAACCTTGGAAGCAATGCACCGGGTAAGTGGACTCCTACACCTCCGGATTACCTGGATGCCGTGGAATGGTGCTGGAATACCATGCAGCCGATGGTAATGGATTCTGCTACTCAGTTTATGCCACCAAACCCGCCACTGTTTAGTAAGGATACCAATAGTTTTTTTTATAAAGAAGTAAAGGAAGTATATACAATCAGTAAAAGCCTGACAGAAGAACAAAAAACGATTGCAAGTTACTGGGACGACAATCCATTTGTAATGGAGCACTCCGGGCACATGATGTTTGGAAATAAAAAAATTACCCCCGGAGGACACTGGATGGGGATCACAGCAATTGCGGCAAAAGAAACAAAGGCTGACCCCGTGAAAGTGGCACAGTCCTATGCATTAACTTCCATTGCCTTATACGATGCTTTTATTTCTTGTTGGGATGAGAAATATCGCAGTAATGTGGTACGGCCTGTTACAGTAATTAATGAGTCGATTGATAAATACTGGACACCTTTTCTGCAGACACCTCCTTTTCCGGAATATGCAAGCGGACACAGCACCATTACGGCATCGGCCGCCGAAGTATTGTCATTTTTATATGGTGAAAATTTTGCTTTTCAGGATACAAGTGATCTGAGGTACATCGGAATGCAACGTCATTTTAATTCTTTTAGCGAGGCCGCAGCGGAAGCATCCATTAGCAGGGTATATGGCGGCATACACTACCGCAACAGCGTGAACCAGGGTGCCATTGCCGGCAAAAAGCTGGGAATGTTTATTGTTGAGAAAGTTCTTAAATGATAAACAAATCGTATCGTACCTGATCCTTTCAAAATGGCATAGTAATTAGGATTTGGTCTACTATCTCAATAGCTTAACAACGTACCCTATGCGAAGCGATATTATTATTTAAGTACTATGTTTTTTTTTACAATTAAATAGAATCCGGCTAACACAATAAAGTACTAAACGAAGCGTTCACATCCAGTAATGGTTATAGCTTTTTCATGAATACGGTTGGTGTTGAGCTAACCTGGCATTGAAAGTTTACTGAGTTTTTAATCGACCATCCAACCCTAATGAAAGCAAGTATTTATACGATACTATCACCTTTTGTTACTATTTCGTATGTAGTAAATAAGTACCTGACTGGTATACTCATATTTTTATTTTGCCAACAAACTTTTTCGCAAGCGCCAGCCATTACTTCATTTACACCGGCTATTGCAGCAACAGGTGCAGTAGTTACCATTACCGGAACCAATTTTACAGGAGCAACAGGAGTTAGTTTTGGGGGAACCGCAGCGACTTCTTTTTCCATAGTGTCATCCACTACCATTACTGCGTCTGTTGGAAATGGTTCAACTGGATCTATAACAGTTCACAAGGGAGGCTTAAACGGAACCAAAACCGGATTTTACTACTTACCACTGTCCGGAATTATTACCGATTTCGCAGGCTATTGGTCATCAACTACCATCGCAAACAATTCTACCAACCCTGATGACGCCAATAATTTACTGGCTTTTACCTATAACGGAGCAAATTATTCCACCGGTGTAAATGATGCGATTCTTACCGGGCAAGGTATTAACTTTTCTGCCGGCCGCTTTAGATCATTACCGGTTGCCAATATTGCCGGTAATAATGTAGGAAGCAGTATTTACCTTGCAATGGCCAGTAAAGCGGATGGCAACGCATTGGTTGCAGACGCATCGACGGTATCAAATTTGACAGTGAAGGATGTATTAACAGACGGGGTCAATGGTTTAAATATGGGAACAGGATTTACAAATCTGCCTACTACTGCCTTGATGACTTTTGATATCCATATCATTAATTTGGAAAAAATATTGGATGAAGAGCCTGATATTTTAATTACACAAATAGCTTCGCCTTCAACTGGTAATGATGTTTTTCAATTTGTAAACTCAGCCGGCACTACCATTGGAAATATTATTACGCAGGATATGACGCAGGTTTCAAAACTTGGTACTTATAGTTTAGACTTATTTTATTTAAGTCCGGGCGCTTCCTTTAACACAGCCAAAGGCTACAAGGCTTTTGACAATAATACAACCAGGGAAATCAGGGTGGTAGCATTTAAGTTGTCAGACTTTGGCATTACAGCCGGCAACTATTCCAATATTGCCAGATTGAAAATTACGCCCAGTGGTACCAGTGATTATGCGTTTATAGCATTTAATGCAAATGCTATTGAAATGGCACCGAATATTTCCCAAAACCTTGATAACACAAATAGCTCAATTTGCAGTGGAGGTACTGCTAATTTGGAAGTAATTGCAAGTGCTGCCTACGGAGGTTCTTTAACCTATGGCTGGGAACAATCAAATAACGGAGGGGCATTATGGACTACAGTAACTGATGGGGGAAGTTTTAATGGTTCAACTACAAAAAGATTGAGTATAACCTCTGCAACACATAGTTACCTATACAGGGCCAGTGTTACTGAATCAGGAACCGGATTTACTTCTATAAGTGAAAATTTTACTATTGCGATCATTACGCCAACAACACCCACAGGAGTAACTGTCTCGGCTACTGCTACTACAACCTG
>Ga0123337_10002225_pt1 | contig 22472 bp, 17 predicted proteins | sample frozenSSSSmetaG_FD_89792 | JGI IMG/M metagenome (GOLD analysis project Ga0123337, IMG submission 89792) | Glacier valley bacterial and archeal communities from Borup Fiord, Nunavut, Canada, to study Microbial Dark Matter (Phase II) -... | ecosystem: Environmental > Aquatic > Freshwater > Ice >...
AAATGCGCCACTAAAGCCACAAACAATGGAGAGGAACCTATGATCATGGCTGAAATTGAGGCCGGCACCATGCTCACACCCAAATAGAAGAGCGAATATTGCAAGATTACCTGTAAAAAGGCAATCAGGCATACATACCCGAAATTCTCACTCACTTCTTTCCTGAACCGTGTGAGATCATACACAACAGGAACTAACATCAGTCCCGAAATCACAAAACGAATCCCCGCAAACTGCAAAGGCGAATGGTATTTAAGGCCAATCTTTACCCCCACAAATGCCGAAGACCATAGCAAACAGGCAATAACAGCGAGAAATGTAGTTTGGGAAAAATGTTTCTTCATTCAAGTACTTCACTCGTTAAATATAAACAATAAAAGGCAGCTTATGGCTACCTTTTCCGTTTTTATACAATTGTATTTTCGTTAAATCCATTTTAAATAATGGAAATCCTGCCTGTGCGGCAATTCCGGGTTTTTGGGATACAGGCGGATGGCATAACTAAATGCACCCGAATTCATAAGTTGCAGGTTCAGTTTAAAAGTAACGATCGATCCTTCAATTTTTTCTACCTCAAACTGTAAACAATCCACCAGCGTAGCCGTATCATCTTCACCATTTTCAGTAATTACCATTTCAACCCCCGCATCCTCTGGTTTCAATGCTTTAAGATCGACCACCACCCATGCCGGATAATTTTCTCCGATTTTCAATACATTGGTAATTCCGTTGGTGATCTTAACTTCTTTTACTTCTATATTATCCCAAACTTGGGAAACATCAAACTTCCACTTGGCAATTTCTTTGGCTATTTGATAGTTCGAAGCTATTAACCGGGCAGAACGAATGGCTTGAGGGTTGTAGAAGCGTTCCTGATAGTCGCGTATCATGCGCGCTGTGGTGAAATGGGGAGCTACTTTTGCAAACGTATTTTTAATGTACGACACCCATTTCTCCGGAACTCCTTTATTATTTCGGGTATAAAATGCCGGTAAAATTTCATCTTCAAAAATATTGTAAATGGTTTCGGCATCCAACTCATCTTGTAGCTCGCTCAAATCATAGGAGTTTTCCTGCGCGAGGGCCCAACCTGCATCTTTCTTGTATCCTTCGACCCACCAACCATCAAGTACTGAAAAATGGATGGTGCCGTTCATCACCCCCTTTTCACCACTGGTACCCGATGCTTCGAGAGGACGGGTAGGAGTATTCATCCAGATATCCACGCCCTGCAACATCATTTTGGCAAGGTTCATATCGTAATTCTGAACAAAGAGAATTTTACCTATGAACTCCGGTCGTTTTGAGATTTCAACGATGTACTTGATCAGGTCCTGACCTGCTTTATCGGCAGGATGCGCTTTACCGGCAAAGATAAACTGTAGGGGACGAGCCGGATTGTTTACCAATTTAGCCAACCGATCAAGGTTTCTGAATAGCAAATGAGCTCTTTTATAAGTCGCAAACCGACGTGCAAATCCAATGGTAAGTGCGTAAGGGTTAAGTTTCCCTAACACCTCACTTATCTGTTTGGGGTTTTCGTGCCTTTTAATCCATGTGTCGGTAAATCGCTGTTTGATATATCCGATGGTCTTCAGGCGAAGATTCTGCTTGATATTCCAGATTTCTTCGTCCGGAATCATGTAAATATGTTCCCATACATCAAAATCCAGTTGTTGTTCGGGAAATTTATCCCCAAAGTATTTCTGATGAATTTCTTTCCACTCTTTGGCAACCCAAGTTGAATAATGAACCCCATTGGTGACATAACCAACCTGAATCTCTTCGGCCAGGTATCCTTCATACAAGGGGCGCAATATTTCTTTCGACACATCTCCATGTAAACGGCTTACCCCATTTATGCCCACCGAAAGGTTACAGGCCAGGTAGCTCATATTGAAGTGATCTTCAGATAAGCTGGCTTTCCCTAAACTGAGGAATTCATCCCAGGTAATTTCAACTTTTCCGGGATAATTCTCCATATACTTGTAAAAAAGGTCCTGATGAAATGAATCATGTCCTGCCGGAACCGGAGTATGAGTGGTAAATAAGGTTGAAGCCCTTACCACTTCTTTGGCTTCGGCATATTTCAATGCTTTATTTTCAACCAGGTCTTTAATTCTCTCGAGACCTATCATGGCAGCATGTCCTTCATTGCAATGATAGATATCTGACTCAATGCCCAGTTCTTTCAACACTCGGATTCCGCCAAGTCCAAGCAACATTTCCTGCTTCAACCGGTTTTCATTGTCACCACCATATAAGTGATGGGTTACAAAGCGATCCTCATCGCTATTGCCATCAAAATCGGTATCCAAAAGGAAAAGTTTTACCGAACCCACATTGACCTGCCAAACACGGGCATTGACAATTCTGCCGGGAAATTCAACCTCAATGCTTACCCACCCGCCATTTTTGTCGAATGCAGGCTGCACGGGGATTTTTGAAAACTGCTGTGCATCGTAATATGACAATTGTTCGCCGGCGATCGAAATATTTTGTCTGAAATAACCGTAACGATATAAAAGTCCAACGCCCGTTAGGTTTACTTTTGAGTCGCTGGCTTCTTTCAGGTAATCACCTGCCAGAATGCCCAACCCACCCGAGAATATTTTAAGGCTGTCATGTAATCCGTATTCCATGCTAAAATATGAAATCGAAGGGCCTTGAAGGGTTTTGCGATCATCGAGGTACTTGTGTAGCATTGCTGAAACTTGATTCATTTTCAGGATAAAGCGGTCATCATTTTCGAGTTCCAGAAAACGCTGATAGCTTACCATCTCGAGAAGCAAAATGGGGTTATGTTCGCACTCTTCAAATATCTCGGCATCGATCATTTGAAATAATTCGCGGGCTTCATTGTTCCATACCCACCAAAGATTGCGACTAAGCTCTTTTAAAGGATCTAATTTTTCAGGTATATCTGATTCAACAAATAATTTTTTCCAAACTGGCTGTTCCACAATAGACTGTTTTATAAACCTAACACCATCATCCATCTTCTGTCTCTTTATTTCGTTTCTACCATAAACGCTCTAACACAATAAGGGTAAAAGAAGTCAAAAAATAATTTATTCCTAAAAACTAAATGTAAAGATGGTGTTAAATTAATGGTTGTTAATAATGTTAATTGCTGGTAATTTTTGTTTTAGTAGTTTTTGCAGGAGCCAAAGACCCCCGCTGAACGTTTTGTTTTGATTGCAGAATTTTTATTTCCGCCTCCTGTTTTTTCAATTTAATATCCTTTTCTTCCAGAATTTTATTGAGTCCTGCAATCTCAATTTCCGACTTACTTTCAGGAACAAATGAATTGAGCCTTAGTTTAAAATCGTTTAAAACATTCATGTAATTAATGAATGCTTCATAAGGACTTTCATACGGGTTAAAATATTTGTGTACTTCGCCATCAGAGAAAAACTTGGTGCACATGTAATAGAAATGGTCACTCGACTGCAAATAATTCCAGTCTTTAATCATGGCGCTATCTGTTACCCTGTTCATACGGTCGGCAAGTTCATATAATTTATTAAAGGCTTCATCCTGCAGTTCATTTCCTAGCCAGGCTGAAAGATCGCGTTCTTCATCGGCCCACGAAATGGGTTGTGGAACACTCACTATTGAAACGGGCTGAAACTTTGCTGCAACTTCGGAAGGAGTAGCAAAGGTCATTTTTGAATTCTTGAAAACGGCCTGAGGTAAATTTTCCAGGAAATTAAAAATACCGGTATCTGCTGCCTGATGTTCGCCAAAGGCCTCGTAATCCAGAAATATATTGCAAATTTCATCCTTGTCAAGGGCACTGATCCATTTAACAAATTTTTCAGCCGTTAAAGGATATTCATTCCAACCCTTATTTGAAAAGCGAAAAGCCAGATCATCACTCAATTTAAAATTGCGCATCAGCACTTTCAATCTTGGATTAATGGCATTCACATACAGAAAGTTGGGCGATTTCCAACCCAGAATATGCCGTGCCCCTTCGGTCACCATTGCTTTATAGCCCATTTCTGAAACCATTGCACCGATTTCATCCGAATAGATTAATTCAGTATTTCTGAATACGGTTGGTTTCTGTCCAAAATATTTTTCAATCAGCAGGTCGTGATCGGCTACCTGTTTTTTGAAAAGGGTTGGATTTTTCAACGAACCCAATGAATGAGAATAGGTTTCAGATAAAAATTCAACATGTCCCGTATCCGCCAAAGCCTTGAAGGAATCCAGTACTTCAGGGGCATATAGTTCAAATTGTTCGAGTGCCAGCCCTGAAATGGAATAGGCAATTTTAAATTTGCCCTTATGTTTCTTGATCAGTTCCAGCATTAGTTTGTTGGCCGGCAGGTAACAGCGGTCAGCCACTTTACGCAGAATAGATTCATTGGCATAATCATCGTAATAATAATGATCGTTGCCGATATCAAAAAAACGATACCGTCGGTAACGAAAGGGTTGGTGAACCTGAAAATAAAAACAGATGGACTTCATATCAATTGATTTTTTAATATTCTTTTTCAATTACTTCGCGATAAATATTACGTACTTTTTTTGCAGAGGTTCTCCACAGAAGATTGTCCACTTCCACTTTCCCATATTCTTTAAACATGGAGTGAAGGGCCGGATAATTGATCAACCCATAGATAGCGTCGGCCATGGCATAAGTATCCCAGTAGTCAATTTTGATGGCATATTTGAGAATTTCTGAAACCCCTGACTGATACGAAATAATCACCGGCACGTTGGATTGCATAGCTTCCAGGGGCACAATTCCAAATGGTTCGGAAACAGATGGCATGACGAATACATCGCTCATGTGGAACATATCGAAAACATCATCGCCTTTTAAAAAGCCTGTGAAATGGAACCTATCGGTGATTTTTAATTCGGCTGCCCTTTTTATCATGGCATTCATCATATCTCCGCTGCCAGCCATCACAAAACGCACATGATCCATCTTTTGAAGAACCAAATTAGCGGCCTCCACAAAATATTCAGGTCCTTTTTGCATGGTGATGCGTCCAAGGAATGTAACAATCTTTTCATCCACCCCTTTCTTGAGCTTTATTTTTTCATCCGTTGATAAAGGTTCAACGGCATTGTAAACTGTCACCACCTTGTGAGGATCGATATTGTATTTTTCAATCACAATGCTTCGTGTCAGGTTACTTACTGTAATAATTTTATCGGCTGCATCCATGCCTTCTTTTTCCATGGCATAAACCTGAGGATTTACACTTCCCCCGCTACGGTCAAAATCGGTGGCATGAACATGGATCACCAATGGTTTTCCTGAAACACGTTTGGCAGCTATACCCGCCGGATAAGCCAGCCAGTCGTGGGCATGAATGACATCAAACTCGTTGTCACGGGCAATTACTTCGGCTACAATTGAGTATTTATATATTTCCTCCAGCAGGTTTTGATCATATTTCCCCGAAAAATTAATTTTTCCTTCAGAATCAGTCTCAATAAACTTTGTTTTTTCTGAGACCACTTTGGTTGACAACTTCCAAAATTCTTCTGGATCCATGTAAGGGACCATTGAGGATTCAACTTCGTAATAATCAATTTTTGACTGAAGATTGCTGAATTGAATTTGTTTGTGGGTCACAGGCACTTCATTGGCACCAAGAAGTTTCATGGTCGACTGATCTTCATCGCCAAAAGCCTTTGGAACCACAAAAATTACATCCATATCATTCAATCCGGTCAACCCTTTGGTCAAACCGTAACAGGCAGTGCCCAGCCCTCCCGATATGTGAGGGGGAAATTCCCAACCAAACATCAAAACCTTCATAGATTCAAGTTAAAAAGTTGACTTTATTCTTGATAATTATCCATTAATTTAGAAGCACGTATCAATGCGGCAACACTCCATGCCTGGGAGATTGCCCCCTTGCCCCGATGGGGAGGATTCCCATTATACATCTCAGAAATAGTCCCGATACAATGCTCTGTCATTTCTTCTTCAAATCCTTCTATTATTTTTTTTACGAACGGCAATCCACCCCGGCCGTGTATTCTCAGGTAGCCTTCAACAAAGAAAGAGATGAACCACGGCCAGACTGTTCCCTGATGAAGGGTTAGTTCACGTTCCTGGTTATTTCCTTGGCAAATACCCTGATAGTAGGGATCACGCGGTGACAATGTCCTCAAACCGCGTGGGGTAAGCAATTCTCGTTTTACTGTACTTAAAACAGCCTTTTGTTTTTCCCGATCTAAGGGTGAAAATTCAAGTGCGGCAGCAATGAGCATATTGGGCCTTATTGACCAGTCGGTAAGATCGCCATCAACACAATCAGCCAGATATTGCCGGCTCTCAGACCAAAACAACTCAACAAACGATTGTGCCACCAAAGATGGGAGACTTCGCCACTCATTGAGAAATTCCTTGTCTTTTTCTGCTTCCGCCAATTCAATTGATAAACATAAAGCATTGTACCAAAGCGCATTCACTTCCACTGGTATTCCACCTCTCTGCACCACAGGTTTTCCATCCACATAGGAATCCATCCATGTCAATGCTACATTTTCAGTTTTACCGTAAATCATGCCATTTTCAAGCATCCGGATATTGAATTCAGTTCCACTTTTATAAGCCGAAAGTATTGATTTCATTTGTGGGCCATACTTCTCCCATATTTTTTTGGAGTTCTTTAACTGTCGGTAGTATTGTTGTACTGACCAAAAAAACCAAAGCGGTGCATCAATCGAATCGAAGAATGTGCCTGGCTTGCCGGGGAATTTCGGAAATAATCCATCCTTTAAGTATTCAAGTTGGGTATCCAAAACATTTTTACAGGTTTCCTGATCATTCAAATCAAGGGTCAATCCGGGCAAAGCAATAAAAGTTTGCCTTTCAATTGCTCCATACCATGGAAATCCGGCAATTATGTTCGTCTCATGGTCTTTTCTGACAAAAAATTGTTGGGCTGCATTGCTCAGGCTGCCTAAAAAAGTGTCGCGGGGTATGCGTTTTTTAACCTCCCTTGTAAATTTTTGTTTAAAAGTGCCAACTGTCATTTCGCTGGTCGAAGCAGAGAAAATAATGGTCTCTCCTTTTTTGATAGGAAGTTCAAAATATCCAGGTACAAAAAGATCTTCTTTGTATTCGTATCCGCGGTTTAGCTCTTTGAGATATTCAATGCCATATTGCCATTCGGGAGACGGAATAAATTCCACTTCTTTTGAAAATTGCATGTGTAAAAACGGATAATTGTCATACAGCTTTATCTTGATCCCATTCTCAATTTCGGTATATCGTGTATTGGCATATAAATTGGCTTTGCTTAGCTCATGGACACTTCTGAATGCTAAAAATGCCCTGAACCTTAAAATGGTAGGTGAATGGGCCTCTTCAAGGGTATACTTTATAAGTAATTGCTGTTCTTTTTCAACCAGCATACGTTCCTTGCTCAATACAACTCCCCCAACCCGGTAGGTAGTCCGGGGAATGATATCAACATTGAAATCGTTTATGTACTTATGCCCTTTGGGTTCGTAATGATCGCCTTCAAATTTATGGATGCCCAGGTTAAAAGACGATCCATGTTGAATCACTGATTCATCAAACGAAGAAAGAAGGACTTGTTTTTCACCATTCAGTTCATCGAGCGGACAAACAAGCAACCCGTGGTATTTACGCGTATTGCATCCCGAAAGGGTGGTACTAATGTAAGAACCGGCACGGTTCGAGCGAAGCACCTCCCTTTGAAGTGAATACTCCAGATTAACCAACTGATTTTTATCAAATTTTAGATAACTCATAGTTACTGACTTTTGGCTCTTTAAATTGGTCTTACAAAAAAGAGTTGTGATACACCCTGAAAAAATATAACCATTACAAAAATAGTTATTATATGTTTGCTAATTGATCCCGAGTGCTCGGGAGTGCTGAATACCAGATAAATTCTCTTCCAGTTGCCTTTTCTCCTTTGCAAAATTAAGATAGGGGAAATTAATTGTTATTTTATTAATTTCATCTAAATTATATAAAATAAATCGTTCATATTCCACGGAGGCAGAATTAACAGGACGGTGCAAAATGGCCTTCCCTATTTTTACTACCTCTTTGGCTATTTGCAGGCTGTTAATGGAAATCATAACCTTGCCAAATCGTTCGAATATATAGTCGGTAGCAACGGCACTTAAATGCAGCATATCCTCAGCATAGAAGCGGTAATCACGCAGTTCGTCCATCATCAGTTCATACGAAGGAAAGTAAGCGGTATTGTTACTTTCCAGCCCTTTTAACAAATGGTCGATAGCGAGTAATAAAGTAGCTTTGCTAACCTGATTTTCCACTGCTCCATCTTTCCAGTGTCTTATTGGACTTACCGTAAATACCACCTTTAAATTTGGGTTAAATTTCCAAAGTTCCTTTAATAATTCACTATACACCCCTGTAATATCTGATACATCCAACCTAAAACGCTTAAATTTGGCGGCAGGCACCTTATGACAATTCGTTACCACCTGGCCAGTTTCTTTCAATTCGTACACCCATGAGGTTCCGAAAGTGATCATCAGAAAATCAGCTCTTAGCAAAAACTCATGTGAAAGGCCAATCCTGCGATTGATCTTTTCAAGTGCAACTTCACGATCAGCATTCGAAAACCTGCTGTGGTGATAAAAACTATTCCAAACACCTTGATCCTGAAATAAATCACTTTCAGTAAAAACCCGTTTCTCTAATAAAATATGCAAACTATTTGCAATCGAAACCGGATTGTACAATATGCCAAATGGATTCAAATCAACATCAAATTTCAGGTCAAGTAATTTTTGTCCTATGTTCTCCGAAAAACATGATCCAAAGAACAGTATGCTCTTTGAATAATCCATCTTCCATGGAAACTCCGGAATCTTTATTTCAGTAAAAAATGACATTTTAATGGTTAATTGTTAATGGTTAATAGTTAATGGTTGTCATTTGGTTAATGTTTAATGGCTTTGCACCCGATCAGCACGTTTTAATTAATCATTAACCATTAATAATTAATCATTATCTTACTCTTTTAAACTCCTGCTTCTCAAGCACCAAGGCTGTTCGGGCAGGCAGGTACAGACGCAAATAATGCTGGCTTGTTAAACCACTTTCAGGAATGGTGAAATAGGTCATCCGCCTGTCAATTCGGTTTTGTCCGCCAAAACGTTCATCATCCGTATCAAGAATAATTTTGTATTTGGAAGCTTGCATTGGAATTCCGTAGGATGTAAACGATTGAGATGGATTAAAGTTGAATACAAACAAATATTTTCCTCTTGAATAAATTAATATTTCATTCCACTTATGATCGTATACCCAATTTACCTCTGGATTTTCAATCAACCTGGACTTTTTGGCAAACATGATCATTTCACGGTCAAAATCAGATAGCAAATAATAACGCAGGTCTTTGTTATCAGTTAAACTCCACAAACGACGAGCATGGGCATAGGACCAATTGTTTCCTTCGCGTGGAAAATCAATCCATTCGGGATGGCCAAATTCATTGCCCATAAAATTCAGGTAAGCGCCACCAGCACAGGAAAGAGTGGCCAATCTGATCATTTTATGAAGGGCCATTCCACGTTCAACTGCCAGATTGGGTTGATCTTTGCGCATACTAAAATACATTTCTTTATCGATGAGCCTGAAAATGATGGTCTTGTCGCCTACCAAAGCCTGATCATGTGATTCAGCATAACTCACCACTTTTTCGTCCATTCGTTTCGAAGTCAGCTCATGGAAAATGTTACCCACATCCCACTGTTCGTCAGGCACTTCCTTGATCACTTTGATCCAAAAATCAGGAACACCCATGGCCATCCGGTAATCAAAACCAACACCTCCCTCATTGTGAGGTGTGGCAAGGCCGGGCAAACCACTCACTTCTTCAGCAACCGATAATGCATGCGGATTTATTTCATGTATCAGGCGGTTGGCCATAATAAAATAGGTAAACGCTTCCTGGTCAACTCCTCCATTAAAATAATCGTCATAGCAGGTAAAAGCTTTACCCAAACCATGATCAAAATATAACATGCTCGTTACCCCGTCAAAACGGAAACCATCAAACTTGAATTCTTCAAGCCAGTAACGTATATTCGAAAGTAAAAAATGAATTACTTCAGGCTTACCATAATTAAAACAATATGAATCCCATGCCGGATGTTCTCCCCTGGCTCCTTCATGGAAAAACTGCCAGCGGGTTCCGTCATATTTCCCCAATCCTTCCACTTCATTTTTTACGGCATGTGAATGTACCAGGTCAATGATCACCGAAATACCCATCCCATGCGCTTCATCAACCAGATGCTTTAATTCTTCAGGAGTTCCAAATCTTGAAGATGGAGCAAAAAAGCCCGACACATGGTAGCCAAAACTTCCATAATAGGGATGTTCAGGAATTGCCATGAGTTGGATGGTATTGTATCCGGCTTTTTGAATGCGGGGTAGAATATCAATTCTGAATTCATCGTAGGTATGGACTCTTTCACTCTCCCCGGCCATTCCTATGTGGGCTTCATAAATCAGCGGAGCTTCGTTCGAGCGTTGGAAATTTTCATTCTTCCACCTGTAAATTTCATCAGGCGCCCAAACCTGAGCGCTGAAAAGTTTTGTTTCATCATCTTGCACTATCCTGTTGATCCACGCGGGTATACGCTTTCCGTGACCATCCTTCCAGTACATTGATAAAGCAAATAAATCGCCATGTTTCATTTTATCTGCTGAAAAAATTAATTCCCAGTTTCCGTTGCCCACAGGCTTCATGGCATATTCAGGAGTTTCATTCCAGTTATTAAAATCGCCTGTCACATAGATTGCTGTAGCATTTGGTGCCCAGTCACGAATTACCCAATGATCGTTTTCAGGGTGCAATCCGTACCATTTGTGCCCCTGTGCAAACTCTGCCAAACTGACATTTCCAAGGATATCATTCTCCTTTTCCTGAGCAATATTTAAGCGGGAAACAATGGTTGAAGCAAAAGGTTCAAGCCAAGGATCGTTTTTTACAAAATTAGGAAGTTCCATTGCATATTCAGTTTGGTTAAAGGTAATAAAAACAAACTGTCTTTTGCATTTAATAAATAATATTTAAATGTTAAATTTTCAGGCTGCTTCTACCGAAACATTCCGCTTATGATATAATACCTATAAAATGAAACCTGTCCTACTTTCCAGGAACCATTTTTCCAAAGGTGCCATCTACTTCTGCCATGGTTTTTTAGTTTAAAATTTAAACTTTCGTCTTAACGTTATTAGAAGGTTATTCGAAGGCTATTCGAAGGCTATTCGATGATTGTTCATATGTATTTAAACAATCAATGTATAGCTTTCTAATAACCAATGTATAATTTTCCAATAACATTAAGCCGCTCCAAATGACCCTGACCTGTACCATCCTACTACATAGCCAGTGTTATATCAACTACATAATGACGCTTTGGACATCATTATCTCAATACACCATACATTAAATGAAGGTGTTAGTGGGGGAAAATAAGGTAAGAGGAGAAAAGTAAGGCAAATAGAAAAGAATCGTCATACTTCATTTCAAAGTTGACATACTACTGGAAAGAACCATAAAAATAGTACAGAAAAGAAAAATTGATTCTTGAACTTTTGAGTTATAGGTGTGCCGAAATTTCGATTACTTTTCAAAGTTCAAAACTTTGGAAAAGTAATCGCGATACACATATATAATGCCTATTTCTTAACTTGTTTCAAAAACCAGTCGAACACTCCGGCTTTGTCATAAGCATACACCCAGGCATCTACATGGCCACCTTCGGGCAATACGGTATATTCTACATCGCCGCCTACTTTCTTTAAAGCCTCTACCATCATGGCTGACTGTTGTTCAGGAACGGACTCATCTTTTTTACCATGGAAAACCCATGTTGGAATATCTTTTAAACGACTGATCAATTGAGGGTTTCCACCGCCACAAATGGGTACTATAGCAGCAAAATAATTTGGGTAAGCCATTGCCAATTCCCATGTTCCGAAACCGCCCATACTAAGTCCAGTGAGATAAACGCGACTTTTGTCCACATTGTATTTGGCCAGAACGTTGTCAATCATCGCTTTGAGAAGAAATGAATTCCACCATTCTCCATCAGGACATTGAGGCGACAAAACGATAAACGGAAAGTCCGGATTTTTCTCGACTATGGCCGGTGGTCCCCATGCTTTTACTTTATCGAGGTCATTGCCACGTTCGCCCGATCCGTGTAAAAATACAATCATGGGCGAAGGTTTGCCTGCTTTGGAATAATCTTTGGGCAAAAACATCAGATAATTGATTTCTTCCTTAATGGTGGTTTTCTTTTTCTTTTGGCCTGATTGTCCCATCGAAGGAACAATTATACTGAGGCTTAGCATGCTGATCAATAACATTTTTTTCATGGTCTATTGGTTTTTAGGTTCGGTTTATGGATTCATGTCATTCAAAATTTTCTCAACTTCTGCCTCTGTTTTGTGCAGTTTATCTTTGCAGATTCCGATCAGCAACGAAACACGGTTGACATATTCCGAAAGTTCATCCACATCAAGTTCTTCGTTTTCAATTTTCTCCAGAATCTCTTCAATCTCTGTGATCGCTTCTTTGTAAGTTACTTTTTTGATTGCCATATTTTCTTAGTTATTAGGATTACACGGATTAAAGCGGATTGCACGGATTACTTCTACGACAATAGCGCAATTCCTTATTCCTTATTTATTATTTTTTACTGATTACTTTTTACTGCCTACTGATTACTTCTTACTGATTACTTCTTACTCCCAATTCTCTCTACTTTGCTTTCAATACTTCCGTCGCTCAATCGAGTTTCGAGAAGGTCGCCTACTTTAACCATCTGCAGCGATTTAAGTATCTTCCCGTTCATCATTGTCAATGAGTAACCACGTTTCAGGATATTTTGCGGATCCACAAGGCGAAGTTTTTCCTGTATCTGTAACAGATTTTTATTTTCAGCCCTGATGGTTTCAACAGCCCTTATTTTTAACAATTGCTGAAATTGTATCAGTAGATTTTTGTTCTTCACTATCTGCCCACGGAAAGTATAATTTAGTTGATTGCCTGATTGATCCAGCAAATGGGTTTGCCGGGCAACATAAATGCTGATTTTATTTTTAGTATTGGTAGTCAATCCTTTCAGTTCTGAAAACTGTTTTTTCAGGAACCTTTCTGAATGATTTGCCAGTTGAATGCGATCAATATTTAGTCGATTTGTTTGTTTTACAATTAGCTGATTTACCAGTAAGCTTAATTGATCAGCCGCATCGGTCAGCCTGTCTTGATTTTTTTCCAATTGATCATTCACTGAAACAGTAAATTGCTTTTCAAGATCATTTAGTTGTTGCGAAAACTGCAATGCCCCGGAAATCAGGAACTCAGCAACCGCCGTGGGTGTTTTCATTCGGGTGTGTGCCACCAGATCGATCACAGTATCATCTTTATCATGACCAATACCAGTAATCACCGGAAGGGGAAATTGTGCCACATTGAAAGCCAGATCATAATTATCGAAACAAGCCAGGTCAATTTGAGCTCCACCTCCACGAATAATCACCACTGCATCAAATAGGTCTTCATATTGAAAAATTTGCTCCAGGGCGGCAGTGATACTACGGGGCGCTTCCATCCCTTGCATGACTGAGGGAAACAGCTTGGTGTAAAAAATAAACTGATGCTGATTATTGTGCAGTTGGTTCAAAAAATCCTGTAACCCGGCAGCCGTAGGTGATGAAATAACTGCGATACGCTGCGGCACCAAAGGCAATTCGAGTTCCTTGTTCATTTCAAGTACGCCAGCTTCTTCGAGCCGATGGATGATTTCACGGCGTTGCCTGGCCATATCGCCCAAGGTATAAACCGGATCGATGTCTCTTATGTTCAAACTAAAACCATACACCTCGTGGTATTCAACTTTGGCTTGCAAAAGTACTTTCAGCCCTTCCGTAAACACTTGTCCTGTAGTAGTTTCGAAGTAAGGTTTAAGCATTCTAAAAGTGTACGACCATATAGTGGCGCGGCAACGTGCAACGACCGTATCCGTTCCCTCCTCAGTCTCAACCAGATCAAGGTAACAATGGCCGCTGCGGTTGATAGTCATCTCACTAATTTCAGCCTTCACCCAAACGGGCAATGAAAATAAATCTTCCAGCTTGCCTTTTACCTGTCGCTGTAATTCGGAAAGAGAAACCTGCAATTCGCTCATCGGGATATTTTTATCAATTTAAATTGTTCTTCTTTTTCTCCGGAACGAATATTGAGGATTAAAAAACCTTTGGGCAAGTTACTAATATTTTTTAACAAAATAGGTTCGGTGGAAGTAAAAGTTGACTCCCATAAACTAACTCCCTGAATTGAATAAATATTAATCCGACAACTTTCGAATTTTGCTGTATCCAATTGTCTGATGAATATATAATCTGAAAATGGATTTGGCAAAACGGCCCATGAGGAACCAGTGTCCGAGGATTTTACTTCTAAACTTTTCAACATCAAATCGGCCTTCTGAAAATCAGGAATTCCAAATCCAAGCAATGAGTCAGGGGTTAAATACATGCTGGCACTTTGTTCAATGGCCAGTTTTATTTGTTTGACGTTGGCTTTTGGATTTGCCTGCATCAAACAGGCGCTCATTCCAGCTAACACAGGAGAGGAAAAAGAAGTTCCGTTTGAAGTACCAATCTCCCCCTTACTTGTTACCAGAAAAGTGGACAAGCCCTGAGCGGCGACATTGGGTTTGACAGCACCCCCGTATGCAGGCCCAACGGAACTAAACGATGCCCGGATTCCAGATTTGTCAACTGCGGCAACTGCAATCACATTTTTGCCATCCGAGGGTGAGATAATGTGTCTCCATTCATTGTTGCCTTCATTTCCGGCACTTGTAAAAACAAGTATCCCCTTCTCAAATGCCATGTTGGCCCCTTGTGTGACGCGGTTCTTGACGCCATCCATGTCTGAATACGGATGGTTCATTTTGGGGTCATCAAATAGGCTATATCCCAGCGATGAGTTGATTACATCTACCCCTACACTATCTGCTAACTCTGCTGCTGCAACCCAGTTGTCTTCTTCAACCAGGTATTCAGTTGCTGCATCTTCAGAACGAAAAAGGTAAAAGGACGCATCGGGAGCGGTACCAACCAATGTTCCGGGAATATTTCCTCCCATTGTTGAGAGAACACTCATCCCATGCGAATTCTGAAGATAGATATTTGATTGAGGATCAACAAAATCGCGTGTACCAAAAATGCGATTCGTAGTACGAAGGCTATCAAAAGCAGCAATTACGTTTACATTCCAGAATCCGGCATCTATAACAGCAATCTGAATACCTTTTCCCCGAAAACTTTTGTTGTGCAAGTACTGACCATTTAACTGGCTTAACTGGTTGTAGGCATTTCCATAGCGGGCAGGCGGGTTATCTGCTTTCTCTTCCGGTTCGTTAAATTTCAGCCGTGCAGATTTTATCACTTTAGATGGTTTGGTAAGTTGAACCGATTGAACAAATGGTAGGTCTCTGATGGTTTTCGTTAATGTTGTATCTAATATTCTCACAGTTGCCCCGTTTAGCCACTTAGAAGTATATACCACTTCTGCACCAAGTTTTTTCAGATTATCCAGATAAACGGGAGATACAGGCAGATCGGTTTCGTCGATGGATATTAATTGTTTCCGGCGGCGGTCAATAGATCGCTGCGACAAAAAAGCTTCCGGTTGAGAGATTTGAAAAGGCGATCCTTTTTTATCTTTCAGCTTAACCCAATAAGTAGTGGACGCATCTTGAGCCACCAATCCTATTTGGAAACATAAAATAAAAGATAAAAGTACCAGCCTGATTTTCATAGCTCCAAATTAACGTGATTTCATCAAATTCATATACTCCTCAGGGTTTTGCATAAATTTTTCAGGATCAGGAATATGGTCTCCCTTAGTTTTGAAGTTATTAAACTGAGCAGCATCAATGCTGTCCTGCACTTCGGGATTCAATAACTCACCTTTATCAAATTTCAGCGTATATAAAAGAGACCCCGCGTTGTCGTAGTACAGCCAATCTTTGTCGCGCAAATCATTGTCATAAAAACCATCCATTTCAAGAGTTCCATCAGAAAACCAACTTTTAAATGGCCCGCTGCGCTTCCCTTGTAAGTATTTACATTCCAGGAAAACCTTGCCGTCCTGAAAATACGAGCGATAAACTCCATTCAGCTTATCATCTTTCCAGGTTGATTCTTCCAGCAGCTCCCCGGTCTTAAACCAACGTTTGGAGATACCGTTTTTTTGTCCGTCCTGAAAATTCTCAGTGGAGACAATTTTCGATTCCCGATAATAATTCCATTCCCCTGTTTTCTTTTGTCCCGTATATTTTCCTTGTGCAACCAAATGCCCTGCTTCATCAAAAAGTTTAGCATCTGACAATTCACTGTCTTCCACAAAATTCAAAACAGCTTTTATTTTACCGTTCGGATGGAAGCGTTTCATTTCACCCACCGGCTTGTCATCTTTGAAAGTTGCCTGGTACAACAATTTCCCATCAGCAGTCTTTTTTGTCCAGAAGCCTTGCTTCTTTCCCTGTGTATCCACCTGATTTACTTTATTTTGTGCGATCATATTTACAGAGAAAAGAAGGAATATACAAATGATCAATCCACGCATATTGTTTATTTTTATAAACCCCTAAGTTAACGATTTATTTGAAGTTACTCATGGGGCTTGAGTTGGTTCCGTATATTGATACCGCGTGTGGTTACTATTGGCAAAAGGAGACACCATGGGTATTAAAATATCAAAGGGACAAAGGGACAAAGGACAAATTCATCAATTGGCATTTTGGCATTTGGCATTTCAAAATCCATATTTCGAGCGTGATAAAATGCCAAATGCCAAATGCCAAAATGCCAATGGACGGATTTGTCCCTTGTCCTTTTGTCAGAAATAGAATTCATTCAGAGCGTCATTGCGAATACAAGTTGCATCGATTTATGGTTGACACAACAATAGTCTTTTGCTTAGCCGACACCAAATGGGTTATTAAAATAGAACAGAACAAACAATAATTCATCTATTAAACTTCCTTATTTGTAGTTTTGTGCCTCTGGGATTCATGTTTTACTGAAATTGGATGATTCAGTTAAATATTTCGTATCCAATTTGACAAAAAAAAAGCTGATATTTGAAGCTGATAAATATTTGCTATGATAAATATTAAAAAAGTTTCAAATACTGAATTACTTCGCACTACCAGCGAACATCCCGATTTCAGAAAAATGGTCAACGCCCTGGACGAAGATTTGATTCTTCGAAACGGAGAAACCCAGAAACTGTACCATCAGTATAATAAAATAGATCATATCAATCACGCTTTAGTCGTTTATGCTGAAGCCCAACCCATTGGCTGTGGTTGCTTCAAACGCTTTGACGATGAGACTGTTGAGATGAAGCGGATGTTTGTCCTTCCTGAAATGCGAGGTAGGCAATTGGCAGGCCAATTGCTTCAGGAGTTGGAAATATGGGCAATTGAAGAAGGTTTTACCAATGCAGTACTTGAAACCGGGGTAAGGCAAGTGGAAGCCATCCGGCTTTATATCCGATCGGGTTATCATCTAACTGAAAACTATGGCCAGTATGTTGGCATGGAAGATAGTATATGCTACCGGAAAGATTTAAACAAAAAGGATTAAGAAAGTTTTACTGCGACATATTTTGGCATATGCCCCAATTATCTTTGCTTCAATTCTATGTCTGTATTCACAAAGTGTCGGAGAATAATAATAATAATAATAGTTTAAGGCTTTAATGTGTATATTTAGCATCAATTATAACAACCCAACAACAACCCAACACATGAAATTATGAAGGAACTTGATGATTTGTTTAACGAAATAAGTAAATTAAGGGATCAATTTAAAGACAAGGGAGAATTTAATGTATTACATTCAATAGGCTTTAGACATCAGGAGGTAATGCACTCAAAATTTATTGCTATATTGCTTGATCCCAAAGCCCAACATGGTAAGAAAAAACAGTTTTTAGAATTGTTTCTAACTCAAATTGGCATTCTTGATTTTAATACTAAGAATGTTACTATTAGCACGGAGAAACGTGCAGAAAAGAGGTCAATGGATATTACCGTTGAAAATGAGAATTCAATAATAATTATTGAGAATAAAGTTTGGGCAGCAGATCAAATCTGTCAACTAGAAGATTATCATAATTTTTGTATAAAGACCTGGAAAAAAGTAGAAGTAGTTTACTTAACTCCCTATGGACATTCTCCGTCTTCTCATTCATTGGGAGAAACTCTTTCAAAAGAACATGTGAGGTGCATCAGTTATGAGAAATCAATAATTCCTTGGATTGAAAAATGTGTGGATTTAACCGAGGAGTTGACTGAGGGTCGCCTAAAACACAGTATGCAAATGTATTGTGAAGTATTGAGAGTATTAATTAATAGAGATAAATATATGAACAAAATTTTTGATTACCTGATGGAGGATAGAGAAAAACTGAAACTTGCAATTGATATTTCTTCCGCTTTAAAAGAACGAGATTTCATTGCAGAGTTTCCCAAATCGATTGATTTTCTAATACAATGCCTTTATGACACAGGCAGGAATGTCAATCCATATCCTGTCCCTTTCTCTGTCGATAGCAATAACAACAGGCTTACTATTGCTGATGATATTAAAGAATTGGAGGGATGGGATATTGTATTTGAAAAAGACGCAGTATTAGCTCAGAAAAGATGCACTGATTTAGAGATTTATCTTTTCAATCCCCGGAATATAAACGATGAAAGACTACAAAGTTTAATTCTACAACAAGAAGAAATCGCTATCGAATGGATCAATGAGATTCTTGAAGAAATGGAATGTAAAGCTTAATGTACAGTTTGCATTTAAATACTGAATAAAAGAGAGAATTCCCAATAGGATATGATCTATAGAAAATTCTCTCTTTTCACCCTTAAAATGCAAATTAATTTCTCCTCAGTCATCCTTTGTCCGACCTCCCCTCTACCTTTGAAGGAATAATCTTTAAAAGATATCAAAATGAAAAGACGTGAAGTAATCAAAGGGTTGGCTACTCTGGGGGCATTTGCCTTACTGCCGAATATTAGGGCCTTGGGAAATCAAGCGAATATCAATCTACATTTTGTAAGTTTGGGGCATGGTGGAAAAAATGCAATGGTATATATCCATCAAAAAGAAATAAAAGCCAACTACACTTGTATAACAGGCTCTTACGTTTCGAATCTTACCCCCGATGTAAAACATATCTTTTTTGAGACACCAAGGGAATACAGGATAAATGGAATTTATTATCGAACGCCTCTTTCGATGACCCAAGAAATGAAAGCAGTTCTATCAAGTGATGAAACCTTTGTCATTTTAGCAGGGCTTGGCTCCTCGGTAGGGACTGGATTAATTCATGATACTTTAAAGTTTCTTCAATCCCAACAGAAAAACTATCTGGCCATTTGTAGTCTGCCATTTAAGAATGAAGGCAGATCAAAAGAAGAATATGCCAATATAAAGAAGTCTGAGCTTGAAGGTTTAAAAAACGTTCTGTTTTTCGATCATAACCATATCATTACACATAATTCGGAAGTGCCAACCGAAGAGTGGGCTAAAACTAAATACGCCAAACTTGCCAATCTTACAAGGGCTGAATTTGAAAGTTTAAGTGACGATGCTTTTTATGCAGATCACAACGGCCCGATACCTGATCCTGGATTACTACCTATTCGGGAAAGATTTAAAATAGGAGATGAATTGTACTATTCGATTTTTAAAAAATATTTTCCTCAAGTATAAAGCATTAAATATTGAACTGTACATTCTCAGAGCCCAAAAAAGTAAACTTAAAAAGAATCGGATTAACAAAACACAAATGATGAAAAATTTCAAATTAACTGGCATTTCTCTGTCAATCATATTAATCATACTCCTTTCTTCCTGCTCAAAACCTTTCGATAAAATAAAAAACAAGTCATGGTCAGGTCAGATTTACCGCTTAAGTGATAAGAAAGAGTTATCGGATGTCCGTTTGAAAATGAGCAATGATACCTTGTATCTTTTTTCAAATGCTATCTTTGGTTCTGAAAATGACACACTTATCTTAGCGAAATATGAAGAAAAAGATTCGATATTAATCTACAATAATCCCAATCACAGTAATAAATTCACTTTTAAGTTTAATTATAAGTTATCAGACAATTCAGACAACCTCTATCTTATTGGCAATGATTATATTATATTTCTTATTCCAAGTGTTTTTGATATTAAGAATAAAGAGGTATTGAATTTCTATCGGAATATAACTGTTCCCATAGCTGCTTATATGTATCTGGATGGAACCTACAAAGGAGATATAGAAATGGAGAATGGGTTTGCGGATCTGCTTTTGACCCAAATGGGAGGAGCTTCAATAAAAATGGTATTTTTAGATAGTTTTCAAGTTAAAATTTTCTTTAAAAGTCTTTTTACAGATATGTTTGCCAGTTTATCAAAACCTTCTTATGAAATTGTAGACTACAGGTTTGATGGGAATAAATTGATTCTTGATCGTAATAAATCAAAGGCACGACGTATTGAGGTTAAAGACGCTGGAGAGACACTTGTTTTGGAAACAGATGTATTAAATGTTGAAATGTATAAGATTAACTAAATAATGATCATTTTATGTCAAAAAAGGAATCAATATCACGGTATAACCTGATCATAACGAAACTCAGAAAACATCCTGCCACATTTAACGAGATATCTAATTATCTGGCACGTGCCTCTGAAATAGAGTCATATAATTTCAATGCTTCTAAGCGTACTTTTCAACGGGATCTTGAGGATATCCGGTTAATTTGTAACATTGATATTCAGTATGATTTCTCCCGAAAAGTATACTTTATCGATTCTGACGACCAGTCGGAAGTTAATAAGCGAATTTTGGAAGCTTTTGAAACTTTCAATGCCCTGAATATTTCGGATGGACTATCTAATCACATTCATTTTGAAAAGCGAAGACCTGTAGGAACCGAGAACCTATACGGTTTGCTTCATGCCATCAAAAACAGACTACAAATCAAATTTGACTATCAAAAATTTTGGGAGGAAGAAATCAGCCATCGCGTCGTTGAACCTTATGCCTTGAAAGAGTTTAAGAATCGATGGTATGTTTTATCAAAAGATATAAATGACAATAGCATCAAGAGTTTTGCACTTGACCGTATTACAAACCTGGAAATTAGCCGCAATATTTTTGAATTTCCGAAGGACTATAGCGTTGAAGAAAGTTATCAATATTGTTTCGGAATTATCAGCCCAACTGATGAAAAACCACAGGAAATCATCCTTTCTTTTGATCCTGTTCAGGGGAAATACATTAAGAATTTACCCTTGCATGAATCTCAACAGATTATAGTTGATAACAAGAAAGAGTTGCAGATCAGATTAAAACTTTGTACTACCTACGACTTGGTTATGGAGATACTTTCATATGGACAATATGTAAAAGTATTACAGCCAGCTTCATTGGTCAATGAAATTAGATCAGTTCACAGAGCTGCTTTTAGTCAATATAAATGAAAATGAAATATCTGCACATTACCTAAATATCCGCTTATGGAATGGTAACTTTTCCGTCTTGAAAACCTTAGTTTTTGAGAAGTCTGGATGATTTGGATTGATACTTCCATCTTTAAACCAGTATCCCATAATTGATACGTGTCAATTCACTTATTACCAATTCTTTCCCATAAGAATCCTTAAGCAATTCCATCGGTTTTAGGTTTCCCAATGCAAAATTGGGAGTATTGAGCCATAATTTGAATTTCTCCATCTCGCCAAAAACATCCAATCCAACGGTAGTAACCTCGGCCATTTCAATAATCTTTTCAGATTGACTGGGCTTAAATTGTTTGGAGGACTGTTTGTAGCGTTGCAACGATTTGGTTGATAGATCCAGAAAATTAGCCCAATCGCTATCGCTGAAAGGAGCATAAGCCTGAATGACATCAAATAACGAATATGGAATGCCGTTCCTGATGGCTACAATGATTAACATTTTATTGGCAAGAAAATCCGCATACGTAACATCAGCCTTTACTTCAAAAAACTTGTTGGAATCCAGTGAGTGTTTAAAAAGGGATGATATTTCCTTGTCTAATTTCTGTCGAATATTTATCTTAAGAGTGGTCATAGTATCTTTCTTAGACATTTGTCTGTAAATATAAGACAAATTTCCATCAATTAAAATACTCAACTGCTGGCACCTCAGCTGGTGACTCCAAGTCACCTGCTGAGTAAATTATTACATTTCATTACATCCGGCATATTGCAGACGTTGTCAATATCGACAATATAGACAACGTCTACAATTGAACCCTTATGCTCCCATTTCTGTAGATCGAAAGCGACAATTTAGATGTAACGCGACCGACAATCGTACATTGACGCATCATGAAGCTACTCTCGGAAA
>Ga0123337_10002227_pt1 | contig 22465 bp, 20 predicted proteins | sample frozenSSSSmetaG_FD_89792 | JGI IMG/M metagenome (GOLD analysis project Ga0123337, IMG submission 89792) | Glacier valley bacterial and archeal communities from Borup Fiord, Nunavut, Canada, to study Microbial Dark Matter (Phase II) -... | ecosystem: Environmental > Aquatic > Freshwater > Ice >...
ACGGCACCTATCCGCTCCCGGAAGCGCAGCTCGACCGCTTCATGTTCAAGGTGAACGTGACCTACCCCAGCGCGGCGGAACTGGTGGACATCCTCGGACGCACGACGGGCAATGAGAGCGTGCAGATCAACGCCGTGATTGACGGTCCAACCGTCGTCGCGATGGGCAATCTCGCGCGCAAGGTCCCGGTCGCCTCGCACGTCGCGGAGTACGTCGCGCGGCTGACGGTCGCGACGCAGCCCGAACACGCGACACTCGACCGTGTGCTGCGCTTCGTGCGCTATGGCGCAAGTCCGCGCGCGGCGCAGGCAATCCTGCTCGGCGCGAAGATCAACGCGCTGTTGAGTGGGCGCTACAACGTCTCGTTCGATGATGTGCGCGCCGTCGCGCCCGCCGCGCTGCGCCACCGTTTGTTGCTCAACTTCGAGGCACAGGCCGAAGGCATCAGCGCTGACGATGTGATCAAGGAACTGCTCGCCGCGATGCCAGACCAGGGACGCTAAGCAATCCTTTTGATTGGCTTGACGATTGTATTGTTCAGACGACAGGATTTAGAGTAGTCATGGTCGATAAACTGTTCGATGAACGCGGTCTGCGCAAACTGGAACAGCTTCAACTCGTCGCCTCCCGTGTGCGTGCGGGCGTGATGAAGGGTGAGCGCCGCTCCAACAAGCGTGGGACGGGGACTGATTTCGCGGATTATCGCGATTATTCGCGCGGTGATGACCTGCGCCGGATCGATTGGAATGTGTTCGCGCGGCTGGATCGCCCCTTTATCAAGCTGCTGGAAGACGAGCAGGACCTCTCCGTTTACCTGCTGATCGATGCTTCGCGCAGCATGGATTGGCCGCAGGACGGTGACAACGACGCGCATAAATTCACGTTCGCGCGGCGCATCGCGGCGGGATTGGCGCATATCTCGCTCGGTACAGGCGACCGCCTGACGGTGACGGCGCTCGCGCCCGGCAACCCGACATGGGGACCCTATCGCGGCAAGGGGCGCACGCTCGATCTGTTGAACTGGCTGACCGCGCTGCGTGCCGATGGACCGACGGCGCTCAACAGCAGCCTGCGCGATTTCGCTGCGCGGATGCGGACGCCCGGCCTGTGCATCCTGATCAGCGACCTGCTTGCGCCGGATGGTTACGCAGATGGTCTCGCGGCGTTGCAAGCGCGCGGTAACGAGGTCGCACTGATCCACACGCTCGCACAGGATGAAGTCGAGCCGGAGATGAGCGGCGATTTGCATCTCGTCGATTCGGAGACCGGACAGGCGCAGGATGTGACGCTCGACGGCGGAATGCTGGACCTGTATGTGCGGCGGCTGGCCGCGTGGCGCGACGAGATCGCGACTTACTGCGCACGGCGTGGCGTCCACTATGCGACGGTTCAGACGGATAGCGCGTGGGAAGCGCTGATTCTGACGCAGTTGCGCAGCCTGGGGGTGGTGCATTAACAGCGCCATTCTTTGGGAACATTTCAGGGATACCTGCTTCGGGTGAAGGTCTGGCGAAAAACTTAAAACGAGATTATGCTGTTGACGGTCTTCGCGATTGGAATGGGTGAAACATCATGCGCCAACTGATTGTTCGTCTCATCGTTGTTTGTCTCGCTCTCGGAATTGCGTTATCCGCATCCAGTTCACGTAGCGGAGCGCAAGCAGCTACGAACACACCTGTACCGACACGGCCCCCCAAAGCCTCATCGACTCCCCTGCAAGCGGCCACAGCTTCACCACTGCCCGCGAGCGCTACTCTGGCGCTTATTCTCGGCAATCTTCCGGGCGCAAGCGGCTGTGGAAACAGCCTGTATACGTTCAATACGGATGGCAAAGATGGCAAGCTACTGCGTCCCTCCGATGGAACAAATTATTGTCTCTGGAACAAGCTGTCGTGGTCACCAGATGGCAACTATCTGGCCTATTACGATGGCAAGAAGTTAACCGTCACAGATGCGGACGGCAGCAATGCCAACCAGGTGAGTAACAGCTCGCTTTTTGCGTGGACAGCCGATAGTACACAACTCACAACGAGAAGCGGATCAGAAGTTCCGCTCGAAAATATCAATGTCCTGACCGGGAAATCGACACCGCTGTTTACCCTGAGCAAGACCGTGAAATACGTCGATTACCTGCGCTGGTCGCCTGATGGGACTCGTTTGCTCTATGTCGGGAGCGCGCAAAGCGGGCAAAATGAGATTCATAGCGTTGATGCAGATGGCAGTAACGACCAGATCGTTGTACCTGCCAGCAACATCGCACGCTATGCGATGTGGTCATCCGATGGACAAAAGATCGCCTATCTGACGGGCGGCGGAAACACGCCTGCTGCGGGTATCAACATTGTCGATCTGGTGAGCAAGAAGGCCACCAAAATCGGACAAGGTGCGCTTGCTGCCGATTGGTCGCCCGATGGCAACACCTTTGTATTTGCGGATGGTAACGGGCAGTTGTTCCTGATCAATGCGGATGGCAGCAACAAGCGTGCAATTCCGCGCCCAGCCGACCTCAAAGGCTACACGGTTGCCATCGCGTGGCGACCGCCTGTAAAGCCCAAAGCTGCGCTGCCCATTTCGACAAGCGCAGCGACGGCAGCGGCCAGTTCGGGTGCAGGGGCAGCCGACGGTATGCAGACCTACCTCGCAAGTGACAAGTCTTTTTCCTTCGCTTATCCAACGGGCTGGAAGATGCAGGACAGCGCAGCGTATGCGAAACTACCCGGATTAGATACAACAGTCTTTGAAAGTCCCTATGCAGTCATCGTCGCGTTTATTTCAGATGCAACGATCTCGCAAGTTTTTGCTTCCGCTTTTGCAGGAGGGACGCCACTTGAAATTAACGGCAAAAAGGTCGCTCGTGCAGATAAATGTCCTTTGCAGTCAAAGGGCATTCAGCTTGCGTATCTGATGACCCTCGATACACAGAAATCTGTGCTTATATGCGCCTTCCCTAAATCAGCCGATGAACTGAAAGCGATTGAACCTGCTCTGGAGGCGATCCTGGCGTCGGTGCAGGCTCCAGCAGCCCAATAAGTGGCGCAAGATTAGCGTGGGAAGCGCTGATTTTGACGCAGTTGCGCCGTGGTGCATTAGAGCAGTTAAATCATTCCGCGTCGGCATTTGGGCGCGGGTGTGTTTACAATCTTGGACGTTACACAATTGGGCAACGCCGATGGCGTGTTGTTGGGCAAAGCCGGACGCCAAGAATGGCGTCCCTACGCGGACAGTATGTTCAACTGCGTAACATTTAAATCTGCAATGTACTCTCATCGCACTCAACTCGACAATCAAAGTGGAGAATGTGCCATGCAGCGGTTGCCAAGCGAAGTACACGGTGTACTGGATTATATTGTTGGAACGGGGCTGATTGTCCTGCCGCGTGTCCTGGGTTTGAAGGGTCGCGTCGCGGGGCTGTTGACGGCGGCGGGGCTGGGGACCATCGCGTACAGCCTGCTGACGGATTATGAACTCGGCATTTTCAAGGTGCTGCCTTTCAAATCGCATCTGGGTGTCGATGCGATCAGCGCGGCTGCGTTCATTGCAGCGCCTATTCTGCTCAAGGAAGAGGAGCGCGGCGTGATCGCGCTGCTGGCCGGGATCGGCGCGATGGAACTGGCCGTCACCGCGCTTACGGAGCCGGAAGCCTATCAGGATGATTGGGCGAACGATGTGCGGGAGCAGGTCGCGGACCGACTGCACCGTTAGCTGTTGGGCAACGTCGGACGCCAGGAATGGCGTCCCTACGCAGATGGCATGTTTCAAGTGCGTAACGTCTGTTGTTCAGGTTGTACAGACGCTGCACCTGATCTTTGTGTTGTGCGACAATTGAAGTCGTGACCAGACGGGTGTACAATGAACGAATCTTTTGAAAGGAGCGCTCTGCAATCATGCGCAGTCCGCTGATCGGTATCCCTGCATACACTGACAATTCACTCCCCGAAAAGATGCCCGCGCGTTTCGCGATGAGCCGCCCGTATATTTCCGCGCTCATCTCGGTTGGCGCAGCGCCGATCATCATCCCGCTCGATCTGGATGAGGCTTCGCTCAGAAGCATCTACGAGCGGTTGGATGGCCTGTTCCTGGCGGGCGGCGGCGACCTCAACCCGGCGTGCTATCGCGAACAGCTTTACAGCAAAACCGAAGGGCTGGACCTGCTGCGTGACGACACAGAGATCAAGATGGCAAACTGGGCGTTGGCGGATCACATGCCCGTCCTTGGCGTGTGTCGCGGTGCGCAGGCGTTGAATGTTGCGGGTGGCGGTTCGCTGGTGCAGGATGTGACCGATCTGGTTCCACAGGCGATCCGTCATCAATATCACCCGGAGAAGCCGCGCGAATACGTAGCGCATGAAATCGAGACAGTGCAGGGAACGCGCCTTTCCGCGATTCTCGGCAATGAAGCGCGCGTGAACAGCTTCCACCATCAGGCGGTGAAGGACCTCGCGCCCGGTTTCCGCGTTGGGGCCTACGCGCCGGATGGTGTGATCGAAGCGATTGAACACAACAATGGCAACTTCGCGGTCGGTGTGCAATGGCATCCTGAAAGCCTCGCACCGACTGATCCGAAAATGCGGGCGCTCTTCGAGGCGTTTGTCGCGCAAGTCGGCTGAACTCGCGAATGTGGCCGTTCCATGTCAATTACCCGGTACACGATGGTTATAGTGTCCTGACCACGCCGGGGCGCGTCGGTGTGACGAGCACCTGTAGCGGGCGCGGCGTGGTGATTGCATTTATCGATTCCGGTTTCTATCCACATCCTGATCTCGCGGATCGGGTAGTGGTTCATGTGGACGCAACGAGCAACCGCGTGATCGAGTCCGACCGGAATTTCAAGCTGCCAGAATGGTTTTCGTGGCACGGGCAAATGACCAGCGTTATTGCGGCGGGTGCGGGGAAAACGTTTCCCGGTGTTGCTCCCGGCGCGCGGCTGGTGCTGATCAAGGTCAGCAATCGGCGGGGGCGCATCAAGGAAGAGGACATCCTGCGCGGGTTCCGCTGGGTTTGCGAGAACCACGCGCGCTACAACATCCGCGTCGTAAATGTCTCGGTCGGCGGCGATTTCGAGAGTGCAGACCCGGCGCATCCGCTGCACCGCTGCGTACAACGGCTGGCTGCCGAAGGCATAACGGTTTGCGTCGCGGCGGGTAACAGGCTGCGCGCGTTCGTTCTGCCCCCGGCCAGCGCTCCGGCGTCGATTACGGTCGGCGGGGTGGATGATCACAATTCGATGAACCCGCACGAGTGGCTCCTGTACCTATCCAGCTATGGCTATGCCTATGACCGCACACCCAAGCCGGAAGTGATCGCGCCGGCGCGCTGGATTGCGTCCCCGATCCTGCCCGGTACGCCTGAAGCGCGCAAGGCGCATTGGCTGGCGCGGCTGCTGGATTGCAAAGATGAGGGCGAGGTGCGCGCAATACTCCGCGAAGGGTATACGGATTTGGAGATCGCGCCGCTGCGCGCTCGTGTGCCGGATGCTCATCTTTACCGCGAGTTGCAATATCAGATTGAAAAGCACAAGATCATCGACGGCGAACACCAACATGTCGATGGCACATCCGTCGCGGTCGCAATCGTTACCGGGATAGTCGCGCTGCTGCTCGAAGCACGTCCGTCGCTCTCGCCCGGCGAAATACGCGCGCTGCTGACCGGGACGGCGGACTTGCTGCCGGGTATTCCACGCGAACGGCAGGGCGGCGGCCTCGTGAATGTCTCGCGTGCGCTTGCTTATCTGGGAGAACTCGCAAATGTCCCGTGAGCCGCAAATTGAAGCTATACGCCCGGTGGAACACTATCAGGAAGCGTGCAGCGATTTGTTTGCGGCGGTTCCGATTCCGGGTTTGTCTGAGAGCAATTTGGAATCAGCGGATGGCGGGAGTTCCAAAGATTTATTCTGTTGTCGCGACATATTGAAGATTTGCTTGTGCAAATTCATCTGAAGCGATGCTGAGAGAAGCAGTTCTCGGTGACGCTTCTCTCCTAAAATCTGACCTCCTTTGATTAGAGAGAGAACGATAAAGATGGGAAGCAAAAGCAATGCTATGTAGGTAACTACCACTTCAATGCTGATAAATGAGGCACTGCGTGCCGAACCGAATGCGAACCACAAACTTAAAAGGATGAGAAGCGACAAGATGGTCCAGATAGTGCGCCACCGACGCAAATCGAATAACCTTTGTTCAGAGGCTTGAATCAATTCGTTCATTGGTATCTCCCGATAACTATCAAAATTACACAGACAATATTTTACTGTCTCAAATGCTTAAAGGTATTTCATTTGCATAACAACAAAGTCACCTCGCGCGCCTTTACGCATTTGCCCACAACGCTATACTCTTGCTAAATATTGCTTCTACTCCTTCAAACCCCGAAAGTGTAGTTTTGATGAACCGTGAATATCATCGCTGGCGCAGCCCGGCACTAGGCCGCGATATGGAATTGATCGTCCTCGGCCATGCCGGGGCGCGTGTACTGTGCTTCCCGACCTCGCAAGGCCGCTTTTACGAATGGGAAGATCGTGGCATTTTCAATACCCTGAGCGAGAGCCTTGAGCGTGGCTGGCTGCAAATTTATTGCGTGGACAGCGTAGATGCGGAAAGCTGGTACGCCGTCGGCAAGCATCCCGGCGCGCGGGCGTATCGCCATGCACAATATGACGGCTACCTCTACAACGAGGTCTTACCACTCAGCCGCAGCAAGAACGACAACCCGGTTTTGATGACGGTTGGCGCGAGTTTCGGCGCGTATCACGCGATGACCTTTGCGCTCAAGCACCCGGAAATCACGAGGCGCGTACTGGCGCTCTCCGGCCTCTACGACATTCGGCGCTTCACGGGCGGCTACAGCGACGAGAATGTATACCTGAACAATCCCATGCAGTTTGTCGCAAATGCCGAGGGCGAAGCGCTTGCCCGAATGCGACAACTCGATATTATAATCGCTGCGGGCAGGGAAGATCGCCTGGTCGGGTCGGCGCGCGATTTTTCGGCGCTGCTCTGGTCTAAAGGGATCGGTAACGCGCTGCGCGAATGGGACGGCTGGGCGCACGACTGGCCGTTCTGGGAGCGGATGCTCGGTTTATATATTGGTGGTCACGATTAGAGGGAAGATGATGGCAAACGAACCTTTGAAAATTGGGCTGCTCGTCGGGCGGGAATGGTCCTGGCCGCCGGCGTTTATCGAGGAAGTGAACCGCCGTAACGCGGGCGTCAGAGCGGAGTTCGTCAAACTCGGCGGCACGCTGATGAATGAGCCGTTCACCTATGCGGTGATCATCGACCGCATCTCGCACGAAATCCCCTACTACCGAACCTACCTGAAAAACGCCGCGCTGCAAGGTACAGCGGTCATCAACGACCCGTTCATGTGGTCCGCCGACGATAAATTTTTCGGCGCGTCGGTCGCGACTCAACTGGGCGTCGCGCATCCGAAGACGATTGTGCTGCCGAACCACGAGTATATAGCGGGCATCGATCATCACGAGTCGCTGCGCAACCTGATGTACCCGCTCGATTGGGATTGGATCGAACGCGAGATCGGGATGCCGTGCATCCTCAAGGATGCATATGGTGGCGGCTGGCGCGATGTCTATGTTTGCCATAATCGCGACGAGCTGCTGCAACATTATAATAATTCCGGTCAGTTGACGATGATCGTGCAGGAGTTCATTCAGTGGGAGAACTACGCGCGCTGCATGTGCCTGGGGCGCGATAACATCCATGTGATGAAGTACGACCCGCGCGCGCGCCGCTATTATGACCAGCACGATTTTTCGCCAGCGCTCTATGACCGTCTGGTGAATGATTGCAAGAAGCTGGTGACGTTCTTCGGCTACGATATGAATACGTGTGAATTCGCAATCCGCGGTGGCGTTCCGTATGCTATCGATTTCATGAACCCCGCGCCGGATATGGATGTGAATTCGCTTGGCCGCCTGCACTTCGACTGGATGGTAACGAATATGGCCGACCTCGCGATTCGGCTGGCGAAGGAAGGCAAGAACCGCACGCGCAGCCGCTACGGATGGTCCGCGGTCCTCGATGAAGTGACGAGCGCACAGAGTACACAATCTGCGCCAATGGATCAAGCAGGCGGCGAGTTGAAACGGCGTCCCGGTCGCCCGAAGAAGGATACTACGGCGAGCGTTGCGCCCGCAGTCGAGGTGACGGACACGGCGAAAGCGCAGACCGCCGACAGCCCGCCGAAGAAGACGCGCGCGAAGAAGACGACCGACAGCACGAACAGTACGGACGGCTCTGCGTGACGACCATTCACGATGCGATCAGCGCCTATAACGACCTGATCACGCCGGAGAACGCTCCGGAGTCGTTCGAGGCACTCTCTGCCGACCTGCGCAAACGCAAATGCTATTTCGGGGAGCGTCCGATTTGTTCGGTGCTGCGTCCACATTTCTACCTGCCCGCGCAGTGGCATACGCTCAAGCACGAGACTGAAAAGGTGCTGAGTGCATTCGGCAAGGCGCATGAGGCGTGCATGGCCGTTGCAGAATTGCGTGCAGAGCTATACCTCGAACCCTACGAGGAGGAGCTTTTCACACTCGACATCGGCTACAACGCGCCGTGGTCCACCTCGCGCCTCGACTCGTTCTACGATCTCGACACGGGCGACCTGCGCTTCCTCGAATATAATGCGGAGACGCCCGCCGGGATGGGTTACGAGGATCAACTCGCGGAAGCATTCCTCGACCTCGACCTTATGAAGCGCTTCCAGAAGCAGTATCACGTCCGCAATTTCCATATGCGCCGCGCGCTGCTCGCAACCCTGCTGGATGTGTATGTGCAGTTTGGCGGCAAAGAGCGCCCGCAGATTGCGATCATCGATTGGTCGGATGTGCCGACGCTGAACGAGCATGAATTGATCCGCATGTACTTCGAGGAGAAAGGCGTGCGGACCGTCCTCGCGGACCCGCGCGCACTCGAATACCGCGACGGCCATCTCTGGAAAGACGATTTCCGGGTGGATATGCTCTACAAGCGCGTCCTGTGCAGCGAATTAATCCACAGGATGGGGATGGATAATGCCGTCGTGAATGCGCTGCGCGATCATGCTGTCTGCATGTCGAATGCGTTCAGCGCGAAACTGATGGCGAAGAAGGCCAGCTTCACGATCCTGAGCGACGAGCGTCACGGGCATCTGTATACGGAAGATGAGCGCGTGGCAATCGAAGCGCATATCCCCTGGACGCGCAAGGTCGCGGAGCGCAAGACCGTCATTCACGGTCGCGAGATCGACCTGCTGCCGTTCATCGTGGATAATCGTGAAAACCTCGTCCTCAAGCCGAACGATGAATATGGCGGCAAGGGGGTCATGATCGGGTGGGAGACGACTGCGGAGCAGTGGAACGCTACGCTACAAACTGCGCTGACGGAGCCTTATGTAGTACAGGAACGGGTCAGCGCCCCGACCGAACTCTTCCCGTCCTACATGGATGGCACGCTGGATATAAGCGACCGACTGATCGATGCGGACCCGTTCTGTTTCAATGGCCGCACCGCGAACGGCTGTCTGACGCGCCTTTCAACGATGGCGCTGATGAACGTCACGGCGGGGGGTGGGTCGGTGGTCCCGACGTTTATTGTGGAGAGGGCGCATTGACGCAGGTTACGCTTGTCTAGCGCGATGATATGAATATCACGCGATTTTCAAAGTCGGAAGGCTCACCAGCAAGAATAAGCACGAGTATTTTTTCTATCGCATCTCCGATGCTCATTCTATCGTTAACTTCGATGACACCGGGCATCGGGAGATTACTTGCAACTCGCGCATAGGCGAAGTCAGGAATGGTCTTTACGTCATGTGTCAACAAAACACGATTTTCTTGTGCCGCCCAATTCAGAACTACCGGGTCGCTCGCCTGATAAATTTCAACATCTTGCGCCTGAATAATATCAATTTCCGGGTAGCGTAATCGAAGTCCGCGTAGCATATCATTGTTGAAATTTTCATCTGCCAGAAGACGCATCAATGTTGCGTCCGTTTGCTTTCCAGCCGTGCGGTCAGTGCATCCCAATCCAGCGGTTTGTACCCCGGCAGGGCTTCAAACTTCTTGCGAATCTCCGCGCCTGCCTGTTCGACGCTACGAATGTATTTGTCCACCGTATCGCGATTTGACAGGTAATATGCAATGACGGCATATATATCGTTGAGTGGAACAGTCGGAAAGCCAGAATGAATGACTTCCGGGCTATCGCCTACCGTATAGCGAGCCACAACCGTTTCAAGCGTGACGCGCGTTCCGCTTACTCGAATAGTTCCAAACTCGTCTGCTTGCAGCGGTACACCTATTGTCGTCGGCGCTGTGATCATCTTGTGACAACCTCACTCTTGTGCTGATTATAACAGATGTGGAACCTCTATAATCGTCGGAACAGGCGCGCGTATTGCGTCCAATTCACCCGCCAGAACGTCGCGAGGGTATAGCCGCCTGCGGCAAGCACCGGGCGATGCTGCACCCATACGATCAGCGTGGTCGCAGTAAGTAGAAGGCGGTGCGCGGCCTTCATGCTCCAGATGTAGAGCGGATTGCGCCCCGCTCGCAATTTTGTCAGCGTCTCGCCTTGAAATTGCAAGTGCCGCACCTCGTCGCGCAAAATCTGGCGGCAAATCGCGCGCAGCACGGGTGAATTCGTGGCCGCATATAACGAGCGATAGTAGGGAACCGCGATGATCTCCGCCGTGAGCATGGCAAGCAGCGACAGCTCCAGATTGAAGACGCGGCGCAGCAATCGGAAGATGCTATCTACCGCGTCCTTGTGTGAGCGTGGGATGCGCTGCGGCTGCATGAAGCGCGCAAGATAGCGCGAGTGGCGCTGTTCCTCACCGATGAACAGGCGCAGCGCGGCCAGGTATTCCGCATCGCCCGACCACGCGACGTACTGCTCTGCGAGCGCGATCACATGCCGCCCCTCGGAACTTTCGCCAAGCTGGAATTGCTGCACGGATCGGGTGATGCGGCGGCGCTCTTCGGGGGTAATGCAGTACGGGTCATCCCAATTGATCGTAAGCAGCGTCGCGGCGTTATGTTGGAAGTATTCAAGCCAGGCTTCGCGCATGATCGGCTCCTTCTGCCATTCAGTACAGGAGCAGCGCGCGAAACCCTTAGCGCAGCGCCGTCCCGCGCGTGATGCGGTGCGTCTGCCAGTTCAGGATGAAGCCGTCGGCGCGGTCCGGTGGCTTGCGCCAGCTTTCCTGCGGACGTGAACACGCGAAGTATTCCCCGCTGATGATTTGTGGCGTGACCATCAGCCGCAGGAAGCCGTGTCGGTCATCGCAAAAATCTTCCAGCAGCGGACCGTCGGGCATCTGAAAAGGAGCCTGCATCGATTCGCCATTCGGCTGCTTTGCCATATAATGCAAGTGCCAATAGCCGCCGCCACCCGCGACGATGTACGGCAACTGGCGCTCTCCGAAAGTGCGCGTAAAGCGCTGATAGTTATGCACATGCGCGGATAGCACGAGGTCCGCGATGCGCCCGGATTCCTGAAAGGCCGCGTCGAGCAGTTCCCCGATATAGCGGCTGCCGCTATGGTGGCTATCCCCGGAATAGGGCGGGTGATGGACGGTGACGATCAGGGCTTTATCGTGCGGTGCGGCGCGCAGTTCATCAACGAACCAGCGCACCTGCGCATCGTCGATGCTGCCCCCTTCCGGCACGTTGGAATAGAGGCCAATCATCGTCACGAATGGCGCTTCAAGCGTGAAATAAACATTCGGCTGCGTCATCGTGTCACGGGTCGCCTCGCCCGCGTCCTCCGAGATGTGCGGATAGGGCGCACAGAAGTTATTGACGAAGGCGGTCAGCGAGGGCGGGCTATTCTCGCCGAGATCGCCGTCGTGGTTGCCGGGAATGCCGAGAATCGGTGCGGGGTAATGTTCATACGGATCGTAGAACTGCGGATAGTATTCGGTCGGCTCGCCATAATAATAAACCACATCGCCGAGGTGATAGAAGAACGCCGGACGCAACGTTATATCCGGGAAGTTGAAGTGCGACTCCATTGCCATTGAGACGATCCGCTGCGACTCCGGCGATTTCACGCCGCCCGTATCCCCGACGACGTGCATCAATATCCGGCCTGCCTGCTGCATGGCCGCGATTTGCTCCGGCGGCAGGATGCTATCGAGCGCGAGGCGGTAGGGCGCTTTGCCTGTCGGCGGCGGGATCGGCTGAAACTTCTGGTTGCCGTGCGGCTTCGTGCGGATCGAGGCGGTCGGGCGTGTCTGTGATTTGCGCGGGAGTGCGAATTCACGCGGGTGGTCGGCGGGGGGTGGCGGCAGTGTTTCGCGGCGGCGATAGGCTTCGGCGTGGCGCTCGGCAAGCGTCAGCGGCCTGCGCGTATGGGGACGCACAGGCGGCGGGCGATTGGGCAGGCTACTGCGATCCGGCTTGTAATCCTGATAGTGGCGGTAGTTCGAGCGGCGCGGCTCGATACCGATCAGCCGCTGCAAGAACGGCGCGAGCATCTCCCGGCGGTGGCGGTAGGTGCGCGGATTCAGCCGAAACAGCGCGCATAGGGTCCAGCGGTGCAGACGGCTCGCGCGGTGGGAATAATATCGACGTGACAAAGGGTATCCCCGATCATTTAACCGGATGTCTATTCATTCTAACAACAACTAATGAAATTCTATTGATCTGTAGGTTGCATCATGCGCGCGTGTGTGCAATTATTAAGCTGCAATCTTATCCTTTTAGAAAAGCGCTCCGTGACACCTGAATTCAACGATCCCTCTGATAACGTTGCTCTACCGCTCGGTGTCTTTGAAGATTATCGTCGCCTCCCGCTGCGTAAGCTGTTCGACCTGTTTGGAGTCCCGGTGTTATCGACGCCGCGGGCATGGATTAACCCGCTGCCGCTCGTCCCGGTGATGCTTCTGGCGACGTTTTTGCTTGCTTCACGCGCTTATATTATCGAACGTATCCTGCTCACAATTTTGTGGACCGCCCTCTTCGAGCTGACCAGCTTTATCCACAGCGCGGGTCACATCCTCGCGGGTCGTGCGGTGAACGCGCCGATGGATCGCCTTGTCGTGACTTCTTCGCGGCAGGTGAATGTCTACGATGGCGACCAGTCGCGTTACCCGGCGCGGGTTCATGTGACCCGTGCGCTCGGCGGTCCACTCGCGAATATCGCGGTCGGGCTGGTGATGGCGCTGCTGCTGCTATTTGGCGGCTACAGCCCAACCTTCCTCGTATTCATGCTGCTCAATTTCGCCTTCGGCTTCGGTTCGCTTGCGCCCGTGCGCAGTCTAGATGGCGAAGTCCTGATGTACTACCTGACGAGGCAGCCTTGACGCTTCGTATTCTGGTCATCGAAGATACGCCTGAACACCGCGAAGATATTGAAACTCTGCTACGCTCCGGCGGCCATGTGGTCAGCAGCGCGAGCGACGGTCCGGGCGGTTTGGAAATGGCGCGAGTGCAGCCTTTCGATGTGATCTTGCTCGACTTCAAACTGCCGGATATGGACGGCCTTGTTGTTGCGGAGTTGTTGCGCGGCAACGCGGAGCGATCCCACGAAAATACCACCGTTATCGCGATCTCCGCTGCCGACGAGCCAGAACACCTGCGTGAACGGCTGCTCGCGGCGGGCTGCTCCGGCTTCATCCTGAAAAGCGAACTTGGCACGCTCCTCAAGCGTATCGACGAGATTCACGCGGGCGCACGGGAGCATCTCCCAAGCGAGCAGCGCTCCCGATTTATGCAGGAAAATAGCTTTGAACTCGCCAGCAAGCTGCGCACACAGCACAAAAAGAGCGGTGAACTCATCCAGCATCTGCAATATTCATTGATCGACAGCGAACGCCGTGCCAGCATGGGCGGCCTCGTCGGGAGCATTGCGCATCAATTGAATAATCCGATTACGGGGCTGCTGCTGAATCTGGAATGCGCAGTATCCGAGCAACCGGGCAGCCCCGCCGCGCAGGAATATGTAGACGCGGCGATGGGACAGGCACGCGATATGCGCTCGCTGCTGCGGACACTGCTGGGCAGCTTCAAAGCGCAGGCGGCTGAATTGGAGCGGGTGGACCTTGCTGGGAGTGTTTCGGATGTACTGGCGCTCCTCAGCCGCAACATTCACCAGCAGCGGATCGAGGTTGTCTGGAAGGACCCACGCGCACCGTTTATTATTCCTGGCAAACGTGCGCTGCTCGAACAGCTCATTCAAAATCTGGTGCAAAACAGCCTCGATGTGATGCCAAATGGCGGCGTCCTCACACTTGCGCTCTCCAAAGTACGGCGCACTGTCACCCTTCAAATTTCGGATACAGGTCCGGGCTTGCCACCCGACGCGCGGTTATTCGAGCTGTTTTACACCACCAAACCGGATGGACACGGCATCGGCCTCTATGTTTGCCAGCTCATCGCGCGTCTACACAATGGCGAAATATCCGCCACTAACCGCGCATCAGGTGGTGCGCAATTCACAATCTCCCTGCAAGGTGCAAAATGACACAATCTACAAAACCCACCGTACTTGCTATCGACGACAACGCCGAAATTCTACGCGGTATTCGCGGAGCGCTGACCAGCAACGGCTATGAAGTCGATACCGCTCAGGATGTCTTTGAAGCGCAGCAAAAGATGGATAATCAGCTCTACGATTTGCTGCTCGTCGATATTGCCATGCCGCTCGCGGACGGACTGACCTTCGTTGAACAGACGATGAAAAATCACAGCAATGCCGGGATCATCATCATCAGTGGACAGGCCGGGACGCCGGAATTGATCCGTATGATCCGGCTGAAGGTCGATGATGTCCTGCTGAAGCCGTTCGACAAGCAGGAATTGCAGCAAATCGTCGGGCAAACGCTGATGCGCCGCCGCAGCTACAAAGCGCCATCTGTCTCGCAGAATGAACTCGTCGTTGGACCACTTTATATGAATATCGAAATGCGCAAAGTCCGCTGGTACAGCGAAGACCTTTCACTGACGCCGACTGAATTCTGCATCCTGCAAACGCTCGCGCAAGCAATTGGGCAGTACACGACTCCGGCGGTCATCATGCAGCGCTGCCGGAACTACGTGGAGAGTGAAGACGAAGCGGCTTATCTGCTCAAACCCCATATCGCTAACCTGCGCTCGAAGCTGGAGGGCGAAGGCAGGCATCCGCGTATGATCCAAAACCAGCGTGGTCTGGGCTTCATGCTGCGTTTCGCTGAAGAGCAGTAAGTTCAGGAGCGGACATATTTTGTATCTTTAACTGGTCAACGTTTCTCACAAAACCAGTTATAATACAGTTCTCTCGATCTTCCGAGTCGGTTGTATGTTACCACTCATTTGAGTTATGGTGACTTTTCATCACATCTGGAGCCTATCATGAACAGTGTATCTATCGAACGCGCACACTCGTCGCACGCACTAGAAGCTATCACTACGCCGTTCATCGTTACTTTACCGCATAATCCCTATCGAAACCTGCTCATTGCGGATTATATTAACGATACTCATTCCGCATTTTATGCGTCAACACCAGAAGATCGGGATGCGTTCCGGTTAACGGCGCAACTGTTGACGACGCTGACCGAGCAGGGCTACCCATTCAAGCGCGTGAAGCAGCCGGCCAGCTATACCGACGCAGGGCGCGTGATCGGGACGGCGCTCGGCAACTCGGTTCAATCGCTGGTCCTCGATCAATTTGACAACATCAAGGAAGGCGCAGCAGATTGGCTGGCTGGCCTCGCCAGCACACTTGCCAGTGGGGTGCGTGTCGTGATTAGTAGCCGCCGGATGGATCATGCGGTGCTGCGGCCTCTTCTCCAACAAGGTCTGGTCACGGTGATTGGCGATGAGACGTTCGCCGAACAGCCTGTCCTGAGTGAGCAGGAAGGCAGCCTTGCGGTTTTCGTACTGGGTCGCGGGGTCGTCTGGTACGAGGGCAAGCAGGTTCGCAATTGGGATGGACCGCTCACGCGCCGTCTGTTTTATTATCTGCTGGATCGCGGACCCGCCAACCGCAAACAAATCTTCGAGACATTCTGGCCGTCGCTGCCGATTCGCGAGGCGACCAATGTCTTTCATGTGACCAAGCGCAAGATGAATGAGACGCTGGGTATCGACGTGACGACCTATTCTGACAGACACTATCAGGTCGCGGACAATATTCGCCTGTATTATGATGTGAGAAGGTTCGAGGATGCGCTGCGCGACGCGGATACAGGCTATGGGGAAGAGAGCATCGAACACTGGCAGAACGCGGTGAAGCTGTATCGCCACCCGTTTTTGATGGAAGAACGCCTCACGTGGATTGTCGAGCGCCGCCGCCAGTTGCAAGAAGGGTATGCGCAAGCCCTGGTGAGCCTCGCGCGCTACTATCAAAATAAAGGCGATGGCGAGCGCGCGCTCAACCACTTTCTGCGCGCACTGATTGAGAATCCAATGCGGGAGGATTTGCACTTGCAGGTGATGCACTTGCAAGCCGACCTCGGCAACACGCCCGCCGCGCTTGCACAATATGAATTGCTGCGCGACCGCTTGCACGCCAACATGAAGTTGAAGCCGGGCAAGGAAGCAGCGGCGCTCTACAATAAGTTGCGCGCATAGCGATGAATATTATTGCATTCGGCGCCCATCCGGACGACCTCGATGCGTTTGTCGGCGGGACGCTCGCGCTCTATGTGCAGCAAGGCCACAAGGTCTATATGGCGGTGGTCACGGATGGGCGCGGGCGTCCGAATGGCGACCCGGCGTTCATTGCTGGACTGCGCAAGGGTGAAGCGCAGACCGCCGCCGATGTGATTGGCGCGGAATTGCTCTGGCTGGGCGTGCCGGATGGCGAATTGACCGCCGATGAAGCGACGCGCCACCTCTTCATCGAGGCAATCCGCTCCACCGACGCAGATGTGATCCTGACGCATCCGCCGCAGGATTATCACCCTGACCACACCGCCACGAGCAAGCTGACTGTCGAAGCCGCGCAGGTCGCACGGACATCGAATTATCGTTCAACGCTGCCGCCGCTGCGCAAACCCGTCCCGGTCGGCTTTTACGATGCGGAATTCGGGCTGGATTTCACCCCGGAAGAGTACGTCGATATTTCAGCGGTGTGGCCTCTCAAGGAGCGAATGCTGCTCGCGCACGTCAGCCAGCATATGCCGGATACGCTCTACACGCCCGATTATGTGCTACCGGAGCCGGAGAAGGTCGAGATTGTGCGGGCTGGGCGCGTGATCAGCGAATTTCGTGGGCTGCAATGCGGTGTGCAATATGGCGAGGGCTTCCGCTGGTGGCGCGCGGCGAACCGCGTGGTGGCAAGGCGGGTGCTGCCGTAAGGCGCGTTAGAATGCACGCAGCCGTCGTACGTTGTAGGGACGACTGCGTACCGTCTAATTTGCGTTGCGGTCCCAAGCGGCGGTTATGCCTCGTACACAACCTGCCCGTTCAGCACCGTCATTTCGACTTTCAAATCTGCGAGGCGGTCCGCTGGAGCGCGCAGTACGTCGCCGGAAAGCACCGCAAAATCGGCCAGCTTGCCGGGCGTGATGCTCCCCTTGTGCATCTCTTCACCCGCGACAACCGCGCCACCGAGCGTATACAGCGCGAGCGCTTGTGCAAGCGAGATACTCTGATCCGGTAAGACGCTGTTGCCACTCTCGGTACGGCGGTTGGCGGCGGCACGCAAGCCGAGCAGTGGATTCAGGTCCGGCACGACGGGCGAATCCGAACTGAGCGCGACGGTCAGCCCTGCGTCGAGCATCGCGCGCAGGGGATAAATCTGCCCGGCGAGCGGTTCCGGTACATATTGTAAAAAGCTGTCGCCGAGCGCGTGAATGAATATTGCCTGTGGGATGACATAGGCACGGTGGCGGGCGCGGCGCAGATGGTCGGCGCTTGGCAGGCCAAAATGCTCGATGCGGTGGCGCAGCAAGGACGCCAATCGGCTGCCCGCGAATTCGATAGCACTCAAGACCTGCTCGATAGCGACATCGCCAATCGCGTGAACGGCGGCACGCAGCCCTGCGCGGTGAATATCCCAGATCAGCGACTTCATCTGATCGTCGGTGTAGCGCGCGAGACCCTTGCTCCCGGTGTGTTCATAGGGGACGCTAATCGCCGCCGTCGCGCTGCTCAGGCCGCCATCGGCGAAAAGCTTTACGGTGTCGATGCGCAGCCATTCGGATTCGTGGCGCTCCGGGAGCGGGATTTTCACACCATCGGAGCCGTAGCGCAGCGCCATCACATTCGCGCGGATCGGCAGGCGGCGGTCGTCCTTGAGCGCGCGGTAAACATCGAGCTGTGCGGGGCTGACGCCTGCTTCGGTGATGCTCGTAATGCCCAACCGCAGGCATTCCGCCGCGCCTGCCAATACCGCAGCCTCGAATTCGGAAGCGGTCGGTGGCGGCTGAATTGCAGAAATGCGGTTCATCGCGGTTTCGAGCAGCAGCCCGGTTGGTTCGCCGTGTTCATCGCGGACAATCTGGCCGCCTACCGGGTCCGGCGTATCACGGGTAATTCCGGCAAGTTCGAGCGCTTTTGTATTCACAACCGCCGCGTGCGCGGAAGTATGAATGAGGTGCAGCGGATGATCTGCGCTTGCCGCATCAAGGTCGTGGCGCGTCGGGTGGCGGCGTTCCGCGAGCGCATTCTCGTGATAACCGCGACCCGTCACCCAACCGCCGAGCGTGGTCTGTGCGGCACGCGCGCGGAACGCATTAATGAGGGTTGGAATATCCGGCGCGGCAGCGGAGCGCGCGTCAAGCATGGTGGTGAGCAGCAGGCCAAGTTTCCAGAGGTGCAAATGCGCGTCGTTGAAGCCGGGGATCAGCGTCCGCCCGGCCAGATCGATACGGCGCGTGTTGCTGTGCGCAAGGTGCTGAATTTCTTCCCACGAACCGACTGCGAGGATTTTATTGCCCTGTACCGCGACCGCCTCCGCGTTGGGGATAGCCGGGTCCATTGTGTGAATCGTGCCGTTCTGGATGATTAATTCAGCGTGTGCGGGCATTCTGGCTCCTAAAAAGCTATTAAAATCGCAAAATCGAGCGGCCTTTTAGTCTACCGCGTTATCACGCGATCCGAGAAGGCACATTAGACGGCGATTTAGTTGAGCAAACCGGACGGCAAGAATGGCTTCTGCAAGCCTAAGTCACTTCAATTGCGTAAGGACCAATTTTTGAAATTGCGAACAAATTAGGAGAATGCAATAGTACCCATTACTATTAGCTGCGTCTTCGCTTCGCGCTGGCTAAACGCCGGGAAGTCGCACACTCATGTATGCTACATCGTCATTCATACGTCACCAAGCCCGGTTAGTTGTTGCAGTATGGCTCGTCGCTTCATTCGCCTTTAACGCTGCGCCTGTGCTGGCTGCCCACATGAGCCGCCAATCGGCAGGCGATTACAGCATCGGCAACCGTGTATGGAATGATGATGGTTCGGGCGGCGGTGGTGAATCTAGTGGCGGCATTAACGGCGTTGAAGTGCAGCTTCTCGATGGTAGCGGCAACATCATCGCCACAATGACCACTGCAAACGCTGGTTATTATCGCTTCGACAATCTGGCGGAAGGCGACTACCGGGTTCGCATCCCCGCGTCGAATTTCATTACTGGCATACTGGTCGGCTGGAATAGCAGCAGCGCATCCGCGAACGAGGCCGATCCGAATTCCGATGTCGATATGGATGACAACGGAGTTGGTACGATCTCATATCCGCTGACGGGCATCACAAGCGGCGTGATCACGCTGGGTCCGGGCGATAGTGAACCGACCAATGAGCGCGATCTCGGCGCGGACGATCCCGGTCCCAATAGCGATGAACGCGCCAACCTGACTGTTGATTTTGGCTTTATCCGGCTTGATGCGAACCGCGCGTACAGCGTCGGCAACCGCGTCTGGCTGGACGACGGTGCATTTAGCAGTAATCGCGACGACGGCATCCGGCAGGGCGCGGAGCCGGGTATCGCAAACGTCCTGATTAATCTGGTGGATAGTAACGGCAATTTCCTCGTGTCCACCCTGACCAGCGCGAATGGTTATTATCGTTTCGATAATCTGCCAGTTGGGAATTACCGCCTTGAAGCCGCTGCCTCGAACTTTTTATTGGGCGGACCCTTGCAAGGTCTGCTCAGTAGCAGCGCGGATAGCCCGAATCCCAATGATAATCAGGATAACGATGACAACGGCATAGGGTCGCTTCCTGACCCTGTGACGGGTATCCGAAGCAATGCGATTACGCTTGGACCAGGTGAAGAACCCGGCGGCGAAGGCGATCAGGACATTTCAAGCCGCGACGAAAATTGGTTTGGACCGCATGGCAACTTGCGGTCGAATACGACAGTCGATTTCGGCTTCACTACGGACCTGTTGCCAGGCGAACCGACATCCACCGCCTCACCGACCGCGACGACCTCTCCTATCCCCACCGAGACGCTTACATTGACGCCCACCTTCACCGGGTCGCCAAGCCCAACCTACACGCCGACGCTCACCGAAACGTTCACATCGACTCCTACCGAGTCGCCCAGCGCCACGTCAACCAGCAGTTTGACCCCCACGCTCACCGATGCGTCTACACTGACGGCGACATCTTCATTCACCCCTACGCCATCGCTCACACCGACGCTTATCCCGTCAGCGACGACGACGTATACTGTAGTCCCGACGCTCCCCAACACGTCCACACCGACAGCGACATCTTCATTCACCCCTACCACGTCCTCAACACCAGCGCTTATCCCGTCAGCGAGAGCAACGCTTACGGCAATCCCAACCCTCACCTCTACGCTAACTCCAACCTACACCACGACCGCCAATTCAACGCAGACCCATACGCCGACCCCGACCGCAACCACGAATCCAACGCTTGAAGCGACGATTACCGCGTCCAGAACTCATACAACCACACAGTCGGTTGTGACGTCCCCGACGAATACACCAAGCAGCACAGCCAGTTTGCAATCCGTACAGGCTGCGCCCGCCACAACCTCCAGCGTCGATGCAGGTAGCACAGCCACCAGCGGAATTGCAGACCCGATAATTCTCAGCCTCGATGATGCAACCCTGATGAGGCGTGGTGAAACGGTTACGTTCACAGTTTCGGCACTGAATCGGGGGACCGCAGCCGCGCAAAACGTCTTTATCGAGGATCAACTCCCCGCTGAATATTTCACGGTGCAATCTGCAACCACAACAAAAGGGACGCTCGCTATCGCAAAAAACAGCGTAACCGTCACAATCAACGTGTTCGATCCCGGTGAGGTCGTCACGCTGCGGGTGGTCGCGCGCGTTAGCGACTCCGCGCCAATCCCTTCAAATGCGGTGAACAACGTCACGATGAGCTATCTGGGTGGGCAGCGTCGTTACGCCAGCGTTCCGATGCGTATCACGAGCGGCAACCTTCCGGCAACAGGCGAACGCCCGGATGATCGCGCGGTGCAGGCTCTCGTTGTGACACTCGGCGCTGCGATCTTCGGCCTTGCGTTCATGGCGCGTCGGCGTAGTGTATCCGCATGAATGTCGTGTGCTTCATAGCCGCGAAACATTAAGAAACATACCCGGCAACACGAGCGCGCATGTGTTATTCTTTGCCATGCGGTGAGGAACACATTTGCATGGCGACTTTTGATAACAATTTGACCGGAAAAACCTTGGGCGGGCGCTGGCGGCTCGTTCGGCAGGTCGGCGCGATCTACGAGGCGCAGGGACCGCTGCGGGCGGCGGTGCGGCTATTCCCGGATGTCAATAGCGCACTGTTCGAGCGAGAAATACAAGCTGTTGCAGCGCTCGATCACCCGAACATCGCGCGTGTGTATGATGCGACGTTCGATCCCGATGCGCACGTGAACTACCTCGTGACGGAATGGCTCCCCGGCGGCAGCCTCGACTCCACAACGCAACGCACCCCTGCGGAAATCGCGCGGATCATCAAGCAAGTCGCAGCGGCGCTCGATTACGCACATGATCGGAACCTTTTACACCTCGATGTGCGTGAGGCGAATATTCTCTTCGATGACGAGAAACGCGCGGTCTTGACTGATTTCGCGCTGCCCTGGGCGGCTGCCGACGCGAATTTAACGGGCGCGATTACGCTGTCACCGAACCCGACGCACATTTCGCCGGAGCAGATTACGGGCGCAGCACTCACGCGCGCGTCGGATCAATATTCGCTGGCGGTGGTCGCGTGGCTTGCGATCACGGGCGAACTTCCTTTCAACCCGCCGGAAGGGACGTTCATGGCTTTCGTGCGGGCGCATACGCAGGGGCAGCCGACGGTTCCCTGGAACCTCGCCAGACCCGTCGCGGATGTCCTGCTCAAAGCACTCTCGAAAACCCCCGCCGACCGCTATCCGACTACCTCCGCGTTTGCGTCCGCGCTCGAAAGCGCGCTCAATGGTACGCGCCCCGCCGCGCCGAAAGCGGAGGATGGAAGCTTTGCGGATATGCCAATTCCGCCGCTGATGACGGCTACAACCGCGCCACCCGCTGAAGCCGCACCGCAAAGACCGTCGCT
>Ga0123337_10002228_pt1 | contig 22462 bp, 23 predicted proteins | sample frozenSSSSmetaG_FD_89792 | JGI IMG/M metagenome (GOLD analysis project Ga0123337, IMG submission 89792) | Glacier valley bacterial and archeal communities from Borup Fiord, Nunavut, Canada, to study Microbial Dark Matter (Phase II) -... | ecosystem: Environmental > Aquatic > Freshwater > Ice >...
ACTACCCGCGGCGGGCAGCGCCGCACCCAGCACCGCTTCGACATGCACCATGTGCCCTTCGACTGCCAGCACCGGTCTCACTGCCTGGCGGACCTGCCGGGCCAGTTCGTCGAGCGCCGAGGCGTCGTTGCCCGGGGGGACGGCGAAGGCGAATACGCCTCGCTCAAGCACCGCCGCTGTCCCGATCCCGAGCCCATCGAAGCGCCTGGCCACTGCCCTCAGTGCAGCGTCCGCCACCTCGACGCCCAGGGCTGCCCGCACCAGGTCGAGGCGAGTGAGCGCGACCAAAAGGAGCGGGCCGGGCGGGGCGCCGTGCATCCGCTCCAGCAGTCCAATGCGCGATGGCAATCCGGTCACCGCGTCGTGGCGGGCAAGGTAAATGAGCCTCCCCTCGGCCCGCCGCCTGCCGGCAAATTCCCTGGCCAGGCCCGACCCGAGATGAAGTCCCAACAGAGCCAGCACCCCAACCATGAGCCCGCCTAGTTGCATCGTCACCGCGGCCCAAGCCTGCAGGACGAAAGATACCCCGACCGCCAAGCAGATCGTCGCGGCGGCGATGGCAATTGCCGGACCCGCCCGATGGACAGGGCCAGTCACGGCCCACAGCAGCGCCAGCAGTAGCGTCAGCACCGCAGCCGGGATGTGCCCGAGTTGCACCAGGGAGCGATTGGCCTTCATCGTCTCGGCCCCGGCTATCTGCAGCACTGGGCCGGGGATCAGGCGGTATCGTGGCACCGCGAAAGTGTCGCGAAGCTCGATCGCACTTGCACCTACGACCACTTGGCGATTAGCGATCCGGCGAGGATCGACATCGCCGCGCAGAATGTCTCGCACCGAAATCCGGTCGATGGTCCCGAGGTCAATGCCGAAATCCACGTTGATCCGGTCGGGGAGCGGTGGTGCGCCGCTCAGAGCCAGGGCCAGCGAGGGAATGCCCCGCGAGGCGGTGGGGATGCTTTCCACCACGCCATCGGGACGCGGGAGAACGTTTACCAGCACGCTGTCGGCATGGTCCGCAAACTCGGGGATGGGCCTGTTGAGATGCAACGCGCCCGTCGCGCCATCGATTTGTTCGAACGCCGCCAGCATCGTGAAGCCCCCTGCCGCCTCAAGCGCCCCAGCAAGAGCAGCGTCGGCCGCAGGAGTCGAACGGGCCGAGAAATCGATGTCAAAGGCTACCACCGCGGCGTCCGCGGCCACCAACTTGTCGAGCAGCTCAGCATGGATATCTCGGGGCCATGGCCACACCCCAACTTCGTTGAGGGTGGCGCTGTCGATGTCCGCGAATACCAGGTCGCCGCTGGCGGGACGTGAGAGAAAGCTGAAACGCGCGTCCTCAAGGAGCCGGTCGAGCGAATTGAACGCGCCGATGCTGGCCGCGGAAAGCGCTGCACCAACCACCAGCGTTGACAAGCCGACCCTATATGCGAACGCCAAGTCCAGCCCCACCGGTCACGCGTAAGCACCACGCGTTGCTCGTGTCACTCACGAGACCGCTCTGTGCTGACAGTGCCACGAGTTTTGCAGCGGGCCATTAACATGGGTCGCGACCCCTCCGGGGTAGTTAAGACCCGCCTAATCCGGCCCAGCCCCCCCGCCGAAAGCGCCGCTGCGTCCGTCGCACCACCGGCGATCCACGCATTTTGTCGATCGGTGTTTGATACGCATTAACGCCATAAACAAAAGTCCAGCCGCTGTTAACGTTTCGGAAGACGCCGCAAGCGCAATCGTCTGGACCGACAGTGAAGCGTCCGCTGTCCAGAAGGGACCTTGGAGGGGCAGTATGCTCTCGCGTGCGTGGCTTATTTCCGGGCTCTTGCTCGGCTTAATGGTGACGGTGGCTTCGGCAGATGAGTGGGTGGCGGTAAAGCTGAGGGGCCAAGTCGTTCAACTGGTAGATGGTCACTGGCTGCCGCTGCAGCGCGGCGACGTCGTGTCCGATGACCGCGTTGTTCGCACTCTTAAAAATGGCCGCGTCGAATTCCATCGTGACGCCGAAGTCATCACGCTCGGCCCGCAAACGCAGATACAGATCGTGGAGAAGACCGGTCAGCGGTTTACTACTGTGATTGAACAGTTTGGCGAGGTGGCGATCGAGGCCGAGGTGCAGAACGTGCAGCACTTCGCCGTCCAAACCCCCTTCATGGCCGCCGTGGTCAAGGGGACGATGTTTGTTGTTCGGTCGGGCAAGGACTACTCGAACGTCGAAGTGCTGAGAGGCCACGTCGCAGTCGAGAGCGAGGTCACCCATTCCACCACCCTCGTGTCTGCTGGACAAAGCGCTACCGCCTCGAACAAGGCCGAGCTGCGGGTCCAGGGTGAGGGCGACCTTCCACCGATCATAGCGGCGAACGGCAAGGTGATTTCAGAAGACGGCCAGCCTGTCGTGAGCGCGGCCGACGCTGCCGCTTTGGCTAAGCAGTTGAAGGAAGCCGCCAAGCACGCGACCGGCGACGAGAAGAAGGCCTTGGAGAAGGCGGCTAAGGAAGCCGAGAAGGAGGCCGACAAAGCTGAAAAGGAGTCGGAAAAGGCTGCCAAGGAAGAGGCCAAGGATGCCGAAAAGGAAGAGAAGGCCGCCGATAAGGGCGACAAGGACAGCGGGAAGAAGGGCGATAAGTAGTATTGCCGTCTACGAACGAGGTGGCCGCGGAAGAACCAGCAATTGCCGGGCCACTCAACGAGACGGTCAAAAAAAAGCCTCACAAAACCTTGGAGCAGTTCACATCGTAGCGCAGTTTCGCTTTTACTTCAGGGACGATCCTCGACCTAGCGATCAGTAATGCCGACCTACGGCGGTTTGCAAAGCCGTCCTAAGTCATTGATCTAGAATACCTCGCAATCGTCCCAGTTTGAAATTTTGTTTATATATTTCAATGACTAGCATCAGACTACGAATCTGAGGGTCGGACGTTCGAGTCGTTCCGGGCGCACCAATTCACCAGGGTTATTTGACGATCCGCGATGCAAGCCCGCTTCTGGCCGCCAGAAGCGGACTGTGAACGGGTGGAGCAGTTTCCTGCGCTGAATGTCGATGGCAACCTCGCAATCGTCCCTAGTCCACAAAGCCTCCTTTCGGGTGGAGCCCGCTGAGGTACCGTTCGCGCAGCAACATTGTTCAAGACCCGCTTGCTGATTAGCCGCAGGGATGCGGGTGGCGCCTTGCCGCCTCATCACACGGAGAAATCAGATGGACCAGTCGCTTCTCACCTCCGAATTGACCGCCTTCGCTGAAGGGCCCATCGCCTCCTGGACGGGGGGCGGGATCATGCCATCCTCGGTGGCCAGAGCGTACCAACTGGGCTTGTCCAGATAGGCTGCCTCGGTGAGCTTGTCGTCGAAGGCGCCACCGAAGGTTGGGCCCTGGGTCGCAGAAAGAACATGCGAAATGATCGTCACGTTAGCCTCCAAATTGTGGTTGTACGTCTTGCACAACCTTTCACTGAGGCATCAAAGCGGGCTCACTTCGCGCGATATAGAACAATGTTGCTGGACTGGTGATTGTCTGGTTGGCGGGAGCGAGAACAGCTCCAAGCGGCCCGTCTGCCTTGGCGCCGGTGGCGCTGGAGCTTGACCTGCGTCAATGCGGGTCGCGCCCGTCCGGTGTCTCGTGGCAGTATCGCAGAGCGTCGGAGGTCTATGAGATGAGTGTCACCGCTGGGCCCATGCCACATCGCGATCGGGGACAGGCCGGCGGGCCGTCCATCCTCCTGCCCGTCAGCAGTTGGCCCGACGCCACGCCGGCGGCCGGGCTGCTGCGGGCATTCGATATGGCAGCCACCCTTGGGGCGGCGATCACTCCGATCATTCACGAGGTGGACATCCCCTCCGTCACGAGCCTCCTCGGCAACGCCCTGATCAACGTCTCCGGGATGATCGCGGCGGCCGAGCAGCATAGCGCTGCCAGCGCCGACCGGATCACCGCCCAGTTGAACGCGCTCGCCGGCCGGTTCCGCAGCGAGGTGCATACCCGGCGCTGGCGGGGCCGTCTCGACGATGCTCCGGCGTACTTCGCCAGGGTGGCGCGCACATTCGACCATACGTTCCTCGTGCCGCGACCCGACGACGCCAACCAGTCTGCCATTGCCGAGGCGGTGCTGTTCGGCAGCGGTGGGCCGGTGTGGGTCTTTCCCGACACGGAGGCGCCCGCCCACCTGGTGGCGGTGGCCATCGCCTGGGACGGTGGCCGGGCCTCGGCGCGCGCGGTGCGGGATGCCTTGCCGATACTGGTCGAGGCCGACCAGGTGACGATCCTGACAGCCGACGACAAGCCGATCGACGGACCGTCGGCGGATGCGTTGCGCGACTACCTCGAGGCCCACGACGTGCAGGCGGTGCCGGTGAGCGTCCGGTGCGGCGAGTGGCCGGTGGGCGAGGCCCTGCAGGATGCGGCGCTCGAATGCGGCGCGGGCCTCCTGGTAATGGGCGGCTACGGCCACAGCCGGCTGCGCGAGTTCGCCCTGGGTGGCGCGACGAGGAGTGTCCTCGCCCGCGCCCGGCTTCCGATACTCATGTCGCACTGAGCTTGCGGCACATCAAACGCCGGACGCCCGCGCCCGGCTAAATTCTGCTACGGATTTTCGGTTCTCTGACGTCAACAGCGCCCCCTGCGGGCGGCCAAACAGGAGGCGGCGCGATGGAGCGCATCCAGATCACTCAGCACACCTCGCTCGGCGCCCTCTGGTTCCTGGGGTGGCTGTTCACCATCGGCTACCTCAGGCTCGATTTCTGGATGGGCCTCCTGGGGCTGATCGTCTGGCCGTATTTCATCGGTTCGCATTTCGCCCCTCCGGCGATTCCGGCGTGAGGGGGCAATGATGATCAAGGATATCGCCGTCCATTTGACCGGGTCCGACGAGGACGCCATCCGTATCGACCACGCCGCGGCGCTGGCGCGCATGCTGGACGCGCACCTCACCGGGCTGCAGGTGCATGAAATGCCCGAGGTGCTTGCCATTACCGATCCGTCCGGGTCGGGCTTCCTGCAGCAGCTCATCGCCGAATCCGTCGATCGCGCCGTTGCGACGACCGGCAAGCTCGCGCCGATGTTCGCCGCGACCGGTATCAACCACGAACTGCGCCGCCTCGACCTGTACCCCGGTCAGGCCGGCTCGGCGCTGGCCCGCGAAGTGCGGTTCTCCGACCTGTTCGTTGGAACGAGGCCCTATGGCGATCCACACAAGCAGGAGCGGGTCGAGGAGGCGGTGCTGTTCGAGTCGGGCCGGCCCTGCCTGTTCGTGCCGCCGGGCCACAGGGCGCCACTGCGCTATGCGAGCGTGCTCGTGACATGGAAGAATACGCGTGAGGCTGCCGTGGCGCTCGCGGCGTCGCTGCCCCTGCTGCTGCAAGCCGATGAAGTGCGGGTCGCCGTGGTCGAGGAGAACGGCGCCAGCGAGCAGCGTCGCGAGGCGCCCGACGAGGATATCGGCCGCTACCTCAGCCGGCACGGCATCAGCGCAGAGGTCCGGCTGGTCGATGGCTGGACCGACGTTTCGGCCGCCATCCTCAACGAGGCCACGAGAGCCGCGGCCGACTTGATCGTGATGGGCGCCTACGGACACTCGCGCCTGCGCGAATGGGTCCTCGGCGGCGTCACCCGCGACGTCCTCAGCCGGGCCCCGATGCCGGTCTTCGCTGCCCGGTAGATTGCCATGAAGATGAACAGGGAATGGCACCTCGAGCACAAGCTGCCGCGCAACGCTACACTGGAGGAGCGGCTGGACTGGCATGCGCTGCATGCCCAGAACTGCGGATGCCGGGAGATGCCGGAGTCGATCCGGCGTGAGCTCGAGGCGCGCGGCTGGACGGCGCCGACGCCGCGCAGCCTGCGCTGACCGGGGTCACCGCCCAGGCGATGCGGCGTAGGCGACGATGTCGCCGCGCCAGTAGGTGAAGAGGCCATCGGCGAGCTGCCAGCCGACCTCGCCATGCGTCGGGATCCGGTAGCCGCCCAGTTCGCGATAGTCGGAGAAGCTGCCTTTCCACGGCGTCGGGATAGTGGTGCCGTCCTGCGACATCGGGCGGTCGGCCGCCACCATGGCGACGATGTCGCCCGCCGCGTCGAAACTGAAGTTCACCGAAGCCGGCCCGGTCGCCGACCGGGCGGAGACCTCGACCGTGGCCGGATCGAGCTGCCGCCAGCTCAGCGCGCCGTTGTTGAGGATGGCGTCCGGATGCACCGGCAGCTCCGACAGGTAGCGCTGCAGTTCACCCTTGTCGAAATCGGGGCCCTTGCCGCCCGCGACGACGATGGCGCCGAAGAGCCGCGCCTCCAGCCGGCCGTGGCCGGCCAGCAGGCTGTCGATCACCGTCACTGGCAGTCCCGACATGCTGCCGCGCCCCACCCAGGCCATGGCCGGTTCCACCGGCGACAGCCATTGCTCGGCGGCAATGTCGATGGGACCTCGGGCCCGATCGACGGTGAGTAGCGCCCGGTGCTCGAGGCGGATGGCGCCGGTGCGCCCGGCGAGTCCGCCATTACGGAGCGCGAACGCCGAGACGATCGGCGGCAGGCGAGGCAGGTTCGGGGCGGGAGCCACGGTGTGCCGCACCGCCTCCATCGAGGCCGTCAGTTCCGCCTCGAAGCGGCTGCCCTGCCACCACGCGAAGGCCGCGCCGCCCATCACGAGCAGCACCACGACCGCGGCGATCGACAACACGATCCGCCTCCCCCGCATCAGGCTGCGGCGCCGGCGGCGAGCGTCGGCTGCCCTCTGCTCCACCGCGCGAGGGCGACCAGCGCCATCGCGCCGAAGCCGAAGGCGACAAGCAGCAGCGTCAGCAGCCAGCCCAGCAGTGGCACCATGCCCAGCAGCCCCGCGACGACGATCGAGGCAACCAGCGCGACGGCGCGCTTGATCGCCGTGTCGAGCGGCAGCATGGCGCCGATCAGCCGGCTCCCGACGAGGTAGGTTCCCGCGAGGTAGGCGAGCGCGGACATCACCACCGCGAACAGGATGAACAGTGGCGTGACGAGCAGCCCGACCACCGTCATGGCGGAGATCGGCACCAGCCCCACCACGGCCGCAAAGGTGACGAACCCGGCGCCGAGGCTACGGAACGGCCGCCTTTCGGTGGCGCTGCGCAGGCGCTCCACCAGCCGCGGCGCGAGTCCGATGAAGGCGAGGCCCACCACGAACAGCAGCAACCACCACAGGCCCGTTGCCCAGATGGCCGGCCAGACCGAGTTGACCATGTGCTCGGCGGTCTTGCCGGCCTGCGAGGCATAGTCGGGCGCAACCAGCTGGCGATAGGTGATCTGCTCGGCGGCCGCGACACTGGCTGGCACGGCGATCTCGGCCGGCGCCTGGATGGTCAGCTTGCCCGCGACTTTCGCGTTCGGCCCGAAACTGATCGCCTCGCCGAAGAAGTCGAGGTCACCGGCGACCGGGGCGTCGAGGGTCAGGGTGCGCGCGGTGATCAGCGCGGACCCGCCGACCGGCGCGGCCACGGTGACGTTGGCGCCCGCCAGCCGGGCATTGCCGGTCAGCGTCGCTGCCGGCCCCACGGCGATGGAATTGCCCAACGCCGTCAGGTCGCCGCCGATCGGGCCCGCGACAGTGACCGAAAAGCCGGCAAGGTAGCTGTCGCCCTGCACCGCTGAATCGCTGCGCACGTTGAAGCCGGCGAGGTGGGCATCGCCTCCGACGGCGCTGCTCAGGCTGACGTCGTAGCCGGCAGCGAAGGCGTCGCGCGCCACCGTGGGCTGGTTGATGGCGGCAACCTGGCCGGCGGTGAACTCGTCACCGCCAAAACTCAGCCGCGCCTCGTCGGCGACGGCGTGGCCGCCCGCGAAAACCAGGCCGGCCAGCGCAAGGCTTGCGATCAGTCTCATCTTCATCTCCTGAGCAGATGCCCTATCGAGACCGGAGGTAGCAGAGCCTCTGGCCCTCGCGTTGATTGAGATCAATCCGCGCCGTCGATGCGCGAAAGGCGTGATGCAGCAGCGCCCGGCTTGATCCCGATCAAAGCGCCCAGGCGCTGTCCGGGAGACTCATGGGCCAACCGATGGAGGTCATCATGGACGAGCAGAAGAAGAGCACCTGGAACGCGTTCACCGAAGAGATCGAGGTGGCGGGCACGCAGTTGATGGAGGAGATCAACCGGCTGCTGGCCGAAGGCAATGTCAGGCGCCTGCAGATCCGTTCGGAAAAGGGCGACGTCTACCTCTCGGTCCCGCTCACTGCCGGCGCGGTGGCGGGCGGCGTGGTGGTGGTGGCGGCGCCCTGGCTGGCGGCGATCGCTGCCATTGCCGGCATCGCCACGAAGCTCAAGCTCGAGATCGCCCGCGAGCCCGCCGCCCCCGAAGCGGGCCCGGACGAATCCGTCTGAGCAGTCCTGGAGGAGGTTTCCGTTGAGCCGGCTCACACAGATCACCATGGACCTGGCGCGTGAGCCGGGTCATCCGCATGGCGACAGCCGGCACGGCTATCAGTTGCACCTGCCGCTGACCGACGAGGGCCGGATCGACCAGGGGGTATACGATCAGTTGCGCCGCAACTGCACCGTCACGCGCTTCCGGCCCGGCGAACTGCCCAGGTACGGCAAGGTCTGCAAGGGCAGGCGGGGGGCGTGGAGCTTCGACTACGACGACCGCCAGGACTTCGACGACGAGGCGGGGTTCCGGCTCGGCGAGGAGCGCTTTGTGCCGGGCGAGTATGTCTCGATCCGCGAGGATGACGGCGTCATGCACACTTTCCAGGTCATCTCGGTTCGTCCCTGGATGTAGCCGCCGCCGCCGCTATGCGGTCGGCGAATGCGCGGGCCAGCCCGGCTGCCCGGACCGAGTTCACATCGGCCTCCCGGAAAATCTCCGACGGCACGTCCGCGCCGCCGGCCAGCGCCTGCCGCATTTCAGCGATCGCCGGCTCGGGCGGGTAGCTGGGGCTGGTGCCCCTGCAGGTGACGAAGAACGCCTTTCGGGTCTCGGGCCAATGCGAGGCGAGCGACAGGATCGGCGGCGCGGCATGGGCGGACCAGACCGGCCCGCCGATGACCACCAGGTCGAACTCGGCCCGGGCCGGCGCGATGACATCGACAACCGGGAGGTGGCGGGTGAAGATATCCCAGGCCATCGCCAGCGGCCCGTACCAGCTCAGGTAGCGCTGGCAGGTCACCTCGGCCAGTTCCGCCCCGAGTTCCCGGGCGAGGAGTTCGGCGATGCGGCGCGTGTTGCCGGTATTGCTGTAGTAGACCACGACGATCCGCATGGTCGTCACGCCGGTTCGTCGGAGGCGGGGAGCAGCGGCCAGATCACTTCGGTGCAGAAGCGATCAGCCGGCGTGCCGGGCGCGTTGGGATAGCTCTCCCAGATGTCCCTGGCGCCCGTCACCTGGCGCTGCCGCATCGCCTCGTCCATGACGATGTAGGTTTCCGACAGGCTGTCATACGGGCCGTAGTGTGTGGCGGTCATGCTGGGGCCGCCGGGTGTTTCGCCGATCGACAGCCCCGCCGCCCGAAGCCGATCGACGTCCGCCGGCCGGGCTGGATAACCGAGGTCGAAGTCGACCAGTCGGGTGTCGAAGGCGAGATAGTGGACCAGCGGGCTGCCGGCGACGAGGGCGTCCGCCCTGGCGAACAGGTCGGCCAGGTTCTGGAACCCCTGGGCGACTGCGTCGGGCATGTCCGGCAGGGTCGATACCATGCTTAGGTAGGCGAAGGGCCTTGCCTGCAAATCGACGATGATGGGCTCGGACATGGCCAGCTCCTCCGGTTGCCCCAGCAATACCCCCGGGCTGCCACCGGGGGTTTGACGCCGATCAAGGCTCCGCCAGCGCTGGCGAGGCAATAACAACCGTCCCGCCCGGCCACTGCCGGCCGGCGGCCAGGAGGCTCCTAGATGACCATCCGCAACCTGGACCCATGCTTCAGGCCGAAATCCGTCGCCGTCGTGGGTGCCTCGCAGCGCCCGCGCTCGGTGGGCGCCATCGTGCTCGACAACATTGTCGCTGCAGGCTTTGCCGGCGACATCTACCCCATCAACCCCAAATACAGCCGAATCGGGAAGCTCACCTGCTATCCGGCCGCCGCCAAGTTGCCCAAGGCGCCGGATCTCGCCGTCATCGTCACGCCCCCCGGCGCAGTGCCCCGCGTTACCCGGGAATTGGCGGAGATCGGCTGCAGGGCGGCAGTGGTCATCACCGCCGGCCTCGATGGCGCGCAGAAGCAGGCCATGCTGGATGCGGCCCGGCCCCACCTGATGCGCATCGTCGGGCCCAATACCATCGGGGCGCTGTCGCCGCTGGTCGGGCTCAACGCCAGCTTCGCACACTTGTCGCCGCAGGCCGGCGGCCTCGGCCTCATCTCGCAGTCGGGGGCGGTGGTCTCGTCCATCGTCGACTGGGCGGCAGGCGAGGGCGTCGGCTTCTCGCAGCTCATCTCGCTGGGCGACATGGCCGACGTCGATGTCGGCGACTGCATCAACTGGCTCGCCGCCGACCGGGCGACCACCTCGATCCTCATCTATCTCGAGTCGATCCCCGAGCCGCGCAAGTTCATGTCGGCGGCGCGTGCCGCCGCCCGGCTGAAGCCGGTGATTGCCGTCAAGCCGGGGCGGCACAGCGAGGCGGCGCTCGCCGCCCGTACCCATACCGGTGCGCTTTCGGGGGCCGACAGCGTCGTCGAGGCGGCGCTGCAGCGGGCCGGCGTCATCCGCGTCCCCACGCTCGAGCAACTGTTCTCGGCCGCCGAGGTCACCACCCGCTTCCGGCCGCTGCGCACCGGCCGGCTCGGCATCGTCACCAATGGCGGCGGCGCCGGGGTGATGGCGGTCGACGACGTGCTCGACCTCGACGGCGCGCTCGCCGCGCTCTCCCCGCCAACCATCGCGATCCTCGACAAGTCGCTGCCCGCCAACTGGTCGCGCGCCAACCCGGTGGACATCATCGGTGACGCCGAACCGCAGCGTTACGTGGCGGCGATCGAGGCGGTGGCCGCCGACACAGGGGTCGATGCGATCCTCGCCATGAACTGCCCCACCGCTCTCTCCTCGCCGCTCGATGCCGCCAGGGCCATCGGTGCGATGGCAAGCGACGGTCTCGTTGCCGGCAAGCCGGTCATTGCCTGCTGGATGGGCAAGCGCACCGCCGAACCGGCGCGCGCCGTGCTGCGCGAGGCCGGCATCGTTGCCGTCGATACTCCGGCGGCGGCGGCGCAGGCGGTCGCCTTCCTCACGCGCTGGTCCCGTCTGCTCGCCCGGCTGGAGCGCGTGCCGCCCAGCGCCGGTCAGGTCACGGGCGACGCGGCCCGGGTCCGCACCATATTGCAGGCCGTGGTCGATGACGGCCGAAGCCTCCTTACCGAGCCCGAAGCCAAGGCCGTGCTCGCCGCTTATGGAATTTCGACGCCCCAGACCCGCATCGCCACCAGCGAGGCGGAGGTCGCACGGCTGGCCGAGGAATTGCTTGCCTCCCACGACGCAGTGGTGGTGAAGCTCTATTCGACCACGGTGAGCCACAAGTCCGACATCGGCGGCGTGGTGCTCGACCTGCGCAGCGGCAAGGCGGCGGCGGAGGCGGCTGCCACGATCCGTGCCCGGGCCACGGCGGCCGGCATCGCGGGTCTCGACGGCTTCACCGTCCAGCCGATGGTGCGGCTCAAGCACGCGCACGAGCTGCTGGTGGGGCTGACCACCGATCCGAGCTTCGGGCCGGTGATGGTGGTCGGCGCCGGCGGTACCGCGGTCGAGGTGGTGCGCGATACCGCCACCGGCATCCTGCCGCTCGACGAGGTCCTGGCTGGCGACATGATCGATGCCACCCGCATCTCGCGCCTCCTCGCCGGCTACCGCGACCGACCGGCAGCCGATCGTGGCGCCATCATCTCGGCCATGCTGGCGCTGTCGCAACTCGCCATCGAGCATCCCGCAATCGTCGCGGTCGATATCAACCCACTGCTGGTGGATGAGAATGGCGCCGTGGCGCTCGATGCCCGCATCGAAATCGCGGCTGAGCGGCTCGGCGAGCCCGGCCCCAACCGCCGACTGGCGGTCAGGCCATACCCCTCGGGCTGGGAGCGCCGCGTCCACGCCGGCGGCAACGACTATGACATACGCCCGATCCGGCCGGCCGACGCGGCGCTCTATCCGCGCTTTCTCGAGCGGGTCACTGCCGAGGACATGCGGCTGCGCTTCCTCGTTCCCACCGTCCTGTCGCAGCAGGCGATGGTCCGCTTGAGCCAGCTCGACTACGACCGCGACATCGCGCTGGTGGCGCTCGAGGCCGGCACCGGCGAACTCGCCGGCATCTGCCGCTATGCCTCGGACCCCGACCGCGAACGCGCCGAGTTCGGCCTGCTCATCCGCAGCGACCTGCAGGGCAGGGGACTTGGAACGGTGCTGATGGACCGCCTGCTCGACTACGCGCGGGCCAATGGCATCGGCCGGCTCGAGGGACTGATCCTGCGCGAGAACCGGGTCATGCTCGAGCTCGCCACGCAGATGGGCTTCTCGCCGGTCGCCGAAGCCGAGGTCAGCGAGGTCGTGAGGGTCGGCCTCACCCTGCGCTAGCAGGTTGCTCGAAACCCACAGGCCTCAAGCCGCCGGGATGGCTGCGGACATGCCGTCAGCAGCCACTCGGCGATCTCACCCCATCAATGTCGGCAGTCCTAACTCGATCGCCGCGACACGGCTTCGCGTACCGCCTGGGACAAGGCGGCGCCGAGCAGCGGCTTGGTGACGACGCGGAAGCTGACGGGAAGCTCGACGCCCGGGGTGCCGTTGGCCAGCAGCACCACCGGCCAGCGGTTGCGCATCAATTCGTCGATGTCGGCTGGCCGCATGGCCTTGAGGGCATGGTGGTCGATCACGGCGCAGGCGAAGCCGCCCGGCAGCGCCGAAGCTTCCTCGATGCTGGCGGCCGCACTAACCCGGTAGCTTTCCTCCTCGAGCAGGAAGCGCAGCGAAGCCCGCAGGGCGTCGGTGGGTGCGACGACGAGTATCTGTTCGATCTGGGCTGGGAGGTGAGGGGTGTCGCGCGCCATCCGACCATTCTTCCCGGCTTGGCGGGGCATGCCTTGACGCACATCAAGCCCGCTGATCATGCGCACATATCTGCCAGCGCCTCATGGTCGAGGATTTCGATCTCGTTGACGGCGTGCAGCCGAACGATGTGCTGGTCCTTGAGGCAGCGCAGGATGCGCGAGACGGTCTCAAAGGTGATGCCGAGGTAGTCGGCAATGTCGTTGCGCTGCATGGGCAGGTGCACGATGGCACCGCCACCCTGGCGCTCGTTGAGGTCGAGCAGCAGCGCCGCCATGCGCTCGTTGGCGTTGCGGCGACCCAGCACCATCAGGTGGTTCTGGGTGCGGCCGAGGCTCCTGACGGCAAGCAGCAGCAGGCTGCCGGTCGGTTGCGTGCCACTGGTGCTGCGCAGCACCCGCACGCCCGCGCCATCGACGCTCTCGGCGTAGAAGTCATGCTCATCGGTCGCCTCGAAGCCGAACACTTCGCCCGCCACGTGGAACGAGGTGATCTGCCGACGGCCATCGGCCGACATCCGGCAGATGCGGACCGTGCCGAACTCGACGAAATACAGCGGACCGGCCTGGTCGCCCTGGGCGTAGATGACCGCCCCCTCTGGATAAAAAGTGACGGCGGCGGGCTGCATGGCAGCCAGGAGATCGGGGGCTCCCACGGGGAGGTTGGCGGCAGCGGCGGCGGTACGAAATGTCGAGTGGATGTGCATTTCAGGTAGCCCTCGTCTCAGTTGAGCCAAGGGTGTGCGCTTGCCGCCGCTTTCGCGAAATTCGGGTTCGAGGCTTAGGGGGTTTACTTAGGAGTTCCCGCACCTACACGGCGAGTGAGTGCCGAGCCTTGCCGGTCGCCAGGTAACTGTCGAAGGCCGCTGCGATCGTCCGGACGAAGGGGCGCCCCTTCTCGGTCATGGTGAAGCACTCGCCGTCGAAATCGACGAGTTCGTCATGGTCCTCCAAGGCGACGCCCAGCATCTCCGCCGTCACCGCCTCGGCCGGCGGCCCGAAGCGCCGCATCAGCTCCTCGAGCGGCACCGCGAAATCGCACATCAGGCGCTCGATTACCCAGCGGCGCATCCGGTCCTCATGCGTCAGCGCCACGCCGCGCCCGACGGCGAGGCCGTGCTCGGTGACCTGCCGGACATACTCGCCGGTCGGCACCTGGTTCTGCACATACCCCTGCGGCAGCGAACCGATGGCCGAGGCGCCGAAGCCGATCAGCGCCGGGGCAGCATCGGTGGTGTAGCCCTGGAAGTTGCGGTGAAGCTGATGGCTCCGGGCCGACTGCGCCAGCGTGTCGGTGGGGAGTGCGAAGTGATCGATGCCGATCGCCTCATACCCGGCATCGCGGATCCGGTCGGCCGCCATCGCCGATTGCGCGAAGCGCTCGATGACGCCGGGGAGCGCCGCCTCGGGGATCATGCGCTGGTGGGTCTTCAGCCATGGCACATGGGCGTAGCCGAAGAGCGCGAGGCGGTCGGGATGCAGCGACAGCGATTGGGCCACGGTGCGCTCCAGCCCCTCGAGCGTCTGGTGCGGCAGCCCATAGAGGACGTCGAGGTTGACCGACGCGACGCCGCGTGCCCGGACCCCCTCGACCACTGCCGCCGTCTGCTCGAAACTCTGCAGCCGGTTGATCGCTGCCTGCACCTTGGGGTCGAAATCCTGCACGCCGATGCTGACGCGGGTGACGCCGGCCTCGGCGAGGTCGTCGTAGCGCTCGGGCACCATATCGTTGGGGTCGATTTCGATCGAGAATTCAAAGCGCTCGGCCATGTTGAACCGCTCGCGGATCAGCGTCGCGAGGCCGGTGAGATCGTCGCGGCGCAGCATCGAGGGCGAACCGCCGCCGAGGTGCAACGCGGTCACCCGGCCCTGCCCGTCGAGCAGCTTTGCCACCGTCTCGATCTCGCGCATCACGACCGGGATGTAGGCGGCGATGGGATCGTAACGCGCGACCTGCTTGGTGTGGCAGCCGCAGAACCAGCACAGCCGGTCGCAGAACGGCACATGAACATAAAGGGATATCGCCGTGTCGCGCGGGATGGAACGCAGCCACTCGGCATAGGTGACGCGGTCGATGCCGGGGTGGAAATGCGGCGCCGTGGGGTAGCTGGTGTAGCGCGGCACGGGTTTCGAGTAGCGGCGGACGAGGTCGTCGAGCATCGGGGCGGTTCCTGTTATTGCCCCATGCTTACGGCTGGGCGCCGGGGCCGCCTTGATGCGGGTCAAATGCGGGGCGGTCGGTGTCCTCGTCGAGGATGCGCTGGCTGGCGCCCTCGAGGTCGTCGTACTGGCCCGAGCGCAGCGTCCACATGAAGGTGGCAAGGGCGATCAGCCCGAGCCCGATGGCGACCGGAATCAGGATGGTCAGGCCGCTCATGCGTGGGCCTCCGAGAGCGTCTGCGTACGCGCAGGCCACGAACGTCTGCCAATGCGGAGGCGCAGCGCGTTGGCGACCACGATCAGCGACGATGAACTCATGGCGATGGCGGCGATGAGCGGCGTCACCTGGCCGCTGACGGCGAGCGGCACGGCAATGGCGTTGTAGCCGATCGCGAGAACCAGGTTCTGGTTGACGATCGATGCGGCGCGCCGCGCCGTGCCGATCACCAGCGGAACGGCCGAGAGGCCGCCGCCGGTGAAGACGAAATCCGCCGCGCTGCGCCCGATATCGGCGGCCGTCGAGGGCGCCATCGAGACGTGGGCGGCGCGCAGCGCCGGCGCGTCGTTGATGCCGTCGCCGACCATCATGGTGCGGCCGCGCCCGACATCGGCGACCTTGTCCTCGGGGAGCAGTTGCGCCCGCGTGTCGCTGATGCCGACCTTGGCGGCAACACTGGCAACCGGCTGCGGCGTGTCGCCCGAGAGCAGGCGGACGGGGAGGCCGAGACGGCCGAGCTGCTGCACCGCATCACGAGCATCGGGGCGGACCTCGTCCTCGAAGCGGAAGGTGGCGCGGGCAATGCCGTCGCAACTGAGCCAGACCTCGGTCGTGGCCTCGGTACCGGCGGTGCCGAGGCCGCACCAGGCGCGGCTGCCGAGGCGCCAGCGGGCACCATCGACGATGGCCTCGACGCCGTGCCCGGGCTGTTCGCTGAGCCCGGTGACCTCGACATCGCCGGGGTGCAGTGCGCGCGCCAGGGCCTGCGACAGCGGATGGGTGCTGGCCCGCGCCAAGGCCACGGCGACTGCTTCGGCGTGGCTGCCTTCGACATGGTAGTCGAACAGGCGCGGCCGGCCGACGGTGAGGGTGCCAGTCTTGTCAAAGGCGACGCTGTCGGCTTCGGCTGCCCTTTCGAGCGCCGCGCCGTCCTTCATCAGCACCCCGCCCTCGAACAGCTTTCCGGCCGCGACGACGTGGACGATGGGGACGGCCAGCGCCAGCGCGCAGGGGCAGGTGATGATGAGCACCGCGACGGCGTTGAGCAGCGCCGCGTGCCAGTCGCCGGTGAGAAGTCCCCAGCCTAGGAACGTGGCGATGGCGATGGTGTGGACCACCGGTGCGTAGACCGCGGCGGCGCGGTCGGCGATGCGGCGGCGCCGGGTCTTGGCGCCCTCCGCCGCTTCCATCAGGGCCACCATGCGAGCCAGCAGCGAATCCTCGCTGCGCTTTCGCGCGATCAACTGCACGAGGCCACCGAGATTGTTGGCGCCTGCCATCACCTCGTCGCCGGGTGCGACTGAGCGCGGGGCCGATTCGCCGTTGACGATCGAGGTGTCGAAGCTGGCGCCCTCACTCACCACCTCGCTGTCGACCGGCACGCGTTCGCCGGCCCTGAGCTCGAGCACCATGCCTGGCTCGATCTCCTTCAGCGCGGCGTATTCGCGCTGGCCGTCGGGAAGCACCCGCGTCGCCCCGCGTGGCGCGATACGGGCGAGGTTGGTGATGGCGCTGCGGGCCCGCTCGCGCATCAGGTGGTCGAGCGTGCGCCCGGCGAGGAGGAAGAACAGCAGCGTCGCCGAGGCATCGAAATAGGCGTGCTCGCCCGAGCGCACCGTCTCGTAGAGGCTGAGCGCGGTGGCGAGGATGACGCCGATCGAGATCGGCACGTCCATGTTGGTCTTGCCCACCCGCACCGCCCGCCAGGCTGAGCGGAAGAACGGCCGGCCGGCATAGGCGATGGCGGGCAGCGCGATGACGGCCGAGATCCAGTGGAACAGGTCGCGGGTCGCGTCATTGGCGCCCGACCAGATCGACACCGAGAACAGCATGATGTTGCCGGCGGCAAAGCCGGCCACCGCCAGCGCCTTGACCAGCTCGCGGAAGCCGGGGTCGCCGTCCTCGTCGGCCGACGGGTCGAGCACGTAGGTGTGGTAGCCCGAGTTGCGAATAGCCGGGGCCAGCGCCGAGGGCGGGCCGCGCTCGGGGTCGAAGACGACGCGAACACGGCGCTTGCTGAGGTTCACCCGGGCCGAGCTCACCTCGGGCAGCGCCATGAGGCTGGTCTCGATCGAACGGATGCACGCGGCGCAGTGCGCGTCGGGCACCGCGAACTCCAGCTGGCGCGTGCCGTCGCCGAGCTTGCGGCTCAGCGTCAGCAGCGCCTCGTTATCGGTCTCGATGCCGCCCTGCTGGACCAGGTCGACAGCCTCGGCGGTGGGCACGCAGCAGCTCATGGCTTTGCTTCCTCGACCTTGGCTCCCTCGACCTTCACTCCCTCGACCCTGAAGCGCTCGTGCAGCTCGAACGGACCGGTCGCGGTATTGGCGCTGGCCATGACCTCCCACACGCCCACGCCCAGCGTCACGGCGGCGGCGTAGCCACCATCGGGGGAGGGGGTGAGCGTCAGCTTCTGGTCGTCATGCCCGCCGACCGGGCGATTGATCAGCAGGCTGACCGGGCCGAGATCGACCGGCGTGCCGGCGCCATCCTTCACCACCAGTTGCGCCAGGCCGGGCGCATAGGTGAAGCTCGCCTGCCACCCCGCCGCCAGCTGCTTTTCGTGGGCGATGCGCTTCTCCTCGAACTCCTGGCTGGCGACGTAGGAGTTCTCGACCACGAGGCCGGTCCAGCTGGTCGAGGACACCACGGCCATCCCGACATTGACGCTGATGATGACGCCGAAGAACCCCACGGCGAGCATCGCCATGTGCTTGCCGGTGAATTCGCCCTTCTGTGCGCGCGCTTCACTCACTTGGCTTTTCCTCTTTGCGTCTCTGGAGCTTCGAAATTGACCTCGGCGGTGGCGTTGAGCCCGTCGATGCTGTTGACCTCGATGTGGAAGCCGGTCTTCGCGCCACCCAGTTCGGCGGGGTCGGCGTGAACGTAGAGGCGGAGCGGCAGCACCTTGTCGGGCTCGAGCTCCACCGAGATCTCCTGCGAGGTCTCGCCGTGGCTGTCGGCCAGCGACATGCTGCCGCCCGGCAACCCGTCGATGGTGATGGCGACGATGCGCGGCGTGGGCGTCATGTTCAGGATCTTGACGTCGTAGCCGTTGCGCACCGAGCCGTCCTTGAGCGTCACGTAGAGCGGGTTGCGGTCATGCAGTACGTTGACCTGCAGCGGGCTGCGCAGCGCCAGCACGGTCAGCATCGCCAGGCCGATGGCGCTCCAGCCGACCAGATAGACGATGGTGCGGGGGCGAACGACCGAGCGCCAGTCGGTGCGCTTGAGCTTGTCGATCAGCTTGCCGGCCGCGTCGCGGATGCGGCTGGGCTCGATGGTGTTGGTCCCGCCTGTGGCGAGCGCCATGTTGGAATTGTAATCGTTCAGCGTCGCATACGAGATGAGGCCGCGCTCGTTGCCGAGCTTCGTCATCACGTCGTCGCAGGCATCGATGCACAGCGCGCAGGTGATGCACTCGAGCTGCTGGCCGTCGCGGATGTCGATGCCCATCGGGCACACCGCCACGCAGGCATTGCAATCGACGCAGTCGCCAACCGGCTTGCCCTCCGAAAGGGCCTTCTTCTGGTGCCGGTTGCGCGGCTCGCCGCGCCAGTCGTTGTAGGTGACGGTGAGCGAGTGCTCATCGAGCATGGCGCCCTGGATGCGCGGCCACGGGCACATGTAGGTGCAGACCTGCTCGCGCAGCAGGCCACCGAAGGTGTAGGTCGTGGCGGTGAGGAGCGCGATCGTCACATAGGCGACGAACGGCGCCTGGAGGGTCAGCACTTCGGCGAGGAGTGTGGGTGCATCCGCGAAGTAGAAGATCCAGGCGCCGCCCGTCAGCACGCCAATGGCAAGCCATATGGCGTGTTTGCTCACGCGCTTGACCGCCTTGTCGGCCGTCCACGGCGCTGCATCGAGTTTGATCTGGGCGTTGCGGTCGCCGTCGATGAACCGCTCGACGGCAAGGAACAGGTCGACCCATACGGTCTGCGGGCAGGCATAGCCGCACCAGGCGCGACCGACCGTCGAGGTGACGAGGAACAGCCCGATACCGGCCATCACCAGTATCCCGGCGACGTAGTAGAATTCCTGCGGCCAGATCTCGATGAAGAAGAAATAGAAGCGGCGGCCCGCAAGATCGACGAGCACCGCCTGGTCGGGCGCATACGGTCCGCGGTCCCAGCGGATCCAGGGCGTGATGTAGTAGATGCCGAGCGTGATCAGCATCATCAGCCACTTGAAGCGGCGGAAATGGCCGCTCACGGCGCGCGGGAAAATCTTCTTTCGCGCTGCATAGAGGGGTTGACGCTGCTTCGGCGAATTGACCGGCTCAACGTCGAAGCGTTCTGGGGTGGGTTTTTCCGCAAGCATTCCGTAGTCCTCGATTGCCCGCTTCTCCCATGGGGACGACGGAGAGAGGTTGATCTGAGTCAAACGTGGAGCGCTCAGGGTGGCCCGCAAACCCTCCCCGCAAGGGGAGGGTGAAGGGTTGTGCCTCCACTGCGACGTTGCAGCGCACATCGACGCCCACTGCCCCGCGGAGCTAGGTGGCGGGACGGCAGCGTTCTCCGCCGGACCGATAAAACGCAGAAGGGGGAGGCGCTTGCGGTCGCCTCCCCCCACTCATGCGGCTGCCGGTCAGTGCTACTGGCCGCCGCCGAGTCCGTGAATATAGACCGCCAGTTCCTTGACCGCGGTGTCGCCGAGGCGGGCGCCCCAGGCCGGCATCACGCCGTGGCGCGGCTGGATGACCTGCGCCTTGATGGTCGCGAGGGTGCCCTGGTACAGCCAGATCTGGTCGGCCAGCGACGGGCCGCCGTTCTCGGGCATGCCCACGCCCTTTTCGCCGTGGCACGCCGCGCAGTTGTCGGCGAACAGCTGAGTACCCTCGTCCGACGCCGCGCCGCCCTCCATGCCGGAGAACGAAGCGACTTCCTTCGACACGACGTCGATCTGTTCGGGGGTCAGGATGCCGTCGATGCCGAAGTTGGGCATGATGTTGAAATGGGTGTCGGCATCGGCTTCCGAGCGGGCGCCGTGGTTGATGGTGGCGTAGATCTGGTCGATCGAGCCACCCCAGATCCACTCGTCGTCGTTGAGGTTGGGGTAGCCCACCGCGCCGGTGGCGCCGGTGCCGTGACACTGGCTGCAATAGACCTTGAACAGCGACTTGCCGCCCGCCGTGGCGAAGCGCGCCAGCTCCTCGTTGCCGACGATATCGGCCACCGGCGTCGAGGCGACGAGGGCGACCCGATCACCCTGCGCCGCGGTGGCCGCCGCCACGTCCTTGTCGAACTCGCCGCGGCTCGAGTAGCCGATCACGCCCGGGGTAGCCGAAGTGAGCAGCGGCCAGGCCGGATAGACGACGCTGTAGCCGATGGCGAACAGGATGCAGGCGTAGAAGGTCCAGAGCCACCAGCGCGGCAGCGGAGTGTTGAGCTCCTTGATGCCGTCCCATTCGTGGCCGGTGGTGGCGGTGCCGGTTACGGCGTCGATTTCCTTGCCGTCGGTCTGCTCGCTCATTTCCTGTCCCCCAGGCCGGCGTTCGTGTTGCCGGCATTCGTGTTGCCGGCGTTCGTGTTGCCCGCATTCGTCCGGGGCAGGTCATCGTCGAGCGGGATGCGAGCCGCCTCGAGGGCGTTCCCCCTGGCACCGGGCTTGAGGGTGAAGAAGACGACGGCGAGGAAGATCGCCAACATGTAGACGAGGCCCCAGCTGTCGGCGAAGTGCCGCATCAAGTCGTACTGCGCGGTTTCCATTTTCCTCGCCTCCTAGCGATAGTTCGACTTGGCGTCGTACTGGGTGAAGTCGACCAGGGTTCCGAGCATCTGCAGGTACGCCACCAGCGCGTCCATCTCGGTGACCTTGGCGGGGTTGCCGTCGAAATCGGCGACCCGCACATTGGTGTAGCGGCCGGTGAGGCCCGAGCTGTCGGCGTCGGGCGTTGCCTGCGCGATCAGGTCGATCTGGGCATTGATGATCGCGTCCTCGCTATAGGGCACCCCGACCATCGCGTTGGCCCTGAGGTTGGCCTGGATGGTGCCCATGTCGAGCTCGGTCTGGCTGAGGAAGCCATAGCGCGGCATGATCGACTCCGGCACCAGTGCCTGCGGGTGGCGCAGGTGCTCGACGTGCCAGACGTCCGAGTAGCGGCCGCCCACGCGGGCCAGGTCCGGCCCGGTGCGCTTGCTGCCCCACTGGAACGGGTGGTCGTACATCGACTCCGCCGCCAGCGAGTAGTGGCCGTAGCGCTCGGTTTCGTCGCGGAAGGGCCGGATCATCTGGCTATGGCAGACATAGCAGCCCTCGCGGACATAGATGTTGCGGCCCGCCAGCTCGAGCGGGGTGTAGGGGCGCATCCCCTCCACCTTCTCGATGGTGTTCTGCAGGTAGAACAGCGGGGCGACCTCGACGATGCCGCCGATGCACACGACCACCAGCGAGAGCGTCAGCAGCAGGGTGGCGTTGCGTTCGATGACGCCGTGCTTGCCAAGAATATCCATGGGTGAGGCTCCTTATTCAGCCGGCTGCAGCTTGGTGGCGGTGACCATCGGGCGCTCGTTGCGAACCTTGCCGGCGATGGTCATCCAGATGTTGACCGCCATCACCACGGCGCCCGACAGGTAGAGGAAACCGCCGAAGGCCCGGGCGATGTAGTAGGGATGAAGCGCGGCCACGGTCTCGGCGAACGAGTAGACGAGGAAACCCTCCGCATCATACTCGCGCCACATCAGGCCCTGGGTGATGCCCGACACCCACATCACGGCCGCGTAGATCACGATGCCGACGGTGGCGAGCCAGAAGTGCCAGTTGATCATGCGCAGCGAGTAGAGCTGCTTGCGGCCCCACAGGCGTGGCACCATGAAGTAGATCGCGGCGAACGAGATCATTCCGACCCAGCCGAGCGCACCCGAGTGCACGTGGCCGATGGTCCAGTCGGTGTAGTGGCTGAGGCCGTTGACCGACTTGATCGACATGACCGGGCCTTCGAAGGTCGACATGCCGTAGAAGGCGACCGCGATGACCATCATGCGGATGATCGGGTCGGTGCGCATCTTGTCCCAGGCGCCACGCAGCGTCATCAGGCCGTTGATCATGCCGCCCCAGCTGGGCATCCACAGCATGATCGAGAACACCATGCCCAGCGTCTGCGCCCAGTCGGGC
>Ga0123337_10002229_pt1 | contig 22457 bp, 18 predicted proteins | sample frozenSSSSmetaG_FD_89792 | JGI IMG/M metagenome (GOLD analysis project Ga0123337, IMG submission 89792) | Glacier valley bacterial and archeal communities from Borup Fiord, Nunavut, Canada, to study Microbial Dark Matter (Phase II) -... | ecosystem: Environmental > Aquatic > Freshwater > Ice >...
GCGGGACTGAAACTGAGCGATGTCCAATCAGTTTTTTTAGCACCAGCAGACGCAAATGCGGCCTTCAGTCAGAACAAGGTGGATGCTTGGTATATTTGGGAGCCATTCGCTACTAGAAATGAACAAAAGAAAATAGCTCGTGTTTTAGCAGATGGTGGTAAGTTGCGAGATACTGGCAACTTTTACTCAACCTCACGCCAGTTTTATCAGGCTCATCCTGACGTGATCAAAGTGTTTCTAGAGGAGCTACAAAAGGCAGAAATCTGGACTAAGGATCATTCCAAAGAAGTAGCACAACTGCTTGCTCCTGTAACTCAGCTAGATCCACCAACTTTAGAAATAATGCATGATAAATATGACTATGGGGTGTTACCAATTACCGAGAAAGTTATTAACAAGCAACAGGAAGTTGCAGACAAGTGGTACAGCTTAGGACTTATCCCCAAGAAAGTGAATGTTAGAGATGGGTTTTTGACACCTGAAGAGTACGCCAAAATTATTCCCTCAGACGTGTTAGCGAATAAGTAGTTATCCCCAACAAGAAACTAAAATACAGGAGAATATTATGCCTATCTCTACTTTGACAGAGGTTAAAATTAGGTCTATTGATGCCCCTTTGGGAGCGATAGTTACCGATTTTGATGCCAGTCAACCGATTGCACCTGAAGTTATCTTACAACTTAAAGAAGCTCTGCGCGATCGCCATATCTTGCTCTTCAAAGACCAAAAGCTTTCTGATCAAGAACTTTTGCACTTTTCGTTATACTTTGGCGCACTCTTTGTACCATCTGATCAGACTCCAGTATTGGCTTCTAAACCAGGACAAACTCCGGTAGTGATTCCGATTTCCAACGTTGATGGTGGCTATACCGGTACTGGAGAACTCACTTTCCATTCTGATCATAAATGGACTCCCACCCCATCTAGTGGTTCGCTTCTTTATGCCTTGGAAATACCGTCTCAAGGTGGAGATACTTATTGGTTAAATACCAATTTGGCCTATGAGTCGTTAGATGAAACCACCAAAGAACGAATTGCAGATTTACAGTTAATTACCTACAACCCATTTTTGCAAGACCGGAATGCACCCCGCTCTTTGTATCGTTTAGATAAGAGTATTCCTTTAATTAGTCCGATCTTTCCCCATCCTTTAGTTAGGACACATCCAGAGAGTGGTAAAAAGCATCTTTATTTAGATATTGCTACGGAAGTGGAAATTGTCGGGCTAGAGCCGGAAGAAGGATCTAAACTGATTGAACAGTTGCGTCAGCATTTGAATCAGCCCCGATTCTACTACCAACATAAATGGTCTGTAGGTGATATTGTCTACTGGGATAATCAAGCTACCTTGCATTACCGTCAAGCATTCGATCCAAATGAGCGACGAGTATTGAAGCGGGTTAGCCTTGCAGGTAGTCGTCCCTTTTAGGCTTGGCTTTCTCGCTCAGGAAATTAAGCTAATAGGTGTTTAGATTCTACATTTTATTAAGACAGTCAAGAGTCAAGAGTTATTCTGGACTCTTGACCCTGGACACCGATCACGAATAGGTTTGCAATTTAAAGACATATAGTAATACTGAATCATTCGTGAAAAACAATATCCCCGACTTCTTTGAGAAGCTGGGGATATGTGGGCTGCAATTCTCACAAACCAAATAGGATTGTTATAGTTATCTTTATATAAATAAAAGCCTAATAAAACTTGTCTAGTTTTCACATTATATGCTTATAAAAATATAAGCAATTCAAAGTATTATTTTTTTAAACTAGTGTTTATAAATACTTTATTTTAAAAATAAATCCGATAAAATCTAGACTGAAATTGATAGTTGTTGTCACTCATTAAAAAGGTTGCGACGAAATTTTTAAATTTAAATAGACAAAAAATGTTATGGCATTTTTGAAATCTTTGCAGAGCCTTAAGTTGTCTAACAATAAGCCCCTACAACCAAACATAAAAAAGATGAAATCGGTATATGAATATAGCCTTTGGGGAACCTTACATTACTAGAGATGTCCAAAAAAACCTTGGACTAATCAACTGAAAAAAATGGAGAATTTACATTGTTAGCTGATGTTTTTATATCAGTAGTTAATCAAAAACTGAGGTGCAAAAATGTTTAATAATTTCGTGAAAACTCAGACAACAATAATCGGTAAATTAGCCTTATTTGTAATGCCTAGTTTTCTAACTTTGTCTACTACTTTAATCAGTTGTACGTCAACTGTATCTAATACAAATACAGGAAGTGATCCTAAAGCAGATCCAGTCGGGGCAAAGGCGATAACTTTTAAAACAAAAGTGCTGCGAGTTGGGTATCAAAGCTCTGGTGATTTAGTTAGGGTGAGGAGAGTTTTAGAAAAACGTTTGGAACCCTTGGGTGTCAAAGTTGAGTGGGCACAATTTGCAAATCGTAAAGAGGTAGCCAAACTAATAGCACCAGTACTTAAAATTGATCTCCCCATTCAAGAAATAATTTCTGGACGCGCTAATTATCGACTAAAAGGAATTACTCCAGAATTGATGAAAGCTCAACAAAGTGTTGCAGATTTATTTTCTAAGGAAAAAATATTACCCAAAAAGATTGATGTTCAAGAAGCTTTGCTTACACCCAAAGAATATGCAGCTATTACTCCACCAACACTTATAAGTGAAAAGTAGAAAATAATCAGATATGAAGACTGGGGACTAGGAAATAGTTTTCCACTACGAAATGTCAAATCCCTTTAAATCCTTCATGCTAAACAAGCCTAATTGAGGAAAAGCCACTTTTTACAAATCTCCAGGCTTGATTTCTTAATAAATGCGAATAATTTTAGAAATAGCTAAAATGATCGCTAAGTTTTTTCAAACTAACTAGAATACCAATTTACTAAAACCAAAAAGAGATTTGTTCAATTAGTGCAATCTCAAGTTTTAATACTAAATTGGTGTTCTAGGAGGTTGACAAAACAACTTCCGATTATCTTACTTGCTTTTGAAAGTAAGACTTACAACCCACATTCCGCAATTCCTTTTGTAATCTATGAAGATTAGGAAATATAGCGATGTCTAGGTTCGGCTGCGCCTACGCAATCTAACCACAAGCATAGCCAAACCACCAATAATCGTCAGTATTAATATTTAATAACATGACCATTATTGGTAACTATTTTTGAACTATTCATAGAATACATTTTGAACTGCAAAATATGGGTTACAACTTAAAAGCTAAAACTTACGAGGAAAATCACAACTGATGAATAAGTTATTTCAACCACAACGCCGCACAGCTTTAAAGCGTATTGTCCAATATTCAGCACTGGGACTACTTGCTTTATTATCTCCTTTTGCAGGTAGCCTTATGCAAAGCACCCAAGCGCAAACAAACGACAAAGTAATTAACTTGGGCTATCAAAGTTCTGGTGATATTGTCAAAGCCAGAAAAACTGTTGAGCCACGTTTAAAAGCATTGGGTGTAACCGTGAATTGGGTTGGGCCATTTGCAGCAGGACCGCAATTGATAGAAGCGCTAAATGCAGGTAAGGTGGATATCGGTAGTGTCGGAGAAACACCTCCAATATTTTCCCAAGCCACAATCCCAGGCACCCCTCAATTTGTCTATATTGCTGGACGCAGGCCCACCGATGGTACAAACCAAGGTATTATAGTGAAAGCTAATTCTCCCATTAAGACAGTAGCGGATCTTAAAGGTAAGAAAATTGCTTTTCAGGTAGGGTCGAATGCACAGTATTTACTAGCAAAAGCTTTGCAAGAGGTAGGGTTAAAAATTAGCGATATTCAAATCGTTGCTTTAACTCCATCTAAAGCCCGTGATGCCTTTATTCAAGGCAATGCTGATGCCTGGGTGGGTGGCGATCCGTTTTTAGCTGTTGTGCAAAGTACTAATACTACTCCGATTCGGATTTTGAGAAATGCAGCCGGAATTAACATTCTAGGCGGATTTTATCTTGGCAGGCGTTCATTTGTCACCCAAAATCCGGCATTGGTGCGAGTGTTTTTAGAGGAAGCAGAGACGGCAGGAGAATTTGCTGAAAAAAACCCAACTATAATTGCCAACCAGTTAGCTCCTGATCTGAAATTAGATGTATCAATTGTAGAAAAGGTGGTACGCCGTAGTGCTTATAGATTGAGAAGACTGACACCTGCGATCATTGCCCAACAGCAGGGCGTTGCTGATTTTTATTTTGCACAAAAAGTCATCCCGCGTAAGATAGATATCAAGCAATGGATTCTTCCTACTCTACAATATCAAGCCATCACACCTGATAATATCAAGTAACGGTAAACAGGTAGAGACAGGCTTATCATGATCGGACAACGGCTCTCGTGAGGGAGTCGTTGGCTTTAATCACCTATTAAGTTGGCGATCGCTTCTACTAACAAAGGTTGGTTCTAATGGTTTGGCAAGATGAAGAGTCAAATCCGGCTCTTTGTACTTGCTTGGCTTAATTTCTCCAGCATGGGCGGTAAGTGCGATCGCCCCGATCATTCTGACTGCATCTATTTAGGGTTATCGGGGTTGTAATTATATTATGTACTACATCAAATATCATGCAAGCTATTTAAGCTAGTAATAGAGTTGTTTCAATCCAGGTTATGAGAATATGAAGGTTTGGCTTGCCTGCTTCTTCGTGCTGTTTGCCTTAGCAGAACTGTTTAACTGGTTGCAAGAATTTAATTTGCCATTACCTATCTATATTTTGGGTGGCGCTTTTTTAGCTGTTGCTTCTAACTATGATAAAATCTTTGGCTCCTATTTTGCTGATTCAAACATTGAAGCATCACTCGAACAACCCCAGCTAGATTCACTAACCCCATCTACTAATCCTATTTCTTTCCCAATTGCCAGTCCTGTTGAAGATACTCAAACATCTCAAACAGATGATTAGCCGCATAGCCCGTACTTCTCTACGAGACGCTGCGCGAACGGCAAGCTCAGTAACCATCGTAGACATCGCTTGTCTTATTCTGGTTGCAGCCTTGGGAGTTGAGAGTTTATGATCAGATGTTGCGATCGCGTCCAGCACAAGCACCCATCGGCGGATTTCGCTGGTAAAAATCACTGATCTGTTTGACCGGAACCTAAGTTTGTACCATCCCCAAAGTCCCAGGTGTAGGTGAGGGTATCGTTTCCTGGGTCAGTAGCGATCGCACTGAAGGTAGCAATTGTACCTTCTCTCAGATTTGATTCTACTGTAATGCGGCCGATGATGGGGGCTATGTTGTTGATGTTGACGGTGGCTGTTGCCTCGTTGGAGATGGCGTTGTCGTTGTCTAGGACGATGTAGGTGATCTCAAGGAGAAATGAGATGTCGCAGCAAAAGATTCTCATTGGAGATATCATCAGCCGTTACGCGGCTGGGGAAAGAGATTTTAGCGAGGTCATTAGACCTCTTGCATAAATCAAAAATAAGAACCCCACCCCGCCAAAGCTACGCTTTGTCTCCCCTCCCCGCTTGCGGGGAGGGGTGTTAGGGACTTTTGCAATAGGTCTATTATAGAAACTCCTTCCCGAAAAAACAGATATTGGGAACGTGGACAATTCAAAGGGTTGGATTTGAGCGGTATTATCTTGCGTAACAGCAGCTGCAATCTGTGAGATAAACTATAATAGCCTGGATATTGTTTAAAAAAATTCGCCGCTAATAACTCTTCCCTTAGCGTCCTCTGCGGTTCCATGCCCTAACCATGTCCACCCAACCAACAATTCAAAGCATATACACCGATGGTGCTTGCACCGGGAACCCTGGCCCTGGCGGTTGGGGTGTTGTCGTCTACTTCAGCGATGGCTCAATCCACGAAATTGGCGATGCATCCCCTCATACCACTAATAATAAAATGGAAATGCAAGCGGCGATCGCCGCCCTGCAATTCCTGCAAACATCTCAACAAGCCCAAGCCATCACCCTTCATACGGATAGCGAATACCTGATTAACTGCGTTACCAAATGGGTGAAAGGCTGGAAAAAGAAAGGCTGGAAAAAGTCAGATGGTAAACCCGTCCAAAACCAAGACCTTTTGGAAACTCTTGATGAACTTAATACCCAACAGGTAAAATGGCAACACGTCAGGGGACATTCTGGTAACATAGGTAACGAACGTTGTGATGCGATCGCTCGCACCTATGCCAGTGGCAAAACCCCTTCCCTACAACAATTATCTCCCACAAATTTTTACAACTCTTTACCTGATTCTGGCGACCTAAATGTAGCAAAAGTAGCTGATGAGCAAAAAAACTCTAGAATAATTAACCAAAATACCCAACAAGTCAATACTTCTGCACCAGAAATAACTGTTATGGAACCATCAACTGGGCCTAATGCGATCGCAACCGATGAAAAACCGTCAGAAATTAGGGTTTCGCAACTCCGCGGCTTGGTCGAAACTCTGCGTATCGCTGACGAAATTTCTGAAAAAGGCTACTTAATCACCAGTTCTGAGTTAGCCGACTTGATGGATGTCCACGCCAGCGCTGTTACCAGTCGGGGAGATCAATGGCGCTGGCGAAACTGGATAGTGTCACGGGTGCGTCGTGAAGGAAATCAAATTCTTTGGGAACTGGAACGCGGGGATCAAATAGGAGGTGAAGAGGAGTAAGGAGTAGGGAATTTCGCTCACTTCCTACTCACCACTCCCTACTCCCTACTCCCCCTCTTTTGCACTATATTTGCGTCCCCGCCACTCGCGCGGGGTGCGGAACGCAGATAAGAAGATTCGCAGCACAGCTAAGGGATCAGCCAAAGGGGAAAGCCAGAATAACCAGCCGCTTTTAGCGGTTGTGCGATCGTAGGAAGGTGCGATCGCTATTAGCATAGCAAAGCGAATCACTAGCAAGAATAAATTCAATGCCAGTAGAAGAAGTGGGGGAGTGGGTAGAGACGCGATTAATCGCGTCTGTAGCAAGTAGGGGAGTGGGGCAAAAAGCAACAAAAAAGTGAGGACAATAAAAAGGGGTAGACCCTGAACAGATGTAAGTAGCCATAAATCTCCCCACAACTGAGAACGAGAAGTTGCATCTTTGAGGTCGAGACTCCGCCCCCATTCTTTCCACGTCTCCATCGCCCCTTCATACATCCGAACCTTCAGCACCTTTGCGCCATCTAAAAAGCCCACCTTATACCCTTGAACAGCAATATTTCGTGCCAAAGTGACATCATCACAAAAAGAACCACTCGCACTGCTATAACCACCCACAGCAGCTAAAACGGAGCGACGACACAAAAAACATTGCCCATTCGCCATCACCCGTTCTGGCTCCTCTGTATTGATCCCGGCGGGGTCAAATCGGTAAAGCAAAGTCATCAACAAAGCCGGTTGTAGCCAGCACTCGCCAGGATATTTGAGGATGAACTGGGGTGAAAGGGAAACGAGATCATAGGCTTGTGCTTCGGCCGTCTTCACCAAAGCAGCAACCAAACCAGGATGCGGTTGGATATCAGCATCCAGCCCAAGAAACCACTGACTCGCTTCAGAGCTATATAGAAAACCGTTATGCAACGCCCAAGGACGCCCCACCCAACCAGAGGGTAAGGGATCATCTGTCATCAGGCGAAAGCGCGGATCTTTCTGCTGTATCGCTTTTACCAAGTCGGGGGTGCCATCACCAGACTTACTGTCTACAACAATTATTTCCCGAACTTCGTAGCTTTGTTGACTTAAACCAGCTAACAGAGGGCTAATGCGAAGCGCCTCGTTCAATGTGGGAACGACGACACTAACCTTACCCAAAAGTTCCAGCGTTGGCTGTTGCGGTTCTATTGGGGGAAGGCGTCTTGGCCCCTTTAGCAGACGCGAAAACAGAATTGCCATTGCTGGTACTTGGATAAGTAGCAATAAAAGGGAGATGGCGCTTTCTACTATCAAAGCGTTGTCATTGGGCATTGGGCATTAGTCATTGGGCATTGGGCATTGGGCATTGGGCATTGGGCATTGGGCATTGGGCATTGGGCATTGGGCATTGGGCATTGCTTATTTCTCCCTTATCCCCCTTATCTCCCCCTACTCCCCACTCCCCACTCCCTAAATAAGCTTATTTCAAGGCAACTTCAACCTTTGCCACTGAGACTTCCTTGCTTGCTGGTTCAACAGCAACTTGAGTGAGTGTGGTTGAACTGCTTAACCACAGCGCCACGGCAGGAGTCACACCTAGCAATAAGCCGAGCAATACAGGGATGGAGAACCCAGCCGCCAAGCTTAGTGCGGCTGCGAAGACAAAGTTAGTTAAATATACCACTAAGGGTAGATTGAGTTGCGATCGCTCTAATTTAATCGAGGTATTTCTCCATAATAATCCTGCCACACTCATAAAGAGGGCGCTAGTGCCAAACCAACCTGCATAGTTCTGGTAAGGTGTCCCAAAGAAAGCTCCTGATTGTTCCCAATACCAAAAGGGCAGAGAAGATTGACTCATCGCTGGCTCAAGGGCAAAATCCCAGCAAGTGAAGAGCAAAGCACCAACGGCTATAGCAGCAATATGGCGTCCCAAACTGGGTTTTTGAGCCACTTTCAAACCAGTTCTCGCAATTAAGTAAGACGACAGCCCAACATAAAACCAAGATAAAGGAATTGTGAAAGGAACTAACCCCGCAATCTTATAACCCAAGCCACTCAAGTAGCTATAATCACCAAATGGAAAACCCGTACTGGTTCCCAGTAGTTCACTTCCTAAAGAGATAAACACAGCCGGTAGCATAAATGCTAGCCAAGTTCCCAACCCCAACGTCCGGTAGGCATAAATAGAGACAGCTATTGTCCCCAAGATGATATCAACGACACCGCCACCTGCCATACTTAACTGGATGGCAGTTTCTCCAACCTGCGATAAGTTGAAAAGTATTTCGGCATTAGGTATGACCAATAGCATCCCTACCAGTCCAAAGGCTTTTGACACGATATGACCAATGAGGCATACGCGTTCAGCAATAACAAGTTGTCTCATAATAATTCCTTAACAAGATGTGACACGCGGCTACTCGGCTGCTAACAGTTTACAAATGTTTAACAACATATTTAACTACTTTGTACCGCAATTCTCGACAAACTTGTTTGGCGTTCGTGGGAAGAGCATAACAGCCTATTAATTGATGCTATATCAAATATGATGACAAACATACTAGTTTAAGCCATATAGTCAAAATATACATAATTTCATCTGCAAAAACTTCTGGTTTCTTGTCCCACTGATACCCAGATGAGCAAAAACTCCTTCCATGCATGGATCTAGTTGAGGGAGTTTAATGAAATAAGCGATAGTGTCCAAGCAGGCGATCGTTTTCAGCAACCGTTGTGCCAGGAAAAATGTTGTGTGTGATGTAACATTTTGATAGTAAGTGTGAAAAATGACACATTTAACCCAAAAGATCACACCTGGGACTACGAGGTATGCCGTAATTTAAATGACTAACAGACGCCAATTTTTAAAAGGGGTGGCAGCGTTTTCTAGCTTATCTTTAGCTGGTTGTGGCTGGAGGCTGGGTGAAGTACGTGCTAATTCTAATACGGGTGGTCAACGTGACCAACTTTATATCTTTACCTGGACGCAATATACTGACAAGCAATTACTGAAAACTTTTAGCACCCAAACCGGCATGAAAGTGCTAGCGGATGTGTATGATTCCAATGATGTCATGCTGGCTAAGTTGCAAGCTGGAGGCGGTGGCACTTACAGCATCATCTACCCATCCGATTACATGGTGCAGAAGATGGTCAATAAAGGTTTGTTAACCGAAATAAATCACGATCGCTTAATCGGTTTAGAGAATTTATTCCCCCGGTTTCAGAATCCTAGTTATGACCCCAATAATCGATATAGTATCCCTTTTAACTGGGGAACAACAGGTTTAGTTTACAATTCCGAAAAAATCAAAGATCCACCACAAGACTGGGATTACCTTTGGCAAAACAAAGAGCAACTTAATCAGCAGATGACCTTGCTGAATGATGTTCGAGAAGTAATGGGTGCAACGTTACGGATGCTAGGTTATTCTTACAACTCAAAAAATGAACAAGAAATCAAACAAGCTTATGAAAAGTTGAAGGTGCTAAAACCTGCGATCGCACGTTTTGACACCGACGCTTGGCAAAATCAAATTCTGGCAGGAGATTTACTATTGGCAATGTGTTATTCAGCAGATGCGGTGAAAATCTCTCAAGAAAACCCTAAACTAAAATATGTGATTCCTCGCAGTGGTTCTTCATTATGGACAGACACTATTGTTATTCCCAAAACAGCCCCGAACCAAGCTGGAGCCTATGCTTGGATTAACATGATTCTGCAACCAGAATTAGCAGCCCAAATCAGTCAACGCCTGAGTATTTCTACACCTAATAGCGCTGGATTCGAGCAATTACCAAAAAGAATACAGAACAACGCTAATTTGTTTCCCTCAGAGCCGCTTTTAGCAAATTGTGAACGTGTTAGTCCTGTAGGAGACTTTGAACAGGTTTACGATCGCTATTGGACTCAATTAACTAGCAGCTAAAATAGTTAGGGGGTGGGGAGTGGGAAGTTAGGAGTTAAGAGTTATGAGTTATAAGTGATGAATTTTCAAAAAAATGATATTTCTAAAATAGAAGAATTGCATCGTCTGCGAGGAAATTGGCTTCAACCTTTGGTATTACTTGCACCATCTGGGATTTGGTTATTACTTTTGTTGGTGCTGCCAAGTTTGATAATTTTTGAGTTAAGTTTAGTTGCAGACATCCAACCGGGAGATTTAGTTAATCCCAACGGAATCAAAAACTACATCCGAATATTTGACCCCCTTTATTTGCAAGTAATCGTGCGATCGCTATTTTTTGCGTTTGGCACCACAATTATTTGTTTAATTTTAGGCTTCCCCGTTGCTTATTGGATTGCTCAGATAGCGCCGCAGCGTTGGCGGAATTTGCTGCTATTAGGCTTTATATTGCCTTTGTGGACTTCCTCGTTACTTCGCTCCTATGCTTGGATTACAATTCTTCGTCCTACTGGTTTATTGAACAGTTTACTCAGCAATTTGGGCTTGCCTACTTTGGAATTACTTAACCAGAGTCAAGCTGTATTTATTGGCATGACTTACAGCTTATTACCCTATATGGTTTTGATTTTATATGCTTCTCTCGAAAAGCTAGATAAGCGGTTGCTAGAAGCGGCGGCTGATTTAGGTGCAAATCCCGTGGAAACTTTTTGGCAAGTAACCGTACCGCAAATTTTACCGGGAATTGCGGCTGCTTCCATGCTTGTATTCATCACAGGCTTGGGGGATTTTGTCGATCCAGAATTACTTGGTGGTGCTTCTAGTATGACGGCGGCGCGGTTAGTTTATAACCAGTTTCTGGGAGCAACCCAAAATTGGGGATTTGGTTCAGCTTTGAGTATGACGTTAATTTTGCTTGTTAGTATTGCGATCGCGCTTTTGATTAAGTTTGGTGAAGCTGTACCCAAACGCTAAACTTTTTGTCACTCACTTATAATAAAGGCATCAAACGCCAGCCAGACAACGGTTATGCTCTCACCTGATCTCAAAAATGCGTTACCAACTACTGATGAACTTCCCTGTTCAGACGATACGCCAGTGGATAACGAAGATCAAAACTTTTTGCCCAACATTTTACTTTTCTTGCTCAACTCCATTTGGGCAAATCGCATGGATTGGTACTTTGAAGTAGATATTGGGTTATATCACACCACAGGAGTAAATTCTAGAGTACCTGTAGTGCCAGATGCTTTTTTGAGTGTGGGAGTAGAACGGAAAAAGGGTGGTAAATCACGCAAAAGTTACGCGGTTTGGGAAGAAAATGGGGCTATTTCGTTCTAGATATAAACCGCCTGAAAAAAATTTGGGCTAATAGCTCAAGTTGGTTTAAACCGAGAAACGACAGTAGTTTTAGTCCGTTTAAACGGACTTCTGCTATTAGCCAGTGACTTGAGTCACTGGCAGTTAAAGTATTTTTGCAATAGTTTTAATCAAATAGCCTTGAGTAATTAAGGCGATCGCATTTCCCAAAATATCACTGATTTGTCGCCATGAGTAAATTCTTAGAATCATTGGTATTACCGTTAATTAACCCTTGAATTGTAGATATAAACTCATGCTCTAAAAAAGGCTTGGTCAAGTAAGCTTTTGCACCCAATTCTTGGGCAAGCTGGCGATGTTTTTCAGCGCTGCGAGAAGTGAGAATCACTACAGGTATTTTTGCTAAATTTGGGTATTGACGGAAATTGCTCAACAGCTCAAAACCATTCATTCGTGGCATCTCTAAATCAGAGACGACAACTTGTATTTCTGGATGTAACTGCAACTTTTCTAGAGCTTCTATACCATTTTGAGCTTGTATTACTTGATAACCAAATTTTTGCAGAGTCAGAGAGAGAGTTTGCCGGAGACTAATTGCGTCATCTACTACTAAAACAACTTTTGGTGATTTATTATCTGGTTCTTCAGAATAACTGGGCTGGGTTTCTATAGCTGTTGTGGAAGTAGATGCAGTAAGTAATGGTGTAGATGAAAAATTGTGTCCTGATATCGGCAAAGCTTTTTTCTTTGACGAAGAAGCTATTGGTAGCGGCCTGATATCAAGTGTTGTTTGTTGAATATCGCTAAAATCCACCAGCAATGAAGCATCAATCACTAAGATGAGATTACCATTAGCTAAACTACTACAACCATAAATGTATTTTGGCGGTGCGATCGCATTTCCTAAAGGTCTAATTACCAGTTCTTGTTCACCAATTATTTGGTCAACTTCTAAAGCAACCTTTCCCTGATTTCGTCGGAGCAAAAGCACCGGATTTTTCCCTATGCTTGGCTCGTGAGTATTTGATGTGTTGTATGGAGTAGCACTATTAAAGAATGAACCATTATAATCAATCAACTTTGAAAGTTGACGGAGGCTGACCATAGTCTCATTATTGTCTGTGTTCCAATGCAAGACTTTTTTCCCTTCAATTTCTTTAATCTGTTGTTCAGAGGGAATCAAGATTTTTTCGATACTGTCCAAAAGAAGGGCATAAACAACACCTTTGGCTTGAACTAGCATTAATTTTTCTGTAGTCATAGAAAAAGGAATTTTGAGTATGAATATTGTTCCTTGGTTCGGGAAGGATTGAACTGAAACTGAGCCGTTAAGTGCATGCATCTGAGTACGCACAATATCTAAACCCATACCACGTCCAGAAATTTCGCTCACTTTACTAGCAGTAGAAAATCCGGGCGAAAATATCAAATCTAAAAGTTCAGATTCAGCCAGATTAGAAGCAGAACCTCTAGTTTTTTCTTTAGTTTCTATGAGACAAAATTCATCAGCTTTTCTGCGAATTCTGTCTAAATTCAATCCCTGACCATTATCCCGAACTTCGATAACAGTTTGGCTACCCTGATGATAGGCGCAGATTTCGATTAAACCTTGTTCTGGTTTACCAAACTCTCGGCGAACTTGCGGAGTTTCAATCCCGTGGTCAAAAGCATTACGCACTAAGTGTAACAAGGGATCGTAGAGCTTTTCAGCGATCGCTTTATCCACTAGCACCGCAGTACCAGTGAGTTTCAACTCTACAAGTTTGGCATAAACATTCCCCAACTTATTTACCATGTGGGGGAAGCGATTTAGGATATTGCCCAAAGGTGACATTCGTGCTTCTACTAAGCTATCTATAATATTAAGAGTTAAATTCTCTTGTTTGTCACTAATTTGAGCAGCTTGCATCATGAGTAAGTCAAGAGACTCTGTGGTTTCTTGTAGTTGCAGTGTCTCTTCTATTGCTTCATACAATGTCATATGAAATTCTGTATATATATCCATTTCTAGAGAGTCAAAATTCACTGCAAAATCTTGCGTTTGTTGTGAGCTAATATTTTGTATTTGTAATGGTAAATCACGTAATTCATTTAAAGTTGTTTGGTGTCTAGTTAGTTGCTGTACTAATTGTTCAATTATTTCTTTGACTTGTTCATCTCGCAAACTACGCCGTTTTTGGTAAATCAGCAATTCTCCCGCTAGATAATTGAGGTGTTGCAGTCTCTCTGTATCTACTCGGATAAATGAAGGTTGACGTAAATTTTTAGTTTGAACATACTCTGATTTTTCTTCTATTTCTTTGTTAATTTGTGTAGCTAAATCAGGCATGACTTCAATAGCTGTTTCAGAAACTACTGGCTCAATGAAAGTTAATGAATCAAGCTTTTCTGAAGAATCATCAGTCTGGATCGTCACAACTTCAGCCGCAAGGTTTTCGCTAACTTCTTCTCCCCATATTGCTTCTAGTAAGTTATCAGTTGCTTGAGGAGATACCGATTTAGATATTTCTTTAAAAACTAACAGTGTTTGTAACTTGGGACTATCAAGCCAATTTTTCTCTTTGCCAGTAACAGGAGGATAATTTTTATATTCTTGTGCTAATGTATGAATTTGCTTCTGTAAGATTTTAATTACTAACAGGTAGCTGTCAGATGAATTAACAGAATATTCAAATTTTGCAACTGCAAATAGGATAATTAAGATAATCCCACGCCGATAAATACAAAGACTTTGACTATCGTCTTCATCTTGAACAAAATCAAGAAAGTTTTTCAGCCAGTTTTCGATATAATTAAGTATACTTATTCTTTCTAATCTGGGAATCAGTAAAGTCAAGTTTATCTCTGGCTCTGGTATTTCCATCTGGTGATTAAACCAGCCAAAAATGTAGCGAATCACTTTTAAATAAAACTGGGCAGTTGTTGGCTTGACCGATTCATTTTTAGTGTTATCAGATGTAGTGATAAACTGGTAAAATTGTTCTTCATTGATGATAAATGTGCCAGCAGATAAATTATTTTGTAATTCTCCAGATAACTCATTATTTGCAACTGTCGTGAGTTTTCGTAAAGCTGGAGAACTTTCTCCACCAGATGTGCGATCGCCTTCTAATACCAATTTTTGTGCTTGTTGCAAATCTGCAAGGGCAATTTCTGCAATTTGCTGCACCTGGCGGGGATTAGCTTGCAGCGCTGACAGAATTGTTTGGGCAATTTCTCCCAATCCAGGTAAATTTAGAGATTCTGCCAAGCCGAAAAACACTTCAGCTTGAGAGTGTAATAACTCGATAAAATCCTCACTATTTGGTGGATTATTAACAGCATCGGCAAGACTGTTTAGACGTTGTTCTACTCCCACTTCAAAAACTGACTGCACAATATCAAATCCCAATTCTTCAGAACTGGGAATATGAGATTCTGCCCCAAAAGCATCACCCAGTTTCTCTTGCAACTGTGCAAAGACTGAAGTCGCTCGATTGATCAGTTCTTCATCATTAATACTACTGCCTATTATCTCAGTATTTAATGCTATGCTAAGACACTCATACCCTTGTAATAAAAGTGTTTGTAATTCGGCATCAATTACCACTTTTGGATTATAAAGAGCTTTAAATACATCTTCTAAAAAATGGGCTATCATCTTAATTACTTCTAGCCCAACATTAGCGGCTCCACCTTTAATTGTGTGAGTAGCCCGCATTAAGTTATGAACTTTGGCAATGCTATAACCTTCTGATAAGCTAAATAGTTCTTGTTCAATAATTTGGATTAATTCTGGGGCTTCAGCCAGAAAGTAGATGTATCCTTGTTCGCGGATTTCGTTATCTGTGATCATAAGTGGGGAGTGGGGAATGGGGAGTGGGGAAGATTGAAATTTACGCATAATGTGAATTGAGAGTTGAAAACCTTTCAGTTTCGTTAATGATTCCAAAATGATGGTTTTGTCCAAGCCTGGAAACCCTTATAGAAAAATGGGATTTTTTAATTCACATCAGGCGTAATTCCTACTCCCTACTCATTTTATTCTCTAAAGAACGAATCAAAGCACGGAGTAGTCTTCCTACAGATTCACATTGCCTCAAAATTGGAGTGACAAGTTGAGTATCTGTAAGTCCAACTTTGGCTCTAGCTGATAGTAACAAGTGAGTTTCTAGCTCTTTGAGAGAGCCTTGGGCTATTCGGAGAAATCTTATGTATTCCGGGCGATACTCTCGTCCATAGCCTTCAGCTATATTTGCTAGAACTGATGCAGCAGACCGAAGAATCTGTGAAGTCATTCCGTAAAGTTCCTCTTTCGGAAATGCAATCGTTAGCTGATAGCAAGCTTCAGCTAAATTCATACCTTCTTGCCAAACTTTTAAATCTTGATAAGATCGAATTTCAGAAGCTGTCATTTCCCACTCCCCACTCCCTATTCCCTACTTAGTTCACTTTAAACTTACCAGCAGTTGTTAATAAGTCTTTTGCCATCCCTGATAAATCTTGGAACACAGTAGCAATTTCTTGAGATTCAACAAAAGTTTTGTTAGCAATTCCTGCTACATCTTGCATTGATTTAGTTACTGTTACAGATTGCGTCATTTGTTTTTGAGTCGCTGCGGTAATTCGCTCGATTAGCTGACTAATTTCGGCAGTTGCAGAAACGATCGCATTTAAGTTTTGGCGAGTGTCATTGACAAGATTTGTGCCTTCTACCACCTGCTGAATGCCAGTTTCCATCGCTACTGCAACTTCTCCGGTTTCTGCTTGAATCTCCTGGACTAATTTTTCTATTTCGATGCTGGCTGCTGCTGACTGGCGAGATAAAGAACGGACTTCATCAGCTACAACTGCAAAGCCTTTGCCATATTCACCTGCACGGGTGGCTTCAATGGCTGCATTCAAAGCCAGTACGTTTGTCTGTGTAGCAAAATTCCCAATCAAATTCACCACTTTGGAAATTTTTTGCGAGGATTCGCTGAGACGTTTAATTTTTTTGCTGGTTTGAGCAACGGTTTCACGAATTCCTTGGATTGCTTTGACAGTCAGGTTCATCGCAGTATCGCCAGACTCTACAGTTTGATTGGCTTGTTGCACTGCTAGTTGCACCAACTCAGCATTCGCCACCACAGCTTGAGTAGAGTCCACCATCAGTTGAATTTCGCCTAAAGCTGCGCTAATTTCCTCAGATTGTTGTTGCGCCAGATTGGTCAATCCCGCCAGTGAAGCGTCGCTATTGCTAGAAGTTTGGGCAACTTGTTGAGCAGCCCCCTGTACCTGAATAACGATTTGTCGCAGTGCTTGCAGAGTACTATTGTAAGCATCAGCGATCGTGCCTAGCTCATCTTCTGTAATCGGTGCGCGTACTGTTAAGTCGCCGTTTAGGGCGGGTTTAAGGGCTATTAAAAGTTGAATAGATCGTTGTTGTAGTAATTCCTTGGCTGCCTTTTCCCGTGTTGCTGCTTCTGCTAATTTTGTTGACTGCGCTTGTACTTTTTGCAAATATTCTGTCTGTTGTAATCCCAATCCTAACTGGCTACCAATGCGTGCTAATAAGGTGACTTGCGATTCTTCCCAATCCCGATTCCCCGAATTTTGATAAGCTCCTAGCAATCCCCACAATTGTTCCCCAGCAAATACAGGGACAATTACATAAGCTTTGACTTCAAATTGCTCTAAAATTTCAATATGGCAAGTAGAATGACCTACCTGATAAATGTCATTTACAACAAAGTTTTCACCTTGGGCATATCGACCTCCCTGAGTTTCTTGTAAATGGGTATCTTCCCAGACAGTTTTGATATCGGGTCTTACCACTTTTACCCAACCCTGAGCTACTGATTCAGACATAAATTCACCACTCCAGTCGGGATTAAAACGATAGACTGCGACGCGATCGCATCGTAATAATTGCCTTACTTCTTGAGTGGTTATTTTGAAGATTTCTTCTATATCTAAAGATTGCCGGATGCGGTTGCTGATCTTAGTGATAGCTTTCTCCTGTTCCGCTATCTGAGCTAGTTTCTCAGATTTCACCCGAACTAATTCCAAATAATCTATCTGTGATTTAGCTAGGGTAAATTGCAAGCTAGTCTGAACCAAAAAGTTCACTTCCCAGGTTTGCCAGTCACGGGTGCTAGAATTTTGATACGCTGCCAGCAAGCCCCACAATTTATCCCCGAAGAATATAGGAACAATTATGTAGGCTTTGGCTTCAAACTGCTCTAAAATCTCAATGTGGCAGGGAGCAAGCCCTACTTGATAGATGTCATTAACAACAAAGTTTTCACCTCTGACATACCTACCTCCCTGAGTTTCTTGCAAGTAAGTATCCTCTAAAACGGTTTTAATATTAGGGCCTACCAGTTTTGTCCAACCATTACCTACAGACTCAGACACAAATTCGCCACCCCAGTCAGGGTTAAAGCTATAGACAGCGACGCGATCGCATTTTAGTGATTGACGCACTTCTTGAGTGGTTGTTTTGAAGACGCTATCGACATCTAAAGATTGGCGGATGCGGTTAACTATCTTAGTGAAAACTTTCTCTTGTTCAACTATCTGGGCTAGTTGATCAGATTTCGTCTGCACTTGCTCGACATATTCTTTTTGTGATACGGCCACACCAAATTGCAAGCCAATCTGAGTCAAAAAGGTTTCTTCCCAAGGTTGCCAATCACGCGGGCCAGAATTTTGGTAAGCTGCTAGCAAGCCCCATAATTTCTCTCCAGTGAATATTGGCACAATGATATAAGCTTTGATTTCATACTGCTCTAAAATGTCAATGTGGCATTGAGTATGACCCATTTTATAGATGTCTTTGACTACAAAGCTTTCACCCGTAGCATAACGTCCACCTTGAGTGTCTTGTAAGTGGCTATCTTCCCAGACTGTGTAAAAATCAGGCCCGACCAGTTTTGTCCAACTATTACCCACTGATTCAGACACAAATTCGCCACTCCAATCAGATTTGAAGCGATAAACACCGACGCGATCGCATCTTAGTAATTGACGTACTTCTTGAGTGGTTGTTGGAAAAATCTTATCAAGATTTGATACGCGGAGAATTTTGTCGATGACTTTAGCCACCGACTTTTTTGCTAGTATCTGCTGTTGCTGTTCATTTTGAAATTCAAAACTCTGTAATTTGTAGGTGAGTTCTGTTGTAATTTGAGATAATAGGCTAATTTCTACCTCTTGCCACTGCCGCGTTGAGTAGCAATTATTTACTGCCAATAACCCCCATACTTTACCTTCTAATAGAATCGGTAAACTCAAACTAGCTTTAATTTGAAATTTATCTAGCAGCTGCTTTTGATAAGGGGTAAGTTGTATCTTATTGATATCGTTAATAACTACAGGTTCTATATAGTCTTGATTGGTATATAAGCCAAAAATAATTCCGGGAATATTTTCGCCTAACGTCGGTGTCCAACCTAGTCCTCTGGATTCTGCTAAAACATTACCCGATTCCAGAGAAGTAAACTGATAAATCAAGGCGCGATCGCAGCCAATCTTTTCTCTAATTTGGGCTACAGTAATTTTGAGTAGTGTATCAAGGTCTGACGCTTGGCGCATATAAGTTGCGATGTCTTGAAACTGTCGCCGCCAACTTTTAAATTCCTGAGCGATCGCATTTAATAAAGATATTTCATCACTGGCAATATTCGCTATATTCGCGTCACCATTAATATTTTCTACTTCCGAGATTATATTTTCATTTTCTTGGCTATTTTTATACAAAAATGTCATTTGATTTCCCTCTAAACTGGTGATTGGTAATAATTTGATATTCGGCAGTTAAGAAATGGTCTTTGGTCATTACGGATTCGTAATTTTCCCAATAGTATGCCTAATCATGCATTACTAAAGTTTCAATTATGAATCCCCCACATAGGAGCTTGGATAATCGTTATGGCATCCAAATTAAAAATCATCTGATCCGAATCATTAATAAAGTATCCCTGTAAGAAAGGTGAGCTTTTAGGATAAAATAATTCACTAGTTGCGGGCTTCATTTCCTTGGTATCTAGCCATTCAATATCTATAAGCTGTCGCACCAATAGTCCCAAATACTTACCCTTGTTTTCCAGAACAATCCCCATCATTATTGAAAGTAAATTTGCTCCTTGCGAAATTGGAGGATAACCTAACATTGCCTCCAAATCTACCAACCAAAGCATCTCACCTCGCCAGTTATAAATACCCAAGACGCTATTGGGCATCTCAGGAACCCCACATATTTCTGGTAATGATACTTGCAAAACTTCTGTAATGTGTTGTAACGAAATTACGGCTGTATCCATTACTCCCAAATTAAAACTTAAAAACTTTTCCTTGGTTTCCAAAGTTATTAATCCTTTGTTTTTGATAATTTACCTTTAGCCACTATTTGCAGTTATTATTTACTTTAAAAGTAGTGACTTTTATTTATGGCATTTTTACTTATTAATCAATCGGTTCAAGATTACCATTAATTCCTCTCGTTCAATAGGTTTTGATAGATAGCCATCAGCGCCCAACATATTACCCCAAATTTTATCTACATCAGTATTTTTGGTAGAGCAAAAAACCACAGGTATTTTGCTAGTGTTGGGATTGCTTTTCAGCTCTCGGCAAATTTCAAAGCCACTTTTACCTGGTAAAATTACGTCGAGTAATATTAGGTCTGGCTTATTTTTATCTATTTTGTTTTGAGCCTCTTCACTGCTTGTGGCGCTCATCACAGAATAGCCTGCCTGTTGCAAGTAACGGCTGATTATTTCCATATCGGTTAAGCCATCTTCAACAACTAAAACAGTATTCATGGCAATTACTCGTTAAACCTTTCTCAGAATGTAAATAAAATTAGACATACAAATCCTAAATGATTCTTCAACAAAGACATAGAAGGAACTAGAGACTAGCCCCTTTGCCTTAACCACTATTTCACAACTCAAACAGGACTGGTATAAATACAAAAATTTGTATTTGTCTAATTTTGATTCAATCTTTACGTATCAACCTCAGAGAAAATACGTACTAAACATAACTTAATATAGGAATCGTAAATTGTTTTTGAAAAAATCTTAGTAGTCTTGTAGGGTGTGTTAGACGAGAGTACGGCACAAAAGCCTGGGATAATACCATGCTTTCTGTGCTAACACACCCCACACTTAATATTTTATTTATAAATAAGTAAGGAACGTAGATTAAATAAAATGGAAAACTTCATCCTGTCTCTAGCTTCCCTCTCCTTTATAAGGAGAGGGATTGAGGGTGAGGTAAGCCAGAGACATAAATTGTATGTTATTTAATTCTTATTCCTAAGTGAGCGTAAACAATTCAAGGTGCGTTAGCCTACGGCATAACACAACGCCACTTGCTTTAACGCGGGAAACCCGTGCAAGGGAGTGGCTCCCCTAATTGAACTACATTGAATTTTTATCGCCGACTTACTTATTTAGCCTCTAATTCCCTCTTATTAAAAATTTCTAAATTAGATTTATTCTTGTCGATGGATACACTCGGTGTAGGTAAATATTTACGTATTATAGCCATCACTTTATCAGACACTACGGGTTTAGTGAGAAAATCTGTAGAACCGACTACCTTGGCACGAACTCTATCTAAAAAACCATCATTGCCCGTTAATATAATTATTGGTGTGTTGGCAAAGGTAGATATTCGTCGCAACTGAGTGCAAATTTCGTAACCACTAGCAACCGGCATAATCAAATCCAAGAAAATCAAGTCTGGTTTATCCTGAATGAGGATTGGTAGAGCTTGTACAGCATCTTGAATCTTGACAAACCTCAATCCATTGGAAGTGATAATATCCTCTAGTATTTTACATACCTGAGGGCTATCATCCACGCAAGCTACTAGTGGAGCAATCCGCTTCTTTGTTTGTGGCGTGGTAGAGTTATTGTTGACTTCAGTAACTCCTAAAGGCAAGTCAGGTACTTCCACCAATTCAATGATTCCTTTAAGGATATAGGGAAACAAGGAACGTGTGAGTGGCAATACACCCTGCTTCATTTTCACGCCTAAATCTTGCAGAGTAAATTTGCCGTTGATTAAATTGAAAAAGTTTTTATAGACAGATGAACTTACCATCTGCTGGAGTATTTCTGATCGCCGCAGAATTGGGGCAAAATCAGGAGAAAAATTTGCTAGACCAGCTTCTGACCAAATTTTCCACGAGTCTTGCATCTGCTTTACAGACATTTCTGTACTTGTGAAGCTCATTGGTGCTTCTAAGATAACTTCTTGGCTGCGATTGCAACTTATAGAAGCAAAATTTCCTTGCATAGCTACATCAAATAATAGTTCTCCTATCGTGTTATCGACAATAGTGTTAATCTGTTCCCGATGGATTTGCTGTTTTTTATACAAGATTTCTAAAAGGCGATAATCCCAGTAATCGATTGATAGGTCTTGCAAATGCAACTGCAACTTATCAACATCAATCTGAGGACAATTTTGAGCCATCTGTCTACGCCAGCGTCGGAAGGGATGAGTTCCCCCTGTTGCCCAAACTATCCGTCCCAGCCGATAGTAAAAAGTCCATTTACTGCCCTTTGAACTCTTAATATTTAATTTGCCATTATATTGCAGCTGAGTACAACTTTGAAATTCATTTACTAGATTATTTGAAATAACTTCCTGATGGGACATAGTTTGTTCCTTTTATTAAAAGCCAACCCTTGAAAAAC
>Ga0123337_10002231_pt1 | contig 22442 bp, 25 predicted proteins | sample frozenSSSSmetaG_FD_89792 | JGI IMG/M metagenome (GOLD analysis project Ga0123337, IMG submission 89792) | Glacier valley bacterial and archeal communities from Borup Fiord, Nunavut, Canada, to study Microbial Dark Matter (Phase II) -... | ecosystem: Environmental > Aquatic > Freshwater > Ice >...
GGTGGGGGAGGGGAGGAGGGGGGGAGAGGTGTGGGGGGGGAGGGGGGGGGGGGGGGGGGGGGGGGGGGGGTGGGGGGGGGGGTGGGGGGGGGGGGGCGCAAATAAGCCTTTCGCTGCAGCAGCAAGCAATGTTGCTCACCTGCTCACCTTCCCATCAGAGCAGCTCCGTCTAGATGCGTTGATGCCGCGGCCGCGCAGGTAAATGCGCAACGGCGAGGAACTAATGCGCCGAGGTCGAGGTCGCGGGCTCGGTTCGTAAGGACGCCGACATTGGGGCAAGACATGACGCGCAAGAGACGCTTGTGGCGAGAGGCGCAGCGGCATTTCTAGCAGCCTTCGAATCCACGATATGCTGGATTGTGCATGTGCTGAATGATGAGCAGAAGACTTCGGAGGAGCGGCGGAGAGGATGTCCGTTTCAACTGCGCCTCCTGACCACGTCTTCTCGTCGCTTTTTGCCAAACGCCGTTCCGACGATGGCACAGATACGAATATGGAGCAGGCAGGTACAGTGTGGTGTGGCTCTGTCACTTGGTGCGCTGCTGCGACGAGGTGATGGACAGTGGGATGCTGGAGCGATTGTTCGAGAGGAGGAGCGCTCGACTGACCGACGCTTCGGGGTGTGGTACAGGAAACTTGATAGGCTAAGGGCTACTCTGCAGGTATTGTGCACTCCTTTCCCTTGTCCCAACACATAGTCTCATGTCTCCCTCGTCGATATTCTCAATATCTCGTAGCTGTCCTCTAAATACCCTTTGACATAGTCACATCATGATTCCCAGTGACCCGCCGACGCTCTCAATCGCACTGCTGCCATAAATGGCTTCCCTCATCCCTTCCCCGACCCCCTCTGCGAGCTTTTCAGCGGCATAGGGGCTGCTCTGCCGATACCCCTTGATCTCTGACATATCCTGCATGGCCTCTTTGGAGTGAACTTCGGGCTTCCTGGTTTCTGGCTTCTGTTGAATGCTTGCTGTTGGCCCACGTTTTTCGCCCTTAGTTATGTAAAGTTCAGCTAAGAAGCCGTTGGTAAGTTGAGGCTCCGCTTATACCAAGTTTTCTATTTTAGAGGTGTAATATCGTCCTTGAACGGTAGACATCCTCAAATGGAAAATTGAAAATTGAAGGAAACATAGTGTGTTCTATTAGAAAGAGCACCTATGGAAATATCTAGCCCTCCCAAGCACACAATGCCCTATATTCTGGCAAGCAATCGGATAGAAACAGACAAAGCGGAAGCGCTCTATACCATACCATGCAATGCAAAGAAAGCGAACCTATACACCACTGCCTCCCCAAGCCAAGCCATCTCAAATCTATACGAAGTACTAAGCAAATCTCTAGAAATGCCCTGAACGCCAAAGCCAAAGTCATTGCTCGTTGCCCATCTCAGTGTCAGTTGCTCGTTACTGTGCTGTGATATATGCATCCAAACGCCATGCTCATGTATGCCACGTGATTCCCTCATAGTCCCTTACTCCTTCTTCTCTACGAACTTCCAGCGGCTCTCGAACTCGTCGATGGCCTGTACGTCCACGACCTGGTCTTTCGGTATCATCTCATGCTGTAAATCCCATCCTGCGCGGCGGCAGAGCTCGGCAACGACGACGTCGCAGTCACCGAGCATGTCGATGTCAAAATTGACATGCTTGACTGGCTCTCTCGAGATGTAGACCTGCGGGATGTGGGCTGGTAGGAACGGCACGACCTCCGACACAGGTGCAACCTTGAGGCTGGTGCCGATGACAATGACGAGGTCGACGACGTCTTTATCATGCTTCGTCAACCGATCATGGAATGTATCCGGGAGCGCCTCGCCAAAGAACGTGATATCGGGCTTCATGACACCCGCACCAGGAAGGTCGTATTCGTCGTCCTCTTCGTTCGAGCTGTCCTCATAATCGGCCTTCTTCCGCTTCTTCGCCTCGTGAGTCCCATTCTTCGACCGTTTCCGCTTCATCGCCGCCGACTCGGGTGCAGCGCGCAGATTCTGAATACAGCGCTTACATTTCGGTATGCGACCTGCTCTGATATCGGGGAAAATTGCCTCGCCTGGAACTTTTGCGCCGCACTTCGTACAGGATGCGGTGGCGAAGGACCCATGGCATTGGATGAGTTTTTCTGGCTTGACGCCGGCGACTCCTTCGATATTATCAATGTTTTGGGAGTAGTTCGTCAGAAGCTTGCCCTTGTCTTGGAGGAGCTTGATGAAGGCGTGGGTAGGGGTGAAGCGCTCGGTAGTGGGCAGAATGTCGCGGGCGACACTATAGAAGATAGAAGGGTCATCTTTGAAGAGATCGATATCGAATACTTCTTGAGGATCAGACAGGCCAAGGTGCTCCAGTTTAGCGTAGAGGCCAACGTCTTTGGATCTGAAATCGGGAATTCCTAAAGATGTGCTTATGCCTGCGCCTGTGAGGACGATGATGTTCTTGGACTTCTGCAGAAGCGTGACTGCATCCTCGATAGTGTTGTAATGGGGTAGCTTGATACGCTTAGAAAGCTCGCGGCTCAAGGCCATGGATAGGAGACCATAGTAGGCAATATCAGGGGTACCTTCGAGAAATGGTGGCGGCCTGATGCCGAAAGCCGTGACAAGTTTCTTCGCGGTGATGAGGCCTGCCTCGACAGTAGTTTCACAGAAAACTTTGGGACCTTCCTCACGCAGCAAGCGCCGATATTCTCGCGCCTCTTCGAGAGTGCAGACATCCTCGCCTGTAGAACGGCATTAGTTGCATCGTTCACATATGAGAAATGTTGTTGGTGATGTACATACCGCCTTCAAGCAATCTATCATCGCCGATCTCTTCCAACGCGTCCTCAAACAGGGACTCCGTCTCCCAGACCTCACCACTGTTGTCGGTTCCACTCTCATATTCAACTTCTTCATCATGATTTGCCACTGGCGCCTCACTTAAAGCCCGAGGCTTCAATGGGTTTTGCTCCTCCTCATCGTCAGAGACGAGATCGACAACCTTTCGAATGGTTTGTTTGACGCTGGTCTGGCCAGGTCCAAGCCGACTTAGGTCCATCGCGACTGCTGAGTTGGCGGGTTCACTTTGTTCTGTAGTCGCATGCGCGCGCAGTAGCCTCGTTACGGTTTCGGAGTTCAAAATACAAGCTAAGCCTTATCGCTTATCGGGGCATCAGTGACGGGGTGGTGTCCATCATCCATGAACAAAAATGGACCTCGGGAATAATTGAAAGACGTCTGGAAGACTCCAGTGACTCAATTAACGCACCTGAGATGCGTACACAAGATGCACAACTTGGTGCGACTATTCAATGGAAGCATCTCAAAGACATGGAGACCAGGATCCGCCCCAAGTGATCGTCTCGCAACCCACGATTGAGTTGAGGAAGTCGAGGCTTTCAGCCCTCAAGAAGATCACATCTCTAACCAACGATGAAGGTCAAAGCAGTGGGAGCGGGGGCGCAAGGGGTATTCTGTATCGCAGGCCGACTCTTGGAAGCCGAAGGAAAGAAAAGCATATCCAGATAGAAGCACCAGTTACACCTCGGCCTGGGCCTCTCGCCAATGCCTCGAGCATCTATCGTGGCTCCTTTGGTGCAAGTCCAAGTGCTTCTCGACCAGTCTCTATAGCATCCTCGAGGCATTCCGTCGCGGCAACTCCAAGGCATAGCATGACCACTAGTCAGGTACACCTGGAAGACTTGGAGTATCTCCTCCGAGACCTGGATTTGGAGCTTGAAACATATGGCATTGAGGAGAATCGGGATGGCTTCTTCGATGGAATGTTTCTCAAGCCACCACGGACGGATGAGAAAGACTTGATGAAAATGGCTGAATATACGTTACCAGCATCTTTCAGAAAGCGGCATCCGCTGTCTGTATCTCAATTCTTGCCCAAGCAATGGCATGAACTCAAGAGCGTCCTTCGACGGATTACAACCACTCGAGCGGGCATTAAGCTTGCGAAGTCGTTTCTAGGAGTCTACATAGCATATATCCTGTGTCTCGTTCCGGCCATTGGTGGCTGGATCGGTCGTTATCGTTATATCATGGTATTGTCTGCAATATTCAATCATCCAGGAAGAACAGTCGGCGCTCAAATCGACGGTGCCCTCCTCTCCATCACGGGTACAGCTACTGGTCTCGGCTGGGGAGCCTTGGCGTTATATGTCTCAGACTCTTCAAGCATTGCAGAAAGCGGCTATGGAGGTTTGCTTGCCATGTTTCTCATCCTCTTCATGGGGTCAATGGCAGCAATGAGATCGTACTTTATTAGACTCTATCAATTTGCCCTTCCTGCCGGCATAGCTGCCATTTTCACTTGTCTTGCGGAGACTGGAAGAAGTGTAACTTGGGATAAGCTTTTGGCGTATGGCATACCATGGCTACTTGGACAAGCCATCTGTCTTCTGGTGAGTTTCGTCGTCATTCCGGACGGTGGTTCTCGTCCAATAGCTGTGGCTCTTCATAAAGCCTTTGGCATCATGGAAGAAGGGCTTGCTCTTCCTCGAACAAATAATCTCAGCGTCCATCGCCAACTAGCATGGACGTTTGTCAATCTTTCGCAAGCATATCGAGATTTGGCTCTTGATATTTCGTTTACCAGATTCGCTCCTTCAGACATCATGGAACTGAGAAATGCGATGCAAGCCGTAATCCGGTCATTGCTGTCCTTGAAGACAGAGACTGAACTCTTCAAAGAATACGAAGGAGATCTGCATCAAGAAGAGAGCTCCGATGAAGACGAGATAGCCATTGATATTGATGGATCTGGACCACGACCAACACTCCACCGAAGCAACACTGAGACTCAAGCCGTTAAGTTGGTCACAGAGACACTCGCTCAGCCCACTTCCCATCTACTTTCCTGCATGCGAGAGGCACTTGCACGCTGCAATGCAGTGCTCCTTGGGATGTCAGGGTATAGGAGATATATAGGTCCACCAGAAAATGTGTCCTCTGATGTAATAGGAGCTTTGACAACCCTTCGGAAAGCCACTATGGAATTCGACAGGCTACATCAGGAATTAATACACAATGCAGCCTTTCCGGCAACTTATTCCAACTATCCTGAGGTCGTCCAGCTCTTCCTATTTGTAAATCCTGTTAGGCAAACAGCCAATAGTTTGGAGTTATTGCTAGTTTTGGTGATGAATTTGCAGCAAAGACATCGACGATGGCGATTCTACCTACCACAATACCCGTTTTTCAAAGCACTTCAGAGAACGAATGCGCAGGTACGACACGATCGCGGAGGACTCACCACCGGCCTTTTCTTTCGTAGCCAAAAGCAGCTCAATGAATTGATGTATGACTCTCAGAAGAGTACTTTCCAGCCCTTGCCCCGTCACAAATCAACCGACAACACTGCTCCAGGACCAGATTTTGAGGATGGAGAGGATGACGACGTCCTTATGGACGATCAATCACAGATTAGGAAAACCTTCCGATACAAACTATGGAAAGTCTTGCATAGAATGCAAGGTTTCGAGATGCGCTTTGCTCTCAAAGTCGCAATTGTCGTCTCGTTACTCTCAGTTCCAGCCTGGCTGGAGCAAAGTCGGCAGTGGTACAATGACCATCAGAGCTGGTGGGCAGTGATATTCACATGGATCGTCATTCATCCAAGAACAGGAGGCAATGTCCAAGATCTCTTCACACGGAGCTTCTGTGCGCTACTGGGTGCCTTATGGGGAGGGTTCGCCTATGGAGCACGCAACGGAAATCCCTATGTTATTGCAGTCTTCGCCGCCATCTACATGATACCTATGGTATATCGCTTCACCCAAAGCTCCCATCCGCGCTCTGGACTCGTCGGTTGCGTCAGCTTCGTCATCGTCTCACTGAACGCTAACATTGGAGGTGGGAACTTATCGATCGTGGATGCGGCATGGGCTCATGGTGTCGCCTTCATCATCGGAGTCGTATCGGCTATTCTGATCAGCTGGATGCTGTGGCCCTTCGTTGCGCGCCATGAGCTACGGAAATCTCTATCGTCGATGATCTACTATTTGGCTCTGATCTATCGCGGTGTCGTGGCTCAGTACATTTACTACGAAGAAGGCGAGGAGCCAACAAAAGCTGACATCACTCGCTCCGAAATGCTCGAGGGCCGTCTGCGTGAAGGATTCGTCCGCATGCGCCATCTCCTCGCCCTAACTCGCCATGAAGTTCGCTTGCGAGAGCCCTTCAACCCCTTGCCATATTCCGCACTCATCGAAAACTGCGAGTCATTCTTCGAGCACCTGGTCGAAGTAAGGCAGTTTAGCTTGTACTTCCATCCGCACTATATGAGCCAGAATGAGGAGGCTTCAAAGGAGCTACTTCCATTCCGACGCGATGCTGTGGCCAGTATTCTCATGAATCTGTATATCCTGGCTGGTGCTTTGAGGGGAAATAGGAAGGTTCCGAGATATCTACCGAGCGCGGCTGCTGCAAGAAAGATGTTGCTGGCCAAAATGGCGGAGGTTGAGTTGGAACAGGCAGAAACGGAAAGGAAGAAGACAGGAACAGAAAAGAAAGGAGAAGAAGATGGAATGCGGTTTGCGCAGGTGTATCAATTCGCATACAGCAAAGGATTGACACAGTGCGTGGAACAGCTGGAACACTTACAAAACTATACAAAGGCTATCTGCGGCGAGGTGGGCTTCAATCTGGGTGAATTCGCGGAGGGCGATCATGATCATCAGCGTTTTGAGACACGGAAGTCATAACATGCAGCGTTGGCGATTAAAACTTCAGATGGGTGGTTCAAATTTGTAGTCTAGAATGAGAACTACGAATCATTGCCCACTTCTAACAGCTTGCTCTTCCTGTGATCAAGTTGGCAATTGTTAATCACTCAGTATGATATCATGAAGCTTACCTCCTCCTCCTCCTCCTCCTCCTCCTCGGCATCCTCGGCATCCTCCGCATCCTCCGCCTCCTGCATGCGGGTGCGATGAGCCTTATTCTCGGGATACTTCGCCCACAGCGTCAACGCGCGTGTGCGGGTCTCGCCGGCGTCGCGCTTTCTGCGACTGTACTCAGCATCGCGGCCGCCTTGGACATAATATCGCGAGTCGGCAGCATTATACGCTTTATACCAGCTCCTAGGGTCCCAATCGCGCGGAACGGGATCAGCGTCGATTTTGTGGGGGGGGTTCTTGGCGCCGGCCTTGCGCTTGCGGCGAGCGGCGGTGCGAGCCGGTGGCATGGCTGCGGTGGCGGGTTAATTTCGGGATTCGCTAGGCGCCGAAGGTTAGGTATCAAATCGGCCACCTTCGATTAAAAAAATATGAGAATGGAAGTGAACTTACAGCTTGGAGGCGAAAGTCGTCGGCTTTGGAAGACTTTGGGCTTAAATTTCAGAATCTGAGAATTTCGAAAATATTGATCTTTATTCTATGCGATATTCAATTTATCGTGCTCACCAGCGCCATTTTTCCCTTTCTGGGATTTTGAGAATTCGCGAAGCTCTTATATAAGTTATATTCTTCTACGAAGGAACAGAAGTAGAACATGAAATTTAATTATTTAAAGATTCTTTCTAGGAGCCTGACTTCTGCATTTTAGCTAGCAGATTCTGTAACTTTCTTTTCCGTCTATTATTGTCTGGGTTTTGGTATAAGCATCTCTAAAGGGTCAAACAAGACATTTTAACATATAATAATGTAAAAGAAAGAGTGCTCTTAGATCATATAAGATGAAGAGAACGCAACAGATATCAATAAGCAAAATATAACTGCAAAGTCTAAAGGAAATTTATTATAAATGAAGTGCTTAAAAAAGACTCTTTAATATCTACAATTTCTTATCCTATTAGAAATCATGTAATTCAATAACAAGCCTTTGACCTGCTGAATCACTGCAGGTCTGGTATAACGCCTCACTAATAGCCAACATTTCCCTAATTATTGACCTTGTAACTCCACGGATGCTCCTCCTCGCCATACTGTCTCGCTTCCATCCAATTCAGCATCTTCTGTGCAATCTCTCCAGCCTCCTGATCATCTCTCAAACCACACTGAACAATCTTGCCCTTCCAGCTGATATTCCTCACTGGAGAGACGACGGCTGCGGTACCAGAACCGAAAGCCTCGAGGAGTCTGCCCTCTTGAGCTGCCTCGTCAAGCTCAAACATGGTGTACTTGCGCTCAGAAATCTTCCATCCGGCTGGCTCAAGTCTCTCCCGCGCCAAGCTGAGAATAGAATCTCTGGTAACGCCCTCCAGAATAGTACCGTCAATCGGTGCGGTAACAAGTTCCTTCTGTCCGGTCTTCTTGTCCTTCAATGCAATGAACATGTTCATAGTGCCGACCTCAGTAACGAACTCCTCGTCGCCGAACAACCACAGATTCTGGTGGAAACCACGCTTTGCGGCCTCAAGTTGTGGGACAATGCAAGGGGCGTAGTTGGCACCGAGCTTCTTGTCACCAACACCACCCGGCCATGCGCGAACGGCGTAGTCGGTTGCCTCCAGCGAGACAGCCTTGAAGCCAGTTGGGTAGTATGGGCCGACTGGGGAAGCGATGACGAACAACAATGCGCTCCCTGGTGGGCCAACACCGAGGGTGCGCTGGGTACCGATCATTGTTGGGCGGAGGTATAGCGAGTAACCCTTTTTGGATGGGATGAAGCGCTCCTCGACCTGTACGAACTTGGCGATAAGAGATGTGAGGACTTCAGGATCAAAGGTTGGGAGAGCGATTCTGGCGGTAGACTTGTTGAATCGAGCCATGTTCTTGTCTGGACGGAACAAACGGATCTGGCCCTCCTCGCTCTTGTATGCCTTCATTCCCTCAAAGCACTCGAATGCATAGTGAAACACGCAAGACGCTGGGTCGAGGGAGAGATTCTGGTAAGGAGTAATCTTTGGTGCAAGCCATCCTATGTTAATGATCAGCTAAAATTCTTGCAACTGGCAACCAGAGGGAAAAACTACCATCTGCCGCAGTCCACTCGCAGCTGAGCATGTGGTCGGTGAAGGTCCTTCCAAAAACAAGCTGCTCAGGAGGCGTCAGCTCTTTAGGGGTTGTCGTCTTGGTGATCGTAAGCTTCGAAGCATCCAGTCCAGCCAGCTTCGAGGTGCTGTACAGCCTCGCAGCGATGCTCGAGTGGCTGCTCCATTGCTGTGCTACGAGTCGTCTGGGCGCAAGGGCCGACGACAACTGCCTGAGCTTCATCGTGTATGTGAAGTCAAGTCAATTGACAGGTCTGAGTGGAGATTTGGATGGTGGAGATGGGTGCTTGGGAGTTGCGATGACCTTATATCGCCGTCAGTACAATAATGGCTCAGTGTTTATATTATGCCGATTCCGGACCCTTTCGGTTTGAGTCAGTGCGGTGAGAGTGATAGCATGCCGCGTCTATCCCGCTCGAGCCGCATGCTGCCGCATTGGAACAACGATATAGAACTGCTGTGTAGATGTGCGAAATATACACAATCTACCGGGATATATTAAATTGGATATTTTTAACATGGAAGCTTACGATATGAGACCTCTGATGATGAGTCTGCGCTTTACCTATCTGACCACGCGTGATGCCGTTCCCTTCGAATCAAAATTGGCCAATCAACATGGCTCGCTTGAGCAACAGCTACCTTGAGGTACTGACGAGGCCACGACTTTTCTCGAGGCTGAGCCTCTCTACCTCTGTATTCATACAGACTACAGTATTTCACCTCATATTACCCCTTGTTTCTCGCATGCTGCTTAATTTTGAATGATTTGAATGCTCTCTCGATGATCGGAGGCATATACTCCTCTAATCCTGCAACGCGATGTTTACTTCAGCTCTCAAATCGTTCTCCTCCAACATCTCGTCAAATTACACGATAAGCTTGCAGCCCTCGTCCGTCTCGGGCCCTTGGAAGATATTTGATGGGAGAAACAAGAAGACTGCCAAGGATGTCTCCATTTTTGTTTTTGAGCGCAAAGTGCTAGAATCACATTCAGGTAGTCTGGGAAGAACAGATAGGGCCAGCGCATCGAGTCTCAAACGATCAGTGGAAGAAGTGGTAGAGCGGCTGAAGAAGGAAGCTTCCTCACTTGCGCGGTTACGACATCCAAATATACTCGAACTTGCGGAACCAGTGGAAGATACACGAAATGGAGGGCTACAGTTTGCGACAGAGCCAGTGACCATCTCCTTGGCGGGGCTGCTGCAAGAGAAGGATGACGAGGAGAGAGCGGCGGGTGTAGGCGGACGCTCAAGTCGATATGTGAAAGATGATGGTGAAGGGCATCGGAGAAGGAGAGACGTGGAAATAGATGAACTGGAGATTCAAAAGGGATTGCTGCAGATCAGCAAGGCCCTGGAGTTTTTGCACGAGAATGCTGGACTGGTACATGGCAATTTGACTCCAGATGCCATATACATAAATGCCAAGGTAATCCAACTATGCAAATGCGGAAAGAATATATCTAACCCATATATAGTCTGATTGGAAAGTTAGCGGTCTCTCTTTTCTCAGCCCCCCAGACAATTCGGACAAGCCAACTTCAATTACCCCTATCTTCCTTTCCGAAATACTCAACATGGACCCGCGGCTGCCCCGATCCGTCCAGTTAAACCTCGACTATACCTCTCCAGACTTCGTTCTTGATACCAATCTCAATGTTTCTGCAGATATGTTTAGTCTCGGTCTCCTCATTATTGCTCTCTACAACTCTCCTCATGAATCGCCTCTCCATGCCAACTCCAGCGTCGGCACTTACAAGCGTCTATTCACCTCTTCTTCCTCGATACCATCCAGCAGTAACAATTTCCTCTCGTCCCGACCAATCCCCAAAGATCTTACCTCCAGTGTTCTTTCTCGTCTGATCACACGCCGCCCGGCCCAGCGTATGACGGCTCGCGAGTTTCAGCAGTCGGCCTACTTTGACAATATCCTTATCTCTACAATCCGTTTCCTGGACGCGCTACCGGCAAAGACGCCTACGGAAAAGGTTGCATTCATGCGTGGCCTTTCGCGAGTCATCCCATCTTTTCCCAAGAGTGTGATGGAAAAGAAGGTTCTTCCTGCGCTGCTGGAGGAGATGAAAGATAAAGAACTACTAAGTCTAGTCCTGCAAAACATATTCAAGATAATTGAACTTCTGCCTAGCGGTAAACGAGCATTCACGGACAAGATTCTGCCTCGCTTGAGAGACATTTTCTTAAGTGGTGTCAAGCCTGCTGCTCCTGGAACTGCAGTAGAACGTGATACAGGCAAGGAAGCAGGGTTGATGGTTCTGCTAGCAAATATTACGATTGTTGCTTCTAATTGTTCAGGGAAAGAGTTCAAAGATGGTTAGTTGATTCTTCTCCGTCCCACGTCTAAATTCGCCGCTAATTAGACTCAGACATCCTCCCAATAATACACCTAGCCATAGAATCTCCCACCCATTCTATCGTTGATGCCGCTCTCCGCAGTCTCCCAATAATCCTCCCAATCCTTGATTTTAGCACAATCAAAAACGAGCTATTCCCCATCGTCGCGTCAGTCTTCACCAAAACATCAAGTCTCGGTATCAAAGTTCGAGGGCTAGAAGCTTTCGTCATCCTCTGCGGCGGCTCGGCCGATTCTGGCAATTCCACACCTGATGATGGGTTATCAGGCTTTGCACCTCAGAATGGCAAGAAGAAAGGGAAAGGCGCGATCAGTGTGCTGGATAAATACACGATGCAGGAGAAGATCGTGCCTCTTATTCGTGCGATCAAGACGAAAGAGCCCGCTGTCATGCTTGCTGCTCTGAAGGTCCTCGAACAGATTGGCACAGAAGCAGATGCCGACTTTATTGCCATTGACATACTGCCTATTCTCTGGACTATGTCTCTCGGCCCCCTGCTGGACCTGAAGCAATTCCAAGCTTTCATGGAACTGATTAAAATCCTGAGCTCAAAGGTAGAACAAGAGCATTCGAGGAAATTGCAGGAACTCTCTGGCAGCAGTAGTGGTACACGAAACGCTGACAACAACGATTTCATGTCATTTGGTGATTCGCAAGCAGCATTTTCATCAACTACTGCCGCAGGAGGTGACGAAGACGACTTTGAACGTCTTGTAACGGGGAAATATGGAGGCAGTAAGAACAACGCTATAGCTGATGGTGGCTGGGATGCCTCTTCGAATGCTTCAGTGAAACCTCAACCTCCCGCTACCCCAACGTTTTCATGGTCCACGACTCCTCCGCCCGCACCAACTTCACCTGGGATGCCCTCCCTGGCAGCAGCAATGAGACCGCAAGGGCCACCACGCACGATAACCCCTGATCTCTCGCGATTCGACTCTCTCCAGCCATCAAGTACACAATTCTCTCAGCCATTGCAGCCTGCACATGCCTCCTCATTTTCTCAACCACTGCAGGCACAAGCACAAACACAAACACAACCAGGCCAAGGATCAATCAATTGGCAAACCGCAGCCACCAACAGCAGCGGTAATATATGGGCACAATCGAGCCTAAAGCCTGCAAATAGCACTTTCGCAGCAATGGTGCCATTACAACCGTCACAGATAACTACAAACAACGCTTTTAGCGGAATGTCCCACATGACAAATTCCATGTCCAGCCTCTCCATGTCGCAACAGCAACAGCAGAGAAACCCGCCACAACCCACACAGCCCACGACACCTTTCTCCCTGCCACCGCCTCCTAGCTGGAGTCAAACGCCCCAACAACCGCAAATCTCGAAACCGCCTGACTGGAACGCTTTCAAGGCGCCTCAGCAAGCACAGCAGAATGCGCCGTCGGCGTTTGGTGGGTTCCAGCCACCAGCAGCACAGCCGCAGAAGAAGGGATTGGATGCCTATGAGAGCTTATTGTAGATGTAATGTAGTGATGAGATATCAACGAATACAAATGATACTGCCAGTCGTTGATTGTAAAGCATCCGAGTACCTGCCTCGAATATTGGTGCCATTGGGCCGTGGTGCTGATCGGTTCCTCGGAGGATATGATCTGTTTAATAGTGATTCATCCTCTTCAAGCCCCTCTCCATAGTACTGCGCCATCAGTGCCAATAATAAGACCCGAGAGAGCATTCTATGCCTCCAGCATCACTCGACTCTCATAATGTGAGAAAACGACGCCAACGCCATTCGTGCTAGCATTGGCACGCAAATCCATGCATAATCCGTGCGCATAATCCCAAATGCAAAAATGTCGACGTCTCTTTTTTCTCTTCAGCATACCGAGATCTCATCAGCAACTCCAGAAGTTGCATCTCCGGAGCAATACAAAGCGCAAACACTCATCAAACTTGATTCGTAAGTAAGTAAATCAAACTTGATTAATTTCTTTGTTCGTACGCATGGACCAGACGCTGGGGGATCTTACCGCGATAACTGGAGCTGACATCGGCGTCAGCACTACCAGCCAGCACCGACCGACCGCCGGCCAGCCCCATGTGGAACTACGCAAAGCGGGCAGCCGGCCTCAAGCGCGAGCGCAACGCCTAATACTCGCAGAGAGGCATTAAAAGCAGATCGAGAGACGGCCTCTGTTAATTCCAATGCCGCCATTAACTTCTGCTAGCATGTGGAGTCAACCTAGCGTCATTAGGATAGGACGTCTGTACAAAACCTAGATCATGTGTCCGCGATCACGTGACTATTTTTTCTTTACGCGGAAGAGGAGGGCGGCGTTGTATTCAGCAAACCAATACCTTGGTCAAGCGCAACGGTTAGTCCAGCATTTCTACCCTTAATTCTCTACGCTAGCTGATATAACGAAACAGCTATCCATTGCGATTAACGAGGTTAGACTGACTTTCAGTTGCTGTGAACACACGTGCTAATGGAATTCGGAGGAGGAAATCGAGCTGCCGGGCAGCAGGCAACGTTAGTTCAACTATTCCGCCTTGCGGGCTGATTTTAGCTAACATGTTCCCAAGTCGTTCTGATGCTAGCTTGCCTGCAGGCTCGCAGGCTGACTTGCCTATGGCGGGGGGAGGAGGAGGAGGAGGAGGAGGACTCGACAGCTTGCTTGCTGGCTAGCTCGACGGCTGTTGCTGCTCCTCCTGCTACTGCTGCTCCTATTGCTACTCCTCCTACTGCTCCCCCTGCTCCTCCTACTACTGTTACTGCTCCTCCTGCTGCTCCTCCTACTCCTCCTGCTGCTGCTGCTACTCCTCCTGCTGCTCCTGCCGCTGATCGCGCTGCTTCTGTCGCTGCTCGTGCTGCTACTCATTTTCGACGGTCCGTTCTTTATTCAAACATGAATTGTTACCTAAGGCTAACACTTCGCTAGCAACATCATCGTGTATAGTTTTGCTATTGAATGCCGCTTTTTTCTAGTGTATTTGATGTTTAAATCATAGGGTAAATATCTTAAATACGTAAGTAATTTCATTATGTTAAAGACTGAGTTGTTAAAATGTCTAACTTTTCTTAAAAGCACCCTCTAAAGAAGCAGGATTAGGCGGGGGAGTCGTTGTTCTATAGTAAGTACTCATTAGACTAGACATTAGGTGATCCATATGCTAGGGGGACAAGTAAGCAAGACAAATCACACTTTATTCATTCATTATTGCAGGGAAAACAGCTTGCCTGACGCAGTGCGTTGATTATAAGAGGAGCTGGGATCAACAAGCGCCATTAGTATGATACCATATCTTCCCCTACCCCGTTTTTCGGCCAAACCACTCCCTCCTCCCTCCGCTCCCTCCTCCCTCCGCAATACCCATTCTTATTCGTCCTTACTCAAGTTCCCCAGTTCCCAGGACTCGCCCAGCTCTAAATTTCTTCCCCATCCCGCGTATCTGGTGCCGCTCCGAGTGGACTTGGCTGGGTATGTCTGTGGTATAGAAGGCATTAGTGGGAGAAGGAGCAGGAGTGCTAGGAGGGAGGGGAATCACCTGAAAATGCTCTGCGGCTTTTGCATGTAACACAGTGGCACTCGCCTTCAGGTGTTGGTGATTTCTCTGCCTGCTCGCGCGATAGTTCCTTGTAGGTGGTCCGACCTGTTCTTTCATTCTTGATCTGCAGAATGTCCCCAAGTTTACACTCCACTAGCATGCTCTTGTCGTTCTTCTGGCCACTGTCTCCAGGCAAGTTAGACCCGTCGTCCATGTCCATCTCTCCATGAGTAAGAGTACATAAAGGAGGATCATACTGTTAAGGAGGCAGACAAGGCACTGTTCCCTAATGATTAGGGCGAGCAGGGCTGAGGACGTGCTGGAGTTTGTGGAGTTTGTGGAATTTGGGTGTTTATGTGGTTTCGCACGCAGTTCTTCTTCGTCGAGTTTTGGCATCTGAATCAACTGTTCCGCGTCACAGTGCACGTCTTGTGATAGCACACGCTTGTGCAATATGTGTGACATGATTAGCAATTTCATCCAAACCATCTTCAAAGCTGTCTTGGGAGCCGAAAGACGAATAATTCCATTCAGCTCCCTCAGCTCTAGAACGCCGACCACAGTCCCTTAATCATCTACAAACATCCAGACTCTCGAGACCGCACTTTTCCGTCCCTAACGCCATCTACGATCTTCCTCTTCCACAGATCCTGAAAGACCATTTCCGTCCGAGAGCGACCCTCCTCGCTCACCGCCGTCCAAGATCCAAGGTCCTCACCAACACCATATCGCCACTCTCCCTCTCCTCTCCCCCAAAGAACGGACACACAGCCACATCCAAAACCCCCTCCCACAGCCCCCTAATCACCCCCCCAAGCTCCTCCCCCGTCTGCTTAAAATCCGGAAATGCATTGATCTCCAGCAGCCACGGCGTGCCCGCCCCGTCGACCAGGAAATCGACCCCGAAGACCTCGAACGCATTCGGCAGCGGCTGGAAGTGGACGCCCATGCTCCGCGCCGCCGCCTCGAACACCTCGCCCGCCGTCTCGCAGATCTGCCCGAACACGTCCTCGCGCCACGACCCCGGCAGGCCCCCGTGCTCCGCGCCCAGCGCCCAGAACGCCCGCACCGCCCCGTCCCGCGAGCCGTCCTGCAGGCACGTGTTCGTCAGGTGCGCGCGCAGGTCCGGGCCCTCCCCTGCAGCCCCGGAGTCGGAGTCGGACGAGGCCGCCGTCCAGGGCGCCGCGTACGGCGTCCCCGCGAAGAGCGCCAGCATCGGCCGGTACACGTAGACCTTCAGCGCCCCGACGGCCACGACGTACGTGCGGATGTGGAATTTGTGCGGGTTCCCGGCGAGCAGCAGCGGGGGGTGGATGTACGGCTGCGCCACGAAATGGCGCAGTTGGCTGGTCATGATGTACTCGCCCTCGTCCGCCGTTGTGGCCGGCACGCCCTCGGGCCTCGGACTCGCCGTCTCGTCGCCATCCTCGTGCTCATCCTCGTCCTCGTCGTCCGAGTCGGGCCGCTCGGCCTCCCACTCCTCGAAGATCTCCTGCAGCCCGATCTCCGAGTCGAACAGGCGGATGCCCTGGCCGCGATCGCTCATCCCCGGCTTGAGGATCCACCACTCCTTCTCGGCCTCGCCGCGCCCTGCGTTCCTCGCAAACGACTCATGCAGCTCCCATGCCTCCACGAGCGCCTCGTCGAGGAACTCGGCGTAGTCGACCTCGAAGGATACGGTGGGCTTGATGTGCGTCGCGAGCGCGGACCCCGGGTTCTTCGTGACCCAGTTGTGCGCCGTGGTGCTGAGGTAGTGCTTCCGGATCAGCGCCTTGCGGATCACGTAGGCGTTGGCGAGGACGGTGGATGGGTGCGCCATGAGCGTTTCGAAGGGGATGTCTTCGTATTGCCGGATATACAAGACCAGATCGTCGGGATTGGGCGGATTGGAGCCGGCGGGCAGGAGGGTATACGATCCCTTCGGCAGCCGCGCGGCGAGGGCTGAGAGGATGAGTGGCTGCACGTAGACATCGCCGTAGTCGATCACGGCGTAGAAATGCTTGACGCTGGACATTGAGAGGTCTTGCATGCTCTGCGGGATGGATGTTGAATCTGATCTTGAGGCCCTGAAAGAACAAGAGAAAGTCAATACGGTCCGGATGCGCGTGCAACAATGGTACTTCAAAGAGGGATATAATCTGCTTGTATTGGTCTAACAAGAGGTCTAATGCTCCATGCTTTTTCCCATTTCAGCCACATATGCCATCAGTCGTACTCACAACGTGATCTCGCCCTTCTTGCCTCCCAGTGCGTGCATGAAATTCGCTTTCAGTGGCGTAACACTGCGTGTGGTCAGCTATGCACTACAAGGACGACATGGCGCATACCTTGTGAATCCTTCCTTGACAGCCCAGCCGTCGTTACCAGGCTCACTGTCCTCCACACTCTTAAATACATCCGTGAACCTTGGCGCCCACTTGAAGTGTTTATGCACATGTCTCGTCACGGGCCTCCTCTCGGCCGTCTTATCAACCTCTCCTTCTCTGATCCACTGCTCCTCCTCGGCCGCATCATCAACCTCCTCGTCATCCACAGCCTCGAAACAACTGCTCGAGCCCCAGTAATTCTGCAGTATGTCCGTCCATAGCACCTTATTGTCCTCAACCCCCTCCACCAGCGGCACATTGACGGTATACAAATCGGTATCGGCATCCCAGTTCGCAAACAGGTACTCGACGAGCTTAACACTCAACCTCGACGCAGCCGCAATGATGACCGGGTCATGAATCCTCGAGTTGAACGCATACGACAGGGCCACCGCCTTCCTCTTGCAAACGGCCGCCTCCAGCGCGCCCCCCAGCGTCCCCGAGCTCAGCGAGAAGCACGCCGTGGTATTGCGCCCGTAATTCGGCCCGCTGAGCACCAAATCCACGGGCCCGCGGTCCTGGAAGAAGTGGTACAGGCCGATCTGGACGCAGCTCGCGGGCGTGCCGTCGACCAGGATCCAGTCGTCGCCCTCGCGCGACGGGCGGTGCGCGACGACGCCGTTGTCCTCGTGCAGGCCGCCCGGCCGGAAGTACGACGGCTTCACCGTCTGCCCGATGATGTGCGCCTTGCCGATCCAGGAGCGCTGCTCGCGCGGCAGGCAGACCGAGACGACGTGGCCCGCGGCCTGCAGCGTGTCGACGAGCGAGTGCACGTACGGCGAGGACTGGTTGCTTGGGGGGCCGTCGTCGTTGACTACCTGGCGGGGTTGTTAGTTCAAACAAACCCCTCTCCCCGCTTTCCGGGCACAGGCTTGGGGCGGGACTTACGAGGATATGCATAGCTGCGATTTTGATTTCCTGGGGGGAAGAAAAGTGATTTGATCTGATATAGGGACACAAATTGTAGAGCATATAGTCGTCAGTTACATGGAATGAATGTGAGGACTGGAGATGCTGGATCACGACATTGGGGTCTGGAAGGTAGGTACATGGGTGGGGCTTGGCTGTCGTAGGTAGGTCTTTCCCAATTCCGCGAATATTTTGCCGAGACCTTCGGCATTCTAGGGCGGTGAGTGCGATAGGAGATATTGCCCCCTCGCTATTATGGATATCCCCATTACCACGTGGGCGATGTTGACAGGATCACATTGACAGGCTTGTGCACGGTAACATGTAAAGATGAGCTGGCATATCAATAGAACGATGACTGTCAAGTTTATTAGAGAGACCGCTTTTCATTAATGAAGTGAGTGATTTGGCTTCTACATTGACCAACCCTTCCTTCTTGACTCTATCCATACATCTTCAGAAAGACGTCAGGTCTTCGTTGACTCCTTATCCATAAAGTACCCATGAATGCTGCATATTCCCATGCATCCCAGACCCAATGAGACAATGCGCTGCGCTACCGAAGAATCAAGCATGAAGTCGTAAGTAAAGTAATGTATAAAGCCAATGCTGTTGTGAAGTTGTTGATTATGTGTTGAACTTGATGGAGCTTGTTGAAGGGCCAAAGGGCAATAGCTAGCCATCAATGCCATCGACAACGATGCAGCACAATCCAGACCAGCTTGTCAAATCTGACCACTGAGAAGGCAGGACCGAAACAATCTGCCGTTGCATGCAAGAAGAAGCGAAATTAGACAGCACTACGACTGCCGCGAAGACGCTTGTGGTGATCTTCACCAGGCTTCGTCATCGCATCGCCATGGCGCTTTTGGCCCTTAGGCTTGGTGCGCTGCCAGCTGTCGAAGACACTGGGAGATCCTGGCCCGCTGGAGAAACTTGACGAAGCCATGTCGATGTCTGAAGATATCTTCTTTGAGCGACTGGCACGAGCAGCGGTGGCTGGTGGTGAGACTGGTGCAAATCTGGGAGCACGTGGAGTTGCGCCGATCTTGTCAGTGTCATCAGCATCAGCCACAGTGCCATTTCCCTCCTCGATATCGGTGTCAGCCTCTTCGTCAGCTTCAGTGAAGTCTGCATTTTTGGAGGCAACTGGCTCAGTGGGGGGAAACAGGAGGCGTGGTTTCATAGACGATCTGGTCAGAGGGCCACGGAGTCTGGCAGGAACAGTCGCATCCAGGTCATCATCCAGGTCATCGTTAGCCTCGACAGAGCCTGACTCTTCCAGATCACTGAAGCGTCTGAAGACCTTCTTGCCGCGGCTGTAGATAAATTAGTCGTAGTCACATGAATTTCAGATCGATCTACTCACAACACGTAAACCATCCCGTCCTTCCGATCTGCACCCTCCAAGTCCTCATCGACGTCATGGGCCAGGCCTGAACCGATCTTGCGGCGCTTACTGACTCTCTTTGATGATTCACCGTTTGCGTTTGCATGTGTCTGGGCCCCATAGAATGGGTTGTCCGAACTCAGATCGACCTCTGGAACGCGGTCCTTTGAGTCTGTGAAGATCTCAATATGCTCTTCATCGTCCTCTCCAAAGCTGGCAAGTCCGAAACCTGCATACTTCTTCTTGTGCTTCTTCGGTGCAGGCATAGCTTGCTCCACTGTCTCGTGACGGACGGGGAAGAGATTGCGGGCGATGGAAGAGATGGTGGAGCTCTTTGTGTCTGGACGCTTGTGTGGAGTGCGGTCGGGAGTCGGGAGCATTTCGTTCTTCGTCGCCATTGATGATTGGAAGCCCTGTGGAGATCGGGTTCCCTTTCTTGGTGAGAATAATGTAGAAGATGACGCGAATGATGTGAACGATGTGAGATCGTCCCCAAGATGCCCAGTCCCAGTCTTTGTCGATCGCTTTTTCGAGATAGTCGAAGGTGGAGTAAAAGTGTTTGCGATAGAGACTGCTGCTTTTTTGATTGTGGATGGGGGGGAAGAATGGATGGTGCGAAGGTTGTAGCCAGAAGCTGGCGGTGGAGGAGGAGGAGTCTGCGTCGCTCGCTGCCTTTGTGATGCTACGCGACTCGACTTTCTCCGCGCATGCGCATACGGCTCGTAATCATCGTCGTAGCCGAGACGTGGAGTAGGAGGTGTGCAAAGGTTCGAAGATGGTGGTGGAGTAGAGCAAGTAGCACCTGCCATGTTGGAATCTTGGAGAGAAAGCAAGGTCTGGCGGTAAGAGATCGGAGCTTTGTCCTGCGAGCTCAAGCAACCTGACGATGGAGGAGCAATTGATGTTTGATGCTTGATATTCGAGGCAAGACAGAAAGTCGTGGCTTATATAGGAACCAGGCGATGAATCGTTGAGCGTCGACGAAGGCAATGTGAGGATGAGGTTGAAGATGGATCTGCCGCAAGCTCGACAGCAGGATTTCACTTCACCCTGGCTTCGTGGACCGACCGGTATCCTATGCTATGAATGGGGAGTTTGTCGCTGGTTGAAGACACACTCTCGATACGCAAGATATAAAGCAAAGTTCTAATTGACAAAGCCAAGTGGTGGTAAATATGAGAGCGAGAGTGTTTATTTTTTTATTTTTCGTGAAGATCGCGAAGTCAAGTTACCTTGCGGGCATTCATTGTTGTTTGGAGTGGAGCGAAATGACAACGACAATCTGGGCGCTGGGGTTACGAAGGGGGGGAGGAGGAGGCTGGAGGCTGGAGGCTGGAGGCTGGAGGAGGCTGGGAGGTCCAAATTCATAAGCGAGTCACGTGATACAACAAACGCTCAGAAGAGGCTGAATGTGGAATGTGGAATGTGGAATGTGGCACGTGCCCTGCCCTGTCTGTCCCTGGCACCCTGCCGCATTGGGACGACGCGTTCTCCCCCACCGCAAACCGCAAACAAGGCTGAAGAGGGGGTCCAGTTCACTCTCAAAATAGCCTCTTCACGCCTCAAACCCCTCATTTACATCCATCCATCATCCATCTATACCATCGTCATACCTCCAACATACATACCTCCCACACATCCAAAATGGCCCACCGCGACTTCGAGAACCTCGACATCTCAGACACCGACGAGGACCTCTTCGCGTCCCCCTCCCGCTCGCCCTCTCGGAACCGCAGACCCGGAGCCCAAACACCCGCCGACATCCCTCCCCCTCCGCCGCGCATGCCCGAGTCCCGACACGACGCCGAAGCCGCGCGCGCCGCCGCCCTCGAGCGCGAGCTCGCGTCGCTGCGGCACATGAACGCGGTGGTCGAGGACGTGATCGGGTCGCTGTCGGTGGCCAAGACGGACCTGGGCAGCGTGTCGACGACGGTGGCGTCGGCCTCGACGCTGCTGAACACGTGGACGCGCATCCTCAGCCAGACGGAGCACAACCAGCGGCTGATCCTGGACCCGGCGTGGCAGGGCGCGAGCCGCGACGTGGCGGACGCCGAGAACGATGCCGTGATGAGGAGGCAGGCGGCGGAGCGGAGGGCGGCGGAGGAGCTGAGGCGCAGGGAGGAGGCCAGGGCGAGGGCGGAGGACGAGGAGAGGCAGAGGCAGGCGGGCACGGCGATGAGGGGGGTGAGGGGCTCGAGGGCGAGGGGCAGGGGGGTGGGGAGGGGCGCGAGCTCGGGGTATGGGGGCGTGGGACAGGGGACGGCGGCGGGGCTGGGGCTGGGACGCGGTGCTTCGCAGGTTGGTAGAGGGGGATCGGGCATTGGGAGGGGGATTCCGAGTACGAGAGGGAGGGCGAGAGGTGTGAGGTGAATGGGTCGTCGAAGATATATGTTCAACACGACCTCGACCTTGCGATAGGAGGCAGCTGTCGTCACCAAACGCCGATTCAAGAGGCCCACGAGATGCTGCGAAGCCTTGGATTGAGTGCGGGGAGCGAGCGGATGGCAGATCAAGGCTGGAGAGCGGGTTGCCGATCTGTTGTGGCCTTCCTCGAGGTACAGAGCTGCCGCCAGGACTGATGAGTGGATGTGTGGCTACCAGAGCCGCTGGCGCTCACTGCAGATTCCCAGCTAGACACCTAGCAGACTCCAATAGACGCTATGTTGTCGAGTACCGCAAATGATGCATCCCCTCTCTCGTTCTCGCATGGCAGAAGAAGGGGCAGAGATAAACTATACATCTCAACCACAGCCGCCGCCCGAAGCCCAGACCTACACGCAAGCCCCAAACCGAGCACATGACATGAAGTCTCCCATGCCTTTCCCCTCTGCCCCCTCAGCGACCACACCAGCACCTCACATCCCCAGACGCCCCAACGCAGCCCGTGTCAAAAGCAACCCCCTCCCTCCGTCCATCCCCTACCCCCCCCCCCCCCCCCCCCCCCCCCCCCCCCCCCCCCCCCCCCCCCCCCCACACCACA
>Ga0123337_10002234_pt1 | contig 22419 bp, 9 predicted proteins | sample frozenSSSSmetaG_FD_89792 | JGI IMG/M metagenome (GOLD analysis project Ga0123337, IMG submission 89792) | Glacier valley bacterial and archeal communities from Borup Fiord, Nunavut, Canada, to study Microbial Dark Matter (Phase II) -... | ecosystem: Environmental > Aquatic > Freshwater > Ice >...
CACCAACCTCGGCACGGCCGCGCCCGGAACCGCGGACACGGCCAATGTGAACTTCAACAATGCCGCACCGGCCCTCACCGGGGCAGGCGCGATCGGGACACCGCAGGTCGGCATCCTCCGCGGCATCATCGCTAGCAGCGTGATCGGCGGCGTGGACACCTACGGCATCGCCACGAATGAGGGAGGCACGGCGGCAACCGCGATCGGCGTCCGCCGCCTGGCCGACTCGGAATATGCACCGGATATTCTCGCCGGCAGCAATGTCCGCCTCACCACCGCCAGCACCACCCCGGCGGCCACCATCAACTCGCTCTTCCTCGCGGGCGGCGGCAGTTACGATGAAGCCGGCACTCTCACCGTGACCAGCGGAACGGTGCTCACCGCGGGTGGCGCGAATGGCGGCATCGGAACCGTCACTCCCGGCACGCTCGCCTTCGGCACCAGCGAGGCGATTTTCTATACAGTAAACGACCTCGCCGTCGGCAGCACCGTCACCGGCACCACCGGCCTGACGAAAGGCGGCGCGGGCGTCCTCGCCCTAAGCGGGGCGAATCCCGCGCTGACCGGCGCGGTGACGATCAATGGCGGCCTCCTCAGCGTAGGCGCGGATGCCAGCTTCGGAGCTGCCGCCAACACGATCACCCTGAACAACGGCGGCGGCATCCGGGCGACCTCGACGTTCTCGATCGCGCGCGGCGTGATCCTGGGTGCCGCCGGCGGCGTCATCGATGTCGCGAACGGATCACTGCTGACGGATACCGGTGCCATCTCGGGCGGCCTCGGGACCATCACCACCGGGATCAGCAATTCCACCGGGCTGCGCGAAATCACGGTCGTCCTGACGAAAACCGGTGCGGGCACGCTTTCACTTGAAGGCACTAACACCTACACCGGCGGGACTTCCGTCTCCCAGGGCACACTTCTCGTCAATTCCGGCACCGGCACCGGCAGCGGACCGGTCACCGTCGCATCCGGAGCGACCTTGGGTGGCAGCGGTACGATCGCCGGCTCCACCACCATTCAAGAGGGCGGCTTTCACAATGCTGGAGACCCCGCGCTCAATGGAGGCGTGGGTTCCCAATCGTTTTCCAGCAGCCTGATCTACGCGAACAGTTCCACCTTCAACTGGGATCTGAATGCGAACAAGGATGCCGACGGTCTCGGCTTGAACGACGGCGTCGCCGGGACGGACTTCGACGCGGTCTCCGTGGCGGGTGCCATTGATGTCGGCGCCAATGCCGTGTTCAGGATTGTCCTGGGTTCCGGAGTCGATTTGCAAAGCCCCTTCTGGAACGGCACGGAGGGGACGCAGGTGTGGAACATGGCCGCGATCTTCGGGGAAGCGTTCGCCTCCGGTTCGTTCCAAACGGTACAGACGAGCATGGACGTAAGCTCCATCGGCAGCTTCTCCATTTCGCCCACCACCCTCACCTGGACCGCCGTCCCCGAGCCCTCGTGCGCTGCGATGGCGGGTCTCCTGTTCGGCTATGGGTTGCTGCGCCGCCGCCGTGCCAGGGCGATCTAGCCAGAACCGGCCGCCAGGCTGACACCAGCGAACAAACTCATGAGAATTTCAACCCAGTTTGCCTGCCTCGCCCTGTTGGCGGCACCCGCCGCGGCGCAGGTCGGCTTGACCTACAGCCGGTCGTGGATCGGCAATTCATTCGGCACCGCCGGCCAGCCCAATGCCAAGTGGGTGCAGAACAACATCGCCGGCCTGTGGGTCGCGCCGAACGGGCGTTGCTACACGGCCTCGAGCTGGGATGAGGCGAAACGCGAAGGCGGCATCTATCAGGATGGCGATGTCGTGGGCTCGCTGCAGAACCTTCATCCCGACGAGGGCGGAAGCTGGTCGGGCGTCTCGGCGATCACCGGCACGGCCACGCACGTGTATGTCGGCGTGACGGAAAACATCCGGCGCTACTCGCTCACCGGCGGCCATTCGAGTTTTACCGGCGGCATCGGCAGTCGATCGAACGAGGTGGAGGTCGCTCCGGGTTCGGGAAGAATCATGGGCTTGAGCGCCGACACGGTGAACGGCCGGATTTTCGCGACCTTCCGCGGCACGCCGGACGAAGTCGTGGTGGTGGAAACCGCCACCATGGCGGTCGTCACACGGTGGCTGCTTCCGCGGGCCGGGCGCTGCGCGGTCGCCCCGGATGGCACGCTGTGGGTTGCCCAAGAGGCCGACGTGGCGGGCGGCATTCCGGCGAAGATCCTGCATTTTTCCCCGGCAGGAGTCCAACTGCCCGAACAAATCGGCGAGGCGCCCGGCTTCACCCCGACGGCGCTGCATTTCGACGCCGCCGGACGCTTGCTGGTCGCGGACAACGGACCGGACCAACAGGTGAAGATCTTTGACTTGAGCGGTGCCACGCCGCTGGCCGCAGGCACTTTTGGCGCGAAGAGCGGCATCTATTCAGGTGTCGCGGGCGTGGTGGCGCCGCTGAAATTCTGCGGCCTCACCGGCGTGGGCACCGACGCTGCCGGGAACATCTACGTCGCCCAGAACCGCTTGGGCCCGGACGTCAACAGCAGCCCAGGAGCCGGCAGCAATCTGGAAAGCTACACGCCCACCGGGGTCCGCAACTGGCAGGTGTTAGGGCTCGAGTTTGTCGATGGCGGCGACTTCGTTCCCGGCACCGACGGCGCGCAGATCTACTCGAAATACACGCGCTATGACATGGACTACACGAAGACCGCGCTCGGCTCGGAATGGAGCTACGGCGCGCACACGCTCAACCAGTTCAAATACCCGAACGACCCGCGCTACCTGCGGCGCGACGACAATTTCGACTTCAGCACCGCCGCCTTCGTCCGCGTGCTCGCCGGGCGCCGCTTCGTTTTCAACACCAGTATGTGGGGCCGGCGGCTCGAGGTCTATCGCTTCAACGCGGCCACCGACGGCGAAATCGCCATCCCCTGCGGCTTCATCCGCGGCGGCGGCGGCGGGTTGACCAGCGCCCCGTCCAGTGGCGAATACATCTGGCGCGATCTCGATGGCGACGGGAATCCCGAGCCCGGCGAGTTCTCGCAGAAAAGCGGCGGCGGAAACGCCGGAGGGAACTCCAACGCGCTGTTAGGCTGGTGGATCGACGACGCCGGCGGCATGTGGCAGGGCGTGCATTCCACCGCCCATCAGGTGCGGTATTTTCCCTTCGGCGGGCTCGATGCCCACGGCAGCCCGATCTGGAGTTACGCGACAATGCGGACCTTCGAGGCGCCCGCACCCTTCGGCGGCAATGGAATCAGGGTTTTCCGCGTCCAGTATTTGGTGGAAACCGATACGCTTTATCTCACCGGCTACACTAGCAGCGAGCCGGCGCCGTCCGGTTTCGACGTGAAACTCATCGGCCGCGTGCTCGCCCGTTACGATGGCTTTCTCGCCGGCAACCGCAGCGCGGCGTGGGTGACCAAGCTCTGGGACTCGACCGGCAGCGGCAACAAAAGCCCGGTCTCCATGCGCGTCGCGGGCGACTTCATGTTCATCGGCTACGACGGCCTGCCCTATCAGCCTGACAGCGGGTTCCTGCGTGTGTTCCGCTGCTCGGACGGTGGCTATGCCGGGCGCATCTGGGCCGGCTCCAATGCCAGCGGACGCATGGACATCACCTACGGCGTCAGCGCCACCAAGCGCGCCAATGGCGAATACCTCGTCCTCGTCGAAGACGACTGGTTCGCCCGGCAAATGCTCTATCGCTGGACGCCGGCGACCCAGCAGCCAGTCGCTCCCGGCCTGACGGTCTCGGCCGGCAACACGACCGCCGCGCTGCAATGGACGGGATCGCCCGGTGCCGGCTTTTCCGAGATCCAGCGCGCGGCCAGCGAGGGCGGACCGTTCACGACGCTCCTCCATTCCACCGAGGCCACGACCTACCTTGATCGGGCTCTCACCAACGGCACCGATTTGTACTACCGGGTGCGCGTCGGCGGTCCTGCCGGCGACGCGTTTTCCGCGCCGGTCCGCGCGGCGCCATCGGCGGATGTCCCGCTACGGATCAACGCCGGCGGCGGCTCGCTCAGCGGTTGGGTGGGCGATCTCTATCACAATGGCCAATACAGTTTCTCGGGCCAGGCCGTCGTCAACACGGATGCCCCGAACGCCGCGCCCGCCGCGGTCTATCAGAGCGGCCGCAACGGCGGATTCACCTACACCATCCCCGGCCAGACCCCGGGCCGCGACCACCTCGTCCGGCTGCACTTCAGCGAGAACAACAGCGGTCTCACCCTTTATCGGAAACAGCATGTGGACATCAACGCCACGCGGGTGCTCGTCGATTTTACCATCGGCATCGCGGCCGGCCGGAAAACCAACGTCGCCGTCGTCAGGGATTTCCCGGACATCCGGACAGATGCCGACGGGAAGATCGTGATCAAATTCACCGACGCGGTGGGTCATGGTGCGCTGGTCAATGGCATCGAGATCTTCCCTCTGGAAGGCGATCCGGAAGTTTTCACCACAGCCCAACAAGCGGAGGACGCAGTCCGCGGCGGCGGCGTGACAATAGACACCAACCAGGCGGGTTACTCCGGCAGCGGATTTGCAAATTTCCCGCCAAGTGGCTCGGCGTTCGTGGAATTCGCCATCACCGTCCCGACGGCGGGAACCTACAACCTGGCATTTCGCTACGCCCTCGCGGCGGCAAGCCCGCGGGTCGCCAATCTCAGTATCAATGCCGGCACGGCGACGCCTTTGAGTTTCCCGGTCACCGCTTCCTGGACAACCTGGGGCGTTCTCCCGGTCGCCCTCAAGTTGAACGCCGGATCTAACACCATCCGCCTTGCCACGAGCACCGACGGCCCGAACCTGGATCGGATCGACGTGACCGGAAACCAAGTGACGGCCTACTATGGCCAATGGTGCGGGTCGTTCGGCCTAACAAACCTAGGCAGCGGCGACGATGCCGATGGCGACGGCTTCAACAACCTTCTCGAATACTTCGGCGGCGGCAACCCCGTCATCGTGGATCCCCCGTCCGGCGGTCAATCGCTCGCCCCGCGGTTCACCCGGTTGTCCGGAAACCTTGTTGAGATCAGCTACCGCCGTCGGATCGACTTTCTCTCGCGCGGCTTCACGCCGCTGATCCAATGCAGTCTCACGCTGGATGGCGCGGACTGGACTCCGATGGCCGTGACCCAAGTCGGCGGAGCCATTCCGAGCGGCGACGGAGATACGGAAATGGTCACCTTCCGCACGACGGCGCCCCTCGATCCAGAGCGGTTCTTCTGCCGCCTTGCAGTTGCTTGGGAAAACTGAATCCGATTCCAACCCCGCTGATAGAAAAATTTCGATGATCCAACGACGAAAATTCATTGAAACCGGAGCCTTGGGGCTGGCCGCGCTCGCCGCGATGTCCCGGCCGGCTGTGGGGCAAAATCGTGGCGGTGAACTGGCACGGTATTTTACCGCGACGACCAACTCCGCCGCCATTCCGATTCTGCTGGAGCAGCGGGCGCCTTTTGGCTGGAAGCTGGCAGTCGTCAAGGGAACCGGCTCGCCGCCGCTGCTGCTCGAGTGGCCGAATCTGCCGACGGATGCGGATCCTACTCATTTCCGAATTGCGGTTGGATTGGACGAGCGGGACGACAAGGTGGTCGAGGTTTTCCTGCCCACATCCGGTCGCGTGATCGGGTCGATGGAACTGCGCCAGGCCAGCCAGTTCCAACTCTATCAGATCGCATTGAACCGGACCGACATCGCGGAAATGCGCAAAGAAGGTCTGGGCCTGCGCATGACAAAGGGAGCTGATCTGGAAATCCTGGCCGGTGGCGACAGCATCCCGGACGCCTTGATGCCGCATCTGCTGGTCCCGGGCCGCGCGGACCCGATGACCGAATATTTCGCGAGGATGGACTCGCTCGCCTGCGTCCAACAGTTCGGCTGGATGGAGGGCTGCGTCCTCGACGGACTGCTAGACCTTCCTTCAAAGCCCGGCCGGAACTATCAGAAGCGCGCGAGCGATCATCTCGCTCTTTTTTTCAATAACGGCCGGCTCCTCTACGAAAACCATCTCTCCTCACCGAGTGACGGGAAGCTCTATGGCATCGAGGCCACCTTGCCGTTCGCCGCCCTGGCGCGTCTCGATCCGCGGCATCCCATGCTCGATCACGTGGTCGGCTTCTGGCGGGAAAAGATCCGGCCATCCGGCTTGATCCAGGATGGCGGCCACCTTTCCAGCGAGGGAGCCTACACCGTCGGATATGCCTTGGCGGAAATCGCGCGCGCGAAAAACTCCGAGGAGTTGATGCTGCTGGCGCTCGCGCAAGTGCGACTGCGTCAGGCGGCGCTTTTCGACGGCCAGGTTTTCTGGCGCACCCTCGAGGATGACGGGAAGCGCGAAAACCGGAACTGGGCGCGAGGCATCGCGTGGCAACTGCTCGGAATGGCCCGCACCCTGACCGTCGCCAAGGATCGCGAAGACATCGGAGACCTCATCCTCTCTTTCAGAAAATTCGCCACCTGGGCCGCCGCGCTACAGCGCGACGACGGACTCTGGGCGGTCTTCGCCGACGAGCCGGCGCTCACCCCCGATACCGCCGGGAGCGCCGGCATCGCCGCCGCGCTCGCCATTGGGGCAAATCACGGGTGGATCGGACCCGAAGCTCTCTCCGCCGCTCGGAAAACCTATGTCGGCTTGCAGGCTCACCTCACACCGGACGGATTTCTCGGCGGGGTTTCCCAGTCGAACAAAGGTGGCGAAGGCCTCCAGCGCGGCGATTTCCGATCCATCTATCAAATGGGCATGGGTTTGATGGCCCAGCTCATCGCCGCGACCCATCAATCCTGAATCTCATGCGCCACCACACTTCATTAACAAAATCATTCCCTTATACCTCGATTCCGTTGGCTGCCGCCGCGCTTCTGACGGGCTTCCTGCATGCCGCGCCCACGCCCGCTAGAAAGGCCGAGGCCTTCGTCCACTCCATCGGCGTCGGCGTTCACATGGGCTACGACAACAAGGGCGGGGCATACACCGACTTCCCGATGATCAAAACCCGCTTGCAGGAGCTGGGCATCCATCACTACCGCGATGGCTTTGAGAAGCCGAAGATCAAACAGCATGTGAAGGATTTCCACAATGAACTCGGCCGGGCCGGAATTCGCGGAACCTTCATCTCCGGCGGCGGCCTGACCGCGGCGGAATGCATCGCTTCCGCGGCCCTGGTGGCGGATTCCATCGAAGCCTTCGAGGGGCAGAACGAGATTCTCAACATTTACACCAAGTGGGACGACGCCAAGAGGGACGCGGCCAGGAACTATCAAATGGATCTTTTCAAAGCCGTGAATGCCCACCCGCGATGGAAGAACACGCCCGTCCTCGGCCCCACCTGCGTCGGCCCCGCCGCCTACAAGGCCTTGGGCGACCTGAGCGCCCACATGGACTTCGGCAATTTCCATCCCTATCCGCTCGGACCCGCGCCGGCCGTGGAAAAGTCCGGCTACTTCCCCGAGCTCAAGGCCGCGAATGACGTGTCTACCGGAAAAAAACTCTTCGCGACGGAGACAGGATATACCACCGGAACTTCCGACGACGGCAACCAACGGGTCAGTCCGGCCGCCGCCGCGAAGTATGCCCCGCGCCTCTTTCTCGAGAACTTCAATCGCGGCGTCTTATGCACTTTTTGGTATGAACTTTGTGACCAGGGCACCGACGGCTCCCAAGAGTCCAGCTTCGGATTGATCACCAAAAATCACGGATACAAACCCCAGGGAACCGCGATTAAAAACCTGATCGGGCTGCTCAAGGAAGCGACCTTCAACCCGACCTCACGCGTCTGGGAATCTCCGAAGTTCACTCCGGGAAGCCTCGACTATACCCTCACGGGAAATATGGAGAACATCCATTCCACGCTGCTTCAGAAAAGCGACGGGAAGTTCTATCTCTGTCTTTGGCAGGAAGTGTCATCCTACAATATCGATAACTCCGTTGAGGCCGATATTGAGAATCCGGAAATTCCTGTCGTCATCAAATTCGCCTCCCCGGTATCATCCGCGGTGGCTTTCCGCCCCACCGGCGGGACCACCGGCACCACCCTGGAAATCGCCGCCAACCAGATCAACCTGGGGATTCCTGATGAAGTCGTGATCATCGAGATAACTCCAACGACCAAGCCATGAACCGGTGCCTCATTCGTGCCTTCTTGCTGGCCGCGCTCGAGGGTCTTCGTGCTTCCGCGTCGAGCTCGACGCCTTTCGAAGGCGCGCGGTGAATCAGCCAATCAATTTGTTAAACATGAACATGATTCGATATACTATCCTGCTTGGTTGCCTTTTTCCGGTCCCCGCCATTCTATCAGCTGCCGATGCGGGCCCGGGTTACGTCCGCTCGTGGATTGGCAATACGTTCGGCACGGGCGGCGCGCCGGGCGGCAAATGGGTGCAGAACAACATCGTCGCGCTGTGGGTCGCGACGGACGGCCGCTGTTATACGGCCTCGAGCTGGGACGAGGGAAAACGCGAAGCCGGTATTTACGAGGATGGCGAAATCGTGGGCGAGCTCGCCGACCTCCATCCCGATGAAGGCGGGAGCTGGGGAATGGGCGTCTCCGCCATCACCGGCGACCGGGATTTTATTTATGTGGGCGTGAATGGAAACGTGCGGCGCTATCAACCCGACGGCAGCCATTCGTCGTTCGCCGGCGGCACGGGAAAATGGACCAGCGAGGTGGAGGCGTTCAAGGGCTCCGGCTATGTTTGGGCGCTAAGCGCCGACCCCGCGAATGGCAGGATCTTCGCCACATTCCGCGGTCTGGAGACCAAGGCGAAAGACAAAACACCCGCGATTGCCGCGCCGCCGGATGAAGTCGTCGCGATCGATACCAAGGAGATGAAAACGCTCGCCCGCTGGACGCTGCCGCGGGCCGGACGCTGCGCGGTCGCCCAAGACGGGACGCTCTGGATCGCACAAGAGGCCGCGAATGAAACGGCGGCGAAAATCCTGCATTTTTCGCCGGACGGGAAACATCTGCCCCACGAACTAACCGGCTCTAGCGGTTTCGCGCCGGTAGCGCTGCACTTCGATGCCGCTGGCCGCTTGCTGGTTGCCGACAACGGCCCGGATCAGCAGGTCAAAATTTACGACGTATCCGGCGAGCCGAAACTAACAGGCGCATTCGGCGCGAAAGGCGGCATTTTTTCCGGCGTGCCGGGCGAGGTGAAACCGCTGAAATTCTGCGGGCTCACCGGCGTCGGCACGGATGCGGCGGGGAATATCTGCGTCGCGCAGAACCGTTTCGGGCCGGAGGTCAATGGCAGCCAGGGTGCGGGAAGCATCATCGAAAGTTACAAGCCGGACGGCTCCCGCATCTGGCAAGTGCATGGCCTGGAGTTCGTGGATGGCGGGGATTTCGTGCCGCATACGGATGGGGGGCAGGTCTACTCGAAATACACCCGATATAATCTCGATCTGGGGAAAACCAAGCCCGGGTCGGAGTGGAGTTATGCCGCCCACACCCTCAATCAATTCAAATACCCGAACGATCCGCGCTTCCTCCATCGCAACGACCACTTCGATTTCAGCACGACCGCGTTTGTCCGCGAGATCGCGGGACGCCGCTTCGTTTTCAACACCAGCATGTGGGGACGGCGGCTGGAGGTGTACCGTTTCGATGCGAAGACCGACGGCGAGATCGCGATCCCCTGTGGCTATGTCGCCGCCGGGGACGATGATTTCACCAACTCGCCACGGACGGGCGAGTTCATCTGGCGCGATCTCAACGGCAACGGCAACCCCGAGGCGGATGAATATTCGCAGAAGCCCGACAAGAGCAACGCCGGGGGCCACCCCCACACCGTCCAAGCCTGGTGGGTCGATGAAAATGGCGGATTGTGGCAAGGCGTGCATTGGAATCCCAATCAACTGCGCTACTTCCCCTGCGGCGGCCTCGATGCGAAGGGCAGCCCGGTTTGGAGCTACGAGACGATGCGGATTTTCGACGCGCCACAGCCCTTTGCGGGCAAAGAGCCGGGGACATTCCGCATCGAATACTTCGCCAAAACCGACACGCTCTATCTAGCCGGTTACACGAAAGACGCGCCCTCCCACGCCGGATTCAATGTCAAGCTCATCGGCCGCGTCGTCGCGCGTTACGACGACTGGCTGAAGGGCAACCGCGCGCCCCGCTGGACGAACAACCTCTGGGATTCCGCCGGGTCCGGTAACAAGGGCCCGACCTCGATGCGGACCGCGGGCGACTTTGTTTTCATCGGCTACGACGGCATGCCGACCGCACCGGACAGCGGATTCGTGCGCATCTTTCGCGCCTCCGATGGCGGTTATGCCGGCCGTTTCTGGGCGGGCCCTCATGCCAGCGGGCGCATGGACGTGACTTATGGCGTCAGCGCGATGCGCCGATCCAACGGAGAATATCTCGTACTTGCCGAAGATGATTGGTATGCCCGGCAGATGCTCTACCGCTGGACACCCGCGACTGACAAGCCCACGCTCCCGGTGCTGACCGCCACGGCCGGAAACACGACTGCGCATCTGAAATGGCAAGCATCCCCCGGTGCGAGCTACTACGCCGTGCAGCAGGCGGAGAAAACCGACGGACCCTTCACCACTCTTCAACCTGATGGGGAAAAACCGGGCTTCACCGATGCCAATCTGCCCAATGGCGAAGCCCGCTTCTATCGAGTCGTCGCTGGCGGTCCCTCCGGCGAGGTCGTGTCCGCGCCGGTCAAAATCGTTCCCTCCTCCGAGGTCCCACTCCGCATCAATGCCGGCGGGCCCGGGCACGGCGACTGGTTGGCCGATCTCTATCATGATGGCCAATACACCACGAACTCCACCTCCGCTGTGGATGGAACCGCCGACGCCACGGTACCGCCGGAAATCTTTGAAAGCGGGCGCGTGGGAACTTTCACCTACACCATCCCGGGGCAAACGCCCGGCCGCGAATATCTCGTGCGCCTGCATTTCAGCGAGCCCGATGCCGGCCTCGTCGCCTGGCGCAAGTTCAATGTGGTGATCAACGGCGCGCCGTTGTTGACCGAGTTCAGCATCGGCGGCGAAGCGGGCGGCAAAGCCCACGTGGCCGTGGTCAAGGAGCTCCCCGGAGTCATTCCAAACGCGGCAGGAACGATCGTCATCCAGTTCACGGAAGCCCCGCGGTTTGGAGCAATCGTGAACGGCATCGAAATCATCCCTCAACTGAAATAAATCAGATGAAACCGGTAATTCGTTCCCTGCTCGCTGCGGCGGCGCTCGCCGCTGGATTTTCGCGTGCCGAGGCGGAAGCACCGACGGGTGGTGCGCGGTTTCCGCTCTCTGCCAGCGCCAATGGCCGCTACCTCGTGGATTCCGCGGGTAAGCCGTTTTTCTATCAGGCCGATACGCCGTGGATGATGCTACTTCAGCTTACCTTGCCGGAAGCCGAGGAATACATCGCCGACCGCAAGACCAAGGGATTCACGGCGCTGCAAATCATGATGACCGGCTTCTTCGGGATGAAGAACCGCGAGGGGCAACTGCCGTTCGGTCCGGAAAATGATCTAACCAAGCCGAACGAGGCATACTTCACTCATACCGACCGGGTGATTCAAATGGCGGCCGACAAGGGCATGTTCCTCATGATCGCGCCCATGTGGTCGGGCTGCTGCGGCGAGGGCTGGGCGGGAAAAGCGAAGAACGGCGATTCCAAGCCCCTCAATCTGAATGGCGAAGCGAACGCGCGCGAATGGGGAGAATGGCTCGGCAAAAGATATGGCAAGTATGATCACATCGCCTGGATGATGGGTGGCGACAAGAATCCCGAAGAGTCCCACGAACTGATCCGGCAAATGGCGCGCGGCATCCATGAGGCGGCCCCGCGGCAATTGATGACGGTCCACAACGCGCCGGGAAATTCCAGTGCCGCCTTCTACGACGACCAGCCGTGGTTGGCCCTGAACGCCGCCTATACCTACGAGGAGGTTCATGAACATATCTCCGGGGAATGGCGCCGGACCAAGCCGGTGCGCCCGGTTTTCCTATCCGAATCCGGCTACGAGCATGAGTCCAACGACGGCCGCGGCGGCGCGCCCTTCCGCCTGCGCCGGCAAGCCTACGGCGCGGTCCTCTCCGGCGCGTTGGCTGGACACGCCTATGGACACCGCGACCTTTGGCGGGTGAATCCCGCGTGGCGCGCGAGTCTTCAAGATCCAGGCTCGAAGCAAATGACGCATGTGCGGCAGCTCTTCGCCACCCGCGAGTGGTGGAAACTGGAACCTGAACCCGCGGAAAAACTGGTCACTCACGGTCGGGGCAAAGTTGGCGATGTGGACTACATGACCGCTGCTATCGCCAGCGATCGCTCGATGGCAATGGTGTACATTCCGCAGGCGCGCAAGTTGACGGTCGATCTATCGACTCTGGCGGCTCCGGTGAAAGCCCGTTGGTTCGATCCTGCCGATGGCAATCTGAAGCCGGTGCAGGCCAATCCCATCGCCAACGTGGGAACCCGCGATTTCTCGCCTCCCGAAAAGAACGCCTCCGGCGATAGCGACTGGATTCTTCTGCTAGAAACCTTCCGTGAAAGCCTGCCAGTCAATGAAAACCCATGAGCACTCTACACATTCGACTGACCTTCCTGACCTTGGCGTTGGGACTTCTCCAGGCAGCGTCGCAAGACAAGCCCGCCGCTCCTGTCCCGGATTCTCCGCATTCCTCCATCACCGCCTATCGGTCGGAACTCGCGGCATTCCGGAAGGAATATGGCGGGTCCTATGAACTTCCCGATGTTCGCTTCTATCTGTTTGGCATGGGATTGAGGGCAAAGTTCATCTATCGGGATGGCAAGCTTCTGGATGCGCTCAGCGGCAACGTGGTCCGTGAGTGGAAAATCGCCGGGGATGAGATCCATCCTTCCGAATACCGGGTGGACTTGCGAACCGTCGATGGAACGGAGATCTCGATCCGGGAGGATGAGAAAGCGCTGTGGATCGAAGAGGAGGGTCGCAGCACCGCGCTGGAGGGGACCCGCAGTCCGGTTGTTCTACCGACATTCTCCGAGAATAGATTTCCCAGGGTCCTGCGGGTCCTGCACCACGAATTGCTCATGAATGTCACCCCTGCCGGTCCGCTGCCGAACTTTTTTGTTTATGCCAAGCCATGGTATCGGGACGGGGCGATGATGGCTCTGGCATTCAAGGAAACCGGAAATGTCGATATCATCCGCGATTGGATTCTCGGCTTGAGTGATCCCTACGACCGTAACAACCGCGGGGAAACCGAAGCCGACAACCTTGGCCAGGCGCTTTACCTCATCTCACTGGTCAGCGACAGAACCCATCCGCTCGTCGCCAAGGTGCTGGCGGAAGCGCCTCGCTTCGAGGTGAATGACGGTGATTCGAAATTCATCAAAGGAAGATCCGATTTCAGCGAGCATCCGGTCTATCAGACCAAGTGGTTGAAATATGGCTTGCGCGCCCTGGGTCTTCCCGATCCTTACACGATCCCGCTGATGGAGGATAGCTATTCCGCACTGTTCTGGATGGACTACAAGGACGTGCATGTGAAAGGCAAGGATCACGATGATCGCGGGGAATATCCTTATCTGGGTTGGGCGTGTGACCATTTCTACGGAGCGAAAAAGAGTCCGATCAGCAACTGCGACTACCCGCTGACTTGGGAAGCGAAGGCGAGCGGCGCGAATTACGACGGTCTGAAGGTTCTTGATCCGGCGTATGTGACAGGGAAGATCTCGCCTCCCCACACCTGGCACGCTGCGGAAGTCTTCCTTCATGTTCTAACATCCGGCCGAGCCGGCCAGGAAGGCGCGAAGTAATCACTCCAGCGAACGATTCATTTCATGCAGAACCAACCCATCGAGATGAGTGAGATCAGCGGCGAAACCGGATTCGAAAGTCACGTGAATGGATCCCTTCGTTTCGGAGGGACAACTTCCTGCCGGATTCTCCGCACCTAGCGAACCAACTTCCGATGTCCCCAAAACCCAACAGATTGCTCACGCTGGTCGTGACCTGCGCCTTCGCCCTCGTGGCCGGACCGGCTGCAAAGGCCGCAGACGGTCCCGGTTTTCCGAACGTCGCCAGGACCGACGGGCAGAAGCTCGCGGAGTGGCAGCCGCTTGCGGGAGAGGGACGGTTCAGTCTGATGGGTTATCACCGGGGTTATCTGTGGATCCGCGATCAGGCGGGTGGTCCGCAGATCGTCTATGACATTTCAGATCCAGCCGCGCCCGCCGTGGTGAATGTATGGACCGATGGCCACCATCATTCGCACATGTATTTTCAATATGGCGACCTCATGCAGCTCGGCGGCGACAACAACTTCCTTGATCTTTCCAACATGCTCGACATTCGCAATGTGGGTGCGCAAGGCCATGCCCTTAGCCATGCGAACTGCGGCGGCGAGAAATTCTACGGCGCGCTGCCGCTCGGCTACATGGGTTCGAGCGGATATATCTGCACCAATCCGGTGGTGATCCGGAACATCCAAACCGATCAGACACTGGCTTCATTCAATCCCCCGATCGCCAATTCGCGCAGCGTCCTCACCATCGGGAATCTGATGCTGGTGGTAGGCCACCACGGCGGCGGGGAGGCAGGTGTGGCGAGTTATGATGTCAGCAATCCGGCGAATCCGATCCTGCTGGATGTGCTCAAGGCCGGTCTTGGCCGGGGCTACGAGCCGTACGTATGGGGCCATCATGTCGTTTACTCGAATCGCTATAACGGCGACTTTCTAGAAGCTGTCGATTTCAGCGATCCCAGCGACTTGAAGAAAACAAAATTCCGCGCGGGCGGCTTCAAGCTGAGCCGCTACTGGCAGTTTCAGGATGACTATGGATTTGTGGGGAACCTCAAGGTCGATATGCGGACGGGGAATTTCACCACGGTCCGCCAGTTCGCATTCACCGGGGATCATCCGGAAATGGGGGAGTATCTTCTTCCGGTGGGGAATCTGTTGATCGTGGGCGAGAACAACGATCCGAACAGTCCGCGGCTTGAAAGTCGGGTTGGAATTTTCGCCCATCAGGCGGCACCGGATCAGAATCCCCCCGCGGTTTACTATCACAATCCTCCGGCGGGGGCGGTCAACCAGGCGCTGACGACGAGGATCGGGCTCATCATTCCCGAAACTCTGCGGGCGGAGACGCTGACTTCAGCGACCATTCTCTTGAGGCCGGTAGGAGGCTCGCCGGTATCGACGAAGATCAGCCATTCAGACAAGGATATCATTAACATTCACCCGGAAAGTCCGCTTCTTGACGATACCACGTATGAGTTGGTACTTCCGGCCGGCGGCATCCGTGACGCGGCGGGCAACGGCATCGAAGCGTTCGGTTTCAATTTCTCGACAGGGGAAACCCTCAATCCTGCGCCTGTCATCCGGTCCTTCACCGCAGCAACGCATCCTATTCTTCCCGGGAACCCTACGGTCTTCAGTGTGGTGGCCAATGTGTCCAGTGCTGGAAATCTTGAATCTCGTTTCAGTGCGGGCGACGGCTCCGCTTTTACAGCTTGGGGAAGCGCGACCACTTTCAATCACACCTACGCGATCGCCGGTCATTACACGGCGGTGGCGCAGGTGCGCGACAGTCAGGGAGAACAGGCTGCGGACGCATTCGTCGTAACGGTGATCCAGGCGCCTGTCGGGCCGCCACCCTCGGCTTCTGGTCCCATCTGCCGGGCGGATGGACGCATCTGGGTGGTGAACCCCGATAGCAACACCGTCACTGCCATCGACGCGAATACCCTGGCGGTGCTGTTCGAGGTGCCGGTGGGCAGGGAACCGCGGAGCATCGCCTCCGCGCCAGGCGGCGAAATCTGGGTGGCTTGCCGGCAGTCCGACCGCATGGACGTTTTGAATCCATCGAACGGTGTGTTGCTTGCATCGGTGCCATTGATATATGGTGACGCCCCCGTTGGTGTGGTTTTTTCCCAGGTCACCGGACGGGGTTTCATCTCACTCGAAGGGAGTGGAGCCATCACCGAGATCCACCCGGCTACCCGGACGTTGGGCGCCCGGTTACCTAGTGGTCCATTTCCGCGGGCTCTCGCGGTGAGCGGCGATGGATCGCGGATGCTGGTGACTCGCTTCATTTCTCCGGAAAATCATGGCGAGGTTTATGATTTCAACACTTCGCCACTGACCCTCCGCGGAGTCATTAATCTCGCAAAAGATGTGGGTCCGGATACCACCTCCAGCGGTCGGGGTGTGCCCAACTATCTGACCGGCATCGCGATTAGTCCCGATGGGGGTTCCGCTTGGGTCACCTCGAAGAAGGACAACACGGAGCGGGGAATCTTCAACGAAGGAACCGTGCCGGACTTTGAGAGCACCGTGCGTGCGATCATTTCCAAAATCGATCTCGCAACTGGCATGGAGGCCGGAGCACAGCGTGTCGATCTCGACAACAGCGATTCTCCCAGTGCGATCGCATTTTCGCCGCTGGGAGACTATCTGTTCGTGACCTTGCAGGGAAACAATCTCGTGCAGATCATCGACGCACTGGACCGTGATGGTTCGGGCAAGCACCTGACCGGTTTGGCCCCGCAAGGCGTTTGCTACGACGCTCCGAGCGGCCGTTTGTTTAGTATGAATTTCACCGGCCGAAGTGTGAGTGCTTTCGATTTCGAAGGCTTCTTCTCCCGTGGCGACACGGCTAATCTGGAAGCGACTATTTCCACGGTGGCCGTTGAGTTGCTGACGACCCAGCAACTGGCAGGGAAAAGGGTTTTTTACAATGCCGCCGATCCACGGATGTCGATGGATGCTTATATCAGTTGCGCCAGTTGTCATCTCGACGGCGGCCATGACGGCCGGGTGTGGGATTTCACCCACAGGGGTGAGGGGCTGCGCAATACGACGGACCTGCGCGGCCGCGGCGGGATGGCACATGGATTCGTGCATTGGTCGGCGAACTTCGATGAAATCCAGGATTTCGAACACGACATTCGCGGCCCGTTCGGTGGCAGTGGATTCATGTCTCAAGCGGCTTTCGATTCCTCAACACCGCTCGGGACCCCGAAGGCGGGAGCTAGTGTGGAACTGGACGCTCTGGCAGCCTATGTCACCTCGCTGCGGGAACATGGCCGATCGCCCCATCGGGGGACAGATGGTTCACTGACCGAGCGTGGTGAAGCCGGGCGCGGATTGTTCGTAGCGCTTGCCTGCCATTCCTGCCATACCGGGGATCGATTCACAGACAGCGACTTTGCACCCGCGTTGAAAGACGTGGGCACCATTGACCTTGGATCCGGCACGCGTTTGGGCAGCTTCCTCGGCGGAATTGACACCCCCACGCTCCGGGGACTCTGGCACACAGGTCCCTACCTGCACGACGGCTCGGCTGAAACTTTGACAGATGTCCTCACAACCCGCAATTTCGCGGATCGGCACGGGATGATCTCGATCCTGGATCAGGAACAGCTCGCCAGCCTGACGGAATATCTGCTCCAGCTCGACGACTCATCATCCGCCGCCCTCGGGCCTTATCGCCAGGATTCCGGAATTCATGGGCTGGTGCTCATCGAGGCGGAGAATCGCGACGCGGCCCTCGGAAGTGACGCGCATTCATGGATCGCAGGGGCCGATATTCCAGCCAGCAGCGGCGGATTCCTCCGCGCGGAGCCCGACATCGGCGCGGGATTTGATGGCAGTTTGAAAACGAAAGGTCCTCGACTCGATTTCCGCATCGAGTTCGTCAAGACAGGCATCCACCATATCTGGCTGCGCGGTTTCGCCACCGGAGGCAACGACGACTCCTGCCATGTCGGTCTCAACGGGGAAGTGGTCTCTTCGGCGGATCGCATCACCGGTTTCGCTTTAAACAACTGGTCATGGAGCAAGACGACGATGGACACGGCATCCGCCACATTGAATATTCAGACTCCGGGTGTGCACAACGTGCATGTCTGGATGCGCGAGGATGGTTTCCGACTCGACAAGATCTTGCTAAGCACGGATGCGTCTTACGTTCCATCCGGCAGCGGGCCGGAGCACAGTGCGAGAGCGGGCCCCAGCCCGTTCGAAACGTGGGCCGCTGCCAGCATCCGTGATTCGACCAAGCGAGGAGCGTTTCATGACCCGGATCGCGATAACATTCCGAATTTACTGGAACGGGCATTCGGGCTCGATCCTGAAGTGGCAGAGACGGAGGGACTGCCCCGGCCGGTCCTTAATGATTCCGGTTTCCACTTGCTCTACCGTCGCAGTCTGCTGGCCCCGGACGTCTCATTATTCCCTGAAATGAACTCCGGTCTGCACGGAGCATGGCTCGGAGGCCCCACTCACATCACTGATCAACCGCTATCACGCGAAGGAAGTGTGGAGATTCGCAAGGCGACGCTGGTGGCGGACCCCCAAATGCCCTCCGCATTCATGCGTTTGAAGGCGACCACGCCTTGAACTCCGTCAACGAGTCCTCGATACAAAAGTTCATGTGGGGCACCCGCTCTACGACCATGATGAGAGCCCGCCGACCAGGTTATGAAGATCAGGCATTGAACCGGGGTCCGCCGGACCCCTCTCCCGAATGGGGGGTGATCAAGGGATTGCGGGTCACCCGGTCCAACCCGATCATAACCACCAAGGTGGGAATGTGTGCAGACGTTTCATTGTTTCCCTGTCCTGTGCGCCCAAGCAGGATTGATCGCCCGGCAAAGATGCTAGAAACCCACCACCGGTCGTTCTCCAACACCTCCGGTTCCACCCGAATACCAGCTCCTGAAATCAACGTGAAACCCATCCCTTGAAAAACATCCTCAAAATCGCAGCTCTGTTAGGCCCGTTGGCCGTCATGGAAACTCACGCCGCCGGCATCACCCTGAACTGGACGGCGCCTGTCGAAATGCCGAACGCTTCCACCAAGGCGCTTCGGATCACCGCCGCCACCAACGTGGAGGGCAACAAGGACCCCGAACTCCAGTTCGCCGTGCTTGCGGCCGGCTTGGCACCGGGATCCTACACTGCGACGGTCGATATACTCTACGTGAACAAGCCCGACCAGAATCGCTCGGCGATGCGCGGCTCCAACGGTGACGGTAACCATTACGACCGCGAGTTCTCCACCACCGGCGCGTTGAATACCTGGTTTCGCGTGACGGGCACCGTCGTGGTTACTGGCACCGATAACTGGACGGGCACCTTCGAACTCAAACCGGTGATTTTCGGCAATCCCGGCGATGCCCCGGATTCCTTCGAGATCTTTTATGACAACATCAACCTGGTAGATTCCCTAGGTGCGTCGGTGTTGCGGTCCGGACCTTATGACTTCGAAACGGACACGCTGGGTTCGGAACCCGCCAACGTGACGTTTTTACCGGGTACTAGGGGCGACGCGCTGGAGGTTGGCGTGGTGTCACTACTCCCGGCCAATCCGTTCATGGCCACCATCTTCCTCAATTCTCCGCTCACCCAGGCGACGCTCACCTGGCCGTCCATGGCCGGCGAAACCTTTGATGTGCTCCGCAGTGCCGATCTCGACTTTTCCGCAGCACCGTTAGCCGCGAATGTCCCGGCGGCACTCGGGCCGCAGGTCATCGGCAGCACCATCACGGAATTCCCCGCTCCGGGCGGGACTGCTTTCACCGACAGCACGATTGATTTCACCGCCATACTCACCGCCGGTGAGGATTACGCGTTCACCCCCGCCAACGGAGACTCCGTAGGCGGCATCCCCGTCGCGGTAGTCTCTTGGACAGGAAACACCATCACGCTAGCGGCTCCGGTAGGAGACGACTTCACCTGGACTGGACCCTACACGGTCGCCCCCGGTGCGGAGACGACCAGCTACCTCGATGCGGCGCTGCCGCCGGGCGGCAAGGCGTTCTATCGAATTTTCCGCAAGTAATTTCCAACCATCTCACATTCTAACAGATATAGCCATTATACACTATGAAACCTAAATCCATCCGTACCGCTCCGCTTCCTCGCGGCATCTCCCTCCTTGCCAACTCCACCGCAGCCATTCTCTTGGCGACGGGGACCCCCTTGTATGCCGCAGACATCACCTGGGATGACCAGGCCGGCGACGACCTCTGGTCGAACCCCACGAATTTCAACCCCGACGGCGACCCGGCCGCCGATAACATCACCTTCGGCAGCATCGGTGCCAGCCCAACTGCGGGAACGGTCACGAGCATCGTAGATACAAATTTGACGATTGGTACGCTGCGATTCAACAACGCGCTGGCCACCGATACGCACACCTTACAGATCAATGACGGCGTCACCCTGACCAGCGCACCAGGCACCACCCTGAACACGCTGCAAATCGGCGGCGGCAATACCGTCGGCTCGGTGGTGACCACCGCCATCCGTGGCCAGACGCTTGGCCAGGGTTCCCTCACGCTCAGCAATCCTACCGGAAACATGAGTGTCGGCTTTGCCTCTGGAGATGGAACGCCAAGCACCGGCATCCTCGATATGTCCGGCCTTGGCACCTTCACCGCCAATCTCGCACAACTGCGTATTGCGGCCACCACCGGCTCATTGACCAGCAACTCGATCGGGCAGGTCACGCTCGCAGATAGTAATACGATCACTGCCGACGTCATCGCGGTCGGTGGATCCGGCAGCCACAGCACCACTGGGACTTTTCTCCGTCTGGGTGCAAGCAACACGCTCAATGCCGATCTGATCTTCGTGGGCAACTCCCGCACTTCGGCGACGATGGAGTTCCGCAGCGGCCTCATCGCTCCGACGGTGACCATCGGCGGCAAGGGGGCCGGCACAAGGGCCGATCTGATCATCGCCGACCAAGCCAGCAGCCGCGGCCTTGTCACTACCTTCAATGGCGGGAGCTCGGAAATTACCGGCGTGGTCAATTTCCAAGGAGGGACCGTTAACGCCATGCTTGACGAGCTGGTGGTGGGATGGGGCGGTGGCAGCTCCAGCAATGACGGGGCTGGCGACGGGACCTTGTCCTTCAATGCAGGGACCATTGACGCGCTCACCGTCCATGTCGGGCGAGTGGCCAACCACGCTGCGGATCCAGACAACAGCACCAATGACTCAGTTAGCGACGGGTTTCTCAACGTTTCGGGCACCGGGACCTTGCTGGCCAACTCGATTCTCATGGGCCTGAATGACGACACCCAAACTGGTAACCGTCAGGCATCCGCCGGCACCCTTAACGTCTCCGGCAGCGCGACCGTCACCACCACTGGCGACATCACCCTCACGGAACGCACCGGAAACAGTAATCGCATCGGCGCGGGCAGCCTCAACATCACCGGCGGCACCGTCACGGTGGGCGGCAATTTGGTGGAAGGCACAGCGGTGGCCGGGACTTTAGCGAATACCAGCACCGTCACGCTAAATGGTGGCACGCTTGACATGACAGGCGGCAACATCGCCGTGGACGCCTTCAACGCACAGAGCGGCACGTTACGCAATGTCGCGCAGTTGAATAACGCCGCGGGCGCAGCCGCCGCGCTCGCCAAGACCACCACTGGCACGCTCATCCTTGCCGGGACCAACACCTACACCGGGGCCACCGCCGTCAATGCTGGCAAGTTGGTGATCTCCGGCTCTACCACCTCCGCCGTGACGGTGAGCAACTCCGGAACCATTCTGGCAACCGGCGCTACCGGTACCATCGGCAGCAGTCTGGCCATCGATTCAGGGTCCATTTTAGCAGTAGGGGATGCTTCTGCCTCGGGCATCGCGACGGTTTCCGGGGTCACCACTTTTAACAACGGCTCGATCTTCTCATGGGATATTAGCAGCACCGGCACCAGCTACGACAAGCTCATTACCACCGGCCTGATCGATGGGAACGCTGCAGGTGGGTCAATTTTGAGAATTGTGGCTGCCGACGCCGAATTCTCCGAGAACTTCTGGGACAGCACGCAGACCTGGACCGATATTTTCACCACGAACGGCACGGCTGCCATTTCCAACTGGGCCAGCATTTTCACCAGCGTGAGCGTGGTGGACAGCGGGTTTAACTCGATCACGCCCGGCGGGGCCTTCTCCGTCACGGGTTCGACCCTCACCTGGACAGCAGTTCCCGAGCCCTCAACAGCAGCGTTAGCTGGAATTCTGCTAGGTGCTGGACTTATTCGCCGTAGGCGTAGCGCTTGAGTATTATAGGAATCATCTGTTGTATCTTCCCCGCAGGAGTTGCCAAGAAACCGTAACCATTCAACGAAATCGGGCAACCAGCAACCCGGCAATTTTCCAAACTGAATCCTTCCATGCGCCACTAGTAACTGTTATTGGCCATCTTTGCCTTCTTGGGTTGGCAGGCTTTACTTGCCATAGAGCAGATCGGCTTCCGTACTGCCGGTAGAGGCTCTTCCGGGTCCCCGGATGCATGGCACTTAGAGACTGTCTGAAAAACGCGCGAAGGCAGGGATCGACCTCCGGGCGGTCCGCGAGACTGGAACGTGAATAGGCGACCATGAACGGATTTTAAGCATTTCATGGGCTGATTCATTCGCCCTCCATTCGCCTGACCGTTGCG
>Ga0123337_10002238_pt1 | contig 22399 bp, 20 predicted proteins | sample frozenSSSSmetaG_FD_89792 | JGI IMG/M metagenome (GOLD analysis project Ga0123337, IMG submission 89792) | Glacier valley bacterial and archeal communities from Borup Fiord, Nunavut, Canada, to study Microbial Dark Matter (Phase II) -... | ecosystem: Environmental > Aquatic > Freshwater > Ice >...
TAATCATTCTAATCATTAAATCATAGTTCAGACATTTAATTTGGCAGTTTATTATTTGTCAGTATTAGGATTAGTTGGATTAAAGGATTATTGGGATTTTTCATATTAATCATTAAATCATAGTTCAGACATTTAATTTGGCAGTTTATTATTTGTCAGTATTAGGATTAATTGGATAAGAGGATTATTAGGATTTTTCATATTAATCATTCTACTCATTAAATCATAGCTCAGACATTTAATTTGGCCAGGTAAAAAGCCTGTTGCCACTTGACAAAAATCAAAAGGCAGGGGGAGGGGCCTAAAATAAACTCTTAATGTAATTTTCTGCCAATTGATGAATAGATTTCTTTTTACTTTCATCCCATTTGTCAAATGTTTTAACCAGCATGCCAAGCCTGGGATTCTTAAGAAAAAAAACGCGGTGATTGTCTAAAAAACGCCAAAATAATGTATCCCAGGTTTCCTGCCAATCACCTTTGGGATAGTCACTCATTTTCATGAGATAGTTACTGCTGCTCACATAAGGCTTTGTCGACATTAATCCTCCGTCCGCAAATTGGCTCATGCCATATACATTAGGCACCATCACCCAGTCATAGGCATCAATAAACAGCTCCATAAACCATCGGTAAACTTCATCAGGATCGAACTCACAAAGCAGCATGAAATTACCTAGAACCATTAATCGCTCAATATGATGACAGTAACCTGTTTTAAGAACCTTTTTAATGGTTTCATCCACAGGGAAAATTCCTGTAGTACCATCATAAAAACTCTTTGGAATTTTTCGCTTGAAGCCCCAGAAATTCCTCACTCTTTCTTCGCTTCCTTTTGTTATGTAAACACCTCTGATAAATTCACGCCATCCAATAATTTGCCTTAAGAAACCTTCCAGTGAATTGATTGGAACTACGTTTGCCTTGCTGTATTCCAATGTTTTTAAGATAATTTGTTGTGGTGTTAATATGCCGGTATTCAGTAAGGGTGTTAGTAAACTGTGATTAAGTAACAGTTCTTTATGAACAATCGCGTCTTCATAAACCCCGAATTCATTCATTCGATTTTTAAGAAATTGATCAAGCCATAATTCACTGGCCTTAAATCCAATAGGATAGCTTATCGCATCGCCCAGATCCCCAATATTATCAGCAAAGTATTTCCTGGTGTAGTTGAGGGCTTCTAACATAAAGGTGTCTTTTTGAGGAAATACCACCTTTACAACCGATTTACCTTTTGGAAATTTTTTGCGGTTTTCCTCGTCAAATGTCCATTGGCCACCCAAAGGCGCTCCGGTGTCATCGATCAGAACTTTTCCTTTAATCCGTTCCTGTTTATAAAATTCAGTTTGAAAAAATTTTTTCTTTGAGGGCTTAAAAAAATGACCCAGATCCTGAGTGGAGTTAAGAAACATCGGTGAATCCAATATTTTAAGATCCATATTAAATTTTTGACATGAGATCTTTATTCTGCTTAAGAGCCAGTTATCGACAGGATCGACAATAACTAATGATTCAATTTCCGAACTGTGCAATTGAGCAATGAGGAGTCTTATATCTGCTTCAGGTTCATGTGCTTGTATATATTTCACATAAAAGCCTTTTTCCAGCATAAAACTTTCATAGTATTTCATGCTTGCCCGATGGAAGGCTATTTTTTGTTTATGGAAGTTAAATTGTTTAAAGAATAAACTTTCTTCAATAAGATAAATTGAACCTTCAATAGCAAATACGGGGTTAAATTGAAATAATTGATGTGGGAAAACGAGTTTAACTATTTTCATTCTTTTGGGTTTTATTTCTTCTGCATTTTTCACTGCAATATTTTACCTCAACCCAATTCTTTTCCCATTTCTTACGCCAGGCAAAAGGTAGCTTACAAACAAGACAAATTTTTTGCGGAAGTTCACTTTTTTTCATCCATTTGCCTTTAAATCAGTCGCTTTTTGTCGGCTGATTTCTCCTTTTTTATTTCTATTCCGGGTATGTTTCCTAATGATTCGCTTATTCTCCTCCTGAACCAATTCAGTTTTTCTATGACCCCAGATTTTATCTTTCGCAATTTTTCCTGCAAGTTCCAGATCTACAACATGCATGGGATAATCCTTGCCTATCCTGATTCCTGCAAATGTTTGTTCAAGCTCAGTCATTTTCCACGGTTCATGGATGTGTATTGCAGGCACATTTTGAAGTTCAGGAACCCATTTTTTAATGAAAAGACCATCCGGATCATGTTCTTTGGATTGTTTCACAGGATTATACATGCGGATGGTATTTATACCGGTAGTACCGGCCTGCATCTGAAACTGCGAATAGTGAATGCCCGGTTCATAATCCAAAAACTGTTGGGCGAGATGATAGACCCCCATTCGCCAGTCAATATCAAAGTGATAACATAACATAGAAACCAGCATCGCCCTCATCCTGAAATTAATCCATCCAGTTTCCTTTACACAACGCATACAAGCATCGGCAAGTGGGAAACCTGTTTTCCCTTCTTTCCAGGCCTGCAAAATGTTTAAATTGTTTTCATGTTCCAGAGACTCATATCCCTCATTAATGCATTGCAACTCATAACTGCATTCCATCTCAAATTTTTGAATAAAATGACAATGCCATTTTAGCCGGGTAACCATCCCCTCAAAAGCAAACTTATTGTTTGGATACGCCTCATGTGTTTTAACAAACTGAAAGGCCTGCCGGATAGTAATATTGCCCCATGCTAAAAATGGAGATAGGCGACTGCATGATTTACGGCTTTCGGATGGTTTTGAAATCATTTTATGATAAACACGACCTCTCTCTGCTGCAAAGGACTTAAGATAGCGCCAAGCATGCTCCTCACCTGCTGGTTGAAACTCCTTCGGGTAATTTTCCAATTCAGTTTTGAGATGGAGGGGTAAATTGAAACCGTGCTGAAGGAGCAGACAGTTTTCTGAATATTGATTTTCGATAATTCTTCTGCAAACTACTTCAAACCATTGTTTATCCCAGTTTTCTCTGTTTCGGATGCCGCGTATTACTCCATCTTTTTGAAACTCTGTCCATTTGATATTATGTTGTTTGCAAAACTTTGCAACCCATTTATCCCGCTGCCAGGTCAGAGAAATCCCGCTCTCCTGGTAACTGAACATGTTTTTTATGTTGTAAACAGTATGTAAATGTTCAAATACCTCCTGTGCTTCTCCGTAGAATAAATGAATCCACTTGCCAGTCAGGCCCTGATTCGAATTAAATTCCTTAATGGAATAGTACTGAAATTGAAGATGTCTTAGTGAAGTGTCTTTATAAGTAATAACAGAAGGCTCAAACAGGTAGATGATCAGAAAAGGTATGTTGCTGGCATCTGCATATTGCAAGGATTCATGATCCTGTGAGCGGATATCCCGTTTGATCCAAACAATATTTATTTCCTGCTTCTTCAAAATAGCTGCTTTCACATTCGCATTTCTAATCAGAAATTCTACATAAATGAAATTTGAATTTGAAGATCATCTTTTGGAAATTTTATTCATGCTGACAGTCCTTTGCCTCGAGCATTTGAATCGGAGCATATCCGGGTTAGCTTTAAACTCGTGTTTAACACCAACTCCTGATGAAACTCTTTTGCGCCAGCGCTTAAAGCTCGAGCTTTTGAGTTCTTTGCGCATAAGTTTTTCAACTTCGCCTTGATTAATGCCAAACTGTGCTTTTATGGCATCAAAAGTGGTCCGGTCTTCCCAGGCCATTTCCACAATTCTATCTTTTTCCAGGTCGTTAAAGGAGTTCAATCTATTATCGCAATTATAAAATCTGAATTCATAAATAGTATTAAATAAACAAGAGTAATCTTGGTTAGTCTGAAACAATTCAAAGGATTCACATAACTGTGTAGCAAAGATAGAAATAAGACCTTTGGGAATATGAGTGTATAGGCCGGGGGATTTATTATTACAATTGAATGAGTAATCTACTTGATTATGCCGGACCAGGGGATTTCAAAGGTGATTAATATTAATTTGCCGGAGTTCTATTTAGCCCCATTATTTTTATATAATTCTTCCCTTTTTTGTCCGATCAAATTTATGCTTTCATAAAGCAGGGTGGTGTTGGTTACAAGCCGATCTAGTTCCTGATCAAAAAATTGTGCTGTATATTCATTCCATTGATTGGGATGTTTTTCAAGTTCCCTGAAGCTATTCCCCAATGTGGTGATGTATTCCTTTTTTTGCGGGGCATCTTCAATAAAAATTGGTGGATATAGATCATACATCAGCATCCAGTTTTTTGCAACTCTTGTCACCCTTCCGTTTCCATCAGCAAAAGGATGAATGCGAATTAGTTCGTGATGAAAATAAATGGCTTTTATGATAGGATTTTTTACAGACTCCATTTTAAAGAAAAGCTCAGAAACTAATGCGGGAACCAGTGCCGGTTCAGGACAAATATGTGCACCGATTTGAACCAGTGTTTGCCGGAAACGATTCGGGTGTATGGCATTGGTTTCAGGAGAAACCAGACGCAATAATTGAAACAATTGGATCTCCTTTTCAAAAGTATTGTGTGAAATGATTTCTTCAATTACAAAGTCAAGTGAAACTCTTAAATTTTTCAGATACTCTACCGCCTCTTCTTCATTCTGAGCCTCCATTTGCGCATTTTTAATGCTTAAGAGCTCTTTCAGATTATTTACTCCTTCTAAGTAAATATCTAAAAGGTCATCGTCTAAATGATAACGGCTATAAATAATCAGCCTGTAAATTGATTTGACAATGGCGTCAATTTCCTTTATTTTTTTGTGGTTGATTTGAATGTTCTCGATGGCAAGTAATTCCATTCTATTTATTTTTATTCAACATGTAGTCGGTGAGGGTAAATCTTTTTGAAATTTTAATTCCCATGCTTTTTTGATTAAAACTTAAATATAAGTGGGATCATGATGGATTCATCATCAAAATGGAAGAATTGACCTTAAGTTTACTAATCAGCCGCTATGATCATTTAATGTTATTAATTCAGTTGTTGAACAAATTCATTAGGGCATGTCCAATAAATTAACTTCTGAACTGTGATTGTTTTGATTTTCTGATCAAGTTGATTTATTTTCATTAAAATCATTAAGTCTAACGGATCAAAGTTCAGATATGCGCTCTTAGACTTTCAGCTTTTCGACATGTTGTTTAAGCCATGTCGAATAATAAGATGATGCGGGTTTGGGACCCGCTTTTTAGATTGTATTGTTAATAATCTTTAGTCAGTTTAATATATAAAACCCAATATTTAGGATGATGTGTTAAAGTTTGAATTGTTTGGATTTCAAATCCCTTTTATCTGAAGGTCTGAATAAGACAAAATGTGTAAAAATATATCAGCTCCAATAGAATAGTTTTCTGATTCCAATAAAAACAAAAATCATAACTGAGTAAACTATAAAGAAGGGAAAGATAAAGTTTTCAAGGCCCAAAACAAGCATACATGAGATTATAAGCAATTGAAACCCCAAACCAAAAGTAGAAACGGATGTCATTAACCAATTAGGCATTAATGTTCCTTTATCGGCATTTTTATCTAACTTATAAATAAACAGATCAAAAGTACCATACAGAAATTTATATAGTCCAAAAAAGAAGTTTACATGGCTTTGATTTTCATTTCCTAATGCTGTAGGGGGGGTGTCTTCATACACTCTGCTGGTTGTATCTCCGTCAAATTTATTCCTGAGAATAACATAATAGTAATTGTAGAGAGTACCTTGTAGTTGTAAACCAATAAATGCCAAGATACAGATCCAAATCGAGGTTTGAGAAATATACCAAATCGATATAAAAATTAAGGCATTGAGTATAATATCCGAAACAGAATCCAGATATCTTCCTACGTATGCTGGCTTTTGATTTATGCGAGCTAACTCGCCGTCGGCTGCATCCAAAATTGATTTTAAGATTAAAAAGACAGCTGCATACCAATAAAATCCGTGCAAAATATAATAAATCGCAATCAGACCAGATATCACGAAGCTAATTGTTACGTGTATTGGAGTGATACACGAGTTTTTTAATGATTTTGCAATAATTTTCGCAACTGGTCTTCCATAGTCTGAAAGATCTAGAAATTTATTTTCCTTTGGTAATTTAGACATACATAATTCTGGAAAAATTCATAAGGGAATTTCCCGCATTCTTTAAAATTGCGAATCTAATCAAAAAACCTCTCAGGAGTGTTGATTTATATGATTATTGAAGTTTGACAGCTTTATGCAGAGAACCAGCTGTCCAGCTGTTCGACATGTTCCGCAGGGCATGTCGAATAATGAGATGATGCGGGTTTAAAACCCGCATGGATGTCAAAACATGTAGAGCAGCGGGTTTGTTTGATCAACCCGGCAATTATTTGTCAATAGTTCTGAACGTCAGGTTTATTCTGGGCCTGCTGATTAATTTGGTAGGAGGGAGCCTGTGCAGCCAATGAGACTGAGTATTGTCTTTCATTATCAATAAACTGCCGTGTTCAAGAACCAGAGTAATTGTTTCTTTACTTTCTTTGTGCTTGAATGCAAACTTTCGTTCTGCACCAAAACTTAAAGAGGCTATTGCTCCGTTCTTTTTCAAATCCTTTTCTGCGTCACTGTGCCAGGCCATGCCCTCTTCGCCGTTATGATACAGGTTTAAGAGACAGGAATTAAAGGTATCACCGGTCTTTTGCTCAATCAGCATTTTCAGATCCAGAAGTTCTTTGGTCCAGGGCAATGCTGATTTAGTCGTGCTGGAGTATGTATACTCATAGGCTTTATCTCCATACCAGGCAACTTTACGTTTAGTGATGATTCTTTTACCAAAAATAACAGCTTCATCATTTCGCCATTCTATTGTATCCAGGAGGGATTGGAGGTAGTAATTGGACTCTTTCGGGTTCAACACCCTGCCATAGTAATTTACTGTACCCTCTTTAGGTAAGTAATTTTTGTTTTTATCAGGAATAGTATTGAATAGATCCATTCGTACAGTTAAGAGCCAAATAATCAGATAATGAATATTTGATCTCAGTTTGCTTGGTTTAATTGTCGGGATTCTCTGTCTATAATACGAATTAATTTGAGATTCAAATTGTCTGAACTATGATTGTTTTGATTCTTGGGATTATGGTGATTTAGTTTTTCATAAAATCATATTAATAATCCAAACCATAGTTCAGACACCTTCACCCGCTTATTGTCTGAAAGATGGTTAATTTGCTCAGTTCAATGGTCAATAATATTAGATAATGTGAAAAAAAAGTAGGTGTAAAGGAAAAAAATGAAATGATCTTATGAGCATTAATAATATTGAAAACATTAAAATTCAAACTCTTTTAACCACACCAATGAGTATGTGGATATTTCTTTTTTAACTTTACTTAAAATGTAACTTTGGAAAACCCCATCCAGATTTTTGATGCGCATAATATTTTTGATTTTATCGAAATCAATCATCCTTATCATCCGAAGAATCCTGCATTTTTAATTCTTAAGAAAGGGAAAGTAATTTTTACTGAAAACCTGAACAGAATAGAACTTGCCGAAAATTACGTAGCCCTGATCGATTCGCGCAAGGTGTATGAAATTCTGGAAATTAGTGACGATATGGAAATATTTCTGCTTGCTTTTCAGCGGGAATATACAGAAAAGCTTCCGCTGAAGATCAACCGTCTTAATGCCTTTATTTATTTACGGAATGAATCGATCCGCCATTTTCAGTTAGCAAGCCCGCAGTTCGAAAAAATCTGGAAAAATGTAGATCTTCTGAAAATTATTTTGGAGAGCGAAGACTTTACCTTCCATCATAGTGAAATCATCAGACATCTGTTTTCCTCAATAGTCTATCAGTTCGGGGATACCCTGTCCCAAAATACAGATTTTTCAAGGCAGAAAGTTTCCAGAAAACAGGAACTAGTCCTTAACTTCCTTAAAAACGTAGGTGAACATTTTCTGGAACAAAAGGATGTTACCTATTATGCCGAACAACAGTTTATCACTTCCAGACATCTTTCAGCTGTATTGAAAGAAATAACAGGAAATACAGCAGGACAGATCATTTCTTCTATTGTGATGAAGGAAGCCAAAGCGCAGCTTTCTTCATCTGATAAGTCGATATACCAGATTTCTATGGATCTTAAGTTTAGCGACCAATACTCTTTTGGTCACTTTTTCAAGAAGCATTCGGGCGAAAGCCCGAAGGCTTACCGCAATCGTTTCAAAAGCTAAATCTTACTTTTAAACATTTTATTCATTGATTCCATCATTTTTTACGGCAGGGGATGCTTCTACCTTTGTCTGATCAAAAATGATTGAAAATATGAAACTGAAAAATAGAATGACTCTTTTATTGCTGAGTCTGTTTTTTTTCACCGCCAACGCCCAAACTTTGGAACGTAAAATATCACTGGATGAAGTGGTGCAAATGGCTTTGGAAAATCACCCGCAGCTGAAATTGTCAAAGGAAAACATACAGATAGCAAAGCAGCAGACCAAAATTGTGGAACTTCAGAAACTGCCCAATATCACTGCTTCGGCCAATGCATTTTATCTTGGTGATGCGTTAATTCTTGACAAAGACTTCTCGAAAGTGGCGACTATGAGTATGCCCCATTTCGGAAATACATATGGCGTTCAGGCATCTGAACTGATCTTCAAAGGTGGACTTGTAAAAAGATTCATAGAAATATCGGAACTGAAAGAACAACTGGCTGAACTTGATTTAGAGAAGGATCAACAGTATATAAAGTTTCTGGTTATTTCAAATTATCTGGACATCTACAAAATCATTAACCAAAAAAATGTATTCCTGAACAACCAGAAACTGGCTACAGAACGACTTGAAAACGTAAAGAAATTCTATAAGCAAGGTATGGTGACCAAAAATGAAATCATCCGTGGGGAACTATTACTAAAGAATTTTAAACAGGGAATCCTGGTTCTGGATAACAACCGTGCAAGCATAAACTATCAGTTGGCCACCGCCATTGGAATCTCACCGGATATCCTTATTAATCCAACCGATTCTTTCAGCGATGCAGCGGAAACTCATAGCCTGCAGTATTATCTGGAACTGACTCATCGCAATCACCCCGTTTTGAAATCTGCCCAAACAGCAATCGAGATTGCTGGTAAAAATATTGAAATCATCAGAACTGACAGAATGCCCACCATTGCTGCATTTGGTGGATACAATATGGCAAGACCGGTTACAGCTTCCATACCAACACATGATTTTTATACTAATTCCTGGCAGACAGGAGTTTCCATAAGTTACAGCATCGACAATCTCTATAAAACCAAAAAGAAAAAACAGTTAGGTGATTTTCAACTCAGTCAGGCCAAGAACGTACTGGATTTGCAGCAACAGCAACTTGAAGTGCAGACTAACGCCGCTTTCCTGAAGTGGCAGGAAGCGGTGAAACAAGCCCGGCTTTTTAAGGAAAGTGAAGCGCTTGCTAACGAAAATTATAAAATTGTCGAGGCCAAATATCTGAATCAATTCGCCTTGCTTGCCGACATGACCGATGCAACGAACGCCAAGCTTGAAGCTGAACTGCTTTTTGCAAACAGCGAGATTAACGTACGCTATCAGTATTATAATTTAATGAAAACAACAGGAATTTTATAAAAAATGAAACATACAGATATGTCAGAAAGAACTTCAGATAAAGCAAATACTATTCAGCCTGAAACCGAAAATAAAGTTTCAGAAAAAAGGATTGAAGGAAAAGAGTCGGTGGCTCCCAAAAAATACAGGAAAAAAACCAGTACCGTAAAAACAACTGTCATCAACTTACTTGTTTTTGCGATTGCGCTTGTCGGTTTTTATTGGCTTGTGACCCGGTATTTTCATTTGAACGACGATAACTTCACCAATTCTGCGCAGGTAGAAGAATTTATTAATCCCGTGAACACCAGAGTTCCGGGCTACATTAAAGAGATTAAATACAGTGAACATGAGGCGGTAAAAAAGGGAGACACGCTGGTAATTCTGGATGATCGCGAACTCCTAACTCAGCTAGCACAAGCAGAAGCGGCTTATCAAAATGCCTTGGCCTCAAGAAATGTTACCTCTTCGGCTGTCAATACAGTTTCGAATAGTGTAAATGTGGCCAATTCCAACGTAGCGGGTGCGAAAGCAAGACTATGGAATGCTGAACAGAATCTGAACAGGTACAAAAATCTTTTGGCTTCTGAAGCCGTGACCAGACAGCAATATGATCAGGTAAAAACGGAATATGATGCAACCAAAGCTGCCTATGAAACTTTGATCAGCCAAAAAAAATCAGCAAGCCTCGCTACCGGTGAGACCAGAAGCCGACTTGGCATAAACGATGCCGAAATTAAGAGAACCGCAGCCATGCTCGATATGGCTAAAATTAATTTCTCTTATGCAACGATTATAGCTCCTTATGACGGAATTATGGGCAGAAGGCTGATTAACGAAGGACAATTGCTTCAAGCTGGTCAGCAACTGGGTACCATTGTGCTGAACGGTCAAAAGTGGATTACTGCTAATTTTCTGGAAAGCCAGATGCATGGAGTCAAAATTGGTGAAAAGATGAATGTTACAGTAGACGCATTGGGCAGGCAACAATTCGTAGGGGAGGTGACGGCCATCTCTGCGGCAACAGGGTCAAAATATTCGAATGTTCCGGTTGATAATTCCACTGGAAACTTTGTGAAAGTACAGCAAAGAATCCCTGTACGTATTGAATTTACTTCAGAAAACAAAGCGGAAGATCTGGAACAGCTCCGTGCCGGAATGAATGTAAATGTGACTTTAAATAAACCTGAATAATGGCTGATTACAATCAAGGACTTTATAAGAGCTGGGTGCCCAAGCCGGTGCAGCTTTTACTCATTGTGGTTTTTACTTTTTTAATTATGGCCATCAATCCTGTAAATGCAGGGAATATCGCGATGATGGCAGGCGATTTAGGAGCTATGCCGGAATACCTGATGATGGCCAGCTTTGCCTCTTTTATCGGAATGGCAACCTCAATGCCCTTGGTTTTGAGGACTAAGTTAAGATTCCGCTCCAAAGAGATCATGGTATTTTCACTTGTTGTAACAGCCTTGTTTTCTTTTGTCATAGGTACCACTAATTCTATTGAACTCATCATTGCGAGTTCAATCCTGATAGGATTTTTCAAGATGCTTATCATGATGGAATTCATCCTCCCGCTGATGTTTATTTTGAGTTCTGACGGGAAAAGAGGAAAATTTTATGCGATCTTTTATCCTTTTTCCATTGCTAGTGGTTATATATCGGGATATTATCTGACAAAACTGGCCTACCACACCACATGGCAATACCCTCACCTGCTTACGGCGGGGCTGTGTATGTTAATGATCATGATTTCAGTGATATTCCAGCACAATCAACGCTTTGCTCGCAAAATGCCCTTTTCCCAGATCGACTGGCTGAGCATAGTTTTGTTTGCCGGCACCTTTCTTTTTATGTCTTATTTTCTGTCTTTTGGCAAGACGCTGAACTGGTTCGACGCCCGTAATATCCGAATTTCCTTTTGGGGAATGTTAGTTAGTTTTGTGCTGCTTGCTTTGAGGCAGTTACAACTCAGGAGAAGTTACATTTCCTTCAATATTTTCACTAATAATAATGTACGAAGCGGTTTGCTGATGTTGCTTTTTACCGGGGTATTTCTGGGGGCAGGTTCTTTGCAGAATACCTTTACGGTTGGAATTTTGGGATACGATATGGTGACCAATTCATCCCTGAACCTCATGATGATTCCGGGGGTTGTTCTGGCGGGAGTGCTTGCCTATTTCTGGTTTAAAAATGAATGGCCTGTAAAGATGTTCATCTTCTCTGGTTTTACGGCTTTTTTCCTGAATTCTGTGATGATGTATTTCATGATGGTTCCTGAGCTCAATTACGAAAGCTGGATTCTGCCCATGCTTCTAAAAGGTTATGGATTAAGTGCACTCTTTATCGCAGTTTGGTTCTATACCCTCGATAAACTTGAAATGGAACCGATGCTTCAGGCGATCGGACTTATTCTGGTGTTCCGGAGTTTTGTAGCAACGGCTGTATTTTCGTCCTTTTTTTCCTGGTTGCAGTACCAGTTCCAATGGGAAAGTGTTAACAATTTCGCCCTGTACCTTGACGGAAATTTATTGTCACCCCAGGTTGCCCTATCCGGCTACAAAAGCATACAGCTCAATGCCATTTTAGCCGCCAACAAAAGGATTTATGGCTTTATCTCTATCGCAGCGATCGGGATGATGATTTATGTCATACAGCATCATTTCGGGAAAATTAGATTTGCAAGGTTCAGAATGACAAAAGCCAGTTTTACCTCTGCTTTAAGACAAAGAAAAAATAGACAGGCAAAATTATTTCGTTAAGGAGAGGAAGAAATAGAAGATTCAGAAGGAGAAATATTTTAGTAGTGAAGCAGAATCAACTATTACTGAATTTGTTCGATGATTGTTCCTCCATGGTCCAATTCCTTCAACCCTTCCCCCGGAGCTTGGATCTCTGCAAAACCTGGCTCAAGGCAATCTATCAGTTTATTTTTAGATATCTATTCGTTAATTTGTTACTTTTTGAGTCTGTTTTTCTTACCTGATCGCAAAGGTGCCTTTTGATTTATCAGAACCAACTAATTTTTAGATGCAGTACTTTTTTCCAGCAAAGATAATAGCTTTTTGGCGGCATCCTCGCTGCTTGCAGGGTTTTGCCCGGTGATGAGCATGCCGTCCTCAACCACGTAAGAACTCCAGTCACTGCCTTTGGAATAGCTGCCACCCCTTGCTTTTAATTCATCTTCCAGCAGGTAGGGGACTACCTTTGTCAACTGCACACCTTCTTCCTCACTATTGGTGAAACCAGTCACTTTTTTCCCTTTCACCAATGGATCACCATTTATATCTTTCACATTTAATAAAGCAGACGGCGCATGGCAAACTGCTGCAACAGGTTTTCCTGCTGCCCAGAATCTTTGGATCAATGCAATAGAATTTTTGTCATCATACAGGTCCCACATCGGGCCATGGCCTCCGGGGTAAAAAACGGCATCAAAATCGGCGGCGTTCACATCAGTGAGTTTCTTTGTATGCGCTACTTTTTCTTTCAATGCTGCATCTGCATAGTACCGCTTAGTCGCTTCGGTTTGAGCATCAGGAGCTTCGCTTTTTGGGTCGATCGGTGGCTGACCACCTTTGGGCGAAGCAATGGTAATATCAACACCCTTGTCGGCCATTGCGTAATAGGGTGCGGCAAACTCTTCCACCCAAAAACCTGTTTTTTTGCCGGTGTTTCCTAACTCGCTATGAGAGGTCAATACAAATAATACTTTCATGATCTTGATTTTATTGTGAATAATGAATACTGTCGAAGAATAATTATGTTGTGGTCTATATTTAAAAGACAAGCATCATGCCAGTAAACTGAAACCAGGCATCACAGGGAGTTGCTATTTCTTTTAATAACCGATATGCCACATTCTGTAAAGCATTGGATGCTTAATTATTCAAGCCTTTACTATCATTTTACCGGTATTATCTCCTTTAAACAAACCGAGTAGTGCTTTTGGTAAATTTTCGAATCCTTGTTCAATGGTTTCAGTCGTTTTTATTTTACCTTCTTTAACCCATTGTGCCAATTGTTGAATACCTTCGGGAAACCGGTCCTTGAAATCACCAACAATAAAACCTTGCATCAGCACACTCCTTGTGAGTAACATTGGCTGCAATCTTGGCCCCATGGGCGTCTCCGTGGTGTTGTATAAAGCGATCTGCCCGCACAAGGGAATCCTGGCATGAAAGGCAATATTTTTAATGACCGCATCTGAAATTTCACCTCCCACATTATCAAAGTAAACATCAACCCCATTTGGGCAAGCTGCTGCTATGGCTTTGTTCATGTCAGCTATGGCCTTGTAATTAATGGCCTCATCAAAGCCAAACTCAGTTGTCAGCAGTTTTGTTTTTTCTTCAGATCCTGCAATACCCAGCACACGGCAGCCTTGTAATTTGGCAATCTGCCCCACTACGATGCCTACTGCACCTGCAGCACCCGAAACCACTACTGTTTCGCCGGCTTTCGGCTTGCCAATATGCATTAACCCGAAATATGCGGTTAATCCCGTCATACCCAGAACGCCGAGATAATAGCTGGGAGGAGCGAGATCAGTATCGATCTTTTTGGCTTCCTTTTCGCTTGCAATAAATTCTTCTTGCCAGGGAAAATGGCCTATTACCACATCGCCGGTTTTAAATTGATCCGATTTGGTCTCCACTACTTTGGCTATTACACTTCCATTTAAAGGTTTATGAATTTCAAATGGAGGCACATAAGATTTCGCATCGTTCATTCTGCCACGCATATAAGGGTCAACAGAATAATACATACCCTTCAGTAAAATTTCACCTGTTTTTATTTCCGGAAGTTCAACCTGCATTCTCCGAAAGTCATCACTCACTGGTAAGCCCTTTGGCCTGGCTGAGAGTACTATTTGTTGCGTTGTCATTTTTTTAGATTTAGAGTGGCAAACAATTCAGGTAAGGAAAGGGTTTAACGAGCAAATAAAAATTGGGGAAATTTCGTTGGTCTTATTTTTCAATGAAGAGGTTATTAATCATTGATATATTGGTTTGATAGGTCTTGTTTAAGATCCTGTGATGAAATTTATACTGTAAAATTATATAATTATTTCTGCATAAATAGCAATTATCTTATTTCTATTACATTGTTATTGATCTGTTCGTTTAAATAATTTATTTTTTCGGGTCTGTCGATTTAGACTGACCTCTGATGTTTTGGCGATTGGCGAATAAACGGATCTCAAAACTGTCAACCAGCACTTTACTATGATAGAAACAGGAAGTGCCAGGTTTGTACCTCAGCCCGCCTGACGCAAACTCATTTTAGTAGTCGGTATTATTGATCTCATTCAATTGGCACGGTCAAATTCAGGCATAGTGATGTTTTTTAAAAAACCATACTTTCAGTAAGTCTGCTGTAATGATGTAAGCTGCAACTATTAGTAGCATTAAGCCAAGATTAAGCATTGGTAATGGTGTCAGGCCAATGTCTTTTGCAAAAGGAAAATATGGAAGTCCAATTGTTAAGATTAATGCTACAATACTAAATATAAATAGATACTTGCCCGGTCTGCTTTTAAAAAAGTTCTTGTGTGTACGGATAATGAAAACAATCAATAGTTCTGAAAGTACTGATTCGACAAACCAACCGGTTTGAAATTCAGATTCTTTTACTTTTAATAAAAAGTAAAGCGTCATGAAGGTAATAAGGTCAAATATTGAGCTGTGAACACCAAAAATGACCATATAACTACGAATAAGCTTTAGGTCCCATTTACCTGGTCTTTCCAACTGTTCTTTATCTACATTGTCTGCAGTAACCATAAGAAATGGAAAATCAGTAAGAAAATTAGTTAAGAGAATTTGTTTAGGAAGCATGGGTAAAAATGGCAATATCAAAGAAGCTGCAGCAACACTGCACATATTACCAAAAGTAGAGCCAGTGCTGATGAATAAATATTTCATTGTATTGGCAAAGGTTTTCCTTCCTTCTTTAATGCCATCGACTAATACCATCAAATTTTTTTCCATAAGTACAAAATCAGCTGCTTCTCTTGCTACATCTACCGCATTTTCAACGGATATTCCTACATCAGCAGCGGTTATTGCAGAAACATCATTGATCCCATCTCCCATGTAGGCAACTGTATAGGTCTTTTTAAGTGCCAATATGATTCTTTCTTTTTGTTGGGGCTCTACCTCTGCAAAAATATGAGTATTCTTTACGAGCTGCTTTAATGCTTCAGGACTAGTGGAGAAAAGTTCCTTTCCTGTCATTACCACAGGTTCCTTTATACCAATATTCAAGGCAATTGATTTGGCTACATTTACATTGTCGCCAGTGATAATTTTTAAACCAACCTTTAGTTTACTCATTTCGTTAATGGTTGCAATTATATCTGATTTTACTGGGTCGTTCATCAGAATAAATCCCGCAAAAACCATTTCTGTTTCAATGTCTTTAGAAATATTGTTTGTTAGAATCGGTTTGTAACAAATAGCGATCGCTCGTAACCCGTTGATGCCATATTTCACAAACATATTTTGAAGTTCTGCTTTGTGTGCAGAAATATCCTCAATGCTTTCATTTTCAGCTTTGAATTTAGTACAGATGCTTAGAATTTGAGGAAAAGCACCTTTGCTGATAAGTAGCTTTTCTTTTTCAGTGCTGACTGCAATGCTCAGTCTTTTTCTGATAAAATCATAAGGCACTTCAGCGATTTTCTCTGCAGAAATGTTTGTGTCAAGTTTTAATTTTTTTAATGCTTCATCTATTGGATTGGAATATCCTGCTTCCAGAGAAGCGTTCCAAAAAGCTAGTTGTTTAACAAATTCACTTTCCTGCCCTAAACCATTAACTATGCCCGTTACCACAATACTCCCTTCTGTGATAGTGCCTGTTTTATCCGTGCATAACAAATTTACTTCACCAAGATTCTGAATTGAATTAAGTTTTTTCACAATCACTTTTTTCTCCAGCAATCTTTTTGCTCCGGCACTCATCGCAATGGTTGTAATAGCGGGTAATAATTCAGGAGCCATTCCAACTGCTAAAGCCAATGCAAATAGTGCTGATTCGATGATTCCTTTATGATTTAACAGGTTTACCAGAAGGATAAATACGGCTAAGGTCAATGTGATTTTCATCAGGAAGAAACCAAAGTCCCTGATGCCTTTTTCAAATGAAGTTTCAATCGTTCCTGAGGCACTTTTTGCTATACTCCCGAAAATGGTTTCTTCACCGGTTTGAATAACCAGGGCTCTGGCATTTCCACTCACAATGTTAGTGCCCTCCCAGAGGCAATTTGTTCGTTTGTTAAGTTCGGTTTGTTCTTCCAAAACACCAACTTCTTTTCTGGCAGGGTAAGATTCTCCAGTTAAACTAGCCTCATTCGCATAAAGTTCATTAGATTCAATTATGAGGCAGTCGGCAGGTAACATATCGCCTGCATTCAATATAATTACATCGCCTTTTACAACACAAGTAGAATCAATTTCTTGTTGAAAACCATCACGTAAAACGCTTGACTTTAAAGAAATCATAGATTGAAGTTTCTCTACAACTTTCCCCGCATTCCTTTCCTGAAAAAAACTGAGTAGTCCGGTTGATAAAACAATAAATAGAATGATCAATACATCCGAAGTGTCACCAAGAAACCCTGAAATAATAACTGCTCCAATTAACAGGAGCATAAGCGGACTGTTAAACTGACTTATAAAAAGAAAAAAGTCATTTTTGAAAATAGATTTACCTTCCGGATGAAGCCCTTGCTTAAGTAGGATCTGGTCAGCCAATGCCTGGGACAATCCTTTTTCAGAGGTATTCAATTGTTGAAACCAATGCCTGGCGTCAAATTGCCAAAAACTATTTTCAGTTGTTGTTTGCATAACGGTTGGCGGATTAAAGTTCTGCCGGTTTAAAAGCATAATCTTTCGTATTGCACTAAAGTGATAAATAGCAGAACAGTTTGGTTAACACAGGAGCCGGCCTGACTTGAACCTGTTGTTATGCTGCGTGTTCACCATGTTGTCTGATGGAGTTTAATTCTGTTTTCTTTTGGGTCTCTTCCGCTTCAATGTCATAGTCATCCTGTAAGCCCAGCCAGAATTTTGCGCTATTTCCGAAATATCTGGAAAGCCGCACTGCGGTATCTGCAGTAATGCGTCTTTTTCCTTTGATTATCTCGGAAATCCGTGTTTGTGGAATGCCAATATCTTTAGAAAGCCTGTAAGCACTAATTGATAATGGTGTCAGAAATTCTTCAAGCAGGATCTCACCCGGATGAATGTTTTTTAGCTTTTCCATTTTTCTTATTTTTAATGATAATCGATCACTTCTACTTGCTCGGCGTTTCCGTTCTTCCATTGAAAGATAATCCTCCATTGGTCATTTATTCGGATGGAGTAAAAGGCTTTGAAGTTCCCTTTTAGTTTTTCCAACCTGTTTGAAGGTGGAATCATTAGGTCCGATACATTTTGGGAGTTGTTAAGCATCCTTAGCTTTCTTCGGGCAATTTCCTGGATTTCAACAGGAATCCCTCTAATTCGTTCACCTTCCCATATTTTGCGCGTTTCTTTATTGCCAAATGAATTAATCATTTACTAATGTTTCACGTTACTAACGTCAAAGGTAAGTATTTGATTTGTAAACTCAAAAAGAAATAGAATATAGATAGGTTCGTTATTAATGTAGCATAGCGACGGTTTGCAGCTGGCTGAAGGTGGTGATTTAGCAGCACTTCATTGTCAGCAAGCACAAACTTTGATAGAAGCACTGTATTTGACTTTAGCACTGAACCGCCAATTTCTCGTAGGTGCTGTGTGCGCCTTGAATGGTAAATATACTTCTTTTAGAAAAGAATTCCCGGAGGGTGCAAGTCCCTTATGCATTCGAGTAACGCCCGGAAGCATTAGCAAGTCGCAAGGTGGTTTGGGGTGACCCAAGTACTGCCTTTAGCACTAAAGTAGTTAGAAAGCAGTTGGTTTCAAATAGCTTGACCGCTATAGCTTAAAGCCGTTTTTACGCGGGGGTTCTAATTCCAGTACCTAATGCCTTAAAGCTTAATAGAGAACTCCAGATGTCCGCCTAGTCCAAGCTCAACAATCTTTTGAAGTGTTGAAAAACGAACTTCCTTGATGTTATTCTCAATTTTTGAGATATAACCCTTGTTTGTTCCGCACTTTTCAGCCAATTCTTCCTGGGTCATGCCTTTTTTCAAGCGTGCTTGTTGAAGTAAAAACCCAAGTTTGAATCCTTCATAACCCTTTTCAAACTCGTCACGTTTTGGAGTACCCTTTAACCCATATTGCTCGTCCACGAATGTGTCAAGGGATTTTAAATTATTTTTCTGTTTCATATTCTCTCTTTATTTTTAACGCTTTTTCTATTTCAGATTTCGGGGTCTTTTGGGTTTTCTTTTGAAATCCGTTTGCCACTATAACCAGCTTACCCTCGTCAAAGAAGCAAAATATTCGACAAACGTCACTGGCAAATTGGATCCTGATTTCATAAAGCCCATCAGTACCTGTTATGTGTTTTAATTAATCTTCTGGTACTTGTTGTATGTTTTCGATCAACCTGAACGTCCAGATAATCTTTTCTTTTACCTTCGGCTTTTGATTGTTGTAAAAGTCCGAGAAGTACTCTTTGTATAAAAAAATTGTTCTGAATTTTTGGCCGCTCATACCTTGCAAAAATAAATATAGTTGTCCGAATGTGCAACTTTTGATAACTTATTTATGCGCAATGAAGGAGAATCGTGGATAGGAGTACGATAGGGTGAAATCTCGCATAATGTTTGGCGGGTTAAAGTTGTGCCGGGCTTAATTGCACTTCCCTTTTCGCTTAGCACTAAGTTATTAAAAAAGCAGAGTCGTTTGAGTTAGCACATCAGCCGGCATAAATTTAACCTGCTGTTAATGGCTGGGCGGATTTTAATTGTACGCCTGAACTAACACTTCAGTAGGGATTTTCAGGTTATCATGCAAAAGTCTGATCATTTCCAGTGTCAGCTTCCTTTTCCTGTTAAGTATTTCGCTGGCCCGGCTCTTCAAGCCTACTACTTTCGCCAGATCCGATTGAGTATATCCCATTTGTTCCATCCGGAACTTTATGGCTTCAATTGGATCCGGGAACCCGACGGGAAATTGTTCATCCTCGTACTTTTCAATCAGGATACCCAATATTTCAAGCTCATCTCCTTCGGCAGAGCCTTTCTTTGAATCAAAGATTGATTCAAGCCGGGCAATGGCGTCCTGATAATCCTTTTCTGTTTTTATGGGCTTAATGGTCATATGTTTTAAATTTTAGTAGCGTCAATTTTGTCGTATTCGGCATGGGTGCCAATAAATCGGATCCAAACCATTTGGTAATCATAATTTATCCTTACGATTAGCCGGTACTTGTTCCCTTTGATATTGAAAACAACCCGATTATCCTGTAAAAAACTAGCGCTTGGATATTCTTTTTTAATGTCCACCGGAGATTCCCATTCGATATTGCTCGTCTCCCGAAACCAGGACATTAGTTGTTGCTGACTGTCAGAATGCTTCATCCAAAATTCCCGTAATATTTTTTTTGAAATTATTCTCACAAGGCGCTCTTTAGACAAAGATAAAAAAAAGTTCCCGAATTGGGAATTCGAATAGCGAGTTTATATTTTAACGGTATTTCGTAGCCTTGCCACTAACGTTTCGAGGCTTGCTGCAGTGCGGGGATAAACAGCACTTCAGTTTCGGCTTACAGTAAATCTAGTAAATAGTAGTGATTAACGAGCACCACCTTCACCCCCATTGAAGCAAGCCTCTGTTATACGCTGCTCTTCTTTCGTCTGGTCGCAAGAGTCGGATGGTCGGTGGGCATGTGGGCAGGATGAAAAAACATAGTTACTTGTAAGCTTTTGGTCGCGTATTGGCTTGTAGGGGCTTGCAATTGTGTATGTTTTTTGTGTGTGGGGTGTCAATGGTTGTTAAAGTTGCAAGATGTATGAATCAAGGAGCGAGAACTACAAATCAAGGAGCGAGAACTACAAATCAAGTAGCGAAAACCGAACTTCAGGTAGTACTATACCTTTTTACCCGTAACTTTTGCGGTTATCCCGCCTGAATGCATTTCGGCATAAGTATGAGTAAATTCTGCTCCCAGAAATAATATCATAGAGGAATAGGAAGTCCATAAGAGGATGAGAATAATTGAGCCTGCCGCTCCGTAGCCTGAGCCTGGGTCAGCTTTTCCGAAATAAAAGGCAAGTGCTGTTTTGCCTATTGTAAAGAGAAAAGCTGTAAGTAAAGCGCCTGCCCATACCTGCCTCCAGGTTATTTTTGCATCAGGTAAAAATTTAAACATTAATGCAAATAAAAAACTGATTATGCCCAGTGATACTATGAAGTTGACGATTTGGAAAAACACCAGCAGAAATTTTGATGAATCGGCTTTAAGCAGGTCACTTGCAGCAGTTAAAATGGTAGATACAACTAAGGATACAATTAAAAGGAAGGCGATAGAAAGTATTAAGCCAAATGAGAAAAGCCGGTTTCGGAAAAATCTCCAGAGTCCTTTATACGGGGCTGCCTCTACCTTCCAAATCATGTTCAATGTTTTTTGAAGCTCCACAAATACTCCAATTGAACCTATCAGCACGGTGAATATTCCTATGATAGTAGCCCAGACAGTGGTTCTTGATTCGGTAGCTTTTGCCAGCATTACTTTTATCTGCTCTGCTGTTTCGACACCCATAGTATCTTTTATCTGCCCGTAAATTTTCCCGTCTATGGTGTGAGCACCAAAAGCAAAGCCCGCAACAGTTATGATGATGACCAGCAAGGCAGGCAAACTGAAAATTGCGTAATAGGCAATTATCGCGCTTTGTCGGAAAGGATCCATCGCCCACCAATTGCTTACGGTGGCTTTAACAAGCTTCCAAGTTTTTGATGTTATAGCTTTCACTTTTTCTTCATTTTTTCTTTTTCCTTTTTCTTTTCTTCTTTATCTATAGTGTTGTTCTCTTATCTTCCTTCGCTTTTAACTTTATTTTTTTCACCGGCTGACCAGGTATCTGTAACTGCGCATGGGCTGTCTTAATCTAAAGTCGAGGGACAAGTTACAAAAGTCGGTCGGAAAAACGAGCAGGACGGTCGGGTTTCAGAGTTGCGTATAACGTTTTGCAGCTACCCGAAGGGCGGGCTTTTACCACAAAACTTGATTTGGAAACCTAATGTTTGATTAACCACAAAACTGTCTTTGGAACACGAAACCCCGCCTTTTGGGTAGATGCTGTTAGGTGCTGGCCTTATCTTAAGACTATTTGTCTTAATGAAATTATTCTGTTTCATTTCCTTTAAGTTGTCTTAATAATTGGAATGATAGTATAGTTGAAAAGAGCGCAATGATTGGCATTATGAATATCGCAGGTATAACATTTGCTCCAGCATAAGCCATAAAAACTATCTTGGAAGTCAGTGCACACATGAGTATTGAAAGAAAAATGACATATACAGTGGTGAAAATGTTGCCAGAATTAGTTTTTTTAAGTGCTAAGAACGCTGACACAAAACCTAACGGTAAAAATATACCAAGATCAAACCCCTGAACTATTAGAGTAGTATAATGTTCAAGTCCATTTGGATAAATTGTCATATTGATTAATGGTGGCAAAACAATATTAAGCCAAAGTAATGCTATAAGCATGCTATTAAAAAGTAAGAAATAGCTGGCAATTCTTATTGTTTTGTCTGATTTGAAAGTCGGATTATCATAGTCAAAGGAAATGAGGTTCATTATCAAAGCAAAAAAGGAGCAAGACAATAATAAAACATAGGCAAGAAACATTTCGTTATA
>Ga0123337_10002240_pt1 | contig 22394 bp, 18 predicted proteins | sample frozenSSSSmetaG_FD_89792 | JGI IMG/M metagenome (GOLD analysis project Ga0123337, IMG submission 89792) | Glacier valley bacterial and archeal communities from Borup Fiord, Nunavut, Canada, to study Microbial Dark Matter (Phase II) -... | ecosystem: Environmental > Aquatic > Freshwater > Ice >...
ATCTCTGACTTTACGGGCGTGCATCCCGCTTACGGGACGTTGAAAGACTTCCAGGTCTTTCTGCGCGAGGCGCACCGGCGGGGGCTGCGGGTGATTACAGAGTTGGTTTTCAACCATACCTCCGACCAGCATGAGTGGTTTCAACGCTCACGGCGCGCGGCCCCTGGTTCGGCGTGGAGGGACTATTACGTGTGGAGCGATACGCCGGAAAAATATCAGGGCGCGCGCATTATCTTTACGGATTTTGAAACATCGAACTGGACTTATGATCCGGTGGCGAAGGCCTATTATTGGCATCGTTTCTATTCGCATCAACCGGATTTAAATTACGACAATCCGGCCGTGCGCCGAGCCATGCTGCGTATTCTGGATTTCTGGGCGAATATGGGCGTTGACGGTTTCCGCCTGGACGCGGTGCCCTACTTGTTTGAGCGGGACGGTACCAATTGCGAGAACCTTCCAGAAACGCACGCTTACCTGAAGGAAGTGCGCGCACATCTAGATCAAAACCACAAAGACAAGATGTTGCTTTCGGAAGCCAACATGTGGCCCGAAGACGCGATTCAGTACATGGGCGATGGCGACGAGTGCCACATGAATTTTCACTTTCCGCTGATGCCGCGTCTATTCATGGCGAACCGGCTGGAAGACCGGTTTCCGATTATCGACATCATGAAGCAGACACCGGCGATTCCGGAAAGCTGCCAGTGGGCGCTGTTCCTGCGTAATCACGATGAACTGACGCTTGAGATGGTGACCGACGAAGAGCGGGACTACATGTACCGCACTTACGCGGATGACCGGAAGGCACGGATCAATCTGGGGATCCGAAGGCGGCTGGCACCGCTGCTTGAGGACAACCGGCGAAAGATCGAGTTGATGAACGCACTGTTGCTCTCGCTGCCCGGCACGCCTGTTATTTACTATGGCGACGAGATCGGGATGGGCGACAACTTTTACCTGGGCGACCGGAACGGTGTGCGCACGCCCATGCAATGGTCGAGCGACCGGAACGCGGGCTTTTCCACCACGAACCCGCAGAAGCTGTATCTACCGGTGAATATCGATCCCGAGTATCACTATGAAACGCGTAATGTGGAGGCGCAGCAGAACAATCCGAACAGCCTGCTGTGGTGGATGCGGCGTTTGCTGCGGCTGCGTAAACAACACCCGGCATTCGGGCGCGGATCGCTGGATTTTCTGTATCCGGACAACCGGCGGGTGCTGGCGTTTTACCGGCGGCATGAAGGCGAGACGATTCTGGTGATTGCCAATCTTTCGCGGTTCGTTCAGCCGGTGGCGCTTAACCTGAGCAAGTTCCAGGGGTGCACGCCTGTCGAGATGTTCGGCGGCACGGAATTTCCCGCGATCGGCGAGAGCAACTACCTCTTCACACTGGGACCCAACGCGTTTTACTGGTTTTCGCTGGAGCAGCGGCACAAGGCTATTGAATCTTCCGGGACAGGGAACCCGCAGGCGCTGGAGTTACCGGTGAGCTCTTGGGAAGAGGTGTGGGGCGAAACTGCGAAGGCAATGCTGGTGCGCGTTCTGCCGAGTTTCGTGGAGAGCCGCCGCTGGTTTTTGGCCCGCCGCAGGCGTGTGCGGTCCGTATCGATTTTCGATGCCCTGCCGGTGCGCCCTGGCCTCGCTTATATAGTGATCGTGAAGATTGCTTACGACGAAGGGGAGCCTGAGTTCTATACGCTTCCGCTGGCACTAGCGACGGGAGAGAAAGCTGAGCAGGTGCGCCGCGATTACGGCGATTTGATTCTGGCCAATGTGGTGCATCGGGACGGTACGCGCGGCGCGGTTTATGGAGCGCTATGGGACACGGACTTCAACAACTCGTTATTGGAAGCGGTTTTGCGCAGGCGCAAGTTCCGGGGCGAGCGCGGGGAATTGCTGACGTGGCGCACCGCTGACTTCCCTGCCCTATGGGGCAAACGCCACCCGAAGATAGAGCCTTACCGCATTCGCGCAGAGCGCCGCAACAGCTCGGTTGCGTATGGCGACCGTTTCGTGATGAAGATGTTCCGACGTCTGGAAGAAGGGGTTCATCCCGAGGTGGAGATGGGCCAGTTTTTCGGGAGCAGGAAAGCGGCCGCGGCCACCGCACCTTTCGCCGGCGGCTTCGAGTATCGGATTCCGGGCGAGGACCCAATTGTGGTGGCAGTGCTGCACGGCTTTGTTCCGAATGAGGGCAATGCATACGACTTGGCGCTGACCAGTTTGAGTCGATTTTTCGAATACACGCAACTTGCCTCCAAAGATAACCGGCTGTTCGAGGAACAGCGGCACCCGCTGGATTTGGCGTTGGAAGAAACACCCGAGAGTATCCGGAGTGTGATTGGAGATTATGTGGGGCGGATGCGAACACTGGGGCTTCGCACGGCTGAACTGCACAATGCGTTTGCGGCTGAGACGTTGAACTCGGCTTATGAACCGGAGCCCTTTAGCGATCATTACCGGCGTGCCCTGTATCACGGACTGCTGAGCTTGACGGACCGCTGCTTCGACGCTCTGAAACTCCGTTTGAGTGAAGTGCCAGCGGATATGCGCGCCGATGCGGAATTAGCGCTGGCGAAGCATGAAGACGTGCGCAGCTTCTTTGCCCGAATCGACGAGCGCCGCGTGGAAGCTTACCGGACGCGCGTGCATGGCGACCTTCACTTAGCGAAGGTGCTGGACACGGGGAGGGATTTCACTTTCATCGACTTCGAAGGCGACGCGGCACAGCATTTGAGTGAGCGCCGGATCAAACGCTCGCCGCTTCGGGACGTGGCGCAGATGCTGAATTCATTCCGCTATGTTTCGTACGCGGCGCTTTATGGGGAAGTGGCCGGCGTGGCTGGGGAAGAAGGCCTGGAGCGATGGGCGGGCGTTTGGTATCAGTGGGTGAGCGCAGCTTACTTGCGCGGGTATCTGGAAGGAGCGGCCGGCAGTATTTACCTGCCAATCGCGATGGAAGATACGCGGGTCTTGCTGGACACATTCACCATGCAGCAGGCTCTGATTGAGTTGCGCACGGAGTTGGGTGCACGGCCGAGCCGGTTGCATATTCCTGTCAGGGAGATTCTTTCCATATTGGGTGGATAGGTCTCAGATAGAATCTACATCTGATGCTGTTGGCAGACTTGGATCTGGCTCGCCGCCTGGAACGTGTGGAAGGTTTGGCGAACGCTGCGTTCGTGGAAGCCCGCGCCCGGGTGTCTCCTGGGAGCGGTTCTTGCTGGACGGAGATTGCTGGCACACGGTGTATGTTCGATTCGGTGGATTCACCTGTGACCCAGACGTTTGGGCTGGGAATGTTCGAGCCGGTCACGGCGGACGATCTGGCCGAGATGGAAGTGTTCTTCCGGGTGCGGGGAGCCCAAGTGTTCCATGAAGTGAGTCCGCTGGCAGACCCTTCGGCGCTGGCAATGTTGAACCGTCATGGGTATAAGCCGCTGGAATTTACAACGGTGCTGGTCCGGGAGTTACAGCGGGGTTCCGCGCTGCCCGAAACAGCTTGTGCGGTGCGGATGGCACGCCCCGAGGAAAGCAGCCACTGGTCGAAGCTCTCGGTTCAAGGATGGAACCAGCCGGCGTTAGGCGGCTTTTTGGAAGATATGGCCGCCAGCAACGCGGAGAGGCACGACATCACATCGTTTTACGCCGAGGTGGATGGAAATCTTGCAGCAACCGGATCAGTGTGTATCCACGAAGGTGTGGCGTTGATGGCGGGGGCCAGCACGGTTCCTGAGGCACGCGGGCGGGGCGCGCAACAATCGTTACTGGCGCACCGGCTTCACTATGCCGCCTGGCAGGGATGTACGATCGCCATGATGGGTGCGCTTCCCGGCAGCGCATCGCAGCGGAATGCGCAGCGCAACGGCTTTCAGGTGGCTTATACGCGTTTGAAGTGGGAACTGCGTTGAAAGAAAGAGTGCGGAAGGCCGGAATCGAACCGGCACGGCCCTTGCGAGCCAGCAGATTTTAAGTCTGCTGTGTCTACCAATTTCACCACATCCGCATATTGGTAAGCCGTCAGAGTAACACGGCAACGCCTAGCGCAAGGCGATGAACGTATTGAGCTGAGAGGGAACGCTGCGCAGGTACACCACTACAGGAATCTGGTTCCCGGCGGTAACCTCCTGCGGGACACGAACATTGATCTGCCACACACCGATAAGCCCGGGAGCGAGGCCGGAATATTGAATGTCGGAGTCCTGCACGTCGACTCCTCCAATCACAACGCGCGGGCGGTCGGTTGTGGGGGTGATATCCGTGGCTGGCGTGCCATCGGGGGGTGCGTTGGCCACCAGCCCCTGGCCGGTGCCAAAGAGAGTGATATAGCGGCCTCTGACGAGAGGTTTCGAAGCCGTGTTCACTGAGCCATCGACGGCATTCAAGGCTGCGAGTTGCCCGGAGCCGCTGCCGGCGAGTGTAAATAGGCCTGGCGATACGGGGGCTAACGAAATTTCGGTGAGCCCATAAATGCGGGTAGTGGATTTCGAGACGATTTGCAGATCGACCGTGCCGGAAGTGGGGAGTGTGGAAGGTAACGGCAGATTGATCTGCGTGGGCGATACATAGAAGAGCGGCGCGGGGGTGCCGTTTACCAGAACCTGAACATCGGCCAAGCTGGTGGGCAGGGGCAGCGGGTTTGGGAAATCAGAGAAATTTGCGGTGGCGGGAGCGAGTACCGCGGGAGAAGAATTAGGCGGCGAGAGTGCGGGGAAAACCGAGATGATGGTGCCCGGCGCCACTGCTCCGGTTGCGAAGCTGGCCGCATTCGTGATGGTGAGCTGGGGCACAAAGAGCAGAACCCGATTGGCGGAATCAGCGACTGCCAAATCACCGAAGCTGTCGAAAGCGGTACTAAGGGGACGAAAGACGCTTACGCCTAAATCGGGGCTGCCGTTCACGACCAGCTGGGTGTATGGCGGGTAATGGAAGGCTGCATTCGCGGCGAAATCCGCCACCCAAAGCTGACCCGCGTTGGGTGTGCCAGCCGCTCCGATGGTGATGCCAATCGGCTGGTTCAAGCTGGCGGTGAGCGAGAGGGCGGGCGGGGCGAGAATGGGACTAAGGTTCCCGATGGAATCGAAAATTGCGATGCGCCGATTGCCAGGATCGCAGACATAGACGCGATCCTGCGGGTCGACTGCAATCTGGCGAGGTCCGGCAAAGCGTGCGGGATCGCTGATGCCCGGCTGGCCGGTTGTGGTGCTGTTCGGAGAATTGAAATCGCTTTGGCCGAGCACTTTGGTGGCGTTCATCCCGCTTGAGAGGGGGCGCGGGAAGAACAGAACACGGTTTAGCGTTGCGTCGGACACAAGCAGGGACCCGTCGCTGAGCAAAGCGAGGCCTGTAGGGCTCTGCAGGGTTCGGCTGCTGGCGCTTGCGATTACGGAGGTGAAGTTCGCCTGACCGATAACCAGGTCAGCGGATTGCGAGGTCTTGCCGGGTTGAGAGAAGGGCTGCGGGAAACGAAGGACGCGGCTGTTACCGACATCGGCTACATATAGGTTTCCAGCGGAATCGAGAGCCAGCGCCGTGGGGCGGTTCAGGCCCTGCTGCGTCGGAAGCGTTGGATCGTTCGTCAAGTTATTCGTATACGTGCTGAACAGGTTCTGCTGCCCGATAACCAGGTCTGCGTAATCACCGCCTTTGACGTTGTTGAAATCCGAAAAGCCGAGAACCCGATTGTTGGCGGTATCGGCAACATAAAGATGAGGTGGATTCGCATTTCGATCAATGACGACGGAGCCGGTTGCGCCCCCGCTGGATAGGGAAAACTCACGGCCTTCCACAAAGTTCGGACTGAACAGATTGAAACTGATCTGGCCTAAAACACGCGTTGCGGCATATGCCGGCCCGGCTGGGGAGATGGAGTAAGCCAAAACGCGCTGATTCCCGGTATCGACAACATATAGCTCGTTTCCAGAGGCGGCAGCATCGAACGGACTCGCCAAAGTGGATGGATTCGGTATGCGGAGATCCTGGTTCGGCAAGCGCGCACCGGTATTACTCTGCCCGAGGACAAACCGGGCGGTGGGAGAAAACGCGGTTGGATCTTCAGGAGCAAATTTATCGAAAGAATCGTAAATCAGCACGCGATTATTGCCCGTGTCAACGATAACGGGACGGTCGCCCGGACCGATTGTTACCGAGTTGGCTGTGCCGAAATTCACATCGCTCACGGCAGCCGGCGCGGGTTGATTTTGAACCTGGACAGCGACGCCCAGGATTCTGGAAGCGAAAGTACCGGGGCCAAATCCGGGTAGATACACCAGGACGCGAGAAAGAGAATCGGAGACGAAGAGGCGGCCGACTGAATCGAAAGCCAAACCCAGCGGGGCGGTGAGGGCAGCTTTGCTGATACGCTGGCCATTCGCATTGACGTTCGTCGTGAACCCGGCTTGCCCTAACACCAAGTCAGCCGGGGAACCGCTATTTCCAGCCGAGAGTGTGGCGGAAGAATACCGCAGGACACGGTTATTTCCGGGATCAGTAGTGAACAAATCTCCCGCGGCATTGAAGGCAAGACCTACATGGGACGGAAAACCCTGACCCGAGCTTAAGAAAAGGCTTGCTGCTGCAATGCCGGGCGCGTTGGGGGCGCCGCCGCCGAACCCGGTCTGACCGAGGACAAGATCGGGCGTTTTGAGTTGGTCAGTTTGAGAAAACGGCTTGGGGAAGCGAAGAATCCGGTTATTACCGGTATCGGCAACGTACAAATTCCCGGTTTTATCGACGGCGAGCCCGGTGGGTGCGTTCAAACCGGTGGTCAGCCCGCCGGGACCCTGCGGCAGGGTTGAGAAAAAATCTTTCTGGCCCACAACGATATCGGCAGGAGCACCATTTCTCAACTGCGAGGCGTATTTCCAACCCAGGACGCGGTTATTCGAGGTATCCGCAACGTAGACCGATGGAGGAGTGCTGGAAGGATCGAGAGCGATGGCGGTCGGGTTATAAAGATCTTTGGCTTCCACGTAGTTCGGGTTGACGGAATCGAGCGCGCCCGGGTTGGCCTGGGTTGCCACGAGGCGAGGAGCCCCTAATGCTTTTACGGGCTTTGGATTCTGAGTTTGCGCTTGCGCAAGTGTGAACGCGCAGAAAAAGGGAAATAAAAGGAACGGACGACGGATGATCAAGATTTATCTTATGCAAACCGCAGCAACTTAGATTTATTCATTTTACCATGTAGCTGTTTTGACAGTGTTCTTAGGCACTTGGGAAGCTGTATTGCGAGCTGAACCATTAGAGGAGAAATTGGACCAAATGGCGGAAAAGAAAAACAGGTGCTGGCCGGGTTACGAGCCGGTTCCGGGGAAGCCTGAGCATAGCCAGGGGAGCTGCAAGAAAAAGGCAGCTTCGAAATCAAGCGCGAGCGAGAAAAAGGCTCAAAGTGCAAGGGCGAAGCAGTTGTCTTCGTGGCAGGAAAAGCACCCAGGAAGCAGCAAGACAGCGGCTCAGCACTTGCATGCACCTGGGGCGACCACAAAGGCGGCTGAGAAGAAAAAGACGTCTCCGAAACGAACTGCCAAGGCTAAAAACTGAGAAATGACGGTTTTTTATCGCCAGTGGTTGTGAATTTCGGTGTGCCAGGATGTGTCGGCCATATCGGGCCAATTGTCTTTGTCGAAACCGGGTGCGTTTTCGAGCACCTCTTTATCGACGTCAAGGACGAATTCCTGAGCGGCTGAGTTCAGCGTAAGCGAATCCCAGGGTACAGCAAAGAGCTTGTCCCCGATGCCGAGAAAACCTCCAAAGCTTAGCACCGCGTAGGCGATTTTCCCATTGTTGACATCGATCATGATTTCTTCAATTTTGCCTAGGCTTTCTCCGGCGCTGTTACGGACGGAATCGCCCATCAGCGTGCCCGCTGAGATGATCAGGTTCTCTGTTCCAAAAGCTGGCTGTAGGGGTGACTCGCTCATGTTTGTTAAATCCTAATAACGGCTATTCATATAAACAGGCTGATCGATTCGGAAGGTAAGCACGGTTTCTGAGGGCACCCGCACCTCCTGGCCTCTGGTCAGAACCTGAGCACCGACACCGGCGGCCGCTCCGGCCAACGCACCGATCAGGGCACCTTTACCACCACCAGCTACCGCGCCGAGCAATGTACCCAGGGCAGTTCCACCGCCAACAAACTCACCGGTCCGTCTGTTTGTACCAAGCCCCTGGCGCCCGTTGCTGGTTTGAGCCAGATCCTCGGTATTGATTAAGAACCGCTGACCGTTCACCGAAACAGCCTGGACGTCAAGAATGAGGTCGTTACTGTTTCTGCTATTGCCGCCGTTGACATCCCGAACCACCAATTCGGCGGGGCTGCCTCGCGGGATAAGGATGGACCCGGAGCTATCCAGTACATCGCGTTCCACAGAAGCCGAGAAAACCTCGCCATCGGACGCATTCCTGGAATTGATGGTCGAGGTGGTACGAACAGCGATTTCTGAACCGACCGGGAGAACTCGGGCCGGGCCGTTGTAATTTCCGTTAGTGTTTGGATACGGAGTGCGGAACCCTTGAGGACCATTCACCGGGTTGCGATCGAAGGGCAAGTTATCGCCGTTAACATCAGTCCGGTTGTTGTAGCCAGTGAAACTGATCCGATCTACTTCACCGGTCCGGAAGCGGTAATCGCGGCCATTGTCATCCTGAAAAGCGATCGTGCCAGTGTTTCCGTCGATAAAACGGCCGGAAAAGGTTCGACCATCTTTCAGAGTAATGGTGTTTGGACCGGCGAGAAGGGCAAGTGGAAGCGCAACCAGCAGGATGAGAGAATTTGGTATTTTCATGGCTTGAAGATCCTATCGCTTCCAAGAAAGCAATCCTCGGGCCAGACGGCTTATTCGGGTTTGTTTGTAAGCCGCTGGATAAGAGATTGAATGCGGCTTTCGATGTCTGTCGCTGCCCCAGCGTATACAGCGGCACTCTCGCCGTATGGATCGCGGACAGTCCATTCTTCTATCGTAGTTTCTGGTTGGCCAGGCAGATCGAAGCCGCTCATGTTTATAATGAGGTCGAAATCCCGTGTGCCGTAAGGGTCGAACTTTTTGGGGTACTGGGAGCTGATATCGACGCCGCTGGCACGCATGGTGGCCAAGGTCTCCCAAGCCACTTCGCGGGTGGGAGCCAAACCGGAACTGCTTGCCTCAATAGAACTGGCCGCCAAATGACGAGCAAACCCTTCCGCCATCTGACTGCGGCAACAATTGCCGATACAGACGAAGTGAACGCGTTTCACACTTTCAGTTTACTCAAAAAAAGCTTATGAACACGGCGGTCCGGGGTGAGTTCCGGGTGGAATGTCGCAGCCAGATGCGGACCTTGCTCCACCAGCACCGGATGGCCACGCATGGACGCTAACGTTTTTACGTCAGGACCCACCGAGTGGATTACGGGGGCGCGAATGAAAACAGCCTCCAGTGGTTCTCCTGCCAGATCAATCAGGGCAATGCAGCTATCGATTTGCCGCCCGTAGCCGTTGCGTTCCACGGTTAGATCGAGAATGCCCAGCGATTCCTGGACGGGATGGGTCACTTCCCGCGCCAACAGTATTACACCGGCGCAGGTGGCCATCACCGGCTTGCGGCGGGCGAAATCGGCAAGCGGCTGCAGCAAATGCTCGTCGTTGAGGAGTTTGAGCATGGTGGTGCTTTCGCCGCCGGGCAAGACCAGCGCATCGCACTTGTCCAACTCGCGTTCCGTTCGCACCAGCACCGTGCGCGCGCCCAACTCTTCCAGCGCGCGGCGATGCACTTCGAAAGCACCCTGGAGGGCAAGGACTCCAACGGTAGGCGCTACGGCCATTTACCAGCCGCGCGTTTGCATCAATTCATGTTCCGGCAGCTTCGAAATATCTAAACCCGGCATACCGATGCCCAGCATCTCGCAAGCTTCAAGAATTTTTACGGGGTCGTTGTAATAAGTCGCAGCTTTAACAATGGCGCGGGCAAAAAGCTCCGGCTGCGAGCTCTTGAAGATACCGGAACCCACAAACACAGCCTCCGCGCCCAGTTGCATGACGAGCGCCGCGTCGGCGGGAGTCGCGATTCCACCGGCGGAAAAGTTCGGCACAGGCAGCTTGCCATGCTCGGCACAGTACTCGATCAGATCGAGCGGAGCGCCGTGCTTTTTGGCTTCGTGCACCAGTTCTTCCTTGCCTAAAACGGTGAGCTGCCGAATTTCCTTCACGATGGTGCGAATGTGGCGTACAGCTTCCACGATGTTGCCGGAGCCGGCCTCGCCCTTGGTGCGGATCAAAGCGGCGCCTTCGGCGATGCGGCGGAGGGCTTCGCCCAAGTTACGCGCGCCGCAGACAAACGGCACTTTGAAATCGCGTTTGGCGATGTGGTGTTCCTCATCGGCGGGCGTGAGGACTTCAGATTCGTCGATATAATCGACACCCAACTCTTCCAGAATGCGCGCTTCGGTGAAATGCCCAATCCGCGCTTTCGCCATGACTGGGATACTGACCGTCTGCATGATTTCGCGAATCATGCCTACGGGTGACATGCGGGCCACACCGCCCTCTTTGCGAATATCGGAGGGAACACGCTCCAGCGCCATGACGGCGGTGGCACCCGCTTTTTCCGCCACAAGAGCCTGTTCTGCGTTAACGACGTCCATAATGACGCCGCCTTTCAACATCTCCGCCAAGCCAACTTTCAATCGAAACTCATCGTCAAATACCATCGTGTTGCTCCTTGTAATCTGAACGGCTAAACCATGGCCAGAACCGGTTCGCGGTCGCGCGACCGCTCCGCTTCCAGTTCCTGCTGTGAGATGCTTCCTAAAATCTGAATGCCGCGCGCGATTTGTACTTCAGTGAGCCCTGCAAAGCTCAGCCTGAGCGCGTTATGGTGCTGGTTTGAGACTGAGAAGGAACGGCCCGGCAGGTACGCCACTCCTTCAGCCTGAGCACGGCTGAGGAGGCCCCCGGCGTCAAGCATGGTGGGAAGTTCCACCCACAAATTCATGCCGCCCTCAGGTTCCAGCCATCGCGACCCGGCGGGCAAGAATTGCCGCGCGCCGTCTAGAGCGGCAGAGAGGCGACTGCGGCCAGCTTGCAGCATGTTGCGTTGATGGTCAGCCAAGCGGCCGGATTGTGCGAAATGGAGGAGCACGGCCTGAGAGAACTGGTCTGTATGCAGGTCCGTCAGGTGCTTTGCCTGGGTGAGTCGCTGGATGAGCGGACGTGGCCCGATAACCCATCCGACACGCAGCCCCGGAAAAGCCACTTTCGAGAAACTGCGCAGGAGCACCACGCGGCCGGAACGGTCCAGGTGCTTCAATGTGGGGAGAGGCGCCCCCTGGTAACGAAGCGAGGTGTAGATATCGTTTTCAATAAACACGGTGCCAGGAATCCTGACCAGTGCTTCCCGCCTTTCGAAAGGTATGGTGGTGCCGGTAGGATTCTGGAAGCTTGGCGTGATGACGGCAATCTTTGGACGTAAGCGGCCCAGGGCTTCGACGTCTATTCCGTCACGAGTGACTTCGACGCCGGTGAGCGACGCACCGGCTTGCAGGAACAAGTTGCGGACGCCGGGATAAACGGGATCTTCTAGCGCAACCGTTTCGCCGGGCCGAACCAGAACCTGGCGAAGCAGATCGAGAGCTTGCTGGCACCCGTTGGTGATCAGCAAATCGTCATCCGTGTGGGCGTCACCTTCCGAGCGGGCTTGTTCCAGCAAGTAGCGGCGAAGCGGCTCGTAACCCGCTGGAGCACCCAGTTGCAGAATGGAGGAAAGGCCTGGGCCGCGAAGGACAGCCTCCGTGCTCTCCCGAAAGGCATCCACCGGAAAGAGATCTTCGGAGGGTCGGGAATGAGCAAAGCTAATGGCAACGGGTGTAAGTGCCGGGTTGCGTGGAACGAGCGAAGGGGTGAGCAACCGGGGCCAATCGGCGGCGGCGGACACCCGACTGCGAACAAAACTGCCGCGGCCGACTTCGCCCGCAATCCAGCCTTCGGCTTCGAGCAGTTCGTAAGCGGCGGATACCGTCGTGCGGTTCAGGCCAAGCTGACCGGCCAATTCGCGAGTGGCTGGTAGGCGTTCGCCTTCGCGGAGGCGGCCAGCTTCAATTTCGCAGATGAAATGCGAGGTAAGTTGGCGATAGATCGGAATTGATGATGTTGGATCGAGCTCAGCCATTCCAGATTGGATGATGCCATATTGGACTGCCTTCTGCAAGTATGCGATAGACTGAGCGTGTTGCCCCACCCTGCCTGGACGACCCTTAGCGAGCGCATTGCTTATGAAAACCACTGGATCCGAGTGCGCGAAGACCGATTTGTACGTCCTGACGGGGAGACAGGAATTTACGGTGTGGTGGAGATCCGGCCCTCGGTGGGGGTGGTGGCGTTAAATCGGGATCGGAAGATTGTACTGGTGGGGCAGTATCGGTACACGCTAAAGCGTTACACCTGGGAAATTCCGCGGGGCGGATCTGGGGTGGGCGAGACAGATATGTTGGCGGTGGCGAAGCGTGAACTGCGCGAAGAAGCGGGAGTGGAAGCAGCGAACTGGAGGAGTTTGGGAGCGGTGGACGTCTGCAACGGCGTTACTACGGATGTGCAGCATTTTTACTTGGCGCAGGATCTGGTGCTGACTGACCCTGAACCTGATCCAGAGGAAGAGATTACAGTTCGCTGGGTTGGCTTCGACAAAGCGGTCCTGATGGCAACTGAGGGTGAAATTACCGAGGTCTGCAGCGTGGCTGCAATTCTCAAGGTAGAAGTTCTGATGCTCGGCGCGCAGTTGTAAGGGCTGGCCTAGAACGGAACGTCGTCATCGGTGATGCCCTGGCCGAAATCGTCAGCCTGGTGCTGGGGCGCCTGGGCGCGGGGTTGAGCACTGCGCGGCATGGAGACCGGACGATCCTGCGAATATTCGCCGCCACCACCACCGCCCTCGCTAGCGCCTCCGCTGCCGAGCAGGATTACGTCGTCGGCTACCACGTCGGTCGCGTAGACCTTCTTACCGTCTTTGTCTTCGTAGCTGCGCGTTTGCAAGCGGCCTTCCACGTAGACTTGCTTACCCTTGATCAGATATTGAGAGAGATTTTCGGCACGCCACAAAGTGACGTTGCTCCAATCCGTTTCTTCTTTCCACTCACCGGATTCCTTGTCTTTCCAGCGGCGGCTTGTGGCGACGGAAAATTTGGTTACCGAAGCACCGCCCGGCGTAAACTTCGTTTCCGCGTCTTTGCCCAAACGCCCTACCAGAATGACCTTGTTAACACTACGCGATGCCATAGATGGCACTTTAACACGCTATGCCAGGTCTTCGGCTTCCAGATCTTCGCGCAAGGTGCCCGAGGCATTCCGGGGGTAACCCTGCACCCAAAATGCGTGCGGCACATCGCTATCCCACACTTTGATTTTGGTGGCGCCGAGCATGCGCTTCAAGCGAAGGTCATCCACTTGCGCGCGAGCGGCCAAGCCAGCTTCCGCGATCTCCGACCGGATGTCGAGGTCATTCCGGTAATCGTCAAGCCCGAGCTTGTAGCCACGCTCGACGTCATCGACGAACTTTTTCCAGCGTTCAAGTAATTCTTCGTCAGTCATTTCTGTTGCGGATTCGCGCTTGCCGGATGAAGTAGCGTTCGCCGTCGTTCGGCTTAAAGAAACTGCGGATGGTTCCGTCCCGGTCATACGCGCCGAAGGAATTAGATTTCCGGTCGTATTTGGCATACCCGCCGCCAGGGCGTTCAGAAAAAAGGATATCGTGGCCCGCGGGAGCATCGCGCAAAGCCTGAGCGAGTGCCAGATATTGTTCGGGCGAGATTCGGCCAAACTCAGCGCCATGCTTTTCAAAATGTTCCGCCAACTGCGTGCGTGAGCGGAAGCCTTGGCCCTGCGCTGCCGGAAGCGCGGCCCAGGCGAAAACAAAAAGCGCGAAAAGAAGGAGGAATCTACTTCTGTTTGGCAATGATTTTGGCTTGGATCTTTTTATACGTGGCAGCAGGGACAATCTTCTTCGAGAGGAGCTGGCTCTTGTTATCGTAAGGACGCCCCGCTATGATCTTCGCCGAATAAGCGTCGCCCACGCCGGGTAGGGCCTTGATTTCATCTACACTGGCGGAGTTGATATCGAGGAGATCGGCTTTCGGGGCGGCAGCGGCTTTATGGGCGGCAGCGGCTGGAGGAGCGGACTTGGCTTTGGCTGGAGCGGCACCCGTCTGACCGACGGCCGATAGGCTCAGTCCAAAACAGAGGACAATTGCGAGCAGAAATTTCATTCTGCGATTGTAACCTGCTTAGCATTGTCAGAATGCACAGGGGAATTAATGGAGACTTGTACGCCGCCGTTTTGAATGGAAATGCGAGCGGCTTGCAGCACCTGTTCGTTGAACCGGCTGTTGGCAGGAGTGGCAAGGAGGCCTCTGCGATCAATCACCTGCAAGGTTTCGCGACGGCGATCTATGGAGGGCGACGCGGCCACCTGTTGCCAAGCAGAAACCAGCGCCTGAACAGACCGATAGCCGTAACCGACGGGAGCAAGGCCGGGCCCATCGTATTCCACGTATTGAAAATAATCTGGACTCGGTTCCGCGTAGATAGTGGACCCAGCACCTTCCGGCTGGCGGGTGTAGGAGTATTGCAAGCCGCGGTATTGATCGGAGTGCGCCAGCAACCCGCCGTTCTGTTCGCCTTGGCAGTAGAGCGTCAGGCCTTGAGTATTGGTGCCCGGCGCGGCATCAGGGAAACCCAAGCCATTCTGCACATTCAGGCACGCACCGTTGTTCCATAGCACGCGCGCATCGGTCCAGAGGTATCCCTGGTTGCCATTGGGGTAACGATCCAGAATTCCGTAAACACTAATAGCGGTGGGGAGCAGGCCGGTGATGAAGTGCACCAAGTCCACGTAATGGCACCCGATGTAGGAGAACGCATCGGAATTTTCGGCGATGCACCAGTTCTGGAAGTTGGAATGGCGATAGTGCCACTTTTCAAAAAGGCATGCTGTACCAAGGCGGAAAGCGCCAAATAGGCCGTCACGGTATTTGCGGCGGGCCATCAGGCTGCGGTCGTCGAATCTCTTGTGGTATTCGATGCCAACAAAGAGTCCGGCTTCGTAGGCCGTATGCTGAATGATTTCCGCTTCCGCCACCTTCAGGACCAATGGCTTGACTGCCAACACGTGCTGGCCGGCAGCGAGCGCGGCCATGGTGACATCGAAGTGCAGGTGATCCGGCACCGCGACTACCGCCAAGCCCCCGGGAGCCATGCCTGCTAGAACGCTCCGGTACAGTTCGGGCTGCCGCTCTCCTGGCGTATTGGGATATGCGTCAAACGTCTGACCAGGGAAGGCTTCTGCCAACGTTGGGGAGTTACGAAGCGCGGCGACAGTATCGAAGCTCGATGCACAAACCTGGATGCCGCCGATGCGCCCCAACCGTTGCAGATGGAAAAGCGAAGGCAGCAATTGATCGTGAGTGATCATGCCGCCGCCGATGATGGTGACGGGCGGCTTCATCGGCCGGCGGATTCGGCGAATGCTTCTTCGAGGACGGCAACACTTTCGAGGATGGCGGGCGCGGTGATGACCAGTGGCGGCGAAATTTTCACCGTGCCGCCACCGAGGCCAACGGGGCTGAACATCAGCACTCCCTTTTCAATACAGCGCTCCACCACATTCCAGGCCAAGTCTCCATCGGGCTCTTTCGTGCCCGGCTTTACGCATGAGATGCCCGCAACCAGCCCCTTTCCGGCAACGTGGCCGATAGCGGGCGTAACCTGCTGAAGCGCGGCAAGCCTGCCGTGAAGCAGTTCCCCCATGGCTTTGGCGTTTTCGGCGAGATGTTCGTTCACCACAAGATCAATGGAAGCCAAGGCAGCGGCGCAACAAATCGGGTTGCCTGTATGGGTGGAAGTCATGCTGCCTGAAGGGTGAAGGTCCATCACGTCGGGGCGCCCCGCTACCGCGGCAAGAGGGAGGGAACTGGAGATCCCCTTTCCGAAACAGGCCAGGTCCGGCACGATTCCGTAATGCTCAAAGCCCCACATGGCGCCGCACCTGCCGAAGCCGGCCTGCACTTCATCGCAAACCAGGAGCGTCTTGTGGCCGGTACACCATTCCCGCAGCGCGCGCATGTAGGCCGGGGGCGCAAAGGAGGCACTGCCGCCCTGGTAGGTTTCGAGGATAATACCCGCGACATTCTGCGATTCCACATTCGCCGCCTGCAGGGCATTCAAGAACCCTTCGAAAGACACATCTTCATTGCGATAGCCATCGGGAAAAGGGATCTGCACAAAGCCTGGATCGAGATTGGCAATCCACTCTTTCAAACCAGGGATGCCGCCGGCCTGCTGTGAACCCAGCGTTCTGCCGTGAAACGCTTTATCGAATGACACGATGACGTGCTTCGACCGGCCGCCCGCGCGCATGCCGTGCGTCCGGCAAAGCTTGATCACGGCTTCGACGGTTTCCGAGCCGGTAGTGAGCAGAAACACCTTCTTCAGCGGTTCAGGAAGCAGGCCGGCCAAGCGCTCCACCAAGCGTGAACGGATTTCACTGGGGAAGCAATAGTTTGTTAACAGGTGAGATTGCGCCTGCGCGCAGATGGCATCCACAATCTCTTTGCGCCCGTGGCCCGCGTTGGCGATCAGCACTCCCGAAGACCAATCGATCCATTGATTGCCGTACGCGTCCCAGACCTGAAATCCTTCGGCGCGGTCCCAGACAATAGGGGGCTGGCCGCGCATGGCAATCGGTTCGAAGCGGTGCAGTTTTTCTAAAATAGGCAGCGATGCGGGAACGGGCAATTCCGTCACAATCCGGCGGAACTGCGTCTCAACAGGCGGAACGCTGCGGGGCGTTAAGGAATATTCTCGAGCCACGAATTCTATCTTGTGGTACCGGGGTTCCGGTTAGCAACCGTGGGGAGTTGGGGAGGTCGGCACCGTCGGTTGTCGCCCGTGGCGTTCACGGAAGCAGGTCGAACTCACCAGCTGCGATCAAAGTGCGTCCCGCGTTCACTTCCCACTCATAGCGGCCGGGCGCGGGCGGGGCCGCTCCCAAACTGAACGACCGGTCTACTGTTCGGATTGGCAATTGGAGCTCTCCGCGATCCGGGGTGTGCACGTAGGCCACGGAGCCCGCCGGGAACTCTTCGGTACCGTTGAATGCAAAGCGGACCGCTTCACCCTGGGGAGTGTGAATCTGGGGAGTGTGAATCTGGGGAGCGTGGATCTGAGCCACATGTGCGTCCCCACGAACGGTGGAAAGGGGCAGCACGATTACGGCTGTGCTCACCGTAGGGGGAGCGGCCTTCTGGCGTGCGGTATAAGTGAAAGCGCCGCCGGCAAGAACCATCGCGCACGCTGCTATAGCAGCACAAATGCGGACTCTGCTTTGCGTCTTTTGTCTCTTCCGGGCTTGAGCCGCAAACCCTTCAGCTACACGAAGCTGATCCATGCCGTACTCAGAACTGAGAAGGCGCGCCCTGACATTCTGGGCCTCCGCGGCGCCGAGTTCTCCCCGCGCGAACCGATCGATAAGATCTACTTCGAGAGCTTCCATTTCCGTAACCAGATCTGGCTGCGTGAACAACAGCGCCGCTACGGTCTCTCGGCGATCTTCGGGCAAGTTTCCTAAAAGATACGCTGTAAGCTCGGCTTTCATCGGCGCTCTTTCCGCTTGGCCGACATGCAATGAATCAACAGCTTCCTCAGGCGGAGCATTCGATTGCTCAGAGCATTGGGGGTCAATGCCAGTTCGTCAGCAAAAGCACGCCGGTTCTCCACCATCAATCCCCGTTCGCCCACATAGTACCGGAGGAGCTGGTCTTTTTGTAAGGTAGTAAAACGCTCTAGACAGGAATTCAGATCAGCAGGATCATCCGCCGGAACCGCAATATCCGGGTAAATGCCGTGCGAAGGTTGCTGCGCAAGCTCATGCATAAGCTTCGCTTCACGCAGCAGAGAGGCCCGGTGCTCTTTAGCCACCAGGCGCGCGATTCCCAAAGCGTAGGAACTCCAGTTGGCAATATCGGTGCCTGCTGCCATGCGCTGCGCCAGACGGTCGATCGTTTCGTCCGCCAGATACTCGTGGTCGCGGCACTGCTCCCAACGGAAATAGGCGATCAGGCGGTACCGCAATGCCTCGTACTGTTCAGGCGTGCCGATGCGGTTGAGCAGTAATTCAAACCGGTCGCGGCCATGTACCGCACCTTTCACACCTTCTATGTAACACCGTTTGGCCCTGGAATGCTCCAATCGCCGCTAAAAACAAAGGCTGCCCAGTCCTGGTTCTGGCTGCGCTGCTTCCGATGCTCGTCAAGGATCTTCAATTGTGCCGCGCGCAGTGCTGCTGCCGGCCGCAACCCGCGCCGAAGCAGACCGTCATAGAAAGTTTTCGTCAGGTCCGCCGTCAATCGGTCATCCACATCCCATAAAGTCGCAATCAGCCCGCGCGCGCCGGAATATAGAAAAGCCTGCGCAAGACTCGCGACGCCTTCGCCCCTGATGTTGCGGCCTTGTGCCGTGCGGCAGCCTGCCAACACTACCAAAGCGCGCTGCGTATTCAGCCCATAGATTTCTTCCATGGTCACCTCACCTTCCGTCGCTTGCCCATCCTCATTGAAGCGTGAGAATACGAAAGAACTTCCGGAGGGGTTACCCGCCGTATGAGTGGCAATATGCAGCACGGAACCTTGCTCCGCCAGCGCTTTACGGAAATTTCCAGCAGAGGCTTCGGAGCCGGTGAACAACTGAGTGCTTCTTGGCGCGAACTGTTGCAATGACTTCGCCTCTTCAAGGCTGAAACGCAGGCGCGTCAGATTCTGTTCCGCGGCAGCGGACGGAATGTTTGCTCTGAGCCGCGAATCGGAGGAAGAAAATATGGGATCCGCAAAAACGGTGATGGCTGGTGGGGCCATCGCCACACCGTTCGAAGCAGCGCCGCCTCGCCGTGCAAGGACGAAGAAGGCGGAAGGTATCGTCACAATCTCGAAACGATCGATGAGCAGCGGTCCACCCTGCGCGAAGGCTTCAGCATTCAGCGGGAGTGCCGCGAAGGGAACCCGCGAGAGTTCGGGCGGAGCGGCGATGATGACGCGGCGGGTTCGGCCCGGTGTCGTGATCGGCCACCAGATCGCTGCGGCCAGACGGTCGCGTGACAAGGGCAGGGCATGCGTTATCTCCCGTGGTGATCCCAGGCGAATCACACGCATGGATGTCGGTGTAACGACGAACGCCAGCGCGCGGTGGCGGCCGATGGAGTACTCCACCAGAACATCGTTCGCATCTAATAGTCCGCTTTGGACATCCGACGTTCGGAAGCTGCCGAACGGCTGATCACCGCCAGCCGTAGCACGATCGACCATGGCCCGCGCTCTCGATCTCTCACTCCATTCGAAGGCCTCTTTTACTCCGCCACCGCCAGGCTTCAGCGCCAGGTCAATCGCTTCTTCATAAAAGTCGAGCTTGGTGGCGAAGAAACTCGTTCGCAAACCGCGACCACGCAATTCCAACCGGGTTGTCTCCACTAAAGAAATCGCTTTCGCCATATCTGCCGCCGCTTCGGCAATGTCACCGGCAGAAGAATGGAAGGCTGCTAGGGCGGCCAATGACTGTGCCTCCGCGCCCCGGTCTGAAATAGAGCGAGCCATCTGTAACCCGGTGTACAGTTCTGTTTGGGCTTCCGTAAGGCTCCGCATGGCTAACAAAGCAAGACCAAGCTTGCGATGGCTTTCCGCCTCCGCTTGAACGTCGTGCAGAGGGGCCTTGAGTTCAATCGACTGTCGATAGTAAACGGCAGCTTTTGAGGGCTGATGTTCGTCCGCCCATGTATCCCCGATATTTTGTAGAACGTAAGCCCGTGAACGCTGGTCGTTTATTTCAAGCGCCATGGCGAGTGCTCTGCCGAAAGCCGCGCGAGCTGCTTTAAAGCTGCCCTGCTGCTCTTCTAGCAGACCTTGATTATTGATGGTCATCAACAACCCGGCACGGTTAGAACTGCTTTTCCAGATTGTCATTGCGCGGTGATAATTTGACGCCGCGACGGTGTCACGGCCCAGTTCGGCGTTCACCAGGCCGAGTGCATTCCAGGTCTGCGCTTCCATCGCTCGATTTTGAAGAGCCCGCCACTGGCCGAGCGCTTTGCCGTATTCGTTCAACGAACTTTGCAGCAAGCCCATGCGCCACCAAGTTTCCGCGCGCCCGTGGGTCGCGTAAGCTTCGCCGGTTCGATCCGTCAGTTTGCGGTACAGCCGAAGAGCTTCCGTGCGGGACTCCACCGCTTCGCGGTATTCAGAAATTTGCGTTTGAGCCGCTCCCAGGTTCTGTAGCGCCATTGCTGTCTCGAAGTCCCAGCCGCCGGAAAGGAACAACCCGATCGCCCGTTTGAATTCGGTTACTGCGGCCATTGCCTCCGCCCTGGCTGCTAAGTAGTCTCCGAAAGCTTTATACGTGGTGGCCAGTTGATAACTGTCGCTGGCAGCACTCCACAGTCCGGCGGCATTCTGGAAGGCTGCGCGCCCCACTTCGATTCCGGATTTGGTGTCGCTGGCCAGAGCCCGAGCGGCAGAAAGAGCGTCCTGAGCAGCCACTTGCGAAGCATCCGCGCGCGTTGCCTGCCGAACCGGCTCAAAGGAGTATGGCGGGAGTGGAGTTGCCGAATTGTCTGTCTTCGTTACCTGAGCGCGAAGCTCAACCGGTTCCCGCGCATGAACGCAATACCGAAATCCAGCACGCGAGAAGTGCAGCAAGGTAAATTTTCGAATTGAAACGGTGTCTCTAAAAACTTCTATCCGAATGTCTGCATCGCTTGCGCCAACTCGCAAACAGGTGAATTCATCTGTTTGTAGCCGTGCCGTTGCAGAAGCAGGCGGCTGGGAGTTAGCAACGGAAATAAACAATGAGCTTGCCAGTACCAGACCGTGCGCGATAGTACACCGGCTCACGTGTTTCAGTCTACATTGCGTGATCGATTCGGAAAAGCTCTCACTTACCGGTTGGAGGAGACAAATTGAAACTTACACTGCTGCTTACACTACTCACGGTCGGTTCAGGCTTGCAAGCCGCGACGATCGATAACATAAACGGTTCCGCAACGCCCCCCTTTGTTGTTTATGCCGGGCCACTAAATATCGGGTGGTATTACACACCCGCTTTGAGTTACACCTTGAATGGGATCTCCACGAACTTTGAACCCGTGCCGAACGGCACCGGAACAAGGACGATAACTCTTCAGATCTGGACCGATCGCCCCGCTGCGGGAGGAGCATTACTGGGGCAGGGAATGTTCAGCGCAAACAGCCAGACCGGGGGAACTCTTGGAGTCACGTTTCCCAACGTCGCTTTGTCTTCCGCCTCCACCTACTTTGTGGATTTTCTGAACACGCAGGGAATGGGCGTGAATTTGGGGCAATGGGCGAATGACGCGAACGGCAACCCTCACCCTTCAGCGGGCGCTACGACGAACCTGGGCGGGTGGTATGCGGACGGCTCGACAGGAACATTTCCTGCCAGTGGGTTTAATGCCGGTCCCGCATATTACACCACCAATACCGGTAACGTTAGTTTTTCAGAACCGATCCTTAACTTTCAAGGTCCAGTTGTCACCAGCACAACTCCGGAACCCGCCACTTTCGGATTCGTAGTGATTGGAGGTCTCGGGTTATTTGCGGGAATTCGATTGAATCGCCGTTCCGTTCATCGCGGTATTAGATAGCACTTGTTGTAAAGTTCCGCTGCTGCGGTGAAACTCGCAACAAGGTCGCAAAGCAACATGTGGCCTTGTTGCGGGTACTGGAATCAAATTAGTTTTTACGGTAAGCGACAATCCCCCGGCAGTTGCGGGTGCAGCCACAGGTAAGGACGGGGCGGCATGCTGCCTCGAAGGACGTCGACTTCTATAGCGGAGAGAAAACCCCGTTTGCGTCCTGGACTGGATTGCTCCCATTCGGACATGTTGAAGAACTTTTTACCGCGGTTCACGTCTGCGGCGATGGCGAGAGATAGCGGCGGTAGTTTTGCATACCAGGGCCATTCCGTCCGGTTCGAGTGGCAGTCTTTGCATGCCCGCTCAAATACCCGCGCCACAGCGACGGGCATACCCGCCGGGGAAACAGCGGGACCGGCGCTGTAAATCCCCGGATGCCGACCGTCACTTCTCACGACGGTGACGATGAGAAAAAGACACAACCCCAAAACTATCGCGGCCCCTGCGGCTTTTATGGCCATATGCCTGATTGTTGGCACCGGCGTTTTCGTGACTAGTTAGGGATATGTACTGTTGTTGTGAATTTGTTTCTGACTTACGCCGGCAACCTGATCCAGAAGCGCGTTCCCTGTTCAAAATCCCGATCCATCCAGAGTTCGCCACCATGGGCCTCCACGCTTTCCCGCGAAAGGGCGAGACCCAAGCCAAGCCCATTCTTCTTCCCGGCCGTGG
>Ga0123337_10002244_pt1 | contig 22368 bp, 22 predicted proteins | sample frozenSSSSmetaG_FD_89792 | JGI IMG/M metagenome (GOLD analysis project Ga0123337, IMG submission 89792) | Glacier valley bacterial and archeal communities from Borup Fiord, Nunavut, Canada, to study Microbial Dark Matter (Phase II) -... | ecosystem: Environmental > Aquatic > Freshwater > Ice >...
CGTGACGACAGCGCTCGGCAAGTCGGTGGTGCGCGCGCAGGACACGCCCAACTTCATCGCCAACCGCGTCGGCATCGCCGGCATGCTGGCGACCATGAAGGAGGCAGAGACCTACGGCCTTAGCTACGACGTCGTCGACGATCTCACCGGCAAGAAGCTCGGCCGGGCCAGCTCGGGCACCTTTCGCACCGCCGACGTCGTCGGCCTCGACACGATGGCGCACGTCATCAAGACGCTGCAGGACAACCTCAAGGACGACCCGTTCTATCCGGCGTACGCGACGCCGCCCGTGCTGCAGAAGCTGCTCGATGCCGGCGCGCTCGGCCAGAAGACCGGCGCCGGCTTCTACAAGAAGGTCGGCAAGGACATCCAGCGCTTCGATGCGATGACGGGCACGTACGTCGCCGGCGGCGGCAAGGCCGACGAGGTGGTCGCGCGCATCCTCAAGAAGCCGCCGGCCGAGCGGCTCAAGCTGCTGCACGAGTCGAAGAATCCGCAGGCACAGTTCCTGTGGGCGATCCTGCGCGACAGCTTCCACTACGCCGCCGTCCACCTTGCCGACGTCGCCGAGAGCGCGCGCGACATCGACTTCGCGATGCGCTGGGGCTTCGGCGCGAGCCAGGGGCCGTTCGAGCTCTGGCAGCAGGCCGGCTGGACGCAGATCGCACAGTGGGTGAAGGACGACATCGACGCGGGCAAGGCGCTGTCGAGCGCGCCGCTGCCGCCGTGGGTGTTCGAGGGACTCGGCGGCGGTGACGCCGGCGTGCATCGTTCCGAAGGCTCGTACAGCGCGGCGCACGCGCGCTTCGTCGCGCCGAGCACCTTGTCGGTCTATCAAAGGCAGCCGTTCCGCGACAGCGTCGTGGGTTCCGGTGCGGCCGCGCCGCTGAAGTCGGGCACCGAGGTGTTCAAGAACGACGACGTGCGCGTCTGGTCGCTCGACGGCGAGGTGCTGATCGCGAGCATCACCGCCAAGCTGCACCTCATCAGCCCGGGCGTGATCGACGGGCTGACGAAGGCCGTCGATCTCGCCGAGCAGTCCTACGAGGGCCTCGTGATCTGGTCGCCCGACGACGTCTTCTCCGCCGGCGCCAATCTCGAAGCGCTGATGCCGATCTTCATGAAGAGCGGCGGCAAGGGCATCCTGCCCGAGGTGAAGAAGCTGCAGGACGCGATGCTGCGCATGCGCTACGCCTCCGTGCCGGTCGTCGCGGCGATTCGCGGCATCGCGCTCGGTGGCGGCTGCGAGATGGCGCTCTACACGTCGCGCCGGGTCGCGGCGATGGAGAGCTACATGGGCTTCGTCGAGGTCGGCGTCGGCCTGCTGCCGGCCGGCGGCGGCCTGACCCACGTCGCGCGCCGCGCCGCGGAGATGGCGTCGGCGGCGAGCGCCAACGCCGACATCATGAAGTTCCTCACCGACCCGTTCACGAGCGCCGCGACCGCCAAGGTCGGCACCAGCGCGCTCGAGAACAGGAAGCTCGGTTACCTGCAGTGGAGCGACGTGATCGTGCCGCACAAGGACGAGCTGCTGTATGTCGCGTCGCAGCAGGTCAAGGCGATGAGCGAGAGCGGCTGGCGCGCGCCGGCGAAGACGCTGTTCCCGGTCGCCGGCCGCAACGCCATCGCGACGATCAAGGCGCAGCTCGTCAACATGCGCGACGGCGCGTTCATTAGCCCCCACGACTTCCACGTCTCGTCGCTGATCGCCGAGATCGTCTGCGGCGGCGACGTCGACGCAGGCTCGCTCGTCAGCGAGGAGTACCTGATGACGATGGAGCGCGAGCGCTTTTGCGGCCTGCTCGATCACCCGAAGACGCAGGAACGGATCATGGGCATGCTTTCGACCGGCAAGCCGGTCCGCAACTGAGGACGATGCGATGAGCAGCAAGCAAGTGCAGGACGCCTACATCGTCGCCGCGACGCGCACGCCGATCGGCAAGTCGGGTCGCGGCTACTTCCGCAACACGCGGCCCGACGATCTTCTCGTCGCCGCGATCCGCAGCGCGATGAAGCAGGTGCCGTCGCTCGATCCGGGTGTGATCGAGGATGCGATCGTCGGCTGCTCGTTCCCCGAGGGCGAGCAGGGCATGAACATGGCGCGCATCGCGGTGGCGCTGTGCGGCTTCCCGAAGCCGGTGGGCGGCGTCACCGTCAATCGCTTCTGCGCGTCGGGCCTGACTGCGATCCAGATGGCCGCCGACCGCATCCGCGTCGGCGAGGCCGACGTGCTGATCGCCGGCGGCGCCGAGTCGATGAGCCTGGTGCCGATGGGCGGCAACAAGCCGTCGTTCAACCCCGAGGTGTTCGCGCACGACGAAAACGTCGGCATCGCCTACGGCATGGGCATCACGGCCGAGAGGGTCGCACAGCAGTGGAAGGTGACGCGTGAGGCGCAGGACGCGTTCGCGCTCGAGTCGCACCTGCGCGCGCTCAAGGCGCAGCAGTCGGGCGAGTTCAGCGACGAGATGACGCCGATCGACATCGTCGACCGCTTCCCGAACCTCGCGACCGGCCAGGCCGGCACGAAGACGCGCACCGTCTCGCTCGACGAAGGCCCGCGTCCCGACACCTCGCTCGAAGGCCTGGCCAAGCTGCGCCCGGTGTTCGCCGCGCCGAAGGATCCGCAGGGCAAGGCGACCGGCATGGGCAGCGTCACGGCAGGCAACAGCTCGCAGACGAGCGACGGCGCGGGCGCGCTGATCCTTGCGAGCGAGAAGGCCGTCAAGCAGTTCGACCTCAAGCCGCTCGCCCGCTTCGTGAGCTTCGCGGCGCGCGGCGTGCCGCCCGAGATCATGGGCATCGGCCCGATCGAGGCGATCCCGGCGGCTCTCAAGTACGCGGGGCTGTCGCTCGCCGACATCGGCTGGATCGAGCTCAACGAAGCCTTCGCGGCGCAGTCGCTGGCGGTGATCAACTCGGTCGGCCTCGACCCGGCGAAGGTGAACCCGATGGGCGGCGCGATCGCCCTCGGCCATCCGCTCGGCGCGACCGGCGCGATCCGCGCCGCGACCGTGATCCACGCGCTGCGTCGCCACGACCTCAGGTACGGCATGGTGACGATGTGCGTCGGCACCGGCCAGGGCGCGGCCGGAATCTTCGAGCGCGTGTGATGGCAGACGGGCGCACCGCAGGCGCGGTCGCACCGAACCCCGAGTACCGGGGAACGATCGTCCGTGCGTTCGAGGCGTCGTCTTTCCTCGTCGAGAACGGCATCCGCTTCGTCGCGCGCGCGACCGTGACGCTCTCGGTCCTGCCACTCGAGCGCGCGCGATCCCTTCCCACTTCCCCGGAGACGACATGAGCATCAAGACGGCGATCCTGAACGGCGTCGCGACCATCGAGATCGCGCGCCCCGAGAAGAAGAACGCGATCACCGGCGCGATGTACACGCAGCTCGCGGAGGCACTCGTTGCCGCGACCGGCGACGATGCGGTCCGCGCGATTCTTCTCACCGGCCAGCCCGGCATCTTCACGTCGGGCAACGACATCGACGACTTCGTCAAGCGCCCGGCGAGTCTCGAGGAAGCGCCGTCGTTCGCGTTCATGAAGGCCCTGATGGGCTGCGACAAGCCGGTGATCGCGGCCGTCACCGGCGCGGCGATCGGCATCGGCACGACGATGCTGTTCCACTGCGATTTCGTCTACGTCTCCGACGAAGCGCGCCTGGCGATGCCGTTCACGAGCCTCGGCCTCGTGCCCGAGTTCGCGTCGAGCGTGCTCGTGCCCCGGCTGATGGGCAACGCGCGTGCGGCCGAGAAGCTCCTGCTCGGCGATCCGTTCACCGGCGCCGATGCCGTCGAGTGCGGGCTGGCGAACGCGGTGCTGCCGGCGAGCGAGGTCGTGAAGCACGCGCGTCGCATCGCCGAGCGCTTCAACGCGCTGCCGCCGGGCGCGGTGCGGGAGACGAAGAAGCTGATGCGGCGCGGTCAATCGACGGCGCTGCTCGAGACCATCGGGGTCGAAGGCCGCCTCTTCGGCGAACGCCTGCAGAGCCCCGAAGCCAAGGAAGCCTTCAGTGCCTTCTTCGAGAAGCGCAAGCCCGACTTTTCCCGTTTCTGAGCCGGCGCCGCGCGGCACGCGTCAGGCGGCGGCGCTCGCATTCAAGATCGTGCTCGCGCCGCTGCTCGTGGCGCAGGCGCTGGCGACCCGGCGGCGAGCGCCGGTGTTGCCCGAGGCGGCCGGACCGCGCGAGGGCGTCTTCGGTGCCGACGGCACGGTGCCGATCCGCGTGCTCGTCGCCGGCGACTCGTCGGCCGCCGGCGTCGGCGTCGCGCACCAGGACCAGGCCGCGGCCGGTCACTTCGTGCGTGCCCTTCATCGCGCGACGGGCCGCCCGGTACGCTGGACGCTGCACGCGAAGACTGGCCTGACGACGCGCGGCGTCCACGCGCTGCTCGTCGCGGCGGCGCTGGCCGAGGCCGACGTCGCCGTCGTCATCACCGGCGTCAACGACGTCATCGACCAGGTGCCGACCCGGCGTGCCCTCGGCCACCGCGCGGCGCTCGCCGACTGGCTGCTCGCCTCCGGCGCTGCGCGTCACGTCGTCTTCGCGCCGCTGCCGCCGATGGACCGCTTCCCGCTCCTGCCCGAGCCCTTGCGCCGCGTGATGGGCGACGATGCGCGCCGTCACGATGCCGCGCTCGCGCGCTGGGCCGCGACGCGCGACGACGTCACGCACGCCTCGTTCGCGCTTGATCTCGATGCGGCGGGCATGGCGAGCGACGGCTTTCATCCGGGCGAGCCGGTCTACCGCGTCTGCGGCGAAGCGCTCGCGGCTCACGTCGCCGGGCTGGCGGTCGCGTGATCCGGGAGAGTCATCGTGCCGCGGCGGGAGCAGCGTCGCCGAGCAGCTCGGCCTGCCACTGGCGCGCCAGCGCGATGGCTGCTTGGCCGGTGAGATGCGCTTCGTCCCAGGCCACGGGATAGGTCTTGCCGTCCGCCTGGAGGGTGAGCATGCAGCCTGTCGCGTCGCACAGGCGGCTCATCGGCGAGACGAAGATCACGCCGGCATCGGTGGCTGCACTGCGGACCAGCGCGTCCGCGGGCCATGAACTCGGATGCAGGTAGCGGTCGTTGCGCGTTGGCAGCGTGCCGGTTTCGCGCCACTGCGTGAGCAAGGCCGTCGGCTGGCTGATCTGCCAGCGCGGCATCGGGCCGAGAAGCACGACCCGGCGCACGCCCGCCTGTCGCAACAGCGTCGCCGTGTGCGTCAGCGCTTCGGGCGCGAGCTTTTCCCAGCCGCCGCCGTCGTACAGCGTCCAGTTGGCGGACAGGATCACGACATCGGGCGGCGACGCGGCGATCAGGCGCAGGTTCTCGTCGTTGATCTCCCGGCAGTGCGGGCGCTTGGCCATCGCGAAGCCGATCACCGGCGGGCAGGCACTCGCGCTGCGCTGGGCGAGCGCGAAGCGGCCTCCGCCTTCGCTCAGGGCGACGAGGCCGGGATAGAACGAGTCGGAGTGCGAGTCGCCCAGGATCCAGACGCGCGGATTGCCGGCTGGCGACTGCGGAATGCAGTTCGTGCCGAAGGCCGCGATGCCTTCTTCGGGCGTGAGAAAACAGTGATGCGCAGGCTGACCCGGGCCGTCGCTGTCGAACTTGAACTCGGACGTGGCGATCGTGCGCAGCTCGGGCGGCAGGCGACGCACCCAACCGTCGGACGCGATCAGCAAGCCGCCGCAGAGCGCGAGCACGACCATCGCGCCGGCCAGCGCCGTCGGCACACGCGCGACCCGGCGCCCGAAGCGGATCGGCTTCTCGACGTACTCGTAGGTGAGCCACGCGAACAGCATCGCGAGGAGCACCGCCGCGATCCGCGTCGGCCGGGACGGCTGCCCGAAGGCAAGCGTCGGAAACACGAGCAGCGGCCAGTGCCACAGGTAGAGCGGATAGCTGATCTTGCCGATGAAGACCGCGGCGCGGTTGGAGAGGACGACGCGGTTGACCCAGCCGCGCGGCCCGGCCGCGATCACGAAGCACGCGCCGAGCGTCGGCAGGAGCGCCCACCAGCCGGGGAACGCCGCCTCGCGCGTGGTGACGAGCACGGCCGCGAGCAGCAGCACGCCGCCCGCGGCGGAGAGGATCTGCTCCAGGCCGCGCCGTCGTGTCGCGAGCGCGGCATCGACGCTGCCGCCCGCAGGTGCCGGCGCGAGGAACGCCGGCAGGCTGCCGCGATGCAGGGTCACGTAAGCCAGGCCGGATCCGATGAGCAGCTCCCAGATCCGCGTCGCGGGCAGGTAGAAGGCGGCGGTCGGATCGGTGCGCACGAGCACCACGTTGGCAATGAACGAGCCGACGAAGAGCAGCAGCGTCACCGCGGAGAACCAGCGCCCCTTCTTCAGCAGGAACGCAGCGAGCACCGGCCAGAAGATGTAGTACTGCTCCTCGACGCTGAGCGACCAGAGGTGCAGGAGCGGCTTCAGCTCGGCGCCCCAGTCGAAGTATCCCGACTCGCTCCAGAGCACGAAGTTGGAAGCGAAGCCGACGCCGCCGATCACGTGCATGCCGATCAGCCGCGCATCCTTCGGGAACGCGACCGTCGATGCGAAGACCAGACAGGCGATCAGGATCAGGATCAGCGCCGGGAAGATCCGACGCACGCGCCGGCGGTAGAAGTCGAGGTAGCTGAAGCGGCCGTCGAGGACGCCTTCGAAGACGATGGTCGAGATCAGGAAGCCGGAGATCACGAAGAAGACGTCGACGCCGACAAAGCCGCCGCGGCCGTAGTTCGGGAACGCGTGGAACCAGACGACCGAGAGGACGGCGAAGGCGCGCAGGCCGTCGATGTCGGCGCGGTAGCCGGAATGAAGCTCGGTGTCCTTCTCCGAGGTCGGCGCGGAGACGCTCAAGGCAGGATCAGCCCTTCGGGATCGGGCGCGGTCGGCCGTTCATGTCGATCGCGACATAGGTGAGGTTGGCCTCGGTCACCTTGACGACGTGCAGGTCGGCCGGGTTGCGCTCGGCGTAGACCTCGACGTTGACGGTGACGGACGTGTTGCCGATGCGCTCGACTCGGGCGTAGAAGCTGAGCAGGTCGCCCATCGACACCGGCTGCTTGAAGATGAACTGGTTGACCGCGACGGTGACGATCCGGCCCTTGGCGATCCTGGCCGGAAGGACGGCGCCGGCGATGTCGACTTGGGCCATGATCCAGCCGCCGAAGATGTCGCCGTTGCCGTTGGCGTCGGCCGGCATCGGCATCGTGCGCATGACGAGCTGGCGGTCGTTCGGCAGCTGCAGCGGCGCGATGCCGGAGACGATGGATATCGCGTCCTCACTTGGAATCTCGGGCATATTGCTCCACGTCGATGCGGCGAACGCCGATTCTTTCACCAAAGCCCACTGACACTCCTTTCGATGCGACCCAGCACTCTCTCGCCGCCGCCGCCGGCTCCGTCCGCCGCCGCGCCGGGAGGCCGGCAGAAGTCCGACTGGAAGACGCTCGCAAAGCTCGTGCCCTATGTGTGGGCCTGGCGCTGGCGGGTCGGCATCGCGCTCTTGTGCCTGATCGGCGCCAAGCTCGCGAACATCGGCGTCCCGCTGATCCTGAAGCAGCTCGTCGACGCGCTCGCGCTCAAGCCCGGTGATCCGCGCAGCGTGCTCGTCGTGCCGGTGGCGATCCTGATCGGCTACGGCGCGTTGCGCGTCTCGATCACGCTCTTCACCGAGCTGCGCGAGTTCCTGTTCTATCCGGTCGCAGCGCGGATCGCGCGCCGCGTCTCGCTCGAGGCGTTCGAGCATCTTCTAGCGCTCAGCCTGCGCTTTCATCTCGAGCGCCAGACCGGCGGCGTCTCGCGCGACATCGAGCGCGGCTCGCGCTCGATCCAGTCGCTGCTCAACTACACGATCTACAACATCCTGCCGACGCTGGTCGAGATCACGATGGTGATCGTGCTGCTCTCGGCCAAGTTCGACGGCTGGTTCGCGGCGATCACCTTCGGTGCGCTCGTGCTCTACATCGGCTTCACGGTGACGGTGACCGAATGGCGCACGGCCTTTCGCCGCGCCATGAACGAGCAGGACTCGAAGGCCAACACCAAGGCGCTCGACGCGCTCCTCAACTACGAGACGGTCAAGTACTTCTCGAACGAGCCGTTCGAGCAGGCGCGCTACGACGAGAACCTGGGCCATCTCGAGAAGGCGTCGATCAAGTCGCAGACGTCGCTGTCGATGCTCAACCTCGGCCAGAGCCTGATCATCGCCACGGCGGTGACGCTGCTCGTCTGGCGCGCGACGGTCGGCGTCGTCTCGGGGCAGATGACGCTCGGCGATCTCGTCCTCGTCAACGCGCTGATGATCCAGCTCTACATCCCGCTCAACTTTCTCGGCGTGATCTACCGCGAGATCAAGCAGTCGATGATCGACATGGAGAAGATGTTCGCGCTGCTCGGCCAGAACCGCGAGATCGCCGATGCGCCGGGCGCGCCGCCGCTCGTGACGCGCGGCGCGGGACCACGCTCGCCAGTGGGCTCGGTGCGCTTCGAGGACGTCCACTTCGGCTACGACCGCGACCGCGAGATCCTGCACGGCGTGAGCTTCGAGATCCCGGCGGGCAAGACGGTCGCGGTGGTCGGTCCGTCGGGCTCGGGCAAGAGCACGCTGGCGCGGCTGATGTTCCGCTTCTACGACGTCGACTCGGGCCGGATTTCGATCGATGGCCAGGACATCCGCGCCGTGACGCAGAAGAGCCTGCGCGAGGCGATCGGCATCGTGCCGCAGGACACGGTGCTCTTCAACGACACCGTCGAATACAACATCGCCTACGGCCGCACGGGCGCCGATCGTTCTGCCGTGGAAGGCGCGGCCCGCTCGGCGCACATCCACAACTTCATCGCCTCGACGCCGAAGGGCTACGACACGATCGTCGGCGAACGCGGCCTCAAGCTCTCGGGCGGCGAGAAGCAGCGCGTCGCGATCGCGCGCACGCTGCTGAAGGATCCGCCGATCATGATCTTCGACGAGGCCACGTCGGCGCTCGATTCGGCCAACGAGCGCGCGATCCAGGCCGAGCTGCAGAACGTCGCGCAGAACCGCACGGCGCTGGTCATCGCGCATCGCCTGTCGACGGTGGTCGAGGCGCACCAGATCCTGGTGATGGAGCAGGGCCGGATCGTCGAGCGCGGCACCCACGCCGAGCTGGTCGCCTGCGATGGCCGCTACGCCGAGATGTGGCAGCTGCAGCAGAGCAGCAGCGAGGCCGTCGAGGCCTGAGGCCGGCTGCGAGGCACGACGCTTTCACGCTGCGGCCCCCGGCAAAACCCTCGAATCGGCCTGATTGCGGCGAAACGTGTCGGCGGCCATGCCTAGAATTTCGATATAGAGGCGAGGCCTGCCTCACCCTCTCAACCATCCAGGAGTTCACATGAAGAAATCAATGCTGGCCCCGCTCGCGGTCGCCGTCTCGGCGTTCGCCGTCGCCGGCCTCGCGCACGCCGAAGACACGCTGAAGAAGATCAAGGACACCGGCACGATCATCGAAGGGGTGCGCGAGTCGTCGGGCGCGCTGGCGTTCACGCTCGGCGACGGCAAGTACGCGGGCTTCCACTACGACGTGTGCGCGAAGGTCATCGCCGACATCCAGAAGCAGCTCGGCCTGGCCAAGCTCGAGACCAAGTACCAGCCGGTGACGTCGCAGAACCGGATCCCGCTGGTCCAGAACGGCACCGTCGACATCGAGTGCGGCTCGACCACCAACAACGCGACGCGCCAGAAGGACGTCGCCTTCGCGCCGGCGCTCTACGTCGAGGAAGTGCACATCGCCGTCAAGGCCGGCAGCGGCATCACCGGCATCGCCGGCCTGAACGGCAAGACCGTCGCGACCACGACCGGCACGACCTCGGTCCAGCTGCTGCGCAAGAACAAGCGCGCCGCCGGCATGGACTTCAAGGAGCTCAACGGCAAGGACCACTCCGACAGCTTCCTGCTGCTCGAATCGGGTCGCGCCGATGCGTTCGTGATGGACGGCCAGATCCTGGCCGGCCTGATCTCGAAGTCGAAGAGCCCGGCCGACTACAAGATCGTCGGCGAGCCGCTCAGCGTCGAGCCGATCTCGATCATGTATCGCAAGGACGATCCGGCCTTCAAGAAGGCGGTCGACGACAGCGTGCGCGCGCTGGCCAAGAGCGGTGAGGTCGCCAAGCTCTACGACAAGTGGTTCATGCAGCCGATCCCGCCATCGAACACCAAGGTCGGTCTGCCGGCGAGCGAAGCGACGAAGGCCGCCTGGGCCAATCCGACGGACAAGCCGCTCGAGGAATACGCCCAGCCCTGAGCGAGTCGTCCCGCGTTCGCGGGTTCGCCTGAGGTAAGCCCTAGCGCTGCTCGGCGCGGACTTTGCTTACAGTGAGACAAGCGCGGCGCGAAGCCATTCGCGTCGCGCTTTTGCGTTTCGGGCAGGCCCCGCGATCGAACACAGAGCCGGCGTCGACAGGCGCAGGACAAGGGAGCAGGCGTGGGGAAATGGGATTGGCAGATCCTTCTGCACGATACCGGCGGAGGTGAGACTTATCTTCGCTGGTTGATGTCGGCCTGGGGCTGGACGTGCTCCGTCGCCGTGCTTTCGCTGATCGTCGCGCTCGCCGTCGGCTCGGTCATCGGCATCCTGCGCACGGTGCCCAACGTCTGGCTGGTCCGCTTCGGCGACGCGTGGACGCAGTTTTTCCGCAATATTCCGCTGCTGGTCCAGATCTTCATCTGGTATCACGTCATTCCGTCGATCTTCCTGTCGCTTCGCGCGGTGCCGAGCTTCGTGCTCGTCGTGTTCGCGCTCGGCTTCTTCACCTCGTCGCGCATTTCGGAGCAGGTGCGTGCCGGCATCCAGACCCTGCCGACCGGTCAGCGCTATGCCGGTCTGGCCGTGGGCCTGACACTGCCGCAGACGTATCGGTACGTGCTGCTGCCGATGGCCTATCGCATCATCATTCCGCCGCTGACGAGCGAGTCGATGAACATCTTCAAGAACACCTCGGTGGCGTTCGCGGTGAGCATTGCCGAGCTGACGATGTTCGCGCTCCAGGCCTCGGAAGAAACGTCGCGATTCGAGGAGATCTTCATCCCGGTGACGTTCCTCTACTTCATCTCCGCGTTCGCGATCAACCGCATTGCCGCCTTCATCGAGAAGCGGGTCCGGGTGCCCGGAATGCTGGGTGCGAAATGAGCAATCTCGACTTCTCGTTCATCACCTGGAAGGTCGTCTCCGCCTTCATCCTGAAGGGACTCGCGTTCTCGATCGAGCTCACGCTGATCGCGATGATCGGCGGCATCGTGCTCGGCACGCTGCTGGCGATGATGCGGCTGTCGGGCAAACCGTGGCTAGCATACCCGTCGGCGGCTTATGTGAACCTGTTCCGCTCGATTCCCCTGGTGATGGTGATCCTGTGGTTCTTCCTGCTGATCCCCAAGCTCATCGGGCACCCGCTCGGCGGCGCCGTCTCGGCGATGATCACCTTCACGTTTTTCGAGGCAGCCTACTACTCGGAGATCATGCGGGCCGGCATCCAGAGCGTCTCGCGCGGGCAGGTCGCGGCCGGATACGCGGTCGGCATGAGCTACGTGCAGTGCATGAAGCTCATCGTGCTGCCCCAGGCATTCCGCAACATGCTGCCGGTTCTGTTCACGCAGACGATCATCCTGTTCCAGGACACGTCGCTGGTCTACGCGGTCGGCGAGTACGACCTTTTGAAGGGTTTCGAGGTCGCCGGCAAGAACTTCAACCGGCCCGTCGAGACCTACCTGCTCGCCGCCGTCGTCTATTTCATCATCTGCTTCTCGCTCTCGATGATGGTCCGTCAGCTGCAGAAGAAGATCGCCATCATCCGTTGAGCCCTCAGGCCCCAAACATGATCGACATCAAGAACGTCTCCAAGTGGTACGGCGCCTTCCAGGTGCTGACCGACAACACGACCTCGATCCAGAAGGGTGAGGTCGTCGTCGTCTGCGGCCCGTCGGGGTCGGGCAAGTCGACGCTGATCAAGACCGTGAACGCTCTCGAGCCGTTCCAGAAGGGCGACATCGTCGTCGACGGCATCTCGCTCTCCGACCCGAAGACGAACCTGCCCAAGCTGCGCTCGCGCGTCGGCATGGTGTTCCAGCACTTCGAGCTGTTCCCGCACCTCACGGTGACGCAGAACCTGACGCTGGCCCAGATCAAGGTCCTCGGACGCTCGCAGAGCGATGCCCTTGCGCGCGGCCTCAAGATGCTCGACCGCGTCGGCCTCATGGTCCACAAGGACAAGTTCCCCGGCCAGCTCTCCGGTGGCCAGCAACAGCGCGTCGCCATCGCGCGCGCACTGAGCATGGACCCGATCGTGATGCTGTTCGACGAGCCGACGTCGGCGCTCGACCCGGAGATGGTCGGCGAGGTGCTCGACGTCATGATCGCGCTGGCGCAGGAAGGCATGACGATGATGTGCGTCACCCACGAGATGGGCTTCGCGCGCAAGGTCAGCAACCGCGTCATCTTCATGGACGCCGGCAAGATCGTCGAGGACTGCTCGCGCGAGGACTTCTTCGGCAACCCCGACGCGCGGTCGCCGCGTGCCAAGGACTTCCTCTCGAAGATCCTGCAGCACTGATCGGCGCGCCGCGCCGGCGCGCACCGCCGGCGAGGGACAATCGGCGGCATGACCGCCGAGCTGACGATCCTGCGTCCCGACGACTGGCATCTGCACGTCCGAGACGGCGCAGCTTTGCGCGCGGTCGTGCCGCACAGTGCGCACCAGTTCGCCCGTGCGATCGTCATGCCGAACCTGAAGCCGCCGGTCGTCACCGTCGAGCAAGCGCTGGCGTATCGCGATCGCGTGCTCGCCGCGGTCCCGGCCGGCGTCGCGTTCGAGCCGCTGATGACGCTTTATCTCACCGAGGCGACGCCGCCGTCGGAGATGCGTCGCGCCAGGGAAGCAGGCGTTCTCGCGATCAAGCTCTATCCGGCCGGCGCGACGACCAACAGCGCCGCCGGCGTCGCCGACCTGAAGAAGGTCGCCGCGACGCTCGCTGCGGCCGAACGCGAGGGCATCGTGCTGCTCGTGCACGGCGAGGTCGTCGATCCCGAGATCGACATCTTCGACCGCGAGGCGGTGTTCATCGATCGCCATCTCCACGGCCTTCGACGCGACTTTCCGGCGCTCAAGATCGTGCTGGAGCACGTCACGACGCGTGAAGGCGCGCAGTACGTCGCCGATGCCGGAACGAACACGGCGGCGACGGTCACCGCACACCACCTGCTCTACAACCGCAACGCGCTCTTCGTCGGCGGCATGCGGCCGCACTATTACTGCCTGCCGGTGCTCAAGGGCGAGGAGCACCGGCGCGCGCTCGTCGCCGCGGCGACGTCCGGCAGCGACCGCTTCTTCCTCGGCACCGACAGCGCGCCGCATCCGGCCGCGCTCAAGGAACACGCCAACGCTTGCGCCGGCTGCTACACCGCGTTCAGCGCGCTCGAGCTCTACGCCGAGGCCTTCGAGGCCGCCGGCGCGCTGGATCGGCTCGAGCAGTTCGCGAGCCGCGCCGGCCCCGCGTTCTACGGCCTGCCGCTCAACAGCGGCACGGTCACCTTGAAGAAGGTCGACTGGACCGTGCCGGAGTCGTTCCCGTTCGGCGAGGCCGAGCTCAAGCCGCTGCGTGGCGGCGAGACGATTGCGTGGCGGCTCGCCGCCTGACCTTTTCACAAGGCTCCCCATGGTCGACAAGTCGCCCCGCATCGCCCTCCTGATCGACGCCGACAACTCGCCGGCGGCCAAGATCGGCGTGATTCTCAACGAGCTCTCGACCTTCGGCGAGACCAGCATCCGCCGCGCCTATGGCAACTGGAAGAAGCAGGAGCTGCGCGGCTGGGAGGAGATCCTGCACGAGCACGCGATCCGGCCGATGCAGCAGTTCGACTACTCGAAGGGCAAGAACGCAAGCGACATGGCGATGGTCATCGACGCCCTCGACCTGCTCTATTCGGATCGGCCCGAAGCGTTCGGCATCGTCTCGTCGGACGCCGACTTCACGCCACTCGTGATGTACTTGCGCGCCAAGGGCGCTGCGGTCTACGGCTTCGGCGGCCAGAAGACGCCCGAGCCCTTCGTCAACGCCTGCTCGCGCTTCCTCTATCTCGACAAGCTCTCGACGCGGGCCTCGATCGCGTCGGTCGACATCGACACCGACGAGCCGGCGCGCGACGACGGTGGCGCGACGCCGCTGCGCGTGCCGACGGCCAAGCTGCGCCGCGACGCCAAGCTCGTCGATCTGCTTCGCAATGCGATCGAGGGCGCCCAGGGCGAGAGCGGCTGGGCACGGGTCGGCGCGGTCCGCCAGCAGATCGGCAACCAGGCCTCGTTCGATCCGCGCAACTACGGCTACGCGACCCTCACCAAGCTGCTCAAGGCGATCGATCTGTTCCAGCTGGAAAAGGAAGGCACGTCGGAAGTCGCTGTCCGCGATCTGCGCCAAGCCAAGCCGGGCAAGGCCTGACCGGGCGAGACCTCCAAACGAAAAAGCGGCTCCGAAGAGCCGCTTTCCCGTTCCAGGCAACGCGCCGTGGCGCGCGACGAGGTCTTACTTCTTCGGCGCTTCGCCGGACGGCTGCGGCGCTTCGCCAGCGGGCTGGGTCTTGCCGGCCTTGACGTCGGCCTTGGTCTGGGCCTTGCGGTCTGCGCGGGTGGTCATCGAGCCGGCGTTCTTGTCGGCCTTGTCGTCCTTGGACATGGCGCCAGCGGGCTTGACGGCCTCGCCGGCGGGCTTCAGTTCACCGGACTTGGCATCGGCCTTGGTGGTCGCCTTGCGCTCGGCGCGGGTCTTGTCGGACATCGTCGAGGGCTGCTTGCCCATCGCGCCCGGACCTTCGCCGGCGGGAACCAGCGCGCCCGACTTCTCGGCGGCCTTCGTTTCGGCCTTGACTTCGGCACGGGACGGCGCCGAGGCTTGGGCGAACGCGCCTTGCGAGAACACGGCCACGGCGGCAACGATGGCGCCCAGTGCGATTTGGTTCTTCATCGGAAATCTCCTGATCATTGGATGGAAGGGAAGGGGCATTTCATGAATCGCCGCTCCGGCGTGGCAGGCACGAGAGAACGGGACCAGACATGAAAACGCGACAACGACGGATCGGTTGACGCAGGCGAGAACGGCGCTCATGGCCCCGCACTCGGCAGTTTACGCGCCCGGGTCCGTTCACCGGGCTGGGAGGCCGTCGACATGCCCTCACTGTGGCGGCGCGCAGACGCTCGCCGATAATCGACCCGGTGAAGCGGGCCAGACCGCCGCCGGTGCCGTCGCAAGGCGGCACGGGAGGAAGGTCCGGACTGCGCAGGGCGGCGTAGCAGCTAACGGCTGTCCACCGCGAGGTGAGGATCAGAGCAACAGAGACGAGTCGATGCGGCGGCCGAAAGGGCGCCCTGTCGGGTGAAACGGGCAATCTCTACGCGCAGCAATACCCAATAGGCCGGCGTGGGCGGGCGTTTCGGCGCTCGCCTGGAAGTGTGGCTCCGCACGAGCCGGCGGGTAGGTAGCACCGAGCCGGACAGCGATGTCCGGCCCAGAGGAATGGCGGTCACGGGTGGGCCGTCGCAAGACGGTTTGCCTGCACAGAATCCGGCCTATCGGCTCGCTTCACTCTTTTTTGCCCGATCCCGCGCGCACCGCGCGACTGCCGACATCTTCACCGCCCTCATGAACCCCGACGCCCGAACGCTCTGGCAGGCCCCGCGCTGGGCCCTGGCGATCCTGCTCGCCTGCCTCGGCATGCTCGGGCCGTTCTCGATCGACACCTACCTGCCGGCCTTCACGGGCATCGCCAAGGCGATCGGCGCCTCGCCGGTCGAGATGCAGCAGACGCTCTCGGCCTACCTGTTTGGCTTCGCGGTGATGAATCTCTTTCACGGCGCGCTCTCGGACAGCTTCGGCCGGCGGCCGGTCGTGCTCACGGGCCTCGTTGTCTTCACGCTGGCCTCGGCCGGCTGCGCTCTCTCGCAGCACATCGGCCAGCTTGTCTTCTTCCGCGCGCTGCAAGGGATGTCGGCCGGCGCGGGCATCGTCGTCTCGCGCGCGGTGATCCGCGACATGTTCCCGCCCGCCGACGCGCAGCGCGTGATGTCGCAGGTGACGATTTACTTCGGCGTCGCCCCGGCGATCGCGCCGATGGTCGGCGGCTTCCTGTTCATCCACGTCGGCTGGCATGCGATCTTCTGGCTGCTCACGGCGATCGGCGTCGTCCTCTTCGCGGCCAACTGGCGGCTCTTGCCGGAGACGCTGCACAGCACGCACAAGCAGCCCTTCAACAGCGCCAACCTGCTGCGTGGCTACTGGCAGCTCGGCAGCAATCCGCGTTTCCTGATGCTCGCGCTGGCGAGCGGCGTGCCGTTCAACGGCATGTTCCTGTACGTGCTGTCGACGCCGGTCTTCCTCGGCGAGATCCTCGGCCTCGGGCCGGGGCAGTTCTTCTGGTTTTTCGTCCTGACCATTGCCGGCATCGTCTGCGGCGCCTTCGTCTCCGGCCGCATGGCCGGCCGCGTCAAGGCGACTTGGCAGGTCCGCTACGGCTTTCTCATCATGGCCGGCACCGGTGCGGTCAACCTCGGCCTCAACCTGCTCTTCGTTCCCGAGGCATGGTGGGCACTCGTGCCGATCGCGCTCTACGCCTTCGGCTGGGCGTTGATGGTGCCGGTGGTCACGCTGATGGTCCTCGACCTCGTGCCCGAGCGACGCGGCATGGCCTCGTCGCTGCAGGCCTTCGTCGGCAGCGCCGCCAACGGACTGGTCGCCGGCGTCGTCGCGCCGCTGGTGATGCATTCGGCGCTCGCGCTCGCCGCGACCTCGCTCGCCATGCTCGGCATCGGCGTCGTCTCGTGGCTGTGGGTCAAGCCGCACCTGCGCATCGGCGCGACGCTCGAGGCGGCACGGCCTGACGCACCGCTGACACTCTGACGCAGCGCGATTGACCGGCGATCGATCCACGCCACAATCTGCGCCATGCTCGTTCTCGTCGCCGGCCTCGTGCTCTTTCTCGGCATCCACAGCGTCTCGATCGTGGCGCCGCGCTGGCGCCTCGCGATGGTCGACCGGCTCGGCGAGTGGCGGTGGAAAGGCGTCTATTCGATCGTCTCGGCGGTCGGCCTCGTGGTGCTCGTTGTCGGCTACGGCATCGCCCGGCGCGAGCCCGTCGTGCTCTACGCGCCGCCCCCAGGTCTGCGCCACCTTGCGCTGCTGCTGATGGTGCCGGTGTTCCCCCTTTTCATCGCCGCCTATTTCCCGGGCCGGATCAGCACGGCGACGAAGCATCCGATGCTGCTCTCGGTCAAGCTCTGGGCGACCGCGCACCTGCTCGCGAACGGCACGCTCGCCGACGTCGTCCTGTTCGGTGCGTTCCTCGCGTGGGCCGTGCTCGACCGCATCTCGGTGAAGCGCAGGCCGCCGGTCGAGGAGCACCAGGTGCCGGGCGCGCCGCCGAGCCCGTACAACGACGGGATCGCGGTCGTCGCCGGTCTCGCGGTCTACGTCGCCTTCCTCTTCTGGGCGCACCGGCTGCTGATCGGCGTCTCGCCGCTCGGCTGACCGGTCGCGCGGAGTGCCGGCCGTGCCGTTCCCGCCAGCCTCGCTCGCCGCGCCGCGCATGGACGTGGCACCGTATCGGCTGAGCGGCGTCGTCTATGGCGCGCTCCTCAACCACCGCGATTCGCTCGCGGCGCTCGGCGCGGCGGCACTCGAGCCTCCATATCGGGGAACGCCGAAGGGCGTCGTCCTGTGCGTGAAGCCACGCCACGCGCTCGTGGCGTGCGGCGGCGCGGTCCTCGTCGACGGCGAAGTGGCCGAGCTCGAGGTCCGTGCCTCGATCGGCTTCGTGATCGGCACGACGATGTGCGCGGTCGCCGAGCGCGATGCGCTCGCTCACGTCGCCGGCGTCCTGCTCGTTGCCGAGTGCGTCGTGCCCCACGCGAGCCACTTCCGGCCACAGATTCGCGCGATGGCGCGCGACGCCTCGTGCGTGCTCGGCGACGCGGTCGTGCCGCGCCGCGAGGCGGGCGACGTCGACGCGACCTCGCTGCGCGTCGTTGTCGACGGCGTGCTCGTGCAGACCTCGAGCACCGCCGACCACGTGCGCGGCGCGGCGCGGCTGCTCGCCGAGGTCAGCGACTTCATGACGCTGTCTCCGGGCGACGTGCTCTTCACCGGCAGCGCGCCCGGCGCACCGCGTGTGCGCGCTGGCGCACGCGTGACGGTCGAGGCCGACCGGCTCGGCCGGCTCGACCTGCGCGTCGCCCACGACGATCGGGTGCACGCGTGAAGCACGCGCGCGTCGCCTGGTCGGGCGCGATCCACGATGCGACACCGGCGGCGCGCGACGGGTTCGTCCGCCTCGCCGATGGCCGCGTCGTCGCCGAAGATGCCGTTGTCTGGCTGCCGCCGTTCGAGGTCGGCAACGTCATCGCCCTCGGCCTCAACTACGCCGACCACGCGAAGGAGCTCTCGTTCAAGGCGCAGGACGAGCCGCTCGTCTTCCTCAAGGGGCCGGGCGCCCTGATCGGCCATCGCGGCCAGACGCGACGGCCGGCCGGCGCGACCTTCATGCACTACGAGTGCGAGCTCGCGGTCGTCATCGGCAACCCGGCGCGGCGCGTCGCGCGCGCCCGGGCGATGGAGCACGTCGCCGGCTACACCGTCGCCAACGACTACGCGATCCGCGACTATCTCGAGAACTGGTACCGGCCGAACCTGCGCGTGAAGAACCGCGATGGCGCGACCGCACTCGGACCGTGGCTGGTCGACGTCGCCGACGTGCCGTCGCCGCCGCAGCTCGCGTTGCGCACGCTCGTCAACGGGCGCGAGACGCAGACCGGCAACACGCGCGACCTCGTTTTCGCCATCGACGTGCTGATCGAATACCTGAGCGCCTTCATGACCCTCGACACCGGCGATGTCATCCTGACCGGCACGCCGGAAGGCGTCGTCGACGTCGCCGTCGGCGACGAGGTCGTGTGCGAGATCGAAGGCATCGGCCGATTGATGAACACGATCGTCGGCGACGACGTGTTCGGCCGCGGCGATGCGCAGGCGCACGCCGCAAGCAAGGAAATGACATGAGGATCCAGCACCTGATCGATGGCCGCGCCGTCGAGAGCCGCACGTATTTCGAGACCGTCGATCCGGCGACGCAGCAGGTGCTCGCCGAGGTCGCGCGCGGCGGCGCCGCCGAGATCGGCGCGGCGGTCGCGGCGGCGAAGGCGGCGTTCCCGGCATGGGCTGCGCGTGCGCCCGCCGACCGCGCGAAGCTGATGCGAAAGCTCGGCGACCTGATCGCCGCCGAGGTGGCGTCGATCTCGGAGACCGAGACGCGCGACACCGGCCAGGTGATCTCGCAGACGCGGAAGCAGCTCGTGCCGCGCGCCGCCGACAACTTCCACTACTTCGCCGAGATCTGCACGCGCGTCGACGGCCACACCTATCCGACACCGACGCATCTCAACTACACGCTCTTCCATCCGGTCGGCGTGTGCGCGTTGATTTCGCCCTGGAACGTGCCCTTCATGACCGCGACGTGGAAGGTCGCGCCGTGCCTCGCGCTCGGTAACACCGCGGTGTTGAAGATGAGCGAGCTCTCGCCGATGAGCGCGGCGCGCCTTGGCGAGCTCGCGCTCGCGGCCGGGATTCCGGCGGGCGTGCTCAACGTCGTGCACGGCTTCGGCGACGAGGCCGGCGAGGCGCTGGTCTCGCACGCCGACGTGCGCGCGATCTCGTTCACCGGCTCCACGCGCACCGGCAACCGGATCGTCCGCTCGGCCGGGCTCAAGAAGTTCTCGATGGAGCTCGGCGGCAAGAGCCCGTTCGTCGTCTTCGCCGACGCCGACTTCGAGCGCGCGCTCGACGCCGCCGTGTTCATGATCTTCTCGAACAACGGTGAGCGCTGCACGGCAGGCTCGCGCATCCTGGTGCAGCGCGGGGTCTACGCCGAGTTCGCGGCGCGCTTCGTCGAGCGGGCGAAGCGCCTCGTGGTCGGCGACCCGCTCGACGAGAAGACGATCGTCGGGCCGATGATCAGCCGCGCTCACCTCGACAAGGTGCGCGGCTACATCGCGCTCGGCAGCGAGGAAGGAGCGACGCTGCTCTGCGGCGGCCTCGACGCGCCCGACGTGCCGGCGGCGATGCGTGCCGGCAACTTCGTCCAGCCGACCGTGTTCGGCGACGTCGACAACCGCATGCGCATCGCCCAGGACGAGATCTTCGGCCCGGTCGCGTCCCTGATCGCCTTCGACGACGAGGCCGATGCGATCGTCAAGGCCAACGACATCGAGTACGGCCTGTCGAGCTACGTCTGGACCAGGGACATCGGCCGCGCGCACCGCGTCGCCGCCGCGGTCGAGGCGGGCATGTGCTTCGTCAACAGCCAGAACGTGCGCGACCTGCGCCAGCCCTTCGGCGGTAGCAAGGCGTCGGGTACCGGACGCGAAGGCGGCACCTGGAGTTTCGAGGTGTTCTGCGAGCCGAAGAACGTCTGCGTCTCGACGACCGACCATCACATCCCGCGCTGGGGTCTCTGAGCCGTGAGCCTCTACGGCACCCAGAAGCTGCTCTTTCACCTCAACCGCGATCCGGGCGTGCAGAAGCGCTATCGCGAGGCTCTGCCGATCTTGCTCGATGACTATGAACTTGACGCCGAGGAGCGCGAGGCGATCGTCGCCGGTGACGTCGGCAAGCTGTACGTGCTCGGCTCCAACGGCCAGCTGCTGATGCACTTCGCCGCGCTGCTCGGCATGCCTTGGGCCGACTACATCGAGGCGATGCGCGATGGTGTGCGCCGTCTTGGCCCGGTGCGCGCCGGCATCTACGCGATGACGACGGCCACGGACGAGAAGGTCGCAGGCGTATGAGTCTGGTTTTCGCGGCGGCCTGCAGCCACGGGCCGGGCATCACCGGCCGTGCGCATCTCGCGGAGCCGACGTTGCGCGACGCGTTCCACGCCGAGTTCCGCGCCCTCGGCGAATCGCTCGCCGCGAGCAGGCCCGATGCCCTCGTGATCGTCGCCGCCGAGCACTTCGCGAACTTCTTCATGGACAACATGCCCGCCTACGCGATGGGCATGGCCGACCACTACGACGGGCCGATCGAGGACCCGGGCTGGCTCGGCATCGCCAAGACGCGCGTGCCCGGCAACGCGGCGCTGTCACGACGGCTGATCGAAGGCGTCATGCACGACGTCGACGTCGCGTATGCCGAGGAGTGGAAGTTCGACCACGGGATCATGGTGCCGCTCCACTTCCTGACGCCGCGCTTCGACCTGCCGGTGATCCCGTCGAACATCAACTGCCAGGGACCGCCGCTGACGCCGCTGCATCGCGCCTGGGCGTTCGGTGCGGCGCTGCGCCGGGCCTGCGACGCCGCGCCAGAGCGCATCGCGCTGGTCGGCACCGGCGGGATCTCGCACTGGCCGGCGACGCCCGACTCGGGCAAGATCAACGAGCCGTGGGACCGCGAGTTTCTCGACCGCTGGTCGCGCAACGACCGCGCCGCGCTGCTCGACTACAGCGACGCGGCCACGTACCGCGACGCGGGCCAGGGCGGCTTCGAGATCCGCACCTTCATCGCCGTCGCGGCCGCGGCGAGAGGCCGGGGCACGGTGCGCTTCTACGCGCCGATCCCGATCTTCTCGGTCGGCTGCACGGTGGCGACGATGACGATCGAATAGGAACGGAAACAGGACACACGCGATGCCGCACGTCAACATCCAGTACACCGCCAACCTCGGTGCCGAAGCCGGCATGGACGCGCTCTGCATGACGCTCGCCGAAGTGATCGGCGCGCAACGCGACGGCGCCGGCGCGCGCGTGTTCCCGCTCGGCGGCACGCGCGTGCTCGCCTATCCGGCGCCGCACTTCGCGGTCGCCGACGGCCAGCCGGACCGGTGCTTCGTCTATCTGCAAGTGCGGATCGCGCCCGGACGCGAGCGGTCACTCGTCACCGCGACGGGCGAAACGTTGATCGCCGCGGTGCGGGCCCACTTCGCGACGATCTTCGCGACCCGGGCGATCGGCATGACTCTGCAGATCGACGAGGGCGAGCCGGTCTTCGACGCCAAGCACAGCACCTTGCATCCACTCTTCGCGGGGAAGTAGCGCGATGCTCGACACGACCACCGTCGCCGCGCTCGCCGCCGAGCTCCACGACGCCGAGCGCCGGCGCGTGCAGGTGCGTCACTTCTCGCTGCGCCATCCGCAGATGACGATCGACGACGGCTACGCGATCCAGCGCGCCTGGGTTGCGCTCAAGCTGGCCGAAGGCCGTGTCGTCAAGGGCCGCAAGATCGGCCTCACGTCGCGTGCGATGCAGCTCTCGTCGCAGATCAGCGAGCCCGATTTCGCGCCGCTCCTCGACGACATGTTCTTCGCGGCCGGC
>Ga0123337_10002245_pt1 | contig 22365 bp, 18 predicted proteins | sample frozenSSSSmetaG_FD_89792 | JGI IMG/M metagenome (GOLD analysis project Ga0123337, IMG submission 89792) | Glacier valley bacterial and archeal communities from Borup Fiord, Nunavut, Canada, to study Microbial Dark Matter (Phase II) -... | ecosystem: Environmental > Aquatic > Freshwater > Ice >...
CCGCTTATGGCGCCAAGGGGGCGTTTACTCTACGAATGATCTTAGAGAGCGGGGGTGGCAATTTGAGCTGCTGCCGGTTCAACTCGGCGTCCACGACGGGAAGGCGGACCATATTCAGGTCGGCATACGCGGCTTGGTTGGCGCCCTCTATCTCGAGGATCTCAAGCACAAGGTTCACCGTGGGATGGATGGTGTGGTGCGTGATGGCCGCCACGCCGGGGGCCGCGCTTATGGCTATCGGCCAAAGCTGGGTCAGCCCGGAGAGCTCGAGGTCGTCGAAGAAGAGGCGGCTGTGGTCCGGTGCATCTTCGAGGAGTTTCGATTCGGGACATCGCCTCGCGATATTGCCAAGGGGCTTAACGATGATCGGGTGCCGGCACCAAGGGGGAGCACGTGGTTGGCGTCCACTCTCAACGGTAACGCTTCTCGAGGGCACGGAATCCTGGTCAACCCCATCTATGCGGGTCGCATCGTCTGGAACCGAGTGCGGATGGTGAAGAACCCCGATACCGGCCGTAGGGTGTCTCGCAACAACGATCCGACCGAATGGGTGACCGCTTCGGCTCCGGAACTGGCGATCGTGCCGCCGGAACTGTTCGACGCCGTGCAGAAGAGGAAGGCCGAACGTTCGCATACCCCACACCCGCTAAGACGTAAGGCCAAGCACCTGTTTTCTGGGCTGCTGAAGTGTGGCTGTTGCGGAGGTGGTCTCTCGGTCAAGGATCGGGACCATGGCCGCATAAGGCTTGTCTGCACCAGGTCGAAGGAGGGCAGCAACTGCATCAACCGCCGCCACTTCTATCTCGATGAGATTGAGAGCCGGGTATCCGGCGGCCTGAGGAAAAGGTTGGGGAGTCGGGCAGCGATTGATCGGTATATGGGCATCTACGCCGACGAGCGCCGCCGGCTGGCGGGGAGTCGTGCTGGCGTCCTGGGTAAGCTGGACCGGCGCCTGGCAGTCATCGACGCCGATTTGGAAAGGGCGACCCGCATGCTGATCAGCGGGATACTCGATGAAGATAAAGGAGCGGCGCAGATTCGTGAGCTCAAGTCCGAGCAGGCGGCGCTCTTGGTGGAACGCGAAGCCACCGCAGAGACTGTGCCGGACCTGACGGTTCATCCCGCAGTTGCCGACAGCTACCTGGCTTCACTCGACAACCTCGAGGCAGCGCTGCGCGGACCGGAGGGGCCGCAGGAGGCGGAAGAGTTTACTGCCGTGCGTGATCTCGTGGACAGCATTATCGTCACTCCGGACGGCACCCGTTCCACTCCTGTTGTCGAGGTGGTCGGCGATCTGGCGCGTTTACTCGCGCCGCCTGGTTCTTCGTCGGGGGGTAAGGTGGTAGCGGAGGAGGGATTTGAACCCCCGACAAACGGATTATGATTTTGCCCCGGTTCCGTCGCACACCGACGCAATGAGCGTCAAGCTGCAGCACTAAGCGACAGCGCTGCTTGCAAATTTTCGCTTTGAGTGAAGCGTTCGGTTCCAAGGCGTTGCATTCTAGCGCGATCAATTTGCACCCAGTTGTTACCCGCCGCCCGAGTCAGTCATCGGTCCGAAGCCCATTGTTGAGGGGTCCATGAGGTTCGGCCTCGCGTGCAGCGGCCCAGCTATTTGGTTACCCCTTCTACCCCTGATGCCGGCCTCGGTGATCTGCCAGGACACCGTCAAATCCTTTTGCTTATCTGGCGTCATGTAGTCACGAATTCGGAGCGATCCTCAGTAGTCCAACCGGCGCCCTTTACTTCACCGTGCATAACCACTCTGTGCCGCCCTGATCCACTTGGGCCAATGCCGCCTTCTACAGTTTGTTCAGGGGGAGGCTATCACCTTTAGCCTCCATCGCTCGTGCCATTGCCGCTCCGGCTTATCGATCTGCGCATCAGTCATCCCCTCCTTGGACTAGCTATACCGCTCCATGTCCATTCTCAGGAGCACGGCGGCGATCTGCTCTTTCGCGGGCGGGAGTGCGGCATTCGCTCTAGCGTGTTTTCACCGCACCAGTGACGGAGGGAATGGTACCCCCGTCTAACCTTCTCCGACCAAGGCATGTAGGGCCATGACCTCGGGTGTATTCCCAAAGCTGAGCTGAGGCTTGGTAGAGTCCTACGTCGCATTGTCGATTGGATGTGCTGGATCAGTCATCGTGGCAAATAGCGGAGGGGCCGAGGCCCTTGCGGACCCGGCCCCTCGCTCACCAGCTACTGTTAACCAGAGGGCTGGAGGAGTTACGGATCAGTTCTTCTTCATCTGGCCCGGAGCCGAATCCTTGGGGTCGCCGTCCTGCTGACCGGGAGCGTAGCCTTTGGCTTACTCGCCATCCCCCTTCATCTTGCCGGGGGCAAATTCCTTGGCGGAATTGCCTCCACCGTTTTCACCGTCATCTGGATTGAACGTCGGGCTTTCGCAGAAGGCCTCCTCATCAGAGTTGTTCGGATAGCCGTTTGTCGAATAGTCGAATACGGCCGACAGGCCACCACTTGCCGCCGCCTGGGCGTCGGCTTCAGCGCGGGACAGGTAAACGCCGCTCAGTGCGGTGTCGTCAGCGCCCTGGATGGCCTCCTCGGGCGTGCCGAACGTGATCAGGCACACCATGTCGTCGGCCGTCTGAGCCATGGCCCTCTGAGGACGCCACCGCTCTAGTTGGCAAACCGCGATGTCACAACGCTGGTTCCACGCTATCTCCGCACGGTGGTATCGACACCCGGAGCGACCCCGACCGCGCAACTCTCGAAAAGGTGAAGGCCCGGTGTACGCAACGTTCGGCATTCTAAGAGGTTGATTAATCGGAATGCCCGTCGGCGTTCCGCTTTGCGTAGGACTGCGGCGCCTGATCGCACTGCCAATGTTATCAGTTGGAGTATCAAATGATGCGTATCGGCAAGACGTTTGCCGCGAGTGCGACCCTCGCTTGGCTTCTTGTGTCAACGGCGCCCCTTAGCGCTGCGGACATTAGCGAGAGCGCTTTAGGCGGAGAAAGCTATCAGTGCCCCCGCGTTGCGCCCGAAGAGCCGCAGGCGCTTGCGGATTACGAAAGCTATGCATGTGCCGACTACAATATGGAAACCGGCGCAATTGGTGACGTCCCGGCGGATGAGGAGGGCGTCATCAACTCCGTCGAAGGCGATCCTATCCCTCTCCCGCTAGATGGAACCGGCGTCACTCCGCTTGACAACGGCGGAGGCAGCAACCCGCCTGACAACGGTGGAGGCGGCAACCCGCCTGACAACGGTGGAGGCGGCAACCCGCCTGATAACGGTGGAGGTGGCAACCCGCCTAAAGGCAACAACGGAGTCGGTAACGGCGAGGACCCCCAGCCCCCGGGCAACCCTCCTATCAATGACGGCCCAGGAACTGGCCCCGGCAACCCAGGGAACAAGGGCGGAGTCCCCTCAAAGCCCTGACATTTGCTCAGTGACCTAATCCCCAGTCGCCGACCTTTAACGGTCGGCGACTTTCCGTCATCTGCCGAAGTACTGGAGGTCTGAAATCACCGATTTCGCTAAGGCGCTCTTCCTCTGCGCCACCTTAATTGTTGCCCCAGCAGTGGCGCTCCCGGCTTGGGCGGCGCCCCCTATTGCCGAAACCCCGGGCCCGACCAATGCTGCATCATCGGAAGCCGCCGACATAGACCACCTAGTGCCAATACCGCCGCGGTACACGCGCCAAGAGGTAGCGTTTAAGACTGACGAGCCCGCCGGCACCATAGCAATCGATACAGCCTCGCACTTTCTTTATCTGGTCCTGCCCGGCGATAAGGCGGTGCGCTACGGCATTGGCTGGGCGCGCAAGGGCTTCGAATGGGCGGGCACCGAACGGGTGACGCGCAAGGCCGAGTGGCCGAGCTGGAGCCCGCCAGCAGAGATGCTGCTGCGACAGCCGGAGCTGCCGGTCTACATGCCTGGCGGTCCGGATAACCCGCTGGGGGCGAGAGCCCTTTACCTGGGTTCAACTCTGTATCGAATACACGGTACCCCCGAATGGTGGACAATTGGCCATAATGTTTCCTCCGGGTGCATTCGGCTCCTCAACGAGGATGTCATCGACCTTTACGAGCGCGTGGAGAATGGCGCCAAGGTGGTTGTGTTCTGAGCCGCAGGACTTTGAAGGGGCAGCGGGCAAGGCACGATCAGGCTGGCAAACTCTCTCCTGACAGCTAACTACAACGACGCAAAGCGGACCGATCCATTGAAATTTAAGCGCCAGGCTCTTCCGTCGCCCCCGGCGCGAGGCCTGGCCTTTCATCATACTGGTAGGTGAGGCAGGTACTTACGCCATCTGGGTTATTGCGCGCCGAGGCTTTGCCTCGCGCGCGGGAGTTTCGAACGGTGAGGAAGCAATCGCTGCTACTTTGTTACTGACACCGTATCTCGTGTTGCTGGGTCTGAAAATGCCCATGGTGAGTGGGCTCGGGTCTTCGCCGGCTCCATGGCCGGGCGGTCGGGTCCTGCGTTGTGCTGTTGACCGCCGGGGGTACCGATGCCGAGCTCTATGACTGCATTGCGGCGGGGGCGGTCGCGGTGATGATGAAGGAAGCGGCGGTGGATGAGCTGTTGGCCTGCCTGAGCGAGGTAGCGGCCGGCCGGTCGTGGCGACCCAGCGATACGGTTACGTCTGCGCTAGCGCGGGCGGAGCGGCGGCGTTCCGGGTGGCAAAGCCTGTCGGCTCACCTCCCCGCCCGTGAGCGCGAACTGATCCCCTTGGTTCTCGACAACAAGTCGAACAAGCAGATCGCGATTGACCTCGGTATTTCTGAGGGAACCGTCAAGATTCACCTCAACAGCGTCTTCCGCAAGCTCGGTGTCTTCTCTCGACCGGAGCTAGTTCAGCTGGCCCGCGACCAGATTGTTCGATAAGCGACGCATTTTCCTAAAATGCCTTCATACCCCTGCATTCGGGATTCAGTCGGAACGCGTACCCAGTTGGAGCGAACCCTTAGAAGGCGAGTTCCCGAATGCCATCGACCGCGTCTTACAGTCCCATCGGAGACCTTCAGATCGACGGTGTGTTGAGCGGCATCAAGTGGGGGGTCTCCTCACTCACGTTCAGCTTTCCCACCAGCAGCAGCTTCTACGGCACCAGCTATGGCGGCGGTGAGCATACAAATGGCTTCGAGGCATTCTCTCCGGCGCAGCAGGATGCGGTACGCACCATCCTGAAAATGTACTCCGCGGTCTCCAACATGACCTTCAGCGAGGTCATCGAATCCTCGAGTGTACATGGCGACCTGCGCTATGCGGAATCTGATGCGCCTAGCACCGCCTGGGCCTACTATCCCAGCACCAATGTCGCGGGCGGCGACGCCTGGTTCAACAATTCCAAGAACTGGTATGACGTCCCGGCGAAGGGCAACTATGCCTGGCTGACCATGCTGCACGAGACCGGGCATGCGCTCGGCCTTAAGCATCCCCACGAAGCCAGCGGCTCGTTCGGCGCTATGCCGACCGATCGCGACTCTCTCGAATACACAGTGATGAGCTACCGCTCCTATGTCGGCGCCTCGACCACCACCGGTTACACCAACGGGTCCGGCAGCTATCCCCAGACGCTGATGATGTACGACATCGCGGCGCTGCAGAAGCTCTACGGCGCCAACTTCAACACAAATTCCGGCGACACCGTCTATTCCTGGAACGCCGCCACCGGCGAGATGAGAATCAACGGCATCGGGCAGGGCGCCCCTGTCGGCAACAAGATCTTCATGACGCTGTGGGACGGCGGCGGCAACGACACCTACGATCTCTCCGGCTATGCCAGCGGCGTAACGGTCGATCTCTCGCCGGGCGGCTGGAGCATCACCTCGACCACCCAGCTCGCCAGTCTCGGCAACTCCAAGGTGGCCGTGGGCAACATCGCCAACGCCCTTCTCTATAACGGCAACACCGCCTCACTGATCGAGAACGCCATCGGCGGATCGGGGGCCGACCGGCTGACCGGCAACGCCGCCGACAACAAGCTCACCGGTGGCGGCGGCAACGATATCCTCGACGGCCGTGCCGGCACCGATACGGCGGTCTATTCCGGCCTCGCCAGCAACTACTCTTGGCTTCGCAGCGACGACGGCAGCTGGACCGTCAGCGATCTGCGCAGCGGCGCGCCCGATGGCACCGACAAGCTGCTTAGCATCGAGTGGCTGAAGTTCGCAGATCAGTCCGTCCAGCTTGGCACCACTACCTCCCCGGTCATCGACGAGCCGACGGTTGTCGATGTCAACGTGGCGCCAGTCGCGGTTGCCGATGCCTACACCACCGGCAAGAATGCCAAGCTCACTGTCTCGGCCACCGCAGGTGTGCTCAAAAACGACTTCGACGCCGATGGCGATGCGCTCTCGGTCGTGCTCGTCAAGGGGCCGGCCAAAGGCAAGCTGACCCTCAAGGCCGATGGCTCGTTCGACTATGTGCCCGTGAAAAACTTCACCGGCAACGTCTCCTTCACCTACAAGGCCAAGGACCCCGACGGGCTCACGAGCAATGCCACCGTCACCATCTCGGTCGGCTCGACCAGCGCCGGAAAACGCAAGGGCGCCGGCGAATCCATCTGGGACGACCAGATCCCCGCGCCTAACCATACCCGGCCGGGACCGGATCGCAGCTGGTACGACGACAAGGTGCTGCACGTCTTCCAGGCCATCAAGCTCGCGGAGCCCTCGTTCGGCGGCAGCGACAAGCCGCTCGCTCTGCTCAAGCTGTTCGGCTTGGTCGATATCCCGGCCTCCGGCGCGCACAATGCCGGTTCATCTCATGCCGATGCCGGTGCCGATAGCGTTCCCGACGATATGAAGGCATTCTACAGCGAGTTTGCGCTGTTCTAAGGGCGAGTCATGAGCGAGTGGATTTCGATTGAGGACTGGGCGCGTTGTTGCGACCTGGAGCGGCCGGGTATTGTGTTCGAGATTCGCAACGCCGACGATCTGCGGCTCTTGACGCCCTGCTCCGCTATGCCGCCCGAGGCGCCGTTCGACTGGCAGTCGCCGCCCATTCAGTTCCGCCCAGTGCCTGAGGCGCCGCCGGAGCACTCGTCCCCGCTCCCCGAACCGCAGGGCTGACCCCGGGCGATCGGCGGAAGGCGGTACCCTAACGCGGCCTTCGCCATGGCGGCTCGCGATGTTGGGCTCGCCCCCAAGCTCAACATCGCCGTGTGCATATCGCAGCTTTACTTTCAGACCGCATGGCGCGATGCGCCCCCGTTTTGAAGGCCACCGTCCTCGTTGGCAACGTTGTCGCCACCTCAACATGAAGGGCACGGGGCAGGCCTGGGATGGCGGCCTGAAACTCTCCAACGCCGGCCTTGGCAAATAAGGCGACTTACCTCACCGCGGTGAGACGTTGAACGCCTTCACCATCCCCGCGGACTTCGCCGACCTCACGACATTCGGCCTGCGTGCCACCAGCACCAGCAATCCCGAAGCAGCACGCGTGGTTCGCCGCTGCGTCGACCTTCATTAAGTCGGCTGACTGGAACGGCGATGGAACGTCGGGCGACTTGGCTGGTGCCGTAATTCTCGGCGCTGCCATCAAGGGCGGACAGCCGGAGAAGACGTTCTACGATCTTGACGACATTCCGGGGGACCCGGACCCGCAGGACTTGTACGGCCCGTCGGTTGACTGCGGCTTCGGCAAAGTTGGCCTAAGCAAGTACAGCGCTACCGGTACGCAGGACGGGTCAACATTCGAGGTGGACGAGGGCTGGGAAGGACCCCCCCCCGGACTACCTCGGCTGATCGTCGGCTTTTGATTTCAACACCGCGGGCGGTTTCGTCCGCGGTGACCTACAGAGCTCTTGAGCGTAGACGGCAGGGGGTGTGACTTCTCCTCCGCTGGAGTGAGCGTCTCTAGGCGCGCGGCGCGCCTAACTTCATGCAGGTCGTTCTCGAGGGCCTCAACGTGGCGCAGGACGAGGTTCTTGCCGCGTTGATCGGGTAGCTCCGGCCGAGGTACCCCGCGTTAACTTCAAGACGCTACGGTCGAGCGATCCGACGGCCGCATGTGCCTGATGTGCGAGGCCGGTACTTGTACCAGTCTCGCGCATCCCTTCAGTGACGCACGCAACCGATTGGCCGACGGCAGTCTGCAGCAAAGGTTCTAGGCCAGCATGGCGTCAAGACCCACGTCCGACGAAATCCGCCGCGTCTTCGCCGCTACGCGCGGCTATTTCGTCACGGCTCTGCTGTTCAGCCTTGGGCTGAACCTGCTCTATCTTGCCGCGCCCCTCTACATGCTGCAGGTCTACGACCGCGTCGTGTCGTCGGGCAGCGTCACCACGCTGCTCATGCTCACGCTCATCCTCCTCGTTGCGCTGGTGGCGCTGGCTGGGCTCGATGCGGTGCGGACCCGGGTGCTGTCGCGCGCCGGCGTCAGGCTCGATCGCCTGCTTGCCGGCCGGGTGATCGCCGCCAGCGTCGATGTCAATGTCGGCACCGCCTCGCGCAGCCAGCCGATCCGCGATTTCGACACGGCGCGCCAGTTCCTCACCGGCTCGGGCATCACCGGGGTGTTCGATCTGCCTTGGGCGCCGATCTATATCGGCATCATCTTCATGCTCCATCCCTGGCTGGGCCTCTTCGCGCTCTGCTGCGCCATCTTGCTGGCGCTGATGGCGGTGATCAACGAGTGGATGGTGCGCGGCCCCACTGCAGAGTCCAGCCAGGCTGCCGCCCAGTCCTACGGCTTCACCGAAATGGGTCTGCGCAACGCCGAAGTGGTCCAGGCCATGGGCATGCTGCCCGGCCTGCTGACGCGCTGGGGGCGCGATCGCGGCCGTATGCTCGAGCGCCAGCTCGCCGCGTCCGACCGCGCCAGCTCGATGACCAGCGTCATCAAGTTCCTGCGCATGGCGATGCAGTCCCTGATCCTCGGCCTCGGCGCCTATCTGGTCATCGAGCGTATGACCTCGCCCGGCGCGATGTTCGCCGCCTCCATCCTGCTCGGGCGCGCCCTGCAGCCGGTCGAGCAGACCGTCGGGCAGTGGCGGGGGCTGATCTCGGCGCGGTCCGCCTGGGTCCGGGTCCGCGATCTGCTGCAGGCGAGCCCGCCGGATTCGCACAACACCCAGTTGCCCCGGCCCAGGGGCAGCCTTTCAGTCGAAAACCTGCTCTACATCCCGCGTGGCGCGCAGCGCCCGGTGCTGCGCAACATCAGTTTCGAGCTCAAGGCGGGGGAGTCGCTCGGCATCATCGGTCCCTCCGGCGCCGGCAAATCCACCCTGGCCCGGCACCTGGTCGGCGTGCTCAAGCCCACCGCAGGCGCCGTACGCCTCGATGGCGCCGAAATCACCACCTGGCTCGAGGGCCGGCACATCGGCTACCTGCCACAGGATGTCGAGCTGTTCTCGGATACCGTGGCCGCCAATATCGGCCGCTTCGCCACCGATGCCGACGAGGAGATCGTCGAGGCAGCCAAACTTGCCGGCGTCCACGACATGATCCTGCGCCTGCCCGAAGGTTACGACACCCAGGTGGGCGAGGGGGGCGAGATCCTTTCCGGCGGCTTCCGCCAGCGCGTCGGTCTAGCGCGCGCCATCTTCGGCACCCCGAGCCTCGTGCTGCTCGATGAACCGAGCTCAAACCTCGATAACGAGGGAGATCAGGCGCTGGTCGCCTGTGCCGCCGCCCTCAAGGTTATCGGCACGACGGTGATCATGGTCTCGCATCGTGCGGCGACGGTCTCGAACGTCGACAAGATACTCATCCTGCGCGACGGCGGGGTCGAACTGTTCAGCGACCGGGCGGAGTTCATGCGCCGGCTGAACCGCCCGCCACAGGCGACTGCCGAGTTACCGACCAGCGCACCTGGCGCCGCCGCAGGAGGGGTCTGATGGCACGTGCTCTCGCCATGCAAAATGCCGGCCTGCCCATGCCGGCGCCGGCCGGCGCGCCGAGCGATTCCGCGCGCGGCCCGATTCTTGCCGGTCTCGCCATCCTTGCTCTGTTCTTCGGCGCGCTCGGTGGCTGGGCCACCCTGGCGCCGCTCAATGCGGCCGTCATGGGCGAAGCGGTGGTCAAGGTCGAGGGCAATCGCAAGAGCGTTCAGCACCTGAACGGCGGCATCGTGCAGGAACTGCGGGTGCGCGAAGGGGACAGCGTTGCCGCTGGCGATGTGCTCGTTGTCCTCGATGACACCACCTCGCGTGCCGAGCTGAACCTACTCGAGCAGCAGGCGACCACGCTCCAGGCTATGGAGGCCCGGCTCGTCGCGGAGCGCGATAGCGCGGCCGAGATCAGCTTCCCGGCCGAACTCAACAAGTCCGGATCGGAAGCTGCAATCCTTGCCCAGCGCCAGGAATTCGAGAGCCGCCGCGCCGCCATGCAGGGCGAAACGCGCATCCTCAACGAGCGCGCCGCGCAACTCGGCGAGCAGATCGCTGGCAGTGAGGCTCAGGTCGTCTCGCTGCAAGTGCAGCTCACCTCGGTGCGGGACGAGCGTGCAAGCCTGCAAGAACTCTTTGACGATGGCGTCGTGCCGCGCACCCGCCTGCTGCAACTGGAGCGCACGGCCAGCGGCATCGAGGGGCAGATTGCTTCGCTCAACGCCGCAATTGCCAGCGGCCGCGCCGCCATCGCCGAGAACGCCCAGCGTGTGTTGCAGCTCGGCCTGGACCGTATGGCCGAAGTCAACCGCCAGCTGGCGGATGTGCAATCGAGATTGCTCGACCTCACGCCGAGACTGAGCGCCGCCTGGGCAGCGCTGGATCGCATGGAGATCCGCGCCCCTTATGGGGGCCGGGTCGTCGATCTCTCAGTGTTCTCGGTAGGGGCGGTTATCGGGCCGGGGGAGCGGGTGCTCGACATAGTGCCCGAAGCTTCCTCGCTAGTGGTAGAAGCCAGGATCCGAGTGGAAGATATCGCCGACATTGCGCCTGGGATGTCGGCCGAGGTCCATTTTACCTCATATAAGCAGCGAATAACCCCGCTGATCCACGGACGGGTGGCGGCTATTTCGGCGGATCGCCTCACCGATCAGCGCACGCAAGTGCCCTATTATATCGCTAATGTCGCGGTCGATCCCGACGAACTCGCCGCAAGCCCGGGAATCCAGCTCTACCCGGGAATGCCGGCCACGGTCATGATCACCACTCACGCGAGAACGGCGCTAGACTACCTGGTGGGACCGCTCTTCGTCTCCTTCGACCAGTCGTTCCGGCAGCGCTAACTCTATACGGAGTTATCGTATGGCGCGACGTCGCTCACGGCAGGAACTTCCTCGGCAGGAACCCGGTTAATATTGGATACAGAGAGTTTTGCGCCGTCTAGGTCCGGGACTAGGCCGTGTTGACAAAAGGGGATTCCCAAATCGCTGCGTGACTGATTCAAGGCTTCCTTTCAGAGGAGGCGGTTGTGGCTCGGGGCGATCTGACGGATGGTGAGTGCTTCGCGCGAAGCCGCGGACTCTTTTCAGCAGCCGACGATGAGCGCCGACACGCAATGCCTAGCGCCGCTGACGGTGGCAGAAGTTCGCCTCGTCGGACAGGGAAATTGACCCGCGTGGGAAATTGACGTTCGCACGGCATGCAGTGACCTGGCACGTAGGTCGAGGTCGAGCGAGGTTCTCCACTGAGACGACTACCGCGTTTTTCCCCACTAGAAAGGACCTAGGGTGCGGTTCCGGGCGATTAAATTGCGAACGTTCGACACCTGCCAGATGCCGACCCTGGCGGTGCGAATTCCGCGGCTATCGAGCGCGCGGGCGATGCCTCGATAGCTGGTGCTGCCGCCAAGCTGGATTTGCGCAACGATCGGCATAATCGATGCGGCGAACCGATCAGCTTCAGCGATGGAGGCCGCTCGTTTCGGGCAGCGCAGCCTTGGTGCGCTCCGAAATGAGCCTGCGCTCCTTCTCGGCCAATGCCGCATAGAGGTGGACCATGAAGGGGTCGGCATCGGCCCCGAGCTCCGCCACAATGAACGGCACCCGCTGCGCCATCAGGCCGGCAATGAAAGCCACGTCCCCCGCGATAGGCGGTCGAGCTTGGCGACAACCACCGGGCAGCGCTCCCTGCGGGCCCAGGCCGCTTGTAGCGCGAAGCGGTGGCAGCAGCATCGGCGGGCGACACGCGGACTTATCGTAAGACCGTGCTAGTTCCGGCGGCCTTGATTTCGTTGCGAAATATGCCTTAGCGAGGCCGAAGTCGCCCCGCTGGGTAACTTATGGGAAGCGGACGGGTATTGGAGGACCGCCAAGATATATCCGAAGTTACTGGCCGATCTCGCCCGGGCGGATGTTTATGACTTCGCTACGAAAAACGTCCGACGATGCTTCTGTTTGAAGAACGCGGACGAACGGTCTACTACGCCTTTTCGGGCGTCTTTCTGGTCAACCGCGCCTGCAGCAGCACAACTGCGAGCAAGAACAGGCCACGGACGACAGACTGCCAGGCAGCCGAGAGCGAAATCCAGCCCTTGCCGTTTTCAAAGTTCAGCGCGTTGAAGAGCACGCCGAGCAGCAGCACGCCGGCGAGCGTGGTGACCACCGAACCGCTACCTCCGGTCAAGAGAGTGCCTCCAACAACTACAGCCGCAATGGCGAAGAGCTCCCAACCGACGCCTTCAGTCGGCTGACCGGAGAATCCGAGGGCGGCCAGCAGAACTCCGGCAAGGCCGGCAAGGGCTCCGCTCGCGAGGTAGACGAGGAAGGTGACCCGCGCCACCGGCAGGCCCATCAACCGCGACGCATCCTCGCCGCCGCCGATGGCGAGCACGGTGCGTCCGGTGCTGGTATAGTTGAGGACGATGGAGCCGAGCACGTAGGCGGCGATGGCGATGGCTGTGGGTATCGGTACGGTCCAGATTGTCCCCATGCCCAACTGCGGAAAGCCGCTGGTGGGGTTGATGGGCACCGAGGTCTGGTTGGAAAGCAGCAGCGCCGTGCCGCTGGCGGCGAGCAGGGTACAAAGCGTGGCGATAAACGGCATGATGTTGGCGCGGGTGACCAACAGGCCGTTGATGGTGCCCACGATCAACCCAATGCCGACGCCCGCCGCGATGCCGGGCACGAGGCCGTATTGGCTGCCCAGCGCCGCGGCCACGCTGCCGAGGGCGGCGGTGGAGCCAACGCTCAAATCGATGCCACCCGTCATGATCACAAAGCACATCCCGAGCGCAATCAGCGCGAACATTGCGTTGTAGCGGACGACCGTTGTCACGTTGAACGGGCTGAGAAAATTCTCGTAGCGCCACCAACCGAAGAGGATGAGCAGCGCGAGCGCGATCAGCACACCATAGGTGCCGATGATTCGAGCGAGCCTGGGGCGGTTCATACACGCCTCTGCTGCTGGAGCCAGACGGCGAGGGCGATGATGCCGGCCTTGACGATCAGCGCCGCCGCATCCGGGACACCGTTGGCTAGGAGGGTGTAGCGGACCAACTGGATGGTGAGAGCGCCGAGCAGCGTGCCGATGATGGTGGCGCTGCCGCCAACGAGCAAGGTTCCCCCGACAGCGACCGCGGCGATCGCATCGAGCTCCATTCCAAGACCGACGAGGTTGGCATCGCTCGCCGAGTTGATCGCAATGACAACGAGGCCAGCGATGCCTGCGCAGAAGCCGGAAATGGCGTAGACGGAAAGCTTGGTGCGCTTGACCGCAATGCCGGCGAGTTCGGCGGCGCGTTCATTGCCGCCGGTGGCGAGAATGGAGCGGCCGAAGCGGGTGCGGCGCAGCATCCAGGCGGCGCAGAGCACCAGGACGACCATGACGATCACCTGCACCGGAATGCCGAATGGACGGCCGAGGCCGATCCACTGGAACTCGGGTACGCGGAAGACCTGCAGGTTGGAGTTGGTCAGCGCCTGGGCGATGCCTCGTCCAGCAATGAAGAGGACAAGCGTGGCGACGATTGGCTGGATGCGGAATTGGGCCACCAGCCAGCCGTTAAAGAGGCCGCAGAGCGTCGCAATGATCACGGCGGCCACCATCGCGACAGCCACCGCCAGCGCGATATTGCCACCGAAGATCGGGCTGAGGAAGATGAGAGGCGCGACCGCGCCCGAAATCGCCATAATGGAACCGACGGAGAGATCGATGCCGCCAGTAGCGATAACGAGCGTCATGCCAGTCGCGACAATAACGATGGTGCAGACCTGTGTCAGATTGACATTGAGCGTCTGCAGCGTGGCGAAGTTGCGGGTGAAGACTAGGTTGAAAACGATCAGCAGCACCAGTGCGATCAGCGTACCATAGCGGGCAAGGAAGCTGAGCGCGTCGAAGCCGTCGATCTTGCCGCGCGTCGGGGCACTATCAGTCATTGCACAGCCTCCTGATGCGGCACGTGACCCTGGGCCATGGCGGCGAGGATACGCTCTTCGGTGATCTCCTCGCCTGCGAGCTCGGCGACGGTGCGGCCTTCGCGGAGGACGAAGACGCGGTCGGCGCCTTCGGCGACTTCCTCGAGTTCAGAGGAAATCATCAGCACGGAAAGGCCACCATCGGAGAGCGATCGGATCAGGCGCTGTATTTCGCCCTTGGCGCCCACATCGATGCCCCGAGTGGGCTCGTCGAGGATGAGGATGTCGGGGTTCATGGCCAGCCAGCGGGCAAGCAGCACTTTTTGCTGGTTGCCGCCGGAAAGTTCGCGGATCTTTTGGCCCGGGCCGGAGCACTTGATGCCAAGGTCCTTGATGAAGCGGTCGACGATTTCGCGCTGCTTGGCTTCGTCGACAACGCCCCGGCCGCTGATGCGCGGCAGAATGGCGAGGGTGAGGTTCTCGGCGACGCTGAGATCGGGGACGATGCCTTCGAGCTTGCGGTCTTCGGTGACGAAACCGAGGCCGGAGGTGATAGCATCGCGCGGATGGGCGGGGGCATAGGCTTGGCCATGTAGCGCCATGGTCCCGGCGCGTGGCCGGTCGGCGCCGAATACGACGCGCGCGGTTTCCGTGCGACCGGCACCGAGCAATCCTGCGAAGCCGACGATCTCGCCGCGGCGCAGTTCGAAGCTGACGTCACGCACCGCCTGGCCGGCGGCGAGCGATTGCGCCTGCAGCACGACATCACCGGTCCCTTCGACATGCGGGCGGCTAAAGGCGGTGGCATGGCCCTCGGCCTTGCTGACGTCTCTGCCGAGCATCTGCGACACGAGTTCCAGCTTGCTGATCTCAGGCATGGCGGCGCTGCGGACCGTACGGCCATCGCGCATGATGGTGACGCGGTCGCAGATCTCGTAGAGCTCGTCGAGCTTGTGCGACACGAAGATCACGGACACGCCCTCTGCCTTGAGCTGACGGATGACATCGAAGAGCACCGCGACTTCCTGCTCATCAAGAGAAGAGGTGGGTTCGTCCATGATGACGAGACGAGCCGAAAAGCCGATGGCCCGCGCAATGGCGACCATCTGCTGGGTGGCGGTAGAGAAATCCATCAGTGGGCGACGCACGTCGATCTTGACACGGAAGCGGCTGAGGAGGCGCTCGGCCTCCTCGTGCATCGCGCGCCAGTCGAGCAGTCCGTAGCGGCGCTTCTCGCGCGCGAGGCAGATGTTCTCTGTGACGCTGCGCAGCGGAACGAGGTTGATTTCCTGGTAGATCGTGCTGATGCCGCCGGCCTGTGCCTGTTGCGGCGAGCTCACCTCGAATGGCTTACCGAGGAAGGTCACCTGGCCAGCATCGCGCTTGTGATAGCCAGTGAGCACCTTGATGAGGGTCGACTTGCCGGCGCCGTTCTGGCCGACCAGTGCATGCACCTCACCGGGCCTCACATCGAGCGTGGCCTGGCTCAGCGCCGGAATACCGGCGAAGCGTTTGTCGACGCCCTGCATGGAGAGCAACAACTCTTCGCCCATGATCGATCATTCTCCCCAATGGGCAGGCTAAAGGAGGCCGCTCGCCTTTTCCAGCGAGCGGCTCCGTGGCTGGATGATCAGTACGCGCTCGGAAGGAGGTCCTTGGCGTTCTCCGGCGTGTAGATCGCGTCGGGGTTGATCAGGACTGGCGGGATCGCTTCGCCGTTGGCGTAGGCGACCGCGGTGTCGAAGGCCTTGGGTCCGAAGCGCGGATTGCACTCCACCACGGCCTCGACCTTGCCATCGACCACAAGCTGCACGATTTCCTTGCCGCCATCGATCGAGAACACGAGGCAGTCCTCGCGGCCCGCCTTGCGGCCGGCGGCCTCGAGCGCCGCGATGGCGCCGATCGCCATCTCGTCGTTGTGGGCATAGATGACGTTGGCTTCCGGGTGGGCCTGCAGCAGCGTTTCCGCTACCTGCCGGCCTTTGTCGCGGGCAAAGTCGCCCGACTGCGAGGCCACGATGGTGTAGCCCGGGTTCGCGGCAATGACGTCGTCGAAGCCCTTCTTGCGGTCATTGGCCGGCGACGAGCCGACGGTGCCTTCAAGTTCGATGATGGTCTTCTTGTCGCCGCCCATGGCGACGAGGTAGTCGGCGATGCGCTGGCCTTCCTCGATGAAGTTGGAGCCGATGAAGGTGACATAGTCTTCGCCCGGCTTGGCGAGGTCCTGAGCGACGTTGCGGTCGAGCAGGATGACCGGGATGTTGGCGCCCTTGGCCGCCATGATGGCGGGAATGAGCGGCACTTCTTCGCGCGGGGCGAGGAAGATGAGGTCAACCTGCTGGGCGATCATCGAGTTGACGTCCGCCACCTGCTTGGCGGCAGAACCAGCAGCATCGGTGTAGACCAGCTGCCAGCCGCGTTTTTTTGCTTCGTCCTGCATGGACTGCGTCTGAGCCAGGCGCCACGGATTGTTCGACTCGGTCTGGGCGAAACCGACCTTGTAAGTATCCTTCTTGGCCAGCGGCGGTGCGGCGGCGAAAGCCCGCGACGCCATGGCGGCAGCAGCTGCTGCGGCGGCAGACGAAATCAGAAGTGTGCGACGAGTTATCGTCATTGGTAACCTCCCTATGGTGAGCGTCTCACCTATTGAATTCATGGCAAACCGTTGGCGCCTTCCTCACGCCGCAGGTTCGATGGCAGTCACGCGACGCGGAGATCCTCCCTTCGTTGCGAAGCCAGTGCTGGGTCGAGGATGAATGAGGCACAGCGGTCGCCGATCATCATGGCGGGCGCAGCCGTGTTCCCGGCGTTGATGTTGGGGCAAGCCGACATATCTGCGACGCGCAGGTTGGCGATGCCTCGAACCCTCAGTTGGGCATCGAGCACTGCCATCGGATCGCCGTCGGCACCCATTCTCGCGGTGCCTGCAGGATGGTAGTTTGTCTTCACCAACCGCTTGCAGTGCGTGGCGAGGGCTTCGTCGCTGAGGTCGGCCGGGTCTGGCTTGACGATGCGGGCGACTCGATCGCCGAGTGGCCCGCTCTCGAAGGCGCGCAGGAAAAAGCGCTGGCCGGCGATCATGGTCGCCATGTCGTCGGGGTGCTTCAGGAGATTCGGCGAAACGATCGGCATCTCGGCTGCATCGGCTGAACGCAGCTTCACATAGCCGCGTGACTTGGGCTTGGTGACCACTGTGGTGATGGTGACGCCGTGGGTCTTTTCGACGGCGTCGAGGACGTCGCGGTCGAGATAGATATCGGGCACGCAGAAGGCCTGGATCGAGGGATCCGCCTCGGGGTCGAGTGGGTTGACGAAGGCCCCAGCCTCGACCCCGGCGGAGAGGATCTTGCCGCCGCCGAACAGCTTGAAATGCATCCCGTGCTGGATCATGCGCCAGCCGTCGCCATGGCCATGGTAACCGAACGGACCGTTGAAGGTGGCGATGAGCGGCACCTCCGGGTGGTCCATCAGGTTCTGCCCGACGCCGGGGAGGTCGGCTGTGACCGTGATGCCGTGGGTGCGGAGTTCGTCAGCCGCGCCGATGCCCGAGAGCATCAGCAGCTTGGGGGAGACCAGCGCGCCGGAGGACAGGATGATATCGCCCGAAGCATGGGCAGTGTGCTCGGCGTTGGAGCCGTCGCGATAGACGACGCCGGTAGCGCGGTCGTTCTCGATGACGATGCGCGATACGGCGGCGTTGAGTTTCAGCGTCAGCCGCGGATTGGCGCGAAGTGGCTCAATGAACGCGTAGGCGGCGCTCGAGCGCTTCCCCTGTCGGTTCATGAACTGGTAAAAGCCGACGCCCCGCTGCGCCGGACCATTGAAATCGTGGGTGAAGGGCACGCCGAGGCTCTGCATGCTCTGCACGAACCAACGCGACACATTGTCGATATAGCCGGGGTCCGAGACCAACAGCGGCCCGTCGCTGTTGTGACGCTCGTCGTACAGCCGATTGTTGCCCTCCATGCCGCGGAAATGCGGAAGCACATGCTCCCAGTCCCAGCGCACGCCGGCATTGTTGCCGCGCAGCAGACTGTCCCACTCGTTGTAGTCCGAGGGGCGGCCGCGCATGTAGACCTGGGCGTTCACCGAAGTGCCGCCGCCGAGCACATTGCCCTGGCTGATCTCGTGCACGCGGCCGTTCAGATGCTCCTGCGGCGTGGTGCGGTGGTAGCGCATGAACTTGCTGCCGTTGATCATCTTGAAGATGCCCGGCGGCATATCGAGCAAGGGATGGTGGTGGGAGTGCCCGGCCTCGAGCAGCAGCACGCGGCGACCGGCCTCGACGAGGCGCGCCGCAGCTACGCAGCCCGCGGCGCCGCCACCGATGACGATGTGATCGTACTCGGTCATGGGGCCGGCTCGTCGAAGGTGCCGCGGACATATTCCCAAGCGGCACCGAGATGGTTCTGAAGCGCCCGCTCGGCGGCATCGGGATCGCGGTCCACGATCGCCTCGAAGATGGACCGGTGGCTAAGGTAGTTGACCCGGTTGCGCTCGGGCGACCGCAGCATCCGCTGCCAGTGCGGCGACAGCCACAGGGTGAAGGCCCTGTGCACGGCGGGGAAAACGGGATTGCGCGAGATGTCGTAGACCACGGCGTGAAAGGCCACGTCCGTCACATAAAAGAGCTGCGAATCGGGGATCGCGGCTTCGTTGTCGGCCAGCGCTGAACGAAGCGCCGCGATATCGTCCTTGCGGGCATGGAGGGCGGCATTGCGCACCAGGGCCGCCTCGAGGAATACGCGCATGTCGTAGAGGTTCTTGACGCCGCTGTTCTGGTTGAGGAGGTGCGAGACGACCCCGTTGACCGCCGAGAGCGCCGCGTCGTAGCCGGGACGGCGGACAACGGGGCGGTAGCGGTGCCGGGCTTCGATCAGGCCGCGGCTGGCGAGACGGGCGACAGCCTCGCGCGCCACGGTGCGGCTGATGCCGTATTCGGCCATCAGCTCACGTTCAGCGGGTAGGAACGCGCCATCGACCAGCTCACCGGAAATGATGCGCGACTCGATGCGGGCGACCACCGCATCGGCGGCCCGGGCGGCGGCGCGTGAGATGGTTTCGGCCGGGTCGGCTTCGTCCAGCATGCTTCCTCCCTCTGTAGACCGGAGATTGATCCAACAGATCAGATCAAAGCGCAAGCCTGTTAGTGTTTTCATCAGACCAAAATGTGGAGGGACATCGGCGGTGACCTCTGCGGTGTTGACTATGCCGGCAGTTGGCGCTCTCTTGTTGGCAAGGTGGTCGGACCAAAGGAGGTTGTGCTGTGCTTGAGCAAATGTGGTCCCGAATGGCCGGAGGGGGCGTCAGCGACGGGCTGATGTTCATCGACGGGCGTTGGACCAACGGGGCATCTTCGGTCCGGACCGAGGTCGAGAACCCGGCCAACGAGGCGGTGGTGGCGACGGTGCCCGAGGGTGCGGCCGACGACGCGATCGAGGCCCTAGAAGCGGCCAGGAGGGCGCAGCCGGCCTGGGCGGCGCTGCCGCCGATCGCGCGCGGACGGCTGGTGTCGGCGCTGGCCGACGCAGTGCGCGCCAATGCCGATATGCTGGCGCGGATCGTGGTGGCAGAGCAGGGCAAGCCCCTCAACCAGGCGCTGGGCGAGATCGGCGCGACGGAGAACTTCCTGCGCTATGCCGCGGAGAATGCGCGGCGGATCGAGGGCGACATAATGCCCTCCGATGCGCCGAACGAGGAAGTCTGGATCCGCCGGGTGCCGCATGGCGTGGTGGTGGGGCTCACGGCCTGGAACTACCCCTCGGCCCTCGCCGCCCGCAAGATGGGACCGGCGCTGGTGGCGGGGAACACGTTCGTGCTCAAGGCGCACGAGTTTACGCCCATGTCCGGGCTGGCGCTCGCAGCTCTGGCCGAGCAGATCGGCTTTCCGGCCGGTGTGTTCAACGTCGTGACGGGCGTCGGCCGAACCGTCGGCGAGGCGCTGGTGGCGAGCCCGCTGTCGGACCTTGTTACGATGACCGGCAGCACCCGGGCCGGCAAGGAAATCTACCGGGCCGGTGCGGACCTCATCAAAGTCATCCGGCTGGAATTGGGCGGCAAGGCGCCGTTCATCGTGATGGAGGACGCGGACGTCGATGCGGCGGTCGAGAGCGCGGTGACGGCGCGCTTCACCAATTGCGGCCAGATCTGCACCTGCAACGAACGCATGTACCTGCATGAGCGGATCGCCGACGAGTTTCTCGACAAGTTCGTGGCGCGCACCCGCAGCCTCAGCATCGGCGACCCGCTGACCAATCCGGATATCGGCCCCAAGATCAGCGGCCCCGAAGTAGAGAAGGTCGCGGCTATCGTCGGCGAGACCGTCGCGGCAGGGGCCGAGGTGCTGCTGCAGGGTGGGCCGTTGCACGAAGGTCCCTACGCAAAGGGCCATTGGTATGCCCCGACGGTACTGAAGCTGCGCGACAACAACGCGCCCGCGATGCGGCAGGAAATCTTCGGGCCGGTGGTGCCAGCGATGACCGTCGGTAGCTTCGAGGAGGCGCTGAGCCTCGCCAATGACAGCGTCTACGGGCTCTCCGCCTATGTCTATACCCGCGACATGCGCCGACTGATGCGGCTGGCCGAGGGGTTGGAGTTCGGCGAGATCTACTGCAACCGCACCAACGGCGAACTCATCCAGGGTTTCCATAACGGCTGGAAGCAATCGGGGTTGGGCGGCGAAGACGGGAAGTACGGCTTCGACGGCTATCTCCGCAAGAAAACCATGTATGTGAACTGGGCATAGGGGCAGTGACTTGAATACGAATATCGTCGAGGTTCGGACCCAATTGTTCCGCGTGCCGCTGCGCGAAGCCATGAGTGACGCGAGGCACGGCGCGCACACGCATTTCGAGCTGGTTACCGTCACCATCCGCCTCGCCGACGGCAGCGAAGGCACCGGCTACACCTACACGGGCGGCAAGGGCGGCCACGCCATCCGCGCCATTTTGGAGCACGAGCTCGTGCCGTTCCTCGTCGGCAAGGACGCCACCGACATCGACGGCATTTACGATGGGCTCTGGTGGCATATCCACTATGTAGGGCGCGGCGGCATTACGGCCTTTGCCATGTCGGCAGTGGACATCGCGCTCTGGGACCTGAAGGGCAAGCGCCAGGGTAAGCCGCTATGGCAGCTGGCCGGGGGCGCCAGTCGCACGGCACTGGCCTATCGCGGCGGCATCGACCTCAACTTCCCCTTGGAACAGCTTCTGGGCAGCGTCGAGAGCTACCTCGCAGCCGGCTTCAACGCCGTGAAAATCAAGGTCGGCCAGCCGACCCTCGAAGAGGACGTCGCCCGCGTAGAGGCTGTGCGCGAGCTGATCGGCCCTAACATCACATTCATGGTCGACGCCAACTACGGGTTCGACGTGCCGCAGGCGATCGCCGCCGCCAAGGCGTTCCAGCCCTTCGACCTGCTGTGGTTCGAGGAACCGATCGAGCCTGACGACTATCTGGGACACGCCGAGATCGTCGCGGCCACTGGCATGCCGCTGGCGATGGGCGAGAACCTCCACACCCACCACGAGTTCGGCTACGCGCTGGCGCAGTCAAAGCTCTCCTTCATTCAGCCCGACGCCAGCAACTGCGGCGGCATCACCGGCTGGCTCCGCGCCGCCGCCCTCTTCGGACCTGTGGGAGTTCCGGTCTGCAGCCACGGCATGCAGGAACTCCATGTCAGCCTCGTTGCCGGTTTCCCGAGTGAGGGTTGGGTCGAGGCCCATAGTTTCGATATCGATCAATATACCACTCGTCCGCTGGTTCTCGAGGCCGGTCGCGCGATTGCTCCCGACGAGCCCGGCTCAGGAGTCACTTTCGATTGGCCAAAACTGAAAGCGTTCGCCCTCTAGCGGAAATGGCACTGCAGCCACCTCATCAGGTTCGCGACGCCTAGATCCCCGGACTCCTGGTGGGTCTGTCGGGCCATCGCCCGCGTTGAATTTGTTGCGAAAAACAGTCTCGACCACATCGTCGTTGTTCCGCCTGGTAACGCGCGGGTGGCGTACGGGCAGTCGGTCGGCTGCTTTTGGCGGTGGGTTCAACTGATCGCTGCAACACACTCCGCGAACTTCTCCGCTGGGGTCTGATAGAGCAAGGTCTTTCTGGGGCGCTCGTTGAGCTGGCGAGCGATGGCGCTGAGCTTGGCCTGGC
>Ga0123337_10002249_pt1 | contig 22337 bp, 19 predicted proteins | sample frozenSSSSmetaG_FD_89792 | JGI IMG/M metagenome (GOLD analysis project Ga0123337, IMG submission 89792) | Glacier valley bacterial and archeal communities from Borup Fiord, Nunavut, Canada, to study Microbial Dark Matter (Phase II) -... | ecosystem: Environmental > Aquatic > Freshwater > Ice >...
GATGCCCCCTCTTTGTGCTTTAAACACCCAACGAGTGCTTCCCCCCGCCTGTGGTTGTTTTCCGCCTTCGTTGGGGCGGGGTATGGTGTGGGAGAGAGGTGTTTTTGTAGGGGGGGGGGGGGGGGGGGGGGGGGGTCTTGATAAGCAAAGCAACGCAAAGCAAAGCAAAGCAGATACATACAGTACGTACAGTACACTAGGTAGGTACCTAAACATGCCCCTGCCCATCCCTGCACACCCCTATCCACCCATTGCTGGCTGCCTCAGTGCATCGGGGAGCCCATGTCATCTCCTTGGTAGCGCTGGCCCCTGACTGAGAGGACTTAGAGGACTGAGAGGACTGAGAGCCTTCCTGGTCTTTCTGCTCCGTACGCTCTGGCTACCCAAGGCTGCTTTACCTCGCCGGGACTTGGATCATATGGGAGTGTGGCAGTGTGGCTGTGTGGAGTGTGGAAGTGTGCGACTGTGGGAAGGGAAAGCTCAAAGGAGATCCCCTGCAACTGGGACCCTGGCATCTTGGGACCCCGGAGCTGTGACAGAGACAGAGAGGTATGTATGTATGTATGTATGTATGTATGTACATATGTACATACCTGTACCTGTCTGTCTCTACCTGGCCGCCTGTGTTTGGGAGTTCTAGCCTGTCCGTGGCAGTAGTCGCGCTCGTTCAATAATCCATTCCCATACGAGCATGAGGGCACGAGTGCCGGTGGCGCCATTCTACGACACTGCAGTCTGCAACATGGCCGACATGGAGGATAGATGCATCAGTCTCGCGAGCCATATGCAATAATCAGAAGACATTACCGAGTACTCTGTACGGATTATTCGGCACACAATGACGAAGAGTTCGCACGAATCGCTTTCCGGCCGACAACCGCGCGCTGGCTCGGTCAAAGCCCAGGTCCAACCTCTTGCACGAGCATCCATGAGCATCCATGAGCGAGCGCCTCCTCAGCCATCGGTCCTCATTGATAGAGTCATCTAGGAAGGATGCATCGAATAATCAGCGTGGCCAAATGCATACCATCACATTCAAATGGTGGAAGACAGTGGATTGGTGGATTGGTGGACATCTGGGCAGCCCTTCTCACAAAGAAAGGACATGATCTGAGCAATCTGAGCAATCTGAGCATGAGCAGCATAGAAGACGGAAACAGAGGAACCTTACATATCTGTCAGCTCTTTCTATGGAGTACGTCCTCCAGGCCAGTGGCTTGCTTCCCATTCAGTCGCGAAGAGAGACAAAGTCGTGTTCTATCAACCTGCCTCACTCGCGACGACAAGATAACGACCCTGGAGCACATCAAACTGAGACGGGATTGCTCATACGTGGCTGGACTGTTGCTGATTACTGTACCTACATCTTCCGTATGAATGTGAGTACAGTACTCTCTCTACCTAGGCTCTCTATGGTGGTGTTCCGTATTCTTCCCGATCATCGAGATATGCCAGCCAGCCACACTCTTTAATCCCGGCAAGGCGTAAATGGCCGGTGAGCAGGGTTCCCACATGGACATACTACTGTATTCCATGGATAGCGGCGGCATAACATATTATTAGCCATCATGAGAAGGCAGGTGTGCCAATATTAGGACTTCCTGAGAAGAGGCAGAGATGCGGTGGGCCACTTGGCCAGAGCCCAACTTGTTAGTGAGCATCAGATTGATCTCCTCCCATGGCCATGGTGCGGGCTTAGAGTTGGGTATTCCACAGATATGAACCTCCATCTGTGATTCCGAAGTCTGCGTCTAATCCGGCGGTCTCGTTCGTCGCTCGCCCCTGTGTATGTGTGTAGGCGTTATGGGATGGGCAGAGGGTCATGCATGGATAGACTCTACACTGTAGACCTCACTGCTTTGGATCTCACCTTGGCTGATGTTTGTTAGAAATTTAGTGGCTTCTTGGCTGAGAAAGAGCTAACAAGATCCTCAATCTGCTTGGATGGGTAAAGCTAAATGTGAGCCTGAGCTCTGGATAGTTCAATCGTCCTTGGGATTATTAAACAAAGCAACGAGCGTCAACTATGCTAATTCATTTGACTAGATTCTCTCGTACATAATCTTTTGAGGCACAATATTTTTCTTCCTATCCTCAGACTTACACAAGACTAGGCTAGGAGAAAGGGACTACTAGGTCAATCTTCAAGAGGAATTTCTTCTATCACAAGCCATCGCCTATGTCCTGCCATACCCGCTTTGCATATCAGAGTCTATGAATAGGAGGTTCTTCAATTACCATATTCGACCTGATCTTCGACAGTTCCTCGTTGCTGAGTCCACATCTGTCCAGCAAATAACCTTCAGGCCCACCAAACCGCTCACGAATAATCTCCAACGTGGCCATCATGCTCTCAAATCTTGGTTTTGTCAGATTCAGTCCAATAATTGAATGACCCAACTCACCTTGCGCTGAGCATATTCAGTGCGCCGCTCTTGTCAAAGGGCAGATTGTGAGACTTCATGAGACCTTCAGCAACCTCCTCTCTCCAATGAGCTAACCCTGATTCCGTCAAGGAATACTCGTGTGCCACAGTTTCATCATCGACTCCGCACAGGGACAAAATCAATGCACAGAAAACGCCGGTTCTGTCTTTGCCTGCCGTGCAGTGCAGGAGCAACGGACTGGAGGGTCTCTCAGCGATGTGACGCAGAATCTGTGTGTATGATGGTGGAGCATGCTCAAGAATGTCCGTGTAAGCCGCTGCGAATCCCTAGGTGAGTTTAGCAGTGATTCAGGCTCTTTCACCAAACCAGGCATGTCGTAGCATTTATGCCTCTGCTCCTGGCCATGGTCACGGCTTGGGAGCCACCGCATTTGCTTGCTTTATAGCTACGACTTACCTCTGGAGTTCCAGACTGATAATTTGCGAACCGAATTGCCAAACTTTGAGGACTGTAATCCAGATCCGTGAATACGGGGGCGAAGACCCTTTCACTTCCGTCCAGAAGCACTACTCCTGCTCTGCCAGCTTTCTCGGCTTTTTCGATCTCGGTATTTGACCTCAGGTCATAAACATGAGTAATACCCAGAGATTTAATGGTTCTCAATCCATCTTCATCAATATTGGCCGGCGCGCCGCCCCGGTAGATGAGACCCCGACGTACAGAGTGTTTCGGCGATAGTTTTGAGACTGGATATCCGCCTATGTCGCGAAGGTTGGGTAGACCCTCAACCTGGACAAATGGCGGAGATGGGAGAGTTACTCCGTTATAACTTAATGCAGACATCTTAGTGTTTCTTACAGTAATTCTTGCTAGAATTGTAAAGATTGGAGCTTGATATAAACGCGGCGGCTGGGATTCTAGACTTGCCGAGGTTTATAACAGTAGCTCGAAACACAGAGGAAAATCAGAGCAAATGAAATTCATAGACCAACCCACGGTGTGTTTGGTCTAGAATGGCATCGTCTGGCGTTTGTAATCACTTGAAATATGCATATAAACCGTAAGAGGAAATATAATAAACTCAATATAACACAATGAGGGTCACGTGCACCAGTTTACGATGAAGGGTCCATCAATTGACGAATTATCGACTCAGCGCGATAGGCAACGATACACTATCAATTTTCGACCATGAAGATGAGGCAAAATGGTCGCCCAGCCTGAAAAGTCTTCCGGAGAGTCTACTGAGAAGAAGGAAGTGCTCAAGCATGAGAGCGCATTGAACGGCGAGAAGGGCAAAAACGTCAATAATGCATCTCCAACTGCTCTTGACACAGAGAGGAAGGCACGGATTCGTGTGAAGAACAGGCGCAAGATGTATCTAGACAGCCATCCGTCATATTTCAAGTCTCCAGACCTAGAACTTGCCGGTATTCCATGCCCCACTCCGTTACATATATTGCTGCTAACGACGCCTAGATCCTCTACTCTATGACCGCTGCGTGCGGCGATTCCAGTCAGCAGCGGAGAGGGAAGCAGAAGGACGTTCTAGGGGATATTCTGGCGTCCTAGAAGCAGATATTTACCGGTCAGAAGCTAAGTTGGCTGCTCTGGCCGGTCACCCGTTTGATGCTGAGGCATCTGGTATGATTTCTGGAAGAGCGGCCGATGATCTCGCCTATGTGCCGGGTCCTGACGGGCAAGTCTTGCCAGAGGACGAGGACGAGGTTCCGAGGACGAAGGAAGAAGGCATGGAGAGGTGGAAGGAGGCGATGACGCTGCGATTTCTTCACGGCAAAGACCCAGACTTCTCGTACGAGGAAGTGGACGAAAGTGAGGAATGGGATGTTATTGAGCGTCAGGATGCGGAAGAACAATGGTTTGAAGACGAAGAACCCGAATGGACTGGAGATGATGCCAAAGATAATGGAAAACACGGCGAAACGGGAATACAGGACTTCTAAATCATGTTAATATTGATATTCTATCTCGTCGTTGCGAAAAGGATCTCGGCGTCACATGACGCGTTCAGGGACAGAGTCCAAGGTTTCAGGAACGGAACACCAGGAATGCGGCACGTGATATGACCCGCTCAGGGAAATTTGCATCGAAGCGAGGTGGGTAGCTTCGAAATAAATCTTCCCAAAACCTATTTAATTCTTCCAATATCCCACCTCAAAATGCCACCCTCCTTAATACCGAAGAATTGTTCTTCAATTCGACCGTCCTCATCCTCACCTTCGTCATGGAAGGTCGGAGCCACCAGAGCTGCGCAACAGGCGCGCTCGTTCTCTGCTACAAATGAGACGCGAACCCGACAACGCCGGACGATGTTCCGATGGCTCAACGGTCCTGGGGCGTCGTTCAACGAGCCTCAACCTGGCTCGCCAGTAAATTACCTTGGATCTTACGATTTGGTGAAGGGTGTCCTGAAGAGGGCGAAGCGCCAAGTGCCAGGCCAGCCACTTCCTCCTCCATCCGTGGCCGATTTCAGGACATTCCCGAGGAATGATACTTTCAAGAGTGAAATGGTCACAGGTGAGAAGTTGAGGGAGACAGTGTGGACGAAGGTCATGCTACAAGGATTTTCTGTCAAAGAAGTCAGTGCTGAGCTCGGTATCGAGATGAGCCGTGTTGGTGCAATCGTACGGTTGAAGGAGGTTGAGAAGGAATGGCAACGACAGGTAAGCTTTCCAGAACATCACTCCACGCAGATCTTTCACCAGTCCTACGAAGGATTGAAGACACTTTATGATGATTGTACAAATCGATTAGTCTATAAGACATCCACATGGTTACAAAACACACGCATGCGAGCCTCTCTGAATAGTGTTCCGTCACATCTTCTTCAAGAATTATTTGGCCTTTCGATCCAAGCTAATATTCAAATTAGGGCAAGCGTCTTGTCAAGCCATACTCTAAAGCAATCATGCAAATGTTGCCTCAACACGAAAATGTGGATCCTTCCCATCCACGCCCATTCGAGTCCATCAATGACTTGCCGGTCCACGCCGCAACACAACAACAGATCTTCTACCCTACATCAGAGTCAAGACACTTTACTCGTGAAGACGCCGCTCGTGTCTTTGCCGACGATCTTCTCCCAGCCGACAAGCGCGTTCCACACCCGGAATTGATTCAGAGCGAACAAGAGCTATTGGCTGGTCTGGGCCCCAAGGATATCCAAGCCCGGGCTGAAGAGCGCAGCAAAGCGGCTTATGAGAAAAAGGCGGCTGCGGATATCCGAAGAATTCAACGGGAAGCTGCTGCAGTCAAGGTTGTTCCAGGCGTCAGGTGGGACTTTAAATTCCGCAATGTGAGCATCGATGATGCTGGCAGCGATGGAAGGGGTCTCAAGGGCACTGGATGGAGATATGGCGTTCCTCTGTATGACAGACGGAAGGGTGAGGTCAAGATCCCTACAAAGGTGGTCTGAACCTGTGACATCATTTTGTTTGTATAAAGTTGCTCTTTATGGCGTTTCGGGAGCGATCATCACTGTACGATTATGGAGAGGAGCGTTGCCACAAAGCGTCCTGAACAGAGTAGAGCCTGTACGATGAGATATCGTAGATGAGTATGAAATCAAGGCGATATAGTCCTTCCATGTAGCGGTGCCGCCTACCTACCAATACACGGGTATACAAAAATGTAATAAAATTTAAGGTCATCTACAATGTAACTTCAACTTAAAACCTGTAAGATATAGAGTCCCTAATACCCAATAAATGGATATAGCTGATAATTTCAAGATGTTTACTAAGCTGTTTATTCTCGCTCGTATTGTTGGTGCTTATGCTCGATGACGCCCGTTCGAATCCCCATACCTGACTTGGCTACGTGCAGGCTACGTGATAATCAATCTACACCATACCCGTCTTTATTTCTCTTACTTGTCGAACTGCGATTTTCATGGTCCAAGTGTTCTGAATTTGAACATTTATCATTGCCACGAGGCATTTATGTATCTACATCCTGAAGATACCGAACTTCGTGGGCTCAGGCTCGTTCTTCCCGCCCAGTGCTGCCATGAGACCCAATCCCAATACTCGTCGAGTTTGGCTCGGAAGAATTATACCATCATCCTATGTCCTCGTTAGCATTCAAGATCCCGCAATCCTGCCATGGTCCTCAGGAAGGAGTAAAGGCCTACCCAGAGCCTCGCACTCGAAAACACCGCTTCACTCTCCCTCTCAATCCTCGCCTTCAACTCCGGATCAACGGTCTTCCCTACCGTCTCCATGACTTTACTCAATTGCTCACCACCCATCACACCGATCTTCGCATTCGGCCACATCCACAAGAATCGCGGGCTATACGCCCGTCCACACATCCCATAGTTCCCAGCTCCATTACTCGCTCCAATCACAACCGTGAACTTGGGCACATTCGCCGTGGCAACCGCCGTCACCAGTTTCGCGCCATTCTTCGCAATACCCTCGCGCTCCGCATCCAGGCCGACCATGAAGCCGGAGATGTTCTGCAAGAAGACGAGCGGGATGTTGCGCTGTGCGCAGAGCTCGATGAAGTGTGCGCCCTTGAGGGAGGAGGAGGAGAAGAGAATCCCATTGTTGGCGATGATGCCGACCTTGTGGCCGTAGATATGGGCGAATCCTGTGACGAGGGAGGAGCCGTAGTCTTTCTTAAACTCGGAAAAGTGGGAGCCGTCGACGATGCGTGCGATGACCTCGTGGACGTCAAGGGGACGGCGGAGGTTGGTGGAGGCGATGCCGATGAGTTCGGCGGGGTCGTAGAGGGGTTCCGAGTAGGAGGAGGAGGGAGGAAAGCGTTTCTTGGGATAGTTGAGGTTGGAGATGGAGCGACGCGCCAGGATTAAGGCATGGGCGTCGTCAACGGCAAGATAATCTGCTACGCCTGACGTGGAGGTGTGCATCTTACCTCCGCCGAGATCTTCTTGGCTTACCACTTCTCCTGTTGCAGCCTTCACTAGAGGTGGGCCAGCGAGGAAGATATGACCTTGGCCGTCGACAATGATGCTCTCGTCGCTCATGGCGGGGACATAGGCGCCTCCTGCGGTACAAGGACCCATTACTACGGCAATCTGGGGTATGCCCATTGAGCTCATCCGTGCTTGGTTGTAAAAGATTCGTCCGAAATGGTCGCGGTCTGGGAAGACGTCTGCTTGGTGAGGCAGATTTGCACCTCCTGAATCGACCAAGTATATGCACCTATGCACAATTAATAATCACCAACAATGCCAGGAATGGCGTATGGAAAAACTCACGGTAACTTATTCTCTTCCGCAATAGCCTGTGCTCTCAAATGCTTCTTAACAGTGATCGGATAATACGTCCCCCCCTTCACCGTACTGTCATTTGCAACAATCATGCACGTTACTCCCTCGACAACACCCACGCCCGTAATTATTCCTGCCGCAGGCACATCCTCTTCGTACAACCCCTCTCCCGCCAGCGGTGAGAGCTCCAGGAACGACGTCCCTGGATCGATCAATGCCGTGACACGATCCCGCGGTAGCATCTTTTTCCTCGCGATATGCTTCTCTCTTGCTTTCGGCGGCCCGCCCTGACGGGCTTTCTCTGTCAGAGTCTCGAGACGCGCGATGACTTCGCCCATTTGTCGGGCATTCTCCTGGAACTCGGGAGAGGAAGGGTCGACGGTCGTGGGGAGGATGGAGATCGCATTGGCTTGGTGAGGAGGGACATAGCTGGCGACGCTTCGAATTGCTGCTGCAGCTCGTGAGATGACAGGTGTGGGGATTGGGCGTTGCTGAGAGGCACGCAGGGTGCTGGCGAGCAGCCGTCGGGAGGCGCGACTTGCAGACATTGTTCCTGCTATCCAATGTCTTCAATAGATCTTCGAGAAGATAGCGAATAATCGACAATTGACACAAAGGCAGAGTTTTGTCCCTTTCACCCGTCTGAGCTCGCCGTCCGAGGCTGCCCGCCGGGTTATGGATTGCGGGGACCCCAAAGGGCTAGTGACGGCTGTCCGCGGCTTCTCCGCATTCTGCAAGGGTCCCTCTCGGCTCTCCTCTTTCCCCGCCACTGCTCAACTCAGAACTGGCATCACCTGTCATCTAACTACTCTCACTCTCAAATCTCCAAATGTAGGTTTCTCTTCTCGATTCTTACAATTCCTACATCATCATGGCCAGTTCACTGCTGTTACGGCGTTCTCTGCGCCCAATCTCTCATTTCCGCCCTCAATCCCTCTCCCCTCTCATCCACTCTCCCTCCCAGTCCCGCAGCGCCTCCTCCAAACACCCCAAAGGCTTCGTACCTCCCACCCCCTCCGACCTCGCCGAACTCCGCGAACGAGTGCAAGAATTCACGCGCCGCGAAATCCCCGAGGAGGTCGCCGCGCACACCGACAAGACCAATGCCTTCCCCAGCAGCATGTGGAAGAAGCTCGGCGACGCAGGCCTCCTCGGCATCACGGTGGACGAAGACGTCGGCGGCCTCGCCATGGGCTACCAAGCGCACGCGATCGTGATGGAGGAGCTCTCGCGCGCCTCGGGCAGCATCGGGCTCTCGTACGCCGCGCACGCGCAGCTCTGCGTGAACCAGCTGCAGCTCAACGGCTCGCAGGCCCAGAAGGACGAGTTCCTGCCCGGCCTGGTCTCCGGCGATAAGGTCGGCGCCCTGGCGATGTCGGAGAGCGGCGCGGGCAGCGACGTCGTCGGCATGCGCACGAGCGCCACGCAGGTCGATGGCGGCTACCTGCTCAGCGGCACCAAGATGTGGATCACCAACGGGCCGGACGCCGACTACATCATTGTGTACGCGAAGACGGCGCCGGAGGCCGGGTCGAAGGGCATCACGGCGTTCATCGTCGAGACGGCGACGTCGCCCGGCTTCGCCGTCAGCCGCAAGCTGGACAAGATGGGCATGCGCGGCAGCAACACGGGCGAGCTGGTCTTCGACTCCGTCTTCGTGCCCACGTCGCGCATCCTCGGGTCCGTCAACCGGGGCGTGAAGGTCCTCATGGAAGGGCTGGACATCGAGCGGCTCGTCCTGTCCGCCGGTCCGCTCGGCCTCATGCAAGCGGCCCTCGACGTCGCGCTGCCGTTTACGCACCAGCGCAAGCAGTTCGGACAGCCGATCGCGCACAACCAGCTTGTGCAGGGCAAGCTGGCGGACATGTACACGAAGCTGCAGGCGAGCAGGGCGTATACGTATGAGACGGCGCGGAGGGTGGACGAGGAGGGGGTCATCCGGACGCAGGATTGCGCGGGCGCGATCCTGTATGCGGCGGAGAGGGCGACGGAGTGTGCGCTGGATGCGATACAGTTGCTTGGTGGGATGGGGTACATGGAGGAGATGCCGACGAGTCGGATCTTGAGAGAGTGAGTTGGATTTCCGCGGCTGGGGAGGATGAGCGGCTAACGGTTTGCAGTGCGAAGTTGTATGAGATTGGTGCGGGGACGAGTGAGATCCGAAGGATGGTCATCGGGAGGGCGTTCAATAAGGAGTATGCTGGACTGGCTTTGTAGAGCGAGGTCAATACCCTCAGCATTTCAGGAAATTCCAGAGTCAAGCATGTCGAGTGGCTGGCAGCGGACTCATTCAAGGTCTTTCGCTGTGTCATGGAAGAAGAGTTCAAGCAAAGAAGGGGACTGTCACGCAGAGTGGAGATGATTCCGGATCCTGAGAGACATTGCTGATATCTAGAGGTCACCGCTGGTAGAACAACATCGAAATATCATACAGTAACAAGCTTCTATTTGTGGGGTATCGTGTGAATCTCGCCGTGCTAGCAGCCAACAAAGGAAATATGTCGTAGGCAATCTATGCCATGTGTCCTCTTCCTCTAGAGTGATTATTTTATGTATGCCCCTCATGCCATCCATGCAATGCCATCCCATGCCCTTTCCCGCCCACTATGCTTTGTGCTCCAACAAGCTCAGTTCCCATATTCCAAATGCCTTTCCCAGAATGCATTATTCCGCCATTGCCATTGCCAAAGTGGAGATCCATCGTCAATTCTGTGCGATTGACCATGCCAAACTCTTACAGCGACCCAAGCGGCCTGCCAAAATTGGTGCTTTGCTTCAGTCTCAGCACCGGGATGTCGTCAGTCGACGCACCAGGCGTCAAGCCACAGCCCTCGTCCTCCTGAAACCCGCACCTGCTCCCGCGACCAATTGCATGCAGGACCGTCTTCAACATCTCGGCATCGTTCATCTCCTGTTCTGCCACCGACTCCTCGCTCATCTCGCTCACCGCATTCTCCGCCACCTCTTCCAGCTTGCTCGTCAGCGCTGCGAGGAACAGCTCGTCTTCTGGTGCGTCGTTGGTCAAGCCCAGGGGCCCTTTGAGCTCGGGGTCTTCAACCAGGACCTGCACGCGCTCGACGACAACTTCACTCTCTGAGTTGCGCACCGAGGCCTTTGGGGTCGTGAGCCCGCTGTCGCCGAGCTCGAAGCTGATGACGGAGTGGTTTGGCGTGTGGCCTGCGTGCATCGTGAGCCGACGGCCCTCTGGCTGCTTGATGATCTCCAGAGTTTTCTTACGACCCGAGGTCGGCGCGCGACGGTCGTAGCTCTGGACCGGTCTTGCAGGCGGCATGATGTCTGGAGAGAACGTGCTCGGCGACATCGTCGTGCCGGAAGGGCTCAGCACCTTAGCTGCGAAGGTCAGCGAAACGGCCGAGGATTTGATGGCCACACCTTCCAACTCTGGCTGGATAAGTGAAATATCGATGCTATCGCCAACAACGCTTCCTTCGCGTTCTGGTGTGGAGGCTTCAGATCCCTGAACAGGGGTTCGTACGAAGTCTGATTGTGTGAGTTCTTTGGAAGTGACACAGAGAGGTGTCTCTCCTGGATGAGACATGCTGTCAACGCGGAGTTCGGCGCCGGGTGCGCTTTCAAAGGTGCGTGACGGATTGTGTGACACGGGAGCGTAAAACGGGCTGCCATCTGGATTTCGTCCGGACTCTTGTGGGACGGTTCTCGGTGATGAATTCGAATCTAGGCTATTGCTTTTGGAAGCTTTGCCAGTGACTCCGGTGTTTGGAGCTTGTGATCTGGATGTTGTGGGCGGGAAGTCTGATGTCGGTATGGGTCCCATACTCTGGGGAGGAGACTTGTGCGAGAGAGGTCCAGTCAATGCTGCCAGCTGTGATTCAAGCTCAGCGATACGTCGCTCATAACATGTACGCTCCTTATCCCATAGTGCTCGCTCCTCTGCCATGACTTCTTCAGCACGAACCCTATCCGCCTCCATGTGTGCCTTTTCGCCCAGGAATTGTTCTCGCAGTCTGCGTGTAAAGACTCGCCAGTCCTCGACCAGTCCGACGGCCTTACCATCTGAAGAGCCCGATCGACTGATGGGGGGTGAGATGATCTGGCCGTTCTGGTTCTGCGAAGATCTGTTCGAGGGCGAGGGTTGGCTCGGATGGGGAGAGGACAGAGGACTCATACAGTTGCTGTTTGATATGTGGCTGCTTCCTTGGAAGCGAGGAATGTAGCTAGTATCGCCAGTTCGTGGGGTAAGCGCGTTTGGTGAGATCATCGGTTCGGAATGATGTATTAGTTCTGGTGCTCTAGATCGTTCGACGGCGCCAGAAGGCAAGAATGTCTCGAATTGTTGTCTTGACATGTTGAAATGACTCTGCTTCTATCATTCACGTTGCGTCGAAAGTTATGTAGTGGTGAGACGGGAATCGTGACAGCGGTGAGTTGTCGCACCGGCGAAAGCTCGTTGATGCTAACGGAGCCTTGTCGCTGCTAGATCGAGAGTCGTTGAAGTTAATTACAGCCGAGCCTGATCTCGACGACCAAGACGTTTGTCGGAGGCTGGAGGCAGATCGAAGGTGAGTGTAAGCAGATGCTGCTTGCTCTCTGTTGCTGATATACGCCTGTGGTAGCAATGAGGTGGTGGTGAATGCGTTGTACGTTGTGCGTTGTGAGCGCCTGCCTCGCTCTGGCTGAACATGCGTCCTCGCAGCTCACTCGGTGCTTCTTGTAGATGTTGGAGGTTGGATTGAGAGTGGATTTGCTTTTTGCTCTTTTTATTTCGTTTTGTTCTCGTGACAGAAGATTCAGATGTGTTGTTTGCTTATTGCTGGTGCTGCTGCTGCTGCTGTCGATGCTGATGCTGCTGGCCAAAAACTGTCGCATGTACGTGTCCGAATATTAGACGGTAGACGGGTACCTTTTATGCAGGGCTCCTGCGTGCTGGAGTCTTGGAGATCTTGATGGAGGAAAGATTATTGGATCCGGGGCTCTCGATCCGGTCATTGCATTTGCAGCAGGGGCAGGAGCAGGAGCAGGAGCGTTGGCGGCGTGGGATAGGGTAGGATCGTAGGATGCAGGAAAGCCGCGATTCTCTTCAAAGGGCCAGGCTCAACAAGACTCAATCAAGGCTCAAGACTCAGGGCTTCAAGGCTCAAGGTCAAGCGGGAGCGGGAACGGCTTGTGGGGACCAGCATGACGCAAATCCGGCCAATTAAGCCTTGAACAATCACCCGAGGCACCTGCGTTGGCACCGGCATTGACACCGTTGGCACCGCTGGCCTGGCCATCTTGCCATCTTCGCACCGGAGAGTCCAATTTCGGATAATAGGTAGGTATGTACGTACCTATGTGACTCAAACACAGCAGTATAGATACCTATACATACATAAACTTCCTATAATTGAGAGGAGTTTCAAGAGGGCTTCCCCTCACTGCCTCCTCATGCAATCTTATCATCTCATCTTCTTCGACTCGACCTTCATCCGGGACTGGTCCGGCGAGATTCTCAAAATAATGCCCTTCTCCTCTTCCTCATCCCCACAATCACGCTACCCCTTTCTTTTGGGGCCCTCCTCACCTCCTCACGTGTCTTGATACTTGCAATCCTCGACACGCGACACCCACTCACCGGTCATCTTCATCTTTCGGACTGCTTCCCACAGCTTGCACTCCTAGTTCCTCTATTTCTCAGGGCCCTTCAGGCCGCCGCGCAATAATTCTCAAAGATCATCCTCTTTAGCCATGTCTCACGTCGCGGACAGCCGGGCCGACCCTCCTACGTCTCGCCAAGGCTCGTCCCTCCGGTGACAGGGCAGTAGTAGTGCTACCTAGAGGTGGCTGCTACCTACCAGCACCTCACCCTGCTGGCGGTACTCCGACTCTCGCTGTGGCTCGCTGCAACTCCAACACCGAGATATTCTCCACGGCTCGAAATGTGTAACAGTTCTGCCGGCCTCAACAGCCCTCTCCCCACGAAATCCCCCACGAAACTAGGTCCGAATGGCACTGAAGACGCCAGTGTGTGATACTTGATCAACGACCTTCAGAGCATATGTAATCGCTCAGGCATTACATAACGCAGTTCTGCTCGGCCGACGTCAAGACCATCATTGCCGTCTTGTAGCTTATACTGAAGCAGAAAAGAATGCAGTCCTTGACATATACATATATGTAGTCATGAGTTGCTACTCATGACTACGGAGTTTTGACAAGTCCATACGCATTCTCAAAGGAGCACCCGGGAACTTCAGCTGCATCATCATGTAATGTAGTAGATAGTGATGATATATATACGTGTCCTGCCCCAATGCACTGTTATTCCTGTGGATCTTTGCATCCAACGAGGAGGACAGTTGTACCCATAGGTCGTGGTCGTGTGTTCTTCAGTGTCAATGTCAACCGGTCCTCCGTTTTCGGCGGATGATGGAGCATCTCACCGACGGAACTGCAAGATCGATGCAGAGAGCCTCAAACGCTCATAATGCCTTGGGGGACGTATGTACAATGTCCTCAACACGTGATTGGTATATTGCGGAGGTTGTGGAGAAGAAAGCTGTGCTTCGTATCATGTATGACGGCGGGACAATGATGCTAAAATAGGTGGTCAAGGTTCTCCAGAAATCCCACTTCTTCCTGCGCCAACGGCCAATCTCTCTTTTCTCTTCCCCGTAAGCGCCAAAGATGGGAACCAGGCACGCGATGCAGTGGATAATGCGAGACCATGGAGCATTATTGACCAGAGCCATGTAGAGTAGCAGTGAGAGCCGCCTACCTGAACTAAATTCACCGCTTCTCCTGGAAAAGCTTGATTGGACTCTGTCTTCAATATCGATGGCCCGAGAGCTGATGTGCAATACATCCAATAATTATTAATGTCGACGAATACAGTGAGTGCTCTGCGCACGCGGGACAAAGGAGAGGAACGACGGAGTTGCAAGACTGCGGGCGGCGTAAATGCCTCAATGATAATGACGCGGATGACGGATTCTCGGGTTTTTGACTTTGGGACTTGCCGACTCTCGAACTCTCACAAGTCTTGAAGTCTCTAGCGATACACACATGACATACATGAGTCTCTAGAGATAAATGAAGTACAGTGCAAGGAACCGTTCATGCCACGCTGATGCCAAGTCAGTAGCAGATGTTGTATTGCAATGACTCTGAAGTACCTACAGACAGTCTAGTATGATCATGCCGAAAGGCTGTTGGCGATGACACCTCTTGGGACTTGAACTCAGGTTAGCATTAGCATATGAAAAAGCGTCGGACTTCACCTTACTACTGCTACTATACTACTACTGCTGTCTTTGTTCTCCTGCAGAACTTCGAGGGAGGGTCTTCTCTCTTGGCTGGTAACCCCCACGGGCTCATGCAATTCATATGCACGTATGCACAAATACTGCAGGACCATCCCACGCCACTCATTCGCTGGAACCTGGAACGAGGAGATATACATACCAACGCATCCGTACTACGAAGATCCGAATCTTCACTCCGTAGGCATACTTAGATGTGTATGTACATAGGTATGTAGGTATGTATGTATCCAGGTTTGTCACTCAGTTTCCTAAGAGTCTGGCCTGGAACCGCACCCAGCGCTGCCTTAAGCTTTGTTGTGTCATTATGGCTCAGTTCGTGCTTTGCATAGGGAGGGAGGTCTGTATGGAGTATACAGACAGTATGTAGGTACATATGTAGGCATGTATGTAGGCACATATGTAGGTACATATGTAGGTACTGCATAAAATGCATGTCTCTGCCGAGGGCAAGTGACCATGCGGAGAGCTATATCGAGGAATGGACGTGGTGCTGAGTGCATCTGCGTACAGGTAGTGAAGTAGTGGCGTTGGAAAAAGGAACGTGTGTTGGGGACAATGTGCGTCAATTCATGGATTTGTATGGTCGTCGGGGGTACAGCAAGCGCTGGCATCAACATTAACAACGAGATATTAACAATGAGATACTAACAATGAGATATTAACAATGAGATGGAGGAGAAGAACGAGATGTAGTGAGAGGAAGGATGCAGAACAGAACTCGCAGACGCTTCCCTGATGTTCTCAGATGTTCACAGCATCTGCCGTCTCTTCCATCAGTAGACACTCGCTTTTCCTCTTTCCTCGCCTTTCCTCGTAACTGACCGCCCAAGTCCTAGGTATGATTATGCAGAGCAGATAGTATGTATGGACGGAAGTTTGATGAAGCCGAGACTTCCACAAGGCTTTCACGGGTAGATCTGCGAGAGACGAGATCTACGGTCCGTTAATACTGCCTCGCGGTCCCAAATCGTCGTCGATCTTCGCTGTCCAACTTGTGCAAGATGTCTTCAGCCTTGAGATGCAGATCCAGCATGATAAGCGTTAACGAGTGGCGTGGGTGTTTCGAGGCATGTATACAGTCAGAGGGATGAACCCTGAATGACGAATGCTCCTGGCTGAACCTGCTGAACCTGCTGAACCTGCTGAATTTGCCACTTGCCACTTCCCATTTCCCACTTGCCATGTCCTCGGAGCATCTTGAAACGTAAACTTGTATGTGTACCTCTTCCTAGGCGCACAATGGAATTGGTTGGATTCCAGACGCAGTGCTTACAAGGGGTTGAAGATGAAAGATACTGCAAAGTGAGAAGTACAGGTATCGATAGGTATATGTATATGTATATGTATATTTGGTAACGGAAGCAGATGAGAAGGCGACTTCTGGAGCCTTACTCGGTCCTTTACTCTTAGCCTTACACGAGTACACGAGTACACGAGTACACGAGTACACAGTAGTAGAGGATCTCAGATCGTCGATGAAGCATGCATGTAAAGGAAGCATGAGGGAAGAGGGAAGAGGGAAGAGGGAAGAGAGGAGAGAGGGGAAGCATGTCACAACATGGCCGCGTGGGGTGGGATCGCCTGTGGGATAATGATGTCGAGTGGATCTAGCAATGTTGGGAGTGTTTATAATCTAGATGCCGAGTTCCGTCTCTGGAGATGATAGCTGATCTTACGGATTCTACACTTTACATACACCCTCTACTCACACGCCAATCCTTTTACACACGCTAAGTCGATGGCGATGATCTGCTTATGTCATCTGCTCATCTCATCTGCTTATGTCATCTCGTCGCCACACCAAATCACCACGAGGAGCGTCATCCCTCTGTCCGTATGTACTATCTACCTTCTACCTTCTACCTATCTACCTATCTTCCTATCTACATTTACATGCTATACATAGTAACTATGCGACTCTACAAAGACTCCTTAACATTAACCTAACATTAACATTAACTTGACATACTCTGACATATCCGTCCTCCATCAAGCTCGCCACCCTTCCATGAATGTCAAATGTCCTCTTTCTGGTACTCCGATACTCCTCGACTATTCGATCCTCGAACAGTCGAATTGGAAGATCGAAGAAGTACCCCACGTATGTAGGGCACTCCGCATGCCGTAAGAGGCCCACTAAGGTACCGTGCTACAGCTGATCGATCTCCAGTCTTCCTCTCCCCCACTACACACGTACATACTTCGTACTTCGTACTGTACATACGCGCCATACACGCCAATGACTCTCTACAACACCCCGTCCAGCGACATCATACTGAACACGGTCCACTACATACCACGAATACATACCTAGGTACGAGGTGACTTACTACTATCCTCCCCCACCACAGTCGCCTCCTCTCACACTGGTCTAGTGCCTAGTGCCCGCCGCTCTTATCTTCTATCTCTACAGAAGTACCTAGGTATGTAGACTGGCAGTAGACTAGCATACTAGGCTATCCAAAGACGCTGACATACGGATACGGATACCTAAGTACTGTACTTTCCGCTCCTCCTCACTCCTCACTCCTCATCTTCTCAATCTCCTCCCCTCAATTCAAACTAAACAACCAGCAATCAAACAATCGAAAACGAACAAGCAGGAGGGAGGTATGGAAAGAATACAGCCTCGGCCTTTACTTTGATGCAGACGTTCCTCAATTCTCTCCTTGTTCGGCCCCAACACACATCGTCGCCAGTTGTCTATTCCTCGAACCGGATTTGTAAATTCAATTTACAATCCGTTGCCAATTAGAGCCGCCCCGTTCCGAATCATAAGGAACGAACTCTCTGGTGCATTTCTTCGCCGCTGATCTTCGAAGCGTCGGTCGAATCTTCACGTCTTCTCAACCGAATTCTCGGTCTCGGCGTTGGCTCCATGGTCGAATGCCCATCGCTAATAATGCCGCAAGTCGCTCGGATTTCTCGTTACGACATCCATCCAATCAGCAACAATGGCCGTCCTATAAATCTCCTACCCGTTTTCCAGCTTGGTTCCATGCCTCCCTCGACGAGCAGAGAACAATCGCCAGACAGTCGCCCCATAGACCTCCAAAGTCCAATCCCGGAAGAAGAGGAGGACGAGACGGCCAGTGAGGCTGCCAATGAACCTCTGACTCCGACAGATGCACAGCCGCCGCGCGACGATTTCCATCCCACGCCTCCTGACGACTTAAAGAACAACGATGGCGCACAAGAGACGTTTTCAAATTCAAATGTGACGAAGCCTCCCTTGCTCGTCAACACGGCTGCGACGCCGCTGGCAGGGACTCCGACGAAAGCGAGCCAGGAGACCACCACCGTAGAGCGCGTACCGTCACGTACACCTTCGCAGATACCGACATCACCTGTAGATCCGGGCATCAAGCGTGGCCTTTCACAGTTTTTCCGCCGCTCCAATTCACACATTCACAACCTCGCCATGGCGACATCGACGAGTGCTGTAGAGGCTCCAGTTCTCACCCATGGCCGTGGCAGTTCCGACACGATGCTCGCTCAGCGGAATATTCGTCGCATGTCAGTCGTCGATTCATCGACTACAACGAGGTCGAACACCCCGCCATCTCCGGCAGAACCCAGAGATGTGGTTCAAGAAAAGAAGACGGCGTTGCTAGAGCCTGATCCGTCGCAGTTTTTTGGGAGCAGGAAACATCGTGCGTCGAGTGGCCTCGGTATCCGCCAAAAATTCATTACATTCGCACAGCCCAAGGATCCAAAGCATCCCGGGGTTCGACATCGAGCTACAAGTGTCGATTTGGAGACAGCTACTCAAGCATCACGGCCGAAAGAGCCTGAGCTCACTAGGCACGAATGGGGCTTCCCTGCTGAAGCTGGTACCGGTCTCAAGGCCAGGCGTATGAGTGTGAGTCTGCCAGATGATTTTTGGGTGGACGTTGTGGAACTTCACAAGGAATTTGCCGACCAGAGCAAGATGCTTGGTAAACGTGGGAAATCTCTTGGCAAGGGTGCGACCTCGATAGTTACGCTCATGACGCGAAAGGGTGGCTCGAGTGAACTCTATGCAGTCAAGGAATTCCGTGGAAAGACGGCTGCTGAAAAGGAGGAGGATTATGAGAAGAAGGTCAAGTCCGAATACAGCATCGCCAAGAGCCTGCATCATCCCAACATTGTCGAGACCATTCGGCTCTGCACTCACAATGGGCACTGGAACCATGTCATGGAATATTGCCAGGAAGGAGATCTGTTCAGTCTTGTGCAGAAAGGATATCTCACGGGTCCTGATCGGCTCACTGATCGACTTTGTTTATTCAAGCAACTTGTCCAAGGGATCAATTACCTTCACGAACATGGCATCGCACATCGTGATATCAAGCTCGAAAATCTCTTGATCACGAATACCAGCAAGTTAAAGATCACTGACTTTGGCGTTTCGGAAGTCTTCTCGGGTATTCATCCTGGACTGCGTGAAGCTGGAGGCCAATGCGGGAAGGAGATGAACGATGTTCGTCTTTGTGCTCCCGGAATATGTGGGAGCATGCCATACATTGCTCCCGAGGTCGTGGTAAAGCAAGGTTAGCCCCATGTTCTTCTTTCCGCACCTCTGCCAGGTTATTGACATTACTAGGCGAGTACGATCCCAGAGGTCTCGATGTCTGGAGCAGCGCCATAGTGATGTTGCACATCGTGTTCGGCGGTGCGCTTTGGCCGCGCGCCGAGGCGGGAAACAGGAACTACGATTCCCTCCTCCGAGGCTGGTCCAAGTGGGAGGCCAAGCATCCCGAGGGCGGCCAGATCACGGAGATAGATTACCCGTACGTCGGTGCCTTCGATCAGATGGTGAATCCACCTGCCCTGAGGAGAATATTGATCGCCATGCTTCACCCAAACCCGGCGAAGCGGATCTCGATCGCTGATGTGGCGAAGAATCGCTGGTTGAAGAATGTCGAGTGCTGCCAGGTCGAGACGTATGAAGATCCGACCACGGTTATTGACGCGAGTAAGCACAAGAGCTCCTTTCGTGGGAATACGAGGAAGGTCGTGCAGCATAACCATCTGCCGCCGCCGCATCACAATACACATCGGTTTGTTAGGTCGCTGGGCGGCAACACGATGTAGGTAATGGAGGGAATTGGAGTTTAGTTGAGCGAGGGACAGGTTGGGCCGCTGTACACTTCAGGTCTGCCATTGGAATGGAATGGCATGGGAAGAAAGAAAGCGATGGGGGCTTGGATGGGGGATTGGATGGGGGATTGTACTATGGTCGTATGTATATAGGAGGAGGTGTTCATAAGGGACAGGCGGCTTAACGTCAAGAACGCAGAGGCGTTGTGGAGTTGTTAGACAAGATACCTAATATCTTTTTTGCGCCTTCCTTTGATCCGACCTCTGGATCTCCATACACCATTCTTCGGGGTCCAGGTGCGGTAGTGGCGCAGGACGAGCGTGCGGGCATCATGCAGCCAACGCGTGTGCAGTTCGTGGTTCGAGACCTGATGCTCAATTCCTCGCCGCCCCTCAACCACTCAGCGGCCAGCCACGCCTGTCGATCTTCGGCCCTGCTATGCACCTAACACAGTGAACAGCTTGACTTCCACGGCGACGGTTCCTATCTAGATTACCGATTACCGTGTTAACCAGCGACTTGGCGACGCCTCCCATGATAAGGCCCTTGGTTGCCTTGGATGGGGAGAAACGGATGTTTCATGTTCCTCCACTGCACCATGCAATTCCGCGACGGGGAGATTGAAATTGGCCTTCGAGGTCGCAGGCCGTGGTGCAGCACTTCCCTTGCAAGTACGTAAGATATCCATCTCATCTCAGGAGCCGAGTGCGCGCCTGTGCGTTGGGCCAGGGCGGCAGCAACTTGCTGCAAGATGTCCATCGTGTGGTTGTCACGCCGGGCTCCTAAGTCGACGATGTTCCTATGCAGCTAACCTTGACCTTGACCGTGGTGGCGGAGATTTGACAGAATCGCGGTGAGGGGTGGAGAAAATGATACGGGTCTGTCGCTGTAGTGTACTCTTTCCCGCTGTCTCTCTGTATTCGAACCTATGCTTGGATCATCAGATGGCCAGGATTTAACGCGTGCTAGAGACCAGTCAAGTGAATGGGCGGTTCAGTCTTTGGTTTGCCCGTATGTACATACTTGTGCATATCGACTGCAAACGGACAGAATTTAGATTGCACCTAGAGTACTCAAGCGTACCATAATACCATAGCAGTCACCAATTAATGTTCAGGGAAACCCCTCAGGGACTCAAAATCTCTCAAACTCTATCTTGCATGCACGTTCGATATTCTCATATCGGGCAAGATAAGAGACCTAGAATGCTCCTGCGAGGCCGACAGCCTTTGTTCGATGGCAATGCGCGATCTGAAAGGTCGATTCCGCGCGAAGTTCACCCGGCGCACCTCAGCCGTGACCGAACCACCATCGACAGACGGCGATGTGGTCCACGCCGGGCCCAAGACGCAGACTGTGTCGGTGAAGACTGTGGAAGCGCCCAGGTCCCGTCAAGGAGCTCCGCCGATTTCAACATCAGCCAATTCGCCGTTTGGCAAGTCGCAGAGGGAGTTCAGCCGCCTCGATTCCGACAAGGCTGAGGCTGGCGAGGATGCTCGAGCTCTGGGCGGGGGTGGATCTCACAAAGTATCTCCGCCCGGACTAAAGCACAGTCACGGTCCCGACAACAGCAACGCGAACACTCAGCAATTGACTCAGTCAGCCACAACCACAGCGCCTGCGACGACGTCGTCTATTCATGCTTCCAATCTACGAGAAGAATACAGTCGGCGTGTTGACGTCCATAAGCAGCCTTTAAGCATCATCCCCACGGACGGAGGAACCGGAGAAGAGGACGACGACTTATCCGACGGCGAAGCTGGCAATGGCGAATGGAACCCACATATTGTCTTGACACCTTCTTCTGAGCGACGACCCGTCGAGCTCGTGAGGCGTCAAGCGCTATTACCAGCACAGGAGGCGACATTGATCAACACGCTTCTCCAGAACGAAGCAGACGCGCGTAGTAATACCGATCAACCCGACAGCGGTGTTTCTTCGACGATCAGTGGCGCTATGATAACAAGGAAGATCTGGGTGAAGAGGCCCAACTCTTCGGCGACGCTGGTCTCCATAAACGAGGATGATCTGGTGGACGATGTCCGGGAAATGATCCTCAAGAAGTACGCCAACTCTCTAGGAAGGAATTTCGATGCGCCAGACGTCACCTTGAAGATATGTTCGCGGGAACACCGCCACGAGAGGATTCTGGGTCCAGAAGAGCCAATGGCGCAGACGATAGACTTGAACTTCCCAGGCGGCCAGGCAGTCAACGAAGCATTGATTGTAGATGTACCTGTGAGACGAACACCGAGGCAGTCTCCCCGCGCGACATTATACTACCACGACGAACTACGACCTAGCGAGACTGGAACCGACTACTTCCC
>Ga0123337_10002251_pt1 | contig 22329 bp, 22 predicted proteins | sample frozenSSSSmetaG_FD_89792 | JGI IMG/M metagenome (GOLD analysis project Ga0123337, IMG submission 89792) | Glacier valley bacterial and archeal communities from Borup Fiord, Nunavut, Canada, to study Microbial Dark Matter (Phase II) -... | ecosystem: Environmental > Aquatic > Freshwater > Ice >...
ATCTCAATCCCATTGAGAAAAAATGGGCTCATGTTAAACACATAAGAAAGACTTTTAATTGTTCAATCGATGACCTATTTCACTCTCATATATCGTGACCTTTTTATACTGTTTTAGCTATATTATACTGTTTATTCAAATTATAGATACTGAATTTGAATATTTAGAATCCGAATCGGTCAACATTCATTTGAAGGAACCTATCGAAGGTAACAAGAACGGTAAGATTGTAAATATATGCGATACTGCATAATGCAGAATTAGAAATAATGAAAAAATTTTCAAATGATGAAATAAAATTTCGTGTGGCAAACGCTATATTTGATGTAAGGAAAGGACTATTAAAGTCGAATTCGATGGTAATTTCATTGGCGGTTGACCAGATAGGAGTAGTCACTTTCCAAAATACTGATTTGGTTATGTTAAATAAAACTGCCAAGTGCCTAAAAGAAGCGATGATTACAAACTTAAAACTTTTACCTCTTTTTTCGACAGATGAATCCACTACTGGAGTCATTGCAGCATTTATAATGAATGAACTTTATAATTTAAGTTGTACAGATAGTAAAATTGGTGAACTCACATATTATATTGAAGCTAATAAAATGATATGGATAATAGCAAATAATTATCCTTCAAGCACGGCTCAACCAGTTGTAAATCAAACAAAAATAGCTTTAAAAACTTATGCTCCAGGGTTTCTTGAATCATCTTCATCATGTTCATTAATAATTCCATCAAGCGATTCCAAAGTTTATGAAGACGAATTTTTAGTAAGACTTAGGATTCCAAAAAGCAATTTTGAATCCTATTCAGGAAAAAGCTAAAAAGGGGGCTTGGACAGATAAGGTATTATTTTCTGATTATGGGGTAAAAGGTTATGTTGATACCAAATATATATGTAAAATCTTAGGTCCAGTAAATAATCCTGTAAACGTTGAAATCGCTAAAATGCTTTGCTTGGAAGCAATTTGTCTTGCTACTTTAAACGCGGGTAAGAAAGATTATACATGTTTACTTACATTTATAGACAATATCCGGAAATCGTATCAAGCGCTATAAAACAACATAGTGAGTATTTTTTTGATGGTAGTTTGTTGACTATAGCTGAAAAATATTTAACTAGAGAAAGTACATCTAAAGGTGAAAATATTAGAATATTTGAAGGAAGTTTTATGGATATTCAATTCTCTATAGATGATCAACCTTACTTGCTAGGTGAAAATAATTCAAATTAAGTAATGTAAAATTACACTAAAAGAAGTTAGCAAAACTTTGTCATGAAAAAATTTAGAATGGCTTTTAGTTTGTGAAGTGCATAGATTTAAAGATAATCCTCACTATAAGTTTTGTAGTCTATAAATTATAGTGGGGATTTAACCCTCAAGGATATTAAGATTTTATATGACGTGCGATGCCTTCTTCGATAAGTGCTAAGGCTTTTTCAGCATTTTCAAAGCCTTTGATTTTTACCCATTTGCCTTTCTCTAAATCTTTATAATGTTCAAAGAAATGGGAGATTCTCATGCGTAGTAGCTCATCTAGATCACTCAAATCTTTAATATGATCGAAAGTTACATCTAACTTGGAAGTAGGGACTGCAATAATCTTTTCATCAAGCCCGCCATCATCTTCCATCATCAGGACGCCGACAGGTCGGCATCTAATAATAGCGCCTGCTATAACTGGATAATGGCTAACTACAAGTACGTCAACAGGATCGCCGTCGCCTGAAAGAGTGTTAGGGATAAACCCGTAATTACATGGGTAAAACATGGCAGTCTGCATGAATCTGTCAACGAGAATCGCACCTGACTCTTTATCTACTTCATATTTAACAGGATCGCTATTCATAGGGATTTCAACAATAACGTTGATTTCACCTTGTTTTGGACATGCAGAAATTTTATCTAAAAACATATCAACTTATCCGATTAGTAAATAGTTGGTCCTAAATCTCTCAAGACCTTGAATTACACATTGCTTTGCAAGTTCTTTTAAAGCGGCTTTATCTTCAACTTTGTTTTCACCACTTGAAGCAGTTAAATTGCCATTTTCGAAATTTTCAAATACGAAATCTATAAGTTGATCTTGCGTGTGTTTGCCGTCAAGCTTCTCTAGCACATATTTTTCATGCGGTTGTAATCCAAATACACTGTTAATTTGAGTGGTTACCCAAGCTTTGTTCGGCGCTAAATTTTGAACTTGGTATCTGACAAGTCCGCTTACTTTCGGTTTGCTCGAGATTTTTGCTGTTGCTTGCGGTTTGCTTGCAAATATCTTCATGTAACCAGTGAATAATAATCTTCCGTTAATGGTTGAAAATTCTTGCATGAAATTTTCAAGAGTTGCGGAAGGTAGTTTTTTCTGCGCTGCTTTAAGCAACTCATCTGCAGTTAGCGGATTTCCTTCATTTTCAATAAATGCATACAAAACGGCCTTCATAACTGGAGATGAAGTATTTATATTATTTTCATCAGAGCCGCGTAAGAAGAATTTGATCGACTCAAGCGGATTTGCAATATCAGCTTCTTTTTTAGGTTTTTCAGGCACCACGCTGCAAGAAAGGTAAAATTTGTTGATGATCTCACCTGAAATATTGCGGTTCAGCTTAGCATTATTATGAGTGAGCAATGTGCATCTGAACCTGCGATTTTGGATGAAGTCCATATATTGCTCGGTACGAATAATATCACCGATTGCAGCTAATTTTTCTGAAACTTTCTCTGGTAAATTACCAAGATACATTAAAGGAAGATTAGCTTCACCAACGTAAGACAAGCCTTTATCAGCCGCAAGCTTTGCAAAATCACGGAAGTAAAACTGAGTGTTTTCTTCAGCTAGATACTCATGCTTTAAATAAGAATTATCTCTGTGCCTTAGACCTTCTGTTTCTTCCTTCAAGAAATTTGCATAAGGTGTGTTTGTACCTTCAAGTGACTCATTAATAAAGTTCAAGAATAATTTAGCCTGATTTACTTTGTTATCAACATCTTCAAAAATTTCAGAATGGAACAGCATCATATCACGTATGGTGTTGTTCATATTCCAGCCTGGCAGAGTATTATAACTGATGTATGCTATGCCGTCTTGCGATAAAAGTTTTTTTGATAGATCTAGAATTTTATCTCTTACAAAATCAGGGACCCAGGAAAAAACACCGTGACAGATAATATAGTCAAATTTCTCCATTGATTCGTCAAGCTCGGTGATCGATTGATGCTTAAGCTCAATATTCTTAAGACCAAGCTCTTTGATTACCTTCTGACCATGTTCAATTTCTACCTTTGATAGATCAATACCAAGTGTATAAGATTTAGGATAGCTTTCAGCAAGATTTATAATATTACCACCGGCAGCGCATCCAAGCTCTAAGATCCTTGCTGTCTCAATAGCTGGAGGTTGCATTCCAAACACCATGCCGATTGATCTGATATAATCAGGCCGCGCATGTGGGAAAGGGTAGCTTTCATACGGATAATTATCGTATGAGTCTGAGATTGATTTATTATCTTTAATTTTACCTGGCATACTTATTCCTTTTGACTTTACACTAAAGGCTAAATTTTTAATTGATTTTTTTTAAATGTGCAAGCTAATCTTGTATCAATTATCGTTAAAAGCAGGAATATAATTGTATAATAAGGCGGTAAGCGCTTTTAGCTTTGCGCGAGTTTATTTAACAAATCCGTAGCTTCACCAATTATATTTTTATCGTTCAAGTTTTTTACAAATATTAGCTTGTTGTCCGGTTTTATCTTAGCGTCACGCGGGTAGAGACTTACAAATTTTATCACCATATCTGCTACATTTGAGTTTGCAAAAAATTTGATAACAAAACCTCCTTTGCCGGCATCAAGGCTTTCAATCTTCAAACTCTGACAAATTTGCTTGATCTTAACTGTAGTGAGCAAATTTTCAAATTCTAAAGGTAGGGCGCCGAAACGGTCGATCATCTCGTTTTTGAAATGCTCAAGCTCATCTAAAGTGGCAAGATTACCTATCCTTCTATAAATACCAAGACGCAAGCCAGAGTCTGCGATATAATCGTTTGAGATGAAAATCGGTAGGCCCAGATTTATAGTCGTTGAGAAGTTATCTTTTTGCAGAGCGGCATGATCGTTCTTAAGCAGCGCAATTTGCTCATCGAGCATCTCCTGATATAACTCAATACCGACTTCACGAACTTGACCCGATTGTTCTTCACCAACTAAATTTCCAAAACCGCGAATATCCATATCATGACTTGCAATCGCAAAACCTGCGCCAAGAGAGTCTACTGTCTGCATGATCTCTAATCTTTTAACCGCATGTTTGGTGATCTTTTTATGATTAGATAGAGTAAGATACGCATACCCGCGCGCATTACTCCTACCAACTCGCCCCCTTAATTGATAGAGCTGACTTAAGCCCAGTTGGTCAGCTTTATGGATTATCATGGTATTGGCAGTGGCAACGTCAATGCCTGACTCTATTATAGTCGTTGATAGTAAAATATCAAACTTCCCGTCATAGAAATCGTTCATAACGTTTTCTACAAGGGAAGGTGGCATCTGACCGTGCGCTATTTTATATTTAAGCTCTGGAACGATCTCTTGCAGCTTTTTCTCAATATCATGAATGTCTTTGATGCGAGGGCAGACGTAGAAACTTTTCCCCCCGCGGAAATGTTCACGCAACAGCGCATCTCTTAAGATCACCGCGTCAAACGGCATAACGGTGGTACGAACCGCCAAACGATCAAGGGGAGGGGTCGCAATTAGACTAAGCTCTTTAAGGCCCGTTAGTGACATCTGAAGCGTCCGCGGGATCGGTGTTGCTGAAAGAGATAATACATGCACCTCAGATTTTAACTGCTTTAAACGCTCTTTCTGACCGACACCGAAATGCTGTTCTTCATCAATGATTAATAACTTTAAGTTACTGAACTCAATGTTTTTAGCAAGTAGCGCGTGCGTGCCGATAATGATTGTTGCTTTGCCGTTTTTGATTTGATCTTTAATTGATTTAACTTCAGATTGCTTAACTAGCCGCGATAATTGCAAAATATTAAATCCGAAGTCCTTGAAGCGTTCTAAAAAGTTTAAATAATGCTGCTTGCAAAGAATGGTGGTGGGGGCGATTATAGCAATTTGTGCAGGCTCGTCAGTGTTTGCCGCAATCATAAAAACTGCCCGCATCGCAACTTCGGTTTTACCAAAACCAACATCTCCACAAATCAACCGGTCCATAAGCTCGCCTGATGTGAGATCCTGCTTTATGTCCTCGATGCTTCTTAATTGATCCTCAGTTTCAGTATATTTAAACTTGGCACAGAATTTGTCATATGCAGCAGTATCATATTCTACAGGGATAGTGACAGCAAGTTTCCTGCTTGCAGCGACTTTTAGCAGCTCTTCTGCTATGTCATTGATGCGGTTTTTTATCTTAGCTTTTCTTTTCTGCCAAGATGTACCCCCAAGCTTATCAAGCTCAGCTTCAAAATTACCATATTTCTTGATTAACTCGATATTTTCGACCGGTACGTAAAGCCTGTCATTGCCGGCATAGAGAATCTTCAAGCAGTCATGAGGGTAGCCGCCTACTTGCAGCGTTTCTACTGCCATGAATTTACCGATCCCGTGCTCTTTGTGAACAACAAGCTCTCCTTCTTCAAGACTATCAAGTTCAGTTAAGATATTTTTCAGACGACGTTTAGAGGTTTGGTTACCCGCAAACTTTTCACCAAAAATATTTTGCTCAGAAATAAATAGATATTTATCAGTGTGAAAGCCGCTTTTCAAATGGAGCTTTGCAACATTTAGGAGACTTGTGCCTGCTTTAGCTCCTGCAATAGTGGTGATATTATTAATTTTGTAACCGGCGCTCGCACCCATGCTTTTCAAGCGCTCAAAACCGCTTGTAGACCTACAACAAATAATGATTGTCTTATCTTTATTCTCACGTGCAAGATCAACTAATTTATCAAACTTTGTTTTCTTTAAAGCTTCTTCGTCTTTGAAGTCGTCAATAAGTTTTATATCAACTTTAAGAGCTGGTTTATCTTCCGTTGCGCCTGGGTCTATAAATATATTTGAATATTTGCCTAATGATTCTTTTACCTGAGAGGCTGTTAAATATAATTTCTCAGGACTTAAAACAGGATAAAAACCGTTGGATGGCACTTTATTGGACTGCAATCTTGAACTGTGGAAATCAAGGAAGCTCGCTTCAAACTCGGCAATCGCTTGCAACGATAGGTTGTCATATATAACGCGCGCGTTTGCAAGATAATCAAAAATACTGCTTAGCTCATTGTAAAATAACGGTAGCAAATATTCAAAACCCGGAAATTTTCTGCCCTCTATTAAAGCCTCATAAACCGGTTGATTTGCGTAATTAACACCAAATGTCGTGAGATAATTTCCTTTAAAATTTTTAATTGTCTCATCATTTAATATGATTTCACTGGCAGGGCTTATGGACAGAGTATCCTGACTTTTACTTGAAAGCTGACTTGCCGGATCATACTGCTTAATAGACTCAATTTTATCCCAACTGAAATTAACGCGGTAAGCTGACATTTCTTGTAACACAACATCGATAATATCGCCTCTAACGGCAAAATCCCCGCCGTCAATTGCTGTTTGCGTTCTGCTAAAACCATTATCAACTAAAAAGCTTGAAAATTCTTTGAGCGAGTATTTTACACCCTTTTTAAGCGTTAGCGACGAAGCAATGAAAGTGCTTGGTGGCGGTAATTTAACTAAAAAATTTGCAGCATTAGTTACTAATATTTTTCTACCTTCAGGCGCCAGCGCAAGCTCACTTAACACTTTAGCTCTTTCGGCAAGGATCGCGTTATTTGGCGAAATTCTATCGTAAGGCACCGTATCAAAACTTGGAAAATAAAAAACGGAAACAGGGTTGTTTGAGCTTGCAATAAAAAACAAAACTTGATTATAAATAGAGATTGCTTCATCCTCGCTTGAACAAGCAATCATGATATTTTCATCAGATTTTAAGCTTTGATGGAAGCTGCTAAAAAACCCTTTTGCAGCTGAAGGAATAGCTATTTTCATGAACGCGGGTCCTTAATTTTGAATTTCAATATATCAGACATCATCTTACCACGTAGTTTTTCGGGAACATTGATTTTAAGCGTTAGCCAGTCATACAGATCAGCATCAGTTTCTGCTAAGATTTTCTCAAATTCAAGCATCTCATTAAATGACATTTCATTTAAAAAACTTGCAGCATAGCTGCCTAAAATTATTTCGTTTTCTTTGTAACCGCGATTAAGACTGCGGTAAAGCAATTTTTTTGCGAAATTGTTCTTATCTAGCTCTTTCATCTATTTAAAATCTTGCAAATTAATTTTATGAGAATATTATCTAGTTTAGTTGCAAAAGAGAAATATAAATTTGAATATATTTGATTTGCAAAAAGCTAAACAAATTTCTAAACTTATAAAAGCAATCCTTAAAGATTAGCAAAGATTAAGAGCTTGATCTATGGTTACTTTAGATAATTTAGAGTTGCTTTAAAAGCTGCTGGTGGTTTCAACGAAATTTCAAGTGAAAATAACTTAAGATAATTTATTATTATGAGCATAATAGAAGTACCCTCAATATATGCTGCTGAAGTTATAGAAAAATATGGCCGAAGCATGCTCATAGATGTCAGAACTCCTGAAGAATGGCAAAGCTGCGGTATTCCTAAAGTTAATATGCAAAGCTTGCTTCTTCTGCCATGGCAGTTAGGTAGCGGGGAGCTCAATCCTGAATTCGAAAATGAAATCAAAGCTAGAATATCAGATAAATATCTTGATCTGTTTTTTATTTGTAGGTCAGGGGGTAGATCTCACGAGGCTGCTCGTTTTGTAAAAAATATAGGTTACGCTGCTTGTTATAATATCGTAGACGGATTTGAAGGAACTTCCAGTACTTCCGGCTGGAAAAATAGTAAACTCCCTATTCAGGTTTTTTCAAAAAATGCTTAATAATCAACAAGTTACAAGCAACAACTCGGAATATTATCTCGAGTTGTGGAACCGCGTTAATATCGATTTAAACAAACATTACGGTGAAGCTTTATATAAAAGCTGGTTCAGTAAAATTACTTTTATCGAGCACTCTGATGCTGGTATTGTCTTATCAGCTCCAACGAATTTTATTAGAGACTGGATCAGGTCAAACTATTTATCAATGATCTTGCAATTCTTTCAATATCATGACCCCCTAGTTAAAGCTGTAGACATGATTACGCAAGTCTCAACAAATATTGATACCGAAAGCGCTGATAAAACCCTTGTAACCCAAATCAAAGACGGTAAAAGCAATAATACAAATGTTTTCTCAGCTTTGGATCCGCGCTTTACCTTTGATAATTTCGTTGTGGGTAATCCAAACGAGCTTGCTTATGCTGCTGCACGCGCCGTTGCTGAGTCTAACACTGCAGTAACCGAATCTAATCCACTTTTTCTATATGGCGGAGTAGGACTTGGAAAAACTCATTTAATGCACGCAATTGCCTGGTACATCAAGCAAAATAACCCGGCACGAAAAGTTATTTATATGTCGGCCGAGCAGTTTATGTATCAGTTCGTTAAAGCTTTGAGAAATCAAGATGTGATGGCCTTTAAGGAAGAATTCCGGTCTGTTGACGTGCTTATGATCGATGATATTCAGTTCATTTGCGGGAAGGATAGTACGCAGGAAGAATTTTTCCACACATTTAACGCCCTTATCGACAATAACAGGCAAATGGTTATATCTTGTGATCGCTCACCTAGTGACCTTGATAACATTGAAGATAGAATTAAATCTCGGCTTGGTTGGGGCCTTGTTGCTGATGTACATAGCACAACTTATGAACTGAGACTCGGTATTTTAGAATCGAAATTAGAGCAAATGAATATTAATATATCACAGAATGTGGTAGAGTTTCTAGCTGCTAAAATAACTTCGAATGTCAGGGAGTTAGAAGGGGCACTTAACAAAGTTATAGCGCATTCTACTTTAATAGGTAGAGAAGTAACTGTTGAAAATACGCAAGATATTTTGCGGGACTTGCTGCGTTCAAATGAGAGAATAGTTACAATCGATGACATCCAGCGCAAAGTGGCTGACCGCTATAATATTAAAATATCAGATATGTCTTCAATGAGAAGGTCAAGAGCTGTAGCAAGGCCGCGTCAGGTGGGTATGTATTTATCAAAAATATTAACCTCAAAAAGCCTAACTGATATTGGTAAGAAATTTGGAAAAAAAGATCATACTACGGTGATTCATGCTATAAAAAATATTGAAAAGCTGACAGAGAGCGACCTTGAACTGCGCGAGGAAGTTGATTTGCTAACTCGAATACTTCAAAATTAAAGCAGTTGTTAGGAAAGCGGTTATTTAGACGATAATCAGGGCACTTAAATTTCAGTAAAAATAAGCATTATAAATTTTAATTAATCAAGTTTAAATTATGACAAAAGTTGATAGTAAATTAGAGATAATTATTGAAACAAAAGAACTGGTTCATGCTCTAACATTTGCAAATTCTATCGTTGAGAAAAGAAATATCATCAATGAACTCAATAACATAAAGCTATCAGTTGAAGGCGGTTCTTTAGAGTTGATTGCAACTGACATGGATATAATGCTTAGCCAAAAAATTGGCGCAAATGTGACGTCCCAAGGGGAGACAACAGTATCAACCGTGCTACTTGCAGATATCACAAGAAGAATCCCTGACAAGGAAATCAGGCTGAAGCAACATGCCGAAAAGGAAGAGCTTGAGATCACAGGGCGAAACTGCAACTTTAATTTGCTGACTTTACCTGTGGCACAGTTTCCTGTTATGGAAAATATCAAAGCCGAAACTAACTTGAAAATATCTTGTAAATCATTTGCAAGAATTATCGATTATACCCAGTTTTCAATGTCCACTGAAGAAACTCGCTATAATCTTAACGGGATATATTTGCATGTTAAAGAGCAAGAGGTGAGGGCTGCAGCAACAGATGGTCACAGACTATCAGTCGCTGCTGAAGCAATAGGTGAAAATATTGCTGAATTTGGCGTGATAATACCGCGCAAAGCCGTGCAGGAAATAGCAAAAATTGTTAAAGACTCAAAAAATGCAAGCAGTGATATTGAAATATCTTTAAGCGTTAATAAGATCAAATTTGCTTGTAATAACTTGGTAATGATCTCAAAATTAATCGATGGCACGTTCCCTGATTACGCAGGCTTTATCCCTGTAAATAACCCGAACAAATTTTTAGTTAATCCCAGGATGCTTGCAGATGCAATTGAGCGAGTTGCAACAGTTACTGTCGATAAATTTAGGGCAATTAAACTTATTTTGAAAAGCTCAAATGTTGAAATAACAGCTTCAGGAGAAGCACGCGGTGCTGCAAAAGAAGTTTTAAATACTTCAGATGACAAAGATAATCCGTGTATCTACTCAGGTGCGGAAGAACTCACTATAGGGTTTAATCCTAAATATTTGCTTGACGTGCTTGGAACGATCAAAAGCAGTAAAATCGAAATCCATTTCAATGATTCCTTCTCGCCGGTGCTTATCAAGGCAGTCGACTCTCCAAGCGATAACTTTGTTATTATGCCGGTGAAAGTATAAAGCAACTTGCGTAATAGCAGTAATTTCGTGGTTGCTTTAAGTTATTGAAAAATGCTTGCTACACAGTTATAGGCTTTGTTTTTTTAACAAGCTAACGCTTAAAAATCCTGCAAGATTTCGCAAAGCACGAGAGAGAGTTTTTAATTCAAAACTCTTGACCATTCAGGATCTGAGGCGTCTTTCGGGGTTGGAATCTCGCGCTCATTATAGCCGCTTAAATCAATTGAGAAGATACGTGTTCTTCCTGAGATTTTTCCTCGAGAGGGTTCGCTTTTAGTGTACATTATAACTCTGCCATTTGGAGCCCATGAAGGACCTTCAACCATAAATCCGCTAGCAATGAGTCGCTCACCTGTGCCATTTGGTCTAAATACGCCGATCGTAAATCCTTCACTTGGAGTTTTCTTGGTAAAGGCAATGTAATCACCGCGCGGTGACCAAGCTGGAGCTGTATAAACACCACCACCAAAACTAATACGCTCTACGTTTGATCCATCACTGTTCATCACGTAAATTTGGCGTTTACCGCTACGATCTGAATTGAAAGTGATTTTCGTACCATCAGGTGAGAAGGTAGGTGAGGTATTGATGCTGTTGCCATCTGTAAGTTTTTGAAGCTTCTTGGTCTTGAAACTATATTCATAAATGTGAGTGCTGCCCGAGCGTGCCATTGAAAGTAACGCTTTCGAGCCATCAGCTGAGTATCTAGGGGCAAACGTCATGCCTGAAAAATTGCCAACTACAGAATCTTTACCGGTTTTAAGGTCACGCAAGTAAACATGTGGTTGCTTACTTTTTGCGTATGCTAAATATAGGATCTTGTCAGTCTGTGGTGAAAGCCTCGGCGTTAAAACCAGGTTTTTACCATCAGTTAAGAATTGATGATTTGCTCCATCATAATCCATAATTGCAATTCTTTTCGCGCGTTGTAGGAAAGGACCGGTCTCTGATACGTAAGTTATTTTTGTATCGAAATACCCTGTATCACCCGTGACTTTTTCATATATTTTATCAGCAATCTTGTGAGCAGCACGTCGCCATAGACTAGCAGTGACTTCTAGTTCTTCAGCCAGAATATCTTTCTCTAAAATATTATCCCACAAAACGAATCCGATCTTAATCTTTCCTGTTGAGAGTTTTTCAATATGACTATTGAGCAGCAGATTACTATTGATTTGGCGCCAGGCGGCGAAAAGCGGTTTGTGCGCAATACCGACAGTTTTCTCAATAAAAGCAACAGAGGATATAGGGCGGAAAAGTCCACAATCTTTTAGATCAGCACTGATGACTTTTGTAATATTATCAGCAATATTTTTCTCGAAATTATCAGCTACCTCAAAATTGTTAATAGCAATAGGAATGGCGCTCGCATGCCCTTGACTTATAGTAATCGTATCAATTGCGAAAACATTCTGAGATAAAGTTAATAATATAAATAATAATGCGAGACGAACCAATTTAACCACCTTAAGCTTTAATTATATAATTTGAATTAATATAAAGCTTTAACTTGCTAATTACAATTTATTTGTAAAAAATGAGGTCTATAATAGATAAATTTAAGAAATAAAAACTATGCTCATTTCAAACAAATGCATTACTTATTCGTACCAACCATCTTCTACCTGGCCTACTGCTTGCAACCAATCATCAAAGTCAATATGCTGAGCGATGTTTATAGAAGCTAACTCACGTAAATCAACTTTGCCGCAAATTGATAGTGAAGGAGTTTCACATACTGCAAAGACAATATTATAGCTGACCTAAAGGGAAGCGGATTAGCAAATGAAATTTATAAAGCTACTTACGGTAGCATATTTGTAAGCTTTGTAGAGCCGTTATTTACATAGCACTGTTAGGGTAAAAAGTTAAGTTGAACTCTTTCCATTTATTGTAGTTTCCTTGAGGCAAATTTGCTAGAGGGCTTGCTTGCCATACTGCGCGCTCGGCACTGTTGGCTAAAGCCTGGCAAACAGAATTTGGAATATTAGGGCAGGTTTTATCAATTATCTTAACATTCGTGACAGAGCCGTCTTTATCAAGCTCGATATGTAAAGTAACTCCGACTTCCTCAATGTTTTGAGCAGCAAGCGGTATATTCCAATGTTTTTGAATCTGTTGTTTAATTAAGTTTTGCTCGCTGATTGAAAGCGCGAGCGCTGCGTTAAATGGTCCTTTCGAATTATTAAGCGCATTCTCATTTTGCGCTACCGCGCGCTTTGCAGATTTTGTATCAGTCCCTTGTGAGCTCGCTTCTAAATTTTTAAGTAATGAATCTAAATCATTATTAGTTGGTAGCTTCTTTTTTGGTTTAATTTTCTTAGGTTCCTGCACGGGTGCTTGCTTTTTTTGCTCAGGTTCAGGTTTTTTTTGCTCGAGCTTTTTGTCTTTTACAATAGCCTCAGCATCAGCTTTTGGCTCTTCTTTCTCAAGTGGTTTTTCAAGTCCTGGCTCTTCCTGAGGCTTTGGTTCCTCTTTAGGTTTTGACTGTTTTACCTCTCTAGCAGTCTCATTTTCAATTGCTTTTTCAAGAGACTTTTGCTGAGTCGGGACGTTTGAAATGCTTGCTACGGGGAGCATCTCGAAAGTGATTACGTCCTCATGCTCATCTTGATATTTATTCTGGAAAGACGGCAAGCCGAACAGGAAGATATAGATCGCTAGTAAATGTAGAGCAACCGAGATTGATAAACATACATAAAAATTACTGTTACTTTTCATTATGTTTAATATTAGAAATAAGAGCTACCTTGGTGTAGCCGCTTGCATGAATCTCAGCCATTAATTTCACAATTTCGCCGTAAGCAATATTTTTGTCGCCACGAACGAAAATTCTACTGTCTTTTTTCTCTTTGGTAATAGCGCTTAGCTTTGCCGCAAGATCTGCGCGCTCGATCTTAGTATCATGAATATATATTGTCCCTTGCTTGTCTATAGTGATAACTAACGGCTCATCTTGTCCTGAAACAGGGCTTGCCTTAGTTTCGGGAAGATCAACATTGATACCTGCAACAAGCATAGGGGAGGTGACCATGAAGATAATAAGCAATACTAGCATCACATCAACTAAAGGCGTTACGTTTATTTCGCTAGTTAGAGTCATTCGTCTGCGACGTCCGCCTCTTGAAGAGCTTGATCTGTTAGTTAGATTAACTGCCATTTAAAGTTTTTCCTCATCAATGGCTCTTGATAATATAGTGTTAAGCTCACCGATAAAGTCATCCATCTTATTGCTGATAGAATTTACTAGGGAGATTAAATGCGAGTAAAAAATCACGCAAGGTACAGCTGCAATCAGGCCAATAGCTGTTGCAAGCAAAGCTTCAGCAATTCCAGGAGCAACAACTGCAAGAGTCGTGTTTTTAGAAGCTGCAATAGACTGGAAACTATGCATAATTCCCCAAACGGTACCAAACAGACCAACAAACAAAGCATTTGAGCCCACAATTGCGAGGAACCCTAATCGTTTCTCGAGCTTTTCAATTTCACGATCACGAACCAAGTTCATTCCTTGAAATATTCTGTCTTTCTGACCGATTTTAAGTAGATTATCAGTTGTAGGGCGCTTTGGGTCATTACGTTTGCACTCTGTCATTGCTGAAATGAAAATAGCAGATAGCGGGTTATCGATCTTCTTTTTTGCGGACTCATATAATTGGTCTAAAACCTGACCTGACCAAAAGAAAGTCTCAAATTCGGTGATCTTCTTCTTCACATTGCGCAAAAGTACGAGTTTCTCAAATATGATCGTCCATGACCAGACCGATGCCATAATTAATATAAACATCACAGTTTTTGACATCATATCAGCTGAAGAGATCATGGAAAATATTGAGGTGTGACTTGCAGCTATATTTGCAATTTCGCCTGTAGTTTCGGTTGCGTTCATTTAAGGTAAATTTAAGTTAAGTTTCAATATTATAGGATTTAGAGTATACCACAAAATATCTAAATGGTTAAGTAAAATCAATAAACTTATCGCTTCAACAGCTATGAAAATTAGAAAAGAATAGAGAGAAAAGCTTATTAAGCTTCTTCAAAGCTCGACGTACCTTCTCTAGTGAGATCTAGATTACCTAAAAATTCTTCATCAGGAGTATTTTTAATAATTTCATGAGTTTCCAGGGCTAACTTTTCCCATGTTTTTTCTCATATCAATAAGATAACTAGTTCTTGTAGCAATTTGTGAAAAGACTTTATCACTTATGGGTTTTTCCTGGATAGTTAGATTACCAACAGTAGTTTATTTAGATATGTTATTAAACTGTAGGTTTATATATTATTGAAATTTTTTAAACTGTTTTAAGAATATTTATAAGTAAACTCTTTAATTATAGGTACCACAAATTGTTTGAATTTGCTGCCACTGAATACGCCGTAGTGCCCGACATCTTTTTGTAAATGATAATGTTTTCTAGCTTTTGGAATGCCTGCACATAGCTCAAGAGCTGCTTCAGTTTGACCAATACCTGAAATATCGTCTTTCTCCCCTTCAATTCCAAGAAGCGCGCAACTTGTGATATCAGCAGGGTTTACTTTTCGACCGCGCGAGACTAACTTTCCGCGAGCAAGAGAGTAATTCTGGAACACCTCACGGATTGTTTGAATGTAAAATTCTGCCGGTAAATCCATTACTGAAAAATATTCGTCATAGAATTTCTTTTGACGATCCGCGTTTGCAGTATTTTCATTGATTAGATCTTTATAAATCTCGACGTGCGCTTGGTAATGACGCTCTAAATTAATACTCATGAACCCTGCAAGCTGCAAGAATCCAGGATACACGAGCCTTCCAGCTCCTGGTAGATTAGGGGGTACCGGCATAACTACCGTTTTCTCGAACCACTCAAGGCTCTTATCAGTCGCAAATGCATTAACCATGGTGGGATTTTTTCTTGCATCAATGGGCCCTCCCACCATAATCATGGATTTTGGCACATTTGGATCTTTAGCACTAGACATAATACTTACTGCAGCAAGCACCGGCACTGTCGGCTGGCAAACTGCCATAACGTGCACATTGCCGCCTAAAACTTGAATAAATTCAATTATATAATCAATGAAATCATCCATATCAAAACTGCCAGCACTCAATGGTACCTGACTTGCATTCACCCAGTCAGTGATGTACACATCATGATATGGTAAAGTATCCTGCACGGTAGCACGAAGTAGCGTAGCATAGTGACCAGCCATCGGCGCGACTATCAATAGCTTAGGCTGAGATTTTGGAAAACCGTTTTTTACAAAATGCTGCAGGCGACAGAATGCTTTGGTCAGCAGTGATTGTTTTTCAACCTTATAGACAACGTCGTCTACTATACAATCGCGTATACCGAAAGACGGCTTCTTGTACTCTCGCGTGAGGCGCTCTAAGATCTCTAAGCTTGCACGTAAGTTTTGAGTTGATTTGCTTGAGAAAAAAGGATTGTTTCTATTATCAAGCATTTCTCGCATCATTTTATTTGCAAAGCGAGCAGGCTCTAGTTGCGCCCTCATACCTTCAATCATATAATATAGATAATTGGAGTTGCCTGGTAATAAATTAAACATAGTTCCCTTAATTTCATCATAATTCTATCTGACTTCAAGATAACATCTTAGTTCGCAAGAATTATTAATTTTTAAAACTATTATATTAATTAATTCAAATCGGTGGTAATAATGTGAACACCAAATGCTTAAATACTTAAAAACATATTCAAATTTAAGCTATATAATGCTAAAAATAACTATCAAAGAATATTAAATAACTATGAATAAAATTGTAATTGCTTTAGTAGGAAGGCCAAATGTCGGGAAATCTACTCTTTTTAACAGGCTAAGTATAAGGAAAAAAGCAATAGTGCATGATATGCCGGGAGTTACTCGGGATCGTAAATATGGCGAAGGTAGAATAGGGCCCTTGGAATTTATGCTCATCGACACACCAGGGCTTGAAGAATCCGAAGAAGGTAAATTAGAGCAGAGAATGATGCTGCAAACTATGGAAGCGATTGCGGAAGCCGATATCGTCTGCTTGATAGTTGACGGTATCAAAGGGGTAACACCTGCTGATAAATTCTTTGCAAGCATGATCAGAAAAACCTCTAAAAATTATTTGCTTATAGTTAATAAGTGTGAAAAAGCCATTCCGAATCAACAAGAATATTATAAGCTTGGCTTTAAAGATCCGATCCCGCTATCAGCCGAGCATGGTACAGGTATGATGAATTTGTACGAAGCCATTGAAGAGATGGCACCGCCAGAAGCTTTTAAATTTGCTACGATCCCTGATCCGATCAAAGCAGATTGCGTACAGATTGTGATCGCAGGTAGGCCTAATAGCGGTAAATCAACATTTGTAAACGCTATAATAGGGTTTGAGAGGTTGTTGACGGGGCCTGAAGCAGGCATTACGCGCGAATCTATTGAGATCGACTGGGAATATAACAACCATAAACTAAAACTCATAGACACTGCGGGCTTGCGCAAAAAAGGAAACGTTAAAGAGTCCTTGGAGAAATTATCAACCGGTGACACTATCGGCAGTATAAAATATGCAAATACCGTCGTGCTAATGATTGACGCGCAAGTTCCTTTAGAGCATCAGGATTTAAACATTGCAAGCCACGTGATAAGTGAAGGCAGAAGCATAATTATCGCCATTAATAAGTGGGATCTAATTGAAAAAAGAGCAGAGTTCAAAGAAGAGCTCGAGTATCAACTTAAAAATCATCTGCCGCAAGTTAAAGGGGTGCCTGTAGTGTATATGTCGGCGCTTAATAAAAGCAATGTTCACATGGTGCTTGAAGAATGTATCAAGATTTACGGACTATGGAATAAAAAGATCTCAACAAGCAAATTAAATGAATGGCTCGGATTTATGACTGAAGCGCACCCGTTACCTCTGCAAAAAGGTGGCAAGCGAGTGAGAATCAAGTACATGACTCAAATTAAAACAAGACCACCAACATTTAAATTGTTCTCAAATTTACCTGAAAAAATCACCGAAAGTTATAAAAGATATTTGATGAACAATATGCGCGATGCTTTTGACTTGCCCGGTGTGCCGATCAGATTTTTCTTTGATAAATCAGATAACCCATATGCATCAAAAAAATGACCTCGGTAGTTTTAACTCGAAGTCAGCTTGAAAACGAAGCCATTAAACAAGAGTTAAATAGCTATAACTTCAGCTTTATTGACTTACCTCTAATTGAATATAAGAATCTGGAATTTGGTAGTGAAGCTGTAGAGGGCTTCAGGAATGTCATAATTACAAGCAAACATGCTGCAAAGATGGCAGCCTTTAGGTGTAACGACTTTAATCATGTGCGTTTTTGGGTGGTGGGTAATCTTTCAGCAAGCATCTTAAAGGCTGCAGGACTCAATGTTGAATGTGAAGCTTGCGATGTAAAAGATTTAATGCAAACGATACCGCAAGAAATTTATGAAAGTTGTATATATCTATCAGCGAACGAAATCACAACTGAGATGCCTGATAAGATTAAACGCCAAATAATTTATAATGTTAAATACAAGCAGCAACTTATTGATATTGAAGCTAAATCATTAAATGAGAGTATTGACTATATATTGTTATATTCAGTTAACGCAGCTAAAACTTTCATGAAGTTAGTGATTGAAAATGGCTTGCAAGTGAAACTACAAAATGCGACAATTATAACGATAAGTGCCGGTATTGCTAAAGAAGTTCTACCATATTTCAAAAAAATCATTTATTGTAAAAAAGGCAAGCATACAAAAATGATTGGAATACTTACATCACATGCAGAAACAAGCAGAAAATTTAAAAGTACCCACTAAATCTGTTAAGAATTTTATAATTATTATGCTGCTTACGCTTGCTGCAGTTAGCGCTTGGTTCAGTAAAGACTTTGTAAGCAAATATTATAAAAACTTCACTTCAAAATCGTCTAAAGATATCACGCAACCTTTGCAAAATAATCAAGCTAGCCCTAAGATGGCGCGCAAAAGTGCAGAACAGAATGATTTAAAATCAGTTCAAGGGCAGGAAGAAAATAATATAGTGCAAAGTGATTTCACGTCACCTTTGTCTCAAAGCCTTATAGAGATTGACGGTGCAAATACACCTGCTGCAGATGATAATAATACACTAGCTCATATTGATAATTACCGCGCTTATTTGTTTAACATCAGTAGCTTGATCTCGAATTTCTTACAGGATAAAAACTATTCAAGTCAAATAGCTTACGCGCGCATGGTGAGCTTACCACCTTCAGTTAACGAAGTTTTAGAGTTACTTGAAGAATATAATATAAATTATCTGGTAACCCCTGCGCAAGCATATGAAAATGTTTTCCTTGAAAATTACAAATTTGTGAAAAAATTCTTTAAAGTTAAAAAGCTAACCGAGTCAGCTAAAGACAAAAAGCGGTTGCAGGCAAATATTACCAGCAATTTAGAGCTGTTTCAGGATTATATTTACTCAAGTCAGCTACAGAAAATATTTATAGGTCAGAAAGAATAATGGTTAGGTTCTTAATAGTTTGTTGCACGATTTTAATCCTTTATTTAAGCTTCTCGGCTGTTGCTGAGTTTGATGCAAATATTTCTTTCCATATTATAGATTATGAGATTGAAACAACATTATTTACCTTAATCACTTGTTTTGTGCTTGCGTTGTGCGCGGCATTGATCGTTCTTAAACTTGTGTTTCTAATCTTTGACTTTCCTTACCTAATAAAAAAGCGTGTGCATTTGCGGAAAGCGCACAGAGTAAATCATGCACTAACTCAATCAATGGTTTATCTGCTTGCAAATAACAAATTTAAAGCAGCAGATATTAGCAAGAAAGTAGCGCGAGATCTTGCAAGTGAGCAAAAGGATTTATACAATTTGATCCAAGCTGAGGCCGAAGAAGATTTTGATAAGAAAGTTGATTATTACCAACTGCTTATCACCTCTAAAGATTATAATTATTTCGCAGCAAAAAGACTCGCAAGTGTTTTTGCAAGGAACGGTTTTTATGAGCAAGCTGAAGATTATGCAAGCCGAGCATTCAATATAAATGAATTTGATAGCGACATATTAGTTACCTTGCTTGAATGCTATGCAAATCAAAAAGTGTGGAATAAGTTTGTTTACGTGATCTCAAAATTAGCCCGAGTTGATACAAAAAAACTCAGGAAAATCTCTAGTACAATCTCAGATTATTATGTGCAAGCTGCAAAGGATACCTTAGAAAAGGGCGAAGATCATCAAGCTATAAATTATATTGAATCGGCCTTAGAATTAAATCCAAGTAACAGTGAAGCGGTTGATTTTTACCTGTCTTTAAACTTAAGTCTGAATCGTGGTGAAGATAATTTGGAAGTCTTGCAAAATGCGCTTTCTATTAACCCGTCATTTGAAATTGCTGAGACTTATATCAGGGCCTCAAATGAGGAGCCTGAACAAATTTATAATGGGCTTACAAGTCTGATTGACCCGCAAAAACATAGAAGCTTGTTTCTTGCAATTGCAGCAGTTTTAAATCTACCGCATAAGGTTGAAGCGCTCAATGAGCCTAAGCTTCTTACTCCCTATAATTGACCGATGACCTTAGTCAAATTTCTCCCGCCTGAGGTAAAGTTAGATAGCACTCAGAAACATATTGCAAGCCGTTTAGAAGATATTGCGCTTAACTTAGAAAAAACCTCAATTTTTAATCTCTTTAAAAAACCAAGCATTTGTGGCATTTATCTTTACGGAGGAGTAGGTAGGGGTAAAACCATGCTGATGCAAGGCTTTTATCATAGATGCAATTTAAAGAAAAGAATGGTCCACTACCAGAATTTCATGCAAGGAGTTCATAAAGAAATCCACAAGTTGCAAGGGGAGGAATCTGGTAAAATTATAGCAAATTTAGCAAAAGAATTTGCAAGTAATTATAAAATATTATGTCTTGATGAGTTTGAGATCAAAGATATTACTGATGCTATGATAATCGCAAGGCTTTTCCGAGAAATTGTTCGTCTTAAGGTGTTTATATTTATCACTAGTAACACTAAGCCTGCAAACTTGTATAAAGACGGGTTGCAGCGAGCATCATTTCTGCCCTTTGTTGACTTTATAAGTGATAATTTTGAAGTATTGTGCCTTGAGACTGATCATGATTATAGGCTTGATAAGTTACTTGAGTTAAATAGCAGAATAATATATCCGCTAAGTGAGGAAAATAAACTCACAATGAAGAAGGTTATTTCCCAATTAACTGATGATAGACTTGAACCTGGGAGTTTAGTTGTTTTTGGTCGTAGAATAGTTTTCGCAAAAACTCATGGTACGATTTTAGTAACTGACTTTGATGAACTATTCATGCAGGAACTCGGATATGCAGACTACGTAAGTATTTGCCAAGAATACTCTATTATAGTACTTGAAAATATTCCGGTTATTGACTCAAACAACTCTGATTTAATTACCAGATTTATCAATTTTATCGATAATGCATATTTTTATAGAGTATTATTATTTGCCTCGCTTTACGCAAAAGCAGAAGAATTATATATTGAAGGTAAGAGGTCATCAGAATTTATGCGCACGGTTTCAAGGCTGCATGAGATGAATAGCAATGATTATAAGTGAGTAATTAATGATTAATGAATATAGTAATTCTGAAAATTATCCCAAGAAAATATCTGAATCAGAAGATGATAGGTTTAGTAGATCAGGTGCATCAGCCTGCACCTTTGGAAAATTTATCACATTTGAAGGCGGTGAAGGATGCGGGAAATCTACTCAAAGTAAAATGCTTTATGAACATTTAAATGCGAAAAATGTTAAAGTATTGCTTACGCGCGAAGTGGGAGGCACGCTTGAGGCTGAAAGAATACGTGATATTTTACTGCACTCACAATTATTATCAATGACCGAAGTAATGCTTGTAATGGCTGCACGCTTTGAACATCTAAATAAACTGATAATTCCAGCATTAAAACAAGGCACATGGGTGATTTGCGATAGATTTGTTGATTCAACTGCCGCCTACCAAGGTAAAAATGGCGATATAGGTATCGATAAAATTTTTGCGATGCACCGTGAGATCATAGGCGGGTTACTGCCAGATTTAACCTTCTTTATTGATCTAACACCAGAGATAGCTCTTGCAAGAGCAAAAAACCGAGGTGACAATAATAAATTTGAAAATAAAGAGCTTGAATTTCATGAATCGGTTCATAAGGGATTTGTTGAGGTTTCTGAGAAATTCAAAGAAAGAGTAATCAAAGTGAAAGCTGAAGGTTTAACTGAAGTAGAGATCCATGCAAATATTTTGCGTCACCTAGATCTTTAAATAAGCGAGTTTGGATATTTTTAACTTCTTAAAAACTCGCTTGTTTACAAGAAAAGTTTAGGAGAAAAATATTGGCAGCTCTCCGGTAACATCAAGCGGTACATTATTTATCATTGCGGGTAATTCTTCGCTAAAGAAATACTCAGCAGCTAGGCCAAGAGCAATATTATGATTAGACAATTTCTGGCTTTGTGGGGTTGCTTGATCTAAGAGCTCATATACTTCAAAAGTAGGTATGAAAGTAAGATTTGTAAGTTTACTATATTCCTGTAGTACATTTTCGAGCCTCATTTTAAAATCCTTATCAGAAATATAGCTAAACCACTATAAAGTAGTTACAATAACTTTGTATAAATTAAAAAATAATTGGTATGACATATTCGATAGATTTTCGAAAGAAAGTGCTTGCTATAAAA
>Ga0123337_10002254_pt1 | contig 22309 bp, 14 predicted proteins | sample frozenSSSSmetaG_FD_89792 | JGI IMG/M metagenome (GOLD analysis project Ga0123337, IMG submission 89792) | Glacier valley bacterial and archeal communities from Borup Fiord, Nunavut, Canada, to study Microbial Dark Matter (Phase II) -... | ecosystem: Environmental > Aquatic > Freshwater > Ice >...
CCCCCCCCCCCCTTCCCCAAAAAGGATAAAAAAGGAAAGAAGAAAGGAGAACAGGCCGAATGAACCGATGCTTTTTAGGACCCGAGAATGGCTGATCATTTCCCCTTAATTCTTTTTTTAAAAAAGGGAGAACACATGGCTTTGACCAATGATCCTTGGTCTAGGATGTGAGAATGGCGGACGACTCGACTGTCAAAAGTAGAGCAGACGCAGCAGGAAAACCTGAATATGAAAGTAATTGATTAACTACCTATGCTATGGACCATCCTTCTCTTAATATAGGTGGCCGTGACAAAGGCTTAAAGAGCCGATGGATATATGCATGGAACCATCCATGCATAATATGAAGATTCTCCATGATTCTCATATTCATGAGAATCCTCCGGTGCTTCGTAGGCACCACCCTCTCTATTCAACATCGACGAGCCAGCCTCACTTCTCGCAAAAGGCGAGAACGAGCCGACCGACGCCCATGGATCGGCTGTTAGACACGCGGCTTGCGCATCGTCCTGGGACAAGACAGCAGCTGCTTACACAATCAAGGGCTCAGCCATAGCAGCTACATTGCACCTGTGCGGATATTTAAGTAGGTGGCAGTCAATACATACAAGCTTAGCTGAGTATCACAATACGTATTACCCGTACGATTCTATTCCTCAGCTCCGCGGGCGCGCGAGCACGCAGAGACCGAACCCACCAAGTGCACCACCACCACCACTACCGCGGCAGGCGTCCTCCTTCCCTCCTCCCCTCCTCCGCGCCCTCACGCTCCTCAGTCCTCCCCTACTTCCCAGCTCGACACCCGTCCTCTACGAGCTCCGACCCCTAGCGAGTTCATTGACAAAGGGCAGAGTCCAGTTCGTGACTAGTCATTAGGAACTACATAAGTCCACTTCCCCACGTCTTCTTCCTTCTACACCACATTGATTCTTAAAATCCGCGTCTTTTAAATACAAAATCTAGGAGCTAGGAGCTAGTTCACGCATCGTCTAGCTAATCCAGAATATAAGCATATTGACTATTGTTCTACTAGTGAAAAAACAAATAAGCACGTCTAACCCGCGTCTAAGCATGCATTTCTAACCTCCTCCTCCCTCACTCCCTCCCACTCCCTCCTACTCTCTCATCCTCCTACATAACCATAGTCATAGTCATAGTCATAGTCATATCACATCCGTCATTCTCAATCAACCCTTTAATCCCATACTCCCATAATCCCACAACCCTACTTAATGTTTGAATTTAATCCCCCCTACACAGGCTAAACTAAGTGCGTTATCAATACACCATAACCTAAACCCCATCCACCATCCACTCCCCACGCCAGCCGGCAGCATAACAATACTCCTCCTCCTCCTTCTCCCTCCCCTACCCCAACTCCCCGACTTTAACCCCCCATAACACCGCCCATCCCAAAGAATACCCAGAATAACCTTCCCTTCCCCTCCTTCAAAAACAATACCCAACGGCCAAACCAACCCCCTTCTCTACTCCCTCCTCACTCCCCCCAAACCCTACAGAAACGCACCACTATCCTCACTCCCCGCCACCCTCCTACGGCGACTACTCAGAAACAGGTCCACCATCCGCTGACTCCCCATCTTTCGCTTCTCCTCCGCCTTCCCCATCCCCATCCCCATCCCCTCATCCCTATTCGGACTCCAATTCTCCATCCCCTTCACCCTGCCCTCAAACACCGGACTCGGCATCCCCACCCCCATCCCACCCCATTTAACCAATCTATCCGCCCCATCCACCCCCCTAAGTCCAACACTCAACTGCTTCCTCACCACCGCCTCCCCCTCCTCCCCTGCCCTCCTCGCCCCATTCACATTCACATTCACATTCACATTCGCATTCGCATTCGCGCTCACGTTCCGCTCCGCCAGCACCGTATTGACGCTCCTGATACTACACCGACTCGGCGCGCCCCTCGAGTTCGGCGAAGGCGAGGGAGGCGGCCTTTCCATCATCGACATCCTGTTCAGCACAGGCACAGTCGGGAACGGCGACAGCTCCAGCGACATCACGCTGTTTTGCTTCTTCAATATCGGCTTCGGCATCATCGTATTCCCACGCTGCTGCTGCTGCTGCTGCAGCACCCCAAGTGGCTGCACCACCCCCCTAACCTTCCCCGTCCCAACCTCCCTCTCCTCCCCATCCCCTCCAATCTGCGCCTCCTCCCTAACATGTCCCCGTCCATGTCCATATTCATATCCACCCCCCATCTTCGGCACCGCATGCCTTACCTCCTTCTCCCCCTCCCCTCCAAACCCAGCCACCTGCTTGCTCATCCACCCCCTCCACTCCGAGCTGCTCGCACTCACCGCACTCGTGCTCGTCAGGCGCTGCTTCACCGACGGTCCCCGTGGTTCCGGTGGTGGGAAGCGATACGTCGCCCGCTCAATCAACCTCACCGACCCGTGCCTACCCGGCTTGACATCATCATCCGCCACGACTCTGGCATCAAGGCCCCAAGCATCCGGCGGCGTCTGCCCGCTCGTCGTCCGCGAGTACACGCTCTCGCTATACGCTCTCTCTCGCGCGCCACTTGCAAGCCTCTCCGGCGCCTGGCCCACGATAGGCCATGGCGCGCCACTACGCGCGAACGGGCTCTGCGGATCGTTCCCCGCAGCGCGCGCTGCGTGCTGATCCGCCTCCGCCATCGCGCGCCGATATGGACTCGCCGTGCGGCCGATATTCATCATCTCACTCGTCCCAAAGAACGTCGACCTTGTCTCCCTCAGCCCACCACCAACGCCCTTAGGCGTGGTAATCTGGAGCTCATTACTCAGCGCGATCTGCTGCGGCGACGGACTGGGGCTCGGGCGGCAGGGCATGGGGATGGGGATGTCACCCATCACAGGCGGTGGGTAAGCCCTGTAGTTCGGGCGTCCGGTGATGACGGTCGAGGCGGACGAGCCGCTGCGGCCGCGCTTGTAGCCCACGGAGCCGGTGTCATTGCCCATTTGCGGCAAGGAGAAATCTTCGCGGGTCTGGGGCGAGTCTGTGGCGAAGAAACGTTCGTTGTCGGGGTTATGGAGGTTTGGGACAACGGGTGTTCTGCTGCTTTGACTGCTGCAGCCACTCGCGACGGAAGTGCTGCGTGGAGGAACAGGGGCAGGCGAGTTGCAATTGCTCGCATTCTTCTTTCCCTGGCCTAAATTGGGCTTCGGACTCTTCCCATCGAGTTCTTTCATCAACGCCGAGTACAGCCGTGGACTATCGACCGGCCTAATGGGCGAAGGAGGTAAAGGTTGTACTTGTACCTGCGCATTGCCTGGAAGATGGAATGCCGGGTACGGCGAGAACTGATTCTTCAGCGGCCGGCGAGGAAACGACGAAGACGTATTGTGCGTGCCGTTCTCGTTGATAATCGACAGCCTCTGCCGCTCTCTCTCAGCGGCTGCGTAGCGACTCGTTGACGCGGTCTCGGAATTCGTCCAACTTGTGATCCTCGATGATCTGCTATAAGTAGATTCACTCCGCAAGCTCTGCATGCTACCAGCGATAGAGCGTAGCTGCTGGCTCGAAGGAATCGCATGGAGCGATGGCTGGCGAGTCGACACCTTCGACATAATCGCACTGTCGGGAAGCGACACGTCGATACAATCGTCCTGCACAGACGTCGGCGGCCCAATCTGGATCTCATAATCGGTAATATGTCTCCTCTGCGCCTGCACTTCCTGATCCGGAATGGCGACCGCCTCATCATCGACGTTCCGCCGAAATAGGCCTTTCAATTTGTTTTTGATCGTGCGTGACGCCTGCCTCGCCCTGTTCCGAAACATGCCATTCTTGGTCTGGAGAGCCTGGTTACCAGACGCGATCGGCATCCCATAGCTATTCGTGCTGCTCGACTGCCGGACCGATCTGCGGAATGGCTTCTCCTCCCTCCTCGCCTTGCTCGAGCGAAACAGAAACGACGGTTGCTCGCGCAGACGCTGCTGCTCGACCTGGTGCAGAAACTTATCCCTCGCGACCTGCACCGCCTCGTCATATTGCGGATTCTGCGCCGATCGCAACCTGCCGCCTTGCAGGAAGCTCATCGACTTCGGCGCTCGCAGCGTCCGCGAGCTCCTCGGTCCCCACATCCGATTGCACGTCTTGGCCGTGCCGGAAGTCTCCGGCGTTCCATTGTTGAAGAGCACCCCAGACGCCTTCTCCGGATGCAAGAACGACTTCGACCTCCGGATCTTTCTGTACGAAGACGGTGTCGAAGCCACATCGTCCTCTTGCGTATAATACTCGTTGTACGCCGCCAGAGCAGTGACATAGCTCTCGGCCCCCACAGACGCCCTGCCCAGCGACGATGTCCTGCTGGGCGGCCGATACCCAGCCGGCACCGGGACGTCCGCTGTGGCTGCGCGAGGCCGAAGGGATGCGGTGCTCCATTTCTTCTGCACCGTGCTGTTGTTCTGCACGGCCCTGGTCCCCAAGGCACGCCTCGGAGCAGCCGTGGGCCCGGCAAATCGGACGCTCTGCTGGCGTTTCAATGCTGGCCCGCCTGCTGCGCTGCCGGGTCGGCAAGATGCATTCTCATTTTGTTGGATGACACTGTTGTTCCTGCTTAAGATACCGGCAGGTGCCATGTCGACACTGCGTCTCTCCCGGGCTCTCGCGAAAGCGTATGCTGCAGCCACTCGAGCGTGCTGGCGAGCTGTCTCGGGACCGACGTAGTCCTCTGCTGGTTCGTGATGGGTTGAAGATGTTGATTGCCGCTGGGTAACTCTGTTGGAGGTGCCACGACGGAGCATAGCGATGTCTGAAGGAGCAGTATAGCGATGTCGACGTCCGACCCCACCTTCACAAGATACAAAAACTCTCTCGAGAACCCTCGAGCCAAAACTGTCCGAGGTACGACTGAGCAAAACCATGAAACGAAGATGTTGTCGACCAAGAAACAGACGACGGCAATGGAAATCGCGGGATAACACTCCCCCCCCTCCTGCCCTCTCCCAATGCACCTGCCCAAACCGACAAAGAGCTCATTCCATCGACCGCGAGCGAGCGAGCGAGCGAAACATACCGCAGCAACAGACAACACAAACACGGCCGCCACAATCCCAAACGCACCTGCCCGAACCGCCAAATCTCTCACAAAATCATAGCCTTCCTTCCTTCCCTCCTTCCCCCTTCCTCCTTCCTCACCAGCGAAAACAAAAACAAAAACCAGAAAATCCATTTATCCCCCTTCCCCTTCCCCTTCCTCTTCCCCTCCCCCTTCCCTTCCCCTTCCCTTCTCCTTCCCCTTCACCACCCGAACCCCCAAAGCCGTAGGCGGTAACCCGCCACCACTCCTCCCAACCCCATCTTCCTACCAGCGGAAACCGCATCTCCCCCGCCAAACCAACCACCCCACCACGCCGTCCTTTCCCGCTCCGCCATCTCGAACTCAAACTCAAACTCGAACACCGAACTCGTCCACAAACGAGCTCCTCTCCTTCCCTCCCCATCGAGAACACAGCCCAACCAACCAACTCATCGCATTCTCACGAGAGACCGAATGCAAAAACTGCGTGTTTTTTTTCATTCATTATCTGGTTACCTGGATCCATCCCCACCGCCCACCCACCCACCTTCGCTATATCACCACCATAGCAACGCCCTCCCAAAAATGCCGGCTGATTCACCCACTTCCCCCACCCCCCTAACCACAGAGCACCGCCCTCCTCCTCCGTCGAATCCCTCCATCTACCCACCCCCTACTTCTCCCGCCGCACACACGTCCATTCATACTACAGACCCCGGCGTTAGCACGATCCCCTCTACTTCCCCACCCCGCCAATCCCAAAACTCACCGCCTTCCCCTCCTCGTCCCCCGTGTACACCGCCGTCGGCATCGGCAGCACGGCCGTGACCGCCGCGGCCCCCGCCCCCTCCAGCCTCTTCACGAGCTCGAGCCCCCACCCGCCCCTCCCCCTCCCCACGGCCTTGCGCCAGCACTTCACCACCCCCCTCCTGTGCCCCGTGAACACCAGCGTGTTCTCCACCCACTCGTTCCCCACGCCCTCGTAGAACGCGCACGCCGACACGTAGTCGTCCGCCTCGTCGCAGACGTTCTGGTCCAGGATCAGATCCCCATTGAGCGTATACAGCGCCACCTTCTGCCCGCGACACAGCATGACGTCGCCCGTCACCGAGTTGATCCGCGCGCACTGCACGCCGCGCCCCGCCGCCAGCTTCCGCACAAACTCGAGCCGGTTCAGGTCCCACAGGATGACCACGCCGTCCGTCGACGCCGACAGGATCGTGCTGAAGCTCTTGCTCACCGCGATCGTCGACACCGGCTGCTTGTGGCCGAAGAGGCTCGTCTTGGGCGCCAGATCGACGGACTTCGCCGTCGCCGGCAAGCTGACGCTCCACACCGAGAGCACGCAGTCCACGCCCGCCGTCACGAGCGTCTTGGAGTCCGCGAACGTCGCGGCCGAGAGCTGGCCTTGGTGCAGGTTCTCGAACAGCCCGAGCAGCTTCCTCGAGTCGGCCGCGTAGAACCGCACGCTGTTGTCGGCGAAGCCCCATTCCATGTATTTGTCGTACAGCGGCGGCATGTTGAGGCGGAATGCCGAGCCACAGAGCAGTCGGTCGAGCTTGGCCGAGTAGGTCAGGCTGGCGATGCTGTCTGAATGCTCGAAGAGGGGAAAGGGAAGGCGTGTCAGGGATTCAGCCGAGGTGTCGAGGCGCCGCGGCTTGTTGCGCCAGTCCTCGCGGGGCTGGTGAGGCTTGATGAAGACCTGGTGAGGCGTCTGGCCGAAGTTGTGGATGATGCTGATTGTCTGCAGCTTTTCGCGATGATCTGTCATTGCATCGAGATCGGTCGCGCCGCGATATGATAGGTGATGGAAGACATTTGTGTTCTCGATTGCGGCATCTCCGTTCTGCTTGCAGCCGAAGACCAGATCGATCCATTCGTGCAGATGCGCGCTCACGTAAGGGCTCTCGAGAGCTTCGCGATTCTTCGCAATGAAGATTTTGGGATCGCCCTTCGCCCAAGGTGGCAATTCGACGTTGTCAATGGATCCACCGTTTCCCTGCCTTAACCCAAAATTGAACCCATTGCTATTCGTAAGGAATTCGGGAAGATAGAAGAACTCGGGCGTCAGCTCTCTGACATCTGTCATATTGTCCCGCGAGGCTGATCTCCACGCCTTTTCGATAGAATAGAACATTCGGTCAGGGTGATCAAAGTTGCCTCCTTGGATCAAGAGATAGGACTGCACAAATGGCTGCAGCCTGATCAGGTACGACGCCACGATCATGGCAGAAGTATAATGCGTGCCGTAATGGAAAGGGTTCTCCTCCCCCATTTCCGCAAAGGTCTTGTACCTCTCCACAAAATCAGCTTCTCGGCCTGGATTCTGACATCCCATCGGTTTCGAGAGGTCGCGGAAGGTGGCTGGGTTCTCAAAGTCGAGCTCTTCACTCGTATAGTCTGCTATGATCCAAGGAAAAACAGGATACTGCGTAAGGTCATTGAAAGTCCGTCCGGCCATCGTGTTGACAAGCATTAGGTAGTGGAAATTCGACATCTCTCCTTTAGCCCACCTTCGCATACTCGGATTCCACGCAGAGGAGTTCATGAGGCCGGCGAGCCTTGAGCCGAACGTGATAGGTGCCTCATCGGCAGCCTTCAGTGCTTCCATTCGCCAAGCTTCTTCCCCATCAGCTGGCGAAGCCTTGTCACTCAGCTGCGGCGCTTTGCTCGTCATCTTCGCATGCAGATCATTCCGTAATACCTGATCTAACGCAGTAAGAAGATAGCTCCTGCCGTCGGTGAAGAAAACCTCGACAGCGACATCGCGAAACAGGAACCGACGCTTTGAGACACTGAGAACCTCGCTCCACTTCCAGCTTCGGCTCTCTTGTTCGGCTGTACTTAGCGACGGCCGTCCTTTGACCTCTTTACCTGAAATCATCTGAACGTATGGGTCCCTTTCGTCAAGTGGTGCATCCCAGACATTGACAATCTCGCCATCAGATCGTTGGAAAAAGTCATCAATAAGATATAGACAATCTTTGCCAAGAATCAAAAGACCTTCACAAGCCTCGAGGCCAATAATTCGGGACACATTGAAAACGTGCTGCACTTGGTCTCCGCGTTTTAGACTCCTCATGACCTTTCTCTGCTTGTCTTCAAACCCATCCTCATTATCGTTTGGATCATCGATAAGCTCGAAGTCATCCTCCGCGGCGAGAGCTGCAGCATCGGGATCCGGCTTTCCGGAATCCATGATTGAAACAGCAGTCGATGAATCCCGCGATCCACCTAAACCTGCATAGGTTGCAGAGAAGGGTGTAGGTGTCGCAGTAATATTATCAACAGGTGAGGCTGGAGTGACCGTTGTATTGATCCTGATATCTGCATCCGCATCCCCTCCGCCTTTGCGTTTCGGCTGATATTCTTCCAGGCCAGACCGGTCAGGAATCAACCGAAGCCGCATCCTATTACGCCCCTCGGTCTGGTCCAATCTCCATTTGCACGGCGTCCCCTTGTCAAACACGGCGCATGTTCTATGCAAATCCCGATCCATCTTTGCAAACGAAGAAGCAAGGTATGTGACGTTATCCTGTTGGTCTTGCATCGTCCTCAGATGTTTCAGATGCTCAGCGGCGTATATGTTCTTGCCCCAGAGACTGGAGGCAAGATCATGGCGTAACAAAACATCTGCATCATTCCTCTCGTCCGACTGCCATTGCTTCAGCCTGTCCTTACGCTTGCTCAGGTGTAACTTTGCTGTCTCATCCGTCTTTGCGTTTTCGACATTGACGAAATCTTCCCAAGTACGAGACAGTCCGCCAAAGAAAGGCCTGTCGAGTTCATCTCGATGCTCCATCACCCACTCAACGAAAGTTTCATTATCCAGTTCCATCAATTTTTTGAATCCCGAGATGAGTTTCTGCTTGTCCATGGACATCACGAGGATTGCCGATGTCTCCTCGGGTTTCTGGACGAGCAAAATACGCCAGAGATCTGCTGCAGCTAAGCGGATTTTCTGGCGCGGATCGACCAGTTTAGTGTAGAGTTGGTAGCACATGAGCTTCAAAAACTCGCCCTCGCTCGCCTCAGCTGAAAGGAATATGGTCTGCCAGTAAAGCAATTTGTTCATAAACATGATCGCTTCCTCCTCGGTGACTTCCGCGCCGTCGATTTCAGATAGACGCAGAAGAACGACCCTGAGAAAGACGCCACGGATTGTCTGAATCGCTTGACTGCAAAGCCTGACACTCTTGGTCTTTGAAACATCTGGTTGTTGAAGATAATCGAGCAGATGTCCAGCAAAATCCAACAAGGGCTCAGCACCTCCTAGGAACCATCCTTCATAAACGGCTTCGCCCATGTAGGTCGTGAATCTTGCCATGTTCATGATGACCTTTGGCTCGAGCAACAACTGTTTTTGTAGCTGTACAGTATTGAACAAGTGAGATATCGTATTTCGCAATATGTACGATTCAAAATATGCCTGGTGTTCCTGGAAACCTGGTGGTATTTTGAGGAAGAGGCTGAAGCCAGGAAACTCCTTTCGTACCAGTATCTGGTCGATGAAGACGCTGATGACGAGCTCCAGCAGCTCCTCAACAACATCATTGCTGACTTTCTGAGCTACCACGACATGTTGAGGCTGACTTGCGCCTGTCAACTTCGCGGGCGACGGTGACAAATCAGGCCGTTTCGCAGTAAGTAGTATGAAAGAAGAGCCACGCCGCAGCGGCTTCGCTCTAGAGCCGATGCCGGATTTCATCTGATCAAGGTGCGTCTCCACAGTGGTGGTCCGCACGACCGGAGAAGGCATCGACGATACTCTCGATATCGGACGGATGATGACATCTTCTCCTTCAAATGTAAGAGCAGAATCTCTCGAGTTCAGCTCGGTCTCAGGGCTAACAATGTCTGCGTTGACTACTACAGGATATAGCACACCAAGTAGTAGGCGAACATAGTCGGAAGAAATGGAAAAATCACGGAAGTTCTGTGAATTTCCGTGCAGATATGATAAGAATTGGATAACTGCGTGGAGAACAGACGCTTGACCACCTAGCTTTTCTGTGGATGGTGTTGGTATTTCTAAAAGAAGAAATAAGCAGTGTCCAAAGTCATAAAGGGTGGATTATAACTCACGTCGAGCTTCCAGTTCCTTAGTTAACGACATTGATCTCCTTCTCGATCCCGTAACTGGTACTGCCAACTTTTCCGCTGATCCATTTCCATTGCTTCGATCATGGAGAGGGGAATCAGGATCGTCTTGGTTGTGAACCAAACAATTGAGGCCCTGATAAAGCATGGAGACAATGATAGGAAGCGCGTCGGGATATACTATCGACTTGCCACCGAATAACTCGGAGAGACTGAAAAGGTCAAATGCTCTTTCAAAGTCAATCTCCGCCACATCATAGTTGAATAATATTCCGAAGAGGATGGGATATAGCGTAGGTATGTCCCACCACCGCTTTAGTCGAAAGCGCATAATGGCAAAGCCACCGGTTGAGTCTGTAAACTTCTTGACATATGCGGAGCCATGGACTATGAGAAGACGAGCAAGTATCTTTGTCCCGAGGACCACGACCTCTGCGTCATCCTCAGTTAAAAGATGCAGCAACCACTGTCTGCGTCAGAGAAAGACTGTAAATTTCTGACAAACGACTTACCTTGTTTGTGACAGTCTTTGCAAATCTCTTTAAATTTGCAGTGCTGCCCTTCTCACAGAGAATATCCGTGTACATTTGCAGGATTCCTCGTCCAATTTCTCGTTTGGATAGCACAGGGGACGATTCAAACTTGGAATCGAACAATGTGCTCACAGGCAGACGTTTGGATGCTGAAGAGATGGACTTTGGACTACTGACAGTGCCATATTTGACCTTGGGAGTCCTGGATGCTGAAGAGTTTGGCTTATGGAAGGAGTATGTGATAAATAAAGCAAGTGAGCGGAGGATTTCTGCATTGAGACTGCTGATCACCAAGACTGAAAATGCCTCAATAAAGCTGGGAAAGACATCTTGAGAGAAACTTTCTGCCTTCAGAGCATCAATGAAGCGCCTCACAATACCTAAAGTTGTGTTAGAGAGGCATTGTGACGTTGAAAAGAGGCAACTTACGCATACGTATCAAACGTCTTGAATTGTAGTGATGGTGTTTGCTCTGTACCGCAAATGTGATGAACTGTTTATAGTAGAGCGTTTGAGTAGGAGGAGCGCTCTTCCTCCACATGTCAAAGTCGGCCAGCAAGGTTCGATATGCCATGGGGTTGTTAATCATTGATTCCTCCGGGACTTCATGGTTGTAGCCAACAAATTCCAACACAACACTCAACAGTTGCAAGCTTAGCTTATCACGCTCATCAGTAGATATAGTAAGGGCTTCTCCAATGGGACTGTTTGCAGAGCCAGTAGTAGACGCAGAGCTTAATTTGCCTCTGAGCAATGCGGCAAGAATAGCATAGCCATTTTCTCGCTCCATGGCCTCACTATTCCGCCAGCTGCCTTTGATACTCTCAAAGAAGATCTGCACAGCACGCACAATATCTTCTCGTGAGTTCGCAGCATCGACAAGTTTCATGCCAATAGCAGTGCAGCCTCCAAGGCGCCACATGGCATCATCCAGCGCCTGCGGTACAATGACCACCGGGCCGCCCTTGAGAGAAGCCACGCCGTTCGGAGAAGTCAAAGCATCGTTGTAGCAAGGCACAGCAGCATTGATTGCCACAGATGTGCCAGTACTGTGGGTAGCCCGATACAGAGTTTTAGCTGCGCTAGTGGAAAGGCCACTGACAAGTTGCGATATGTCAAGCTCGCCTTGAATATCGTCGCCGAAGATAGCCGTTGGTAGGATGCTGAGCAAGATCTTTGTTTCAGGGACCAGGTTGCTCGCCTTGTCTCTTATTGCGGTTATAATCTCAGATTTCTCGTCCTTTCCAGGATGCATCAGGTCATTTCGCATACTTAGTGCAGCTGAAGCCTCATATGTCTGGAACGACCCCAGACAATCCTGAAAGTTGCCATTATAACGCGGTCCCAGCCTGTAGTGAACCGCAATGACATCGTCACTCAGAGCATCTTCAAAGAGGTGTGCTGACGCTAAGGACCATTTGGAAAGTACCAGTCCATGCCCCAATCTGCTTGAAAGATCCTGTGGAGTACCAAGAAAGGAATGCACTGGATTGAGCTTAGTGCTTGAAGAAGAGAAGGACGCAAAGCTTTCGGTGCTGGAGTTGGATGGTGGCGGAAGAGATGGATATTGGCATTTCACTTGCTCCACAAATTCGCCATCAACATAGAGAGCCGCCTTACTTGAGCTTATCGCTCTCGGGCGTCTGTGGACCACTGCGATATAGTACCATCTGTTTTCTTTGAAGACTGTATTCTTGAACCGCACGCTTGGCCTAGAGGAAGTGACAGACGTCTGAAGAATAAAATTCTGGGTATCTTTCTCGAGATATGCAAGAACAAAGCACGTTTGGCTCAAGTCGAACGCTCCGAATATGGTAGTGTGAGCATCTGGATCGAAACGATCAATATAGATCCACGCTGTGAAGGTGTAGCCTGGTGCTGAGGAAGGAGGAGGGAACTGGCGACCAAGAGTTGGTAGCTCTATTGACGAATAGCCATTGAGAGAGAGGTCGAACTGTATATGTGGTGGATTCTGCGTAACCTTTGTCATCTCGAGCAGAAAGTCTGCAGCTTTAGGAGATCTGCTTCGGAGAAGATATCGAGCATCATCGAGGCTATTCAGGCCAATGGACATCAGAGACGCACAGAGTTGATTGAGAGCCTCCTGCTCATGAGTCGACAGTCCAGCCTCCTCTTCAAAGGCAAGCGGAAGCACGGAGGAGAGGATGCCTGTCGAGTGTAGGCCCAAGAGGTTGGATTGTGAAAACGAGCATACCCTTGACAAAGTCAATATCACCACCATGGAAGCTGGAGCCTGTATGAGTGGGCGACTTCGAGGTAGTGACTTCCAGAATCCTATTATAGTCGGAGCTATCTCAGGATTCCAGAGAACATCAATGCCTTCCAGCCTTTCACGAACATTCCTAGCAAGAAACGACACAAACTCCTGCTCGTTGTTGATAGGAGCTAAGACGGTACGAGACTCCGAGATGAAGCCCTCTGCCTCTCGAATTGTGGATTCTTCGTGTTTCTGATGGATAAGCAGCCTCTTCTCGAGTCCATTGAATGTCGACTCTGAGTTGTCAGGAGCGTTGTCCTGCATGTCTTGGCACAAAGAGTTGAGCCCCTCGTCGTCAACAGCAAAAGCCAGCAGTATGCCGAACAACTGATTCTCGCTCCACGTATCGAAGTCGCTCCCCCCAAATCCAATGCTCGCTATAGCCTGCTCGAGAGCGGTCCAGCCACCCCCTTCAACACGCCTCCTGAAGTACCTTCGATTGCCATGATGTCCCCGAAACGCCTCGGATAAGAGAGCGAGTGTATTTCTGAGAAGACCAAAGAGCCTCTCCTTCTCGTCCTGGGTTCTTCTTGTGGGATGGTAGAAGCCGGAGGCGGAGCGAATGGTGTCGAGGATGGTCTGGAAGCCATTGAGATGCCTGAACGCGTCCTTGGGTCGATCAGACCTCGGCGACTTGGACAGGCATTGTTGAAGAGTCTGGACAGTCTTCGATATGGCGGCAATGTCTTCTGAGCGCGAGTCGGTCGGGTTCTGGAGGCTCTCTTGGAGGATGAGGAGGAGCTCTCGGATCGTCGCGGTAAACTCGGTCAGCGGAGGTGGGGTCGATGTTGACGTTGCTGTTAGAGAGCGGTTGCGCCTTGCGCTGGATGACATGTCGTCTCCTCTGCTCACGGGTTTGCAGAGTCCATTCGGGTCATTGTTCGAACAGTCCACAACGAAGCAATTCAGGTACGGTTGAATGGGATTCGTGGGTGCCTAACTGAGCTTGTTGACTCGAGGGCTATGACGTACGCTGTGGAGCTTGCTCCTTGAGCGATTTAGCCGCGACAGGGGAGAATGTATGGCGGATAGGGAGTATGGGTAATTGTATTGTATTGTACATGAATCTCAGTCGCGCAGAACACTTTCCTGTAGAACCGCAGAATGTCTCCGCGTGAAGCCCAGCTGCGAGGCTGAAGGTCTCGACGAATAGACGCGCGGTACATTATCCAATTATCAGGCGCATGTTGATTCGCTGTTCGTGATTCGCGGATTCGCGGCTACCCCATCGACGGATAATCAAGCAAGCTCCCATCCACACATGGCAACCTTTCACGCGCTCACTTACCACTTATGTATCACTTAGCACGGAGACATTGCAATTATACAATACTGTGGTCCACAGTATACGAGGACGACGACGTTTATCACTTCTGCTATCACTTCTGTTATCACTTCTGACCTTAGACTTCCAACTAGGAATAGCTGTTCTGCGCCCACTATATTGCTTGGCTCAAGCCAGTCACTTTCTAACAGTTACTTCTAACTGTCCGCAGCTATCGCCAACTTTCGCCACAACTTAGTGCACGTGATACGTGATACGTGAGTGACTAACGACAGTGAAGTTAATGTACGTCGCTGTCATTGCTAATAGCTAGAACAGTAGTTGAAATAATAGAAATTAACGTCTCCTCAGATTAACGTCTCCTTACCTCGTTTCCTATCGCTGTCATAGTCAGTCGCATATCACGTGAAGTAAGTTGTAGCTGAAGTTAGTGATAGTTACGGATAGTAAGTTACGGATAGTAAGTGACTGTCCTAAGCTAAGCCGCCCGCTATATGATTATCAAGCTGCTACCATGATTCCGCAGACAGCACATGCCAGTTGCCACAATCCAGCCAGCTACATATGGCATGGCATGGCATGGCAATTGGACTCCGATCTTCCCACCTCAAAGGCGATACAGCATAATCCGATATCGAGCCTGTCCACGGAGATCCAAAGGGAGGGATCATCAGCAGAACAGCAACGGGACTGATATCTGCCCAACAATGGCTACGATGTGATTTGATGTATAAATAAGCCGATCAGCATGAGTCGTGATAGTCCTAGGATATGGACGGCCAGTTGGAGGCACGGCTCCCCGCGCTCACCCACCCTCACCACCCACATACCATTACCTACACCTATTGACAAGTATGTCCATCTTTACCCTGTTCCGGCCACCTGCCTCCCCATGGTACCTGACTGACTGACTGCGCCGAGGTAGACAGCAGGGTGGCGGGCAGCAGGACAACAACCTCATCGCCTCATTCCCATACCATGGAGGCATGGACCATGATGGCCATACCATGCATGGCGCAATAATGCAAGAATGCCATTATTACCTGTGCCTATGCCGTGCTGGAATGTCAGGCTTGGCCGAATACGGTAGAGGCACGCCAAGACGTTTCGAGTGCAGACTGCCAGTCAGACGCTCTCAGTGAAGTGCGGAGTAGTATGTACTACTGTACATGCTCCGTCGTTGCGATAACAGCAGCCCCAGCCAGCGCTCGAGCGGCAAAGGTAGAATAGGTAGACTCCAATGGGGGATATGGCAATCGCTGTTGATACGATACGATACGATACGACACGATACGATACGATACAATACAGTACAGATAATGATAATGATAGTGATATGATAAAGATACAACATGCCGATAAGTCAGCGTCCCAAAGCGACAATAGCCGCCCGCTGTGGCGACTGAGCCGACTCCGTTCCTGTCCTGTTGATGTCGCTCTGGCCGGTGACGCAACCAGTCATCACGAGACGAGACGAGTCAGATAAGAGAAGGCGCTAGACCTGTTCGGAGAAGGGCACAGCCTAGCGTCACTCCAGCCACTCAGGACCGTCTCGCTTCGCAGCAAATCGGGTCTAACTCGCTCACTCGCGCAGCTGCCTCACGTGCTAACCACCCATCAGGCTTAGCGTGACAGTAGCCAGCCCATCCCATCCCATCGTCCTGGCCTCCTCCAGTCACCCTCCTCTCTCCTCTCTCCTCCCTCCTCCATCCTCCATCCTCATAAACTCCATCCTCATAAACTCCATCCTCCCCCATCAAAGGAGGAACACTTCTATCCTCATCTTTACCCACCAACATCAACCTTCCTCACAGCAGAGTCTCCGGTAGACTCTCTGGCAGACGCATCCACATCCTCATCCCCATTCTTTGACACCTCGGGCAGGCCTCATCATGCGCACCGCTCTTATCTCCCTCTCCGTCGCCGCCCTGGCATCGGCGGCACCGACCTTCAGCACCGAGACCATCCACGGCGATGCTGCTCCCGTCATCTCCTCGATAAACGCAGAGACGGTGCCCGACTCCTACATCGTCGTCTTCAAGAAGCACGTCTCAGAGGCCTCGGCCGCCGACCACCAGCTCTGGGTCAACGGCGCCCACAAGTCCGCCGAGAGCGAGAGGGCCGAGCTCCGCAAGCGCTCGCAGTTCCCCATCACGACCGATATCTTCGAGGGTATCAAGCACACATACAATATCGCCGGTAGCTTCTTGGGCTACTCGGGTCACTTCGATGAGTCGATCATCGAGAAGGTCCGCAGGCACCCAGATGTAAGTCATCATCCATCTCATCATCCGATTTCCTGCCATCCTTCATTCCGAGCATCCTCATCATCATGGCCTCTGTTTTAAGGCGTCAACGATGCTGTGCAGTTGGCGGGCGCTGATGGTCGATTGCCCGCGTGTCATCGCCCTCAACAACGGCGCAAGGCAGCCGGGTTGCGTGGCATCCGTAATCATCCACGTGACATTCCACCTTATCTCCTCCTTATCACGTCAGCATCTGTTGTTGGACAGTATGGCTAATAACGCAATCTACAGGTCGAGTACATCGAGAAGGACTCTATTGTCCACACACAGGTCGATACCGCGAATGTGAAGGAGGACGAGGGTCTTGGTGAGACCGAGACCAACGCTCCATGGGGTCTTGCCCGCATCTCTCACAGAGAGGGCTTGAGCTTCTCCACCTTCAACAAGTACTTCTACTCCGCCGACGGTGGTGAGGGTGTCGATGTCTACGTCATTGACACCGGAACCAACGTCGAGCACGTCGACTTCGAGGGCCGCGCACACTGGGGTAAGACTATCCCACTCAATGATGAGGATGTCGATGGCAACGGACACGGCACTCACTGCTCCGGCACTGTTGCTGGCAAGAAGTACGGTGTTGCGAAGAAGGCCAATGTCTACGCTGTCAAGGTCCTGAAGTCGAACGGCTCTGGCACCATGTCCGATGTCGTCAAGGGCGTTGAGTTCGCCGCCGAGAGCCACATCAAGAAGGTCAAGGAGGCGAAGAAGGGCAGCAAGAAGGGCTTCAAGGGCTCTACCGCCAACATGTCTCTCGGTGGTGGCAAGTCCCCAGCTCTCGATGCCGCCGTGAATGGTGCCGTCCAGGCCGGCATCCACTTCGCTGTCGCTGCTGGCAACGACAACGCCGACTCCTGCAACTACTCCCCAGCTGCTGCCGAGCAGGCTGTCACAGTCGGCGCCTCGACTCTTCTCGATGAGCGTGCCTACTTCTCCAACTATGGCAAGTGCAATGATATCTTTGCTCCTGGCCTCAACATTCTCTCCACCTGGATTGGCAGCAAGTACGCCGTGAACACCATCTCGGGTACTTCCATGGCCTCCCCACACATTGCTGGTCTCTTGGCCTACTACCTCTCCCTCCAGCCATCAGTCGACTCCGCCTACGCTGTCGCTGAGATCACACCAAAGCAGCTGAAGGAGAATCTCATCAGCATCGCCACCGTTGGCGCTCTCAGTGATGTTCCATCGGGAACCAAGAACGTCCTCGCCTGGAACGGCGGTGGCTCGTCCAACTACACCGAGATCATCGAGAACGGTGGCTACAAGAAGAAGCCATCTAGCAAAGCCGCTGAGATGCCATCAACCATCGAGGAGATGGAGGCTGCTATCGAGGCTGAGTTCAACATCGCATCTGGCAGGGTCGTCAGGGGCTCCAAGACCGTCGCTTCCAAGGTCAAGACCTTCTCAAACAAGATCCACAACATGATCGAGGAGGAGCTCAAGGAGTTCTTTGAAGAGTCGGCATAGAGTAGCGTAGTGACCTGTTGCCCAGGTTGTAGTGAGGCATATATAGTTCACGATCTGGTCCGCATAGCTATTTTCCCGTTTTGTTTGCGCGTTTCATGGTCATAGGTTGGATGGAGCTGGATCGGTGGATTGTTTCTTGCACGCATTGTATTTAGTTTTCCTTTTGGCGAGAGACTTGAGGACTGCCACAGCGTTCTGGGGGTACGGGGGTGATGTTTATAGTTACGACAATAAACAATAGATCAATACTTGACACCAAAACTTGCTGCTTTGAAGTTGATAACTAAAACTATGTATTGGTAATTTGAAATAACTACAAAACAGAACAGTGTCGAATGCTCCGTAATCTGTTCTGATCTGGTCTCGTGCACGTGAAAGATTGGTGGGGTCGACGCTCCTACGGCTATCTACAACGCTGACTGACGTCAAACCATATCCCCGCCATGGCTCCTCAGTACAAATAAATATTTATCAAGTTATTGCATCGTTTGCTTAGTATTCGCAATGAAGCAACGGTTTTCTTCTTTAGATGTCAAGGTAAGATCCGCTGCGTCTTGGATAGGACACTGCTAACAGCATAGGTCATTGCCCACGAGCTGTCGAACAGCCTGACAACCCTGCGCCTGTCCAATGTCTACGACCTGTCCTCCGTAAGCAGAGAGTCCCCGATTGCAGCCTGCGATGCGTTCTAATATACTGTGTAGAAGATCTTCCTCCTCAAGTTTGCGAAGCCAGACGACAAGAAGCAGATGATCATAGACTCCGGCTTCCGATGCCACCTCACGAGCTTCTCGCGAACCACCGCCGCCGCGCCCTCGGTCTTCGTGACGAAGCTGCGCCGATTCCTCAAGACGCGCCGCGTCACGTCCGTCTCGCAGGTCGGGACCGACCGGATCATCGAGTTCCAGTTCAGCGACGGGCAGTACCGGCTCTTCCTGGAGTTCTACGCGAGCGGCAACATCATCCTGACGGACCGAGAGCTGAACATCCTGGCGCTGCTGCGGATCGTGCCGCCGGGGGAGGGCCAGGAGGAGCAGCGCATGGGTCTGCAGTACTCGTTGGAGAACAGGCAGAACTACCTCGGCGTCCCGCCGCTCACGAAGGAGCGCCTTCGGGCCGGTCTGCAGAAGGCGGCGGAGAAGGCGGAGGATGGGGCGGTGGCGAAGAAGCAGAGGAAGAAGGGCGGTGATGCGCTGAGGAAGGCCCTTGCGGTGTCTATAACGGAGTTCCCGCCGTTGTTGGTGGACCACGCCATGAAGGTCACGGACTTCGATTCTACTCTGAAGCCAGCCGACGTCGCGAACAACGATGAGTTGCTAGATCATCTTCTACGGTCATTGGAGGAGGCTCAGAGGGTTATCAAGGAGATTACGAGCTCGGATATCACAACGGGATACATAATAGCTAAGAAGGGTAATCGAGAAATAGATGCCGGGCTATCGCCTGCTGAGCAAGAGGAAAAGGCACGCCAAAATCTCCTGTACGAGGATTTTCATCCGTTTAAGCCTCGACAATTCGAGGACGACCCGGCATGCATATTTCTGCCGTTCGAGGGCTTCAACAATACCGTGGATGAGTTTTTCTCGTCGATCGAAGGCCAGAGATTAGAATCGCGCCTCCACGAGCGAGAGTTGACAGCGAAGAAGAAGCTGGAGGCTGCGAAACGGGAGCAGCAAAGGCGGCTGGGCGGTCTTCAGGAGATGCAGACGCTCAATGAACGGAAAGCCGCAGCTATTGAGGCCAATGTGCCCCGAGTCCAGGAGGCCATGGACGCAGTGAACGGGCTGATTGCGCAGGGGATGGACTGGGTTGAAATCGGCAAGTTGATCGAGATGGAGCAGAAGCGGCGGAACCCGGTCGCGAGTCTCATCAAGCTTCCGTTGAGGCTGCAGGAGAATACGATTACGCTCCTTCTTGATGAGGAGAGCTTTGCTGATGATTCTGACGATGAGGGATACGTGACCGAGAGTGATGTCTCCGAAAGCGAAGATGAAGCACCGAGCAAACAACCCGCGGCGAAAGTGGCCGATAAACGTCTGACCATTGACATTAATCTGGGCATGTCGCCGTGGAGTAATGCTCGGGAATACTATGATCAAAAACGTTCAGCCGCAGATAAGGAAAAGAAGACATTACAGTCGTCAACGCAGGCTCTGAAGAGCACAGCACAGAAGATCGAGCAAGATCTGAAGAAGGGGTTGAAGCTAGAGAAGCCTGTTCTCCGTCCAGTCCGAAAGCCGATGTGGTTCGAGAAGTTCACCTGGTTCATCTCTTCCGATGGATATCTGGTCCTCGGTGGACGTGACGCCCAACAAAACGAGATCCTCTACAAGAAATATCTCAGGAAAGGCGATGTGTATGTCCACGCCGATCTGCATGGCGCGTCGAGCATCGTCATCAGAAACAATCAAGCAACGCCCGATGCACCCATCCCGCCCTCAACCCTATCACAAGCCGGGACGCTTGCAGTTGCATCGTCTTCGGCGTGGGACTCCAAGGCCGGCATGTCCGCATGGTGGGTCAATGCCGACCAAGTCTCGAAATCCGCACCGACGGGGGAGTACCTGCCAACGGGGAGCTTCATGGTGCGCGGGAAGAAGAACTTCCTGCCGCCGGCACAGCTGGTGCTGGGGTTTGGCGTCTTGTGGCAGATCAGCGACGACAGCAAGGCGAATCACACGAAGCACCGAGTTCAGGAGGACGAAAGCGCCAGCGCTACGTTGAGCCCGAGATATGAAAGTGCGGAGCAATCGGTGCAGCTGGAGGGTGAGCAGGAAGATAATGACCGCAATGCCTCGGATGATGACAAGGAAGAGCAGAGTGAGGGAGAAGGTGAAGACGAAGACGAAGACGAAGACGTCTCGGGCCCTGATGCACGATCAAATCCTTTACAATCCGCGCCAGCCAACCCCGACGAAACCCCCAACGACCTTCCAGCTTCCCCGCCAGCACCTACCGAGGAACTGAGGGAGTTGTCGATCCAGCCCGACCAACGCGATGACACCAACGAACCCGACGTCGAATCGCCAAATCCCCCAACAAACCTCCCCACTCCGCCCCCCAAACCCAAAGGCCCCGCGCCCCTCCCGCGCGGCAAACGTACGAAAGCCAAGAAGGCCGCCCAGCGCTACAAGGACCAAGACGAATCGGACCGGCTCGCGGCGCAGGCGCTGATGGGGTCGTCGGCGGGGCGCGCCAAGGCCGACGCCGAAGCCGCGGCGAGAGCGGCGCGAGACGCCGAAGAGGAGTTTAACAAGGAGCGCAGGAAGGCGCAGCACGCGCGCACGCAGGCGGAGATGGCGAGGCATGAGGAGGCGCGGAAGGCGACGATGCTTGGCGAGGGCGAGGAGGAGGAGGAGGAGGAGAGGCAGGAGAGGGAGAAGGAGGGGGGCCTGGATAATCTCGTGGCGACGGCGCTGCCGGGCGACGAGATCGTGGCCGCGGTGGCGGTGTGCGCGCCGTGGGCGGCGATGGGGCGGTATAAGTACAAGGTGAAGCTGCAGCCGGGGGGGACGAAGAAGGGGAAGGCGGTGAAGGAGATGCTGGGGCGGTGGGCGGCGGATGCGGGGCGCAGGGGCGCCGTGGATGCGGGCGCGAGGGATGCGGAGAAGATGTGGCCGAGGGAGGTGGAGTTGCTGGCGGGGCTGAGGGCGGAGGAGGTCGTGGGCGTGGTGCCGGTGGGGAAGGTGAGGGTTGTGGTTGCGGGGGGTGGGGCGAAGGGGGACGCGGGGGGGCCGAAGGGGAGGGGGAGGGGGAAGGGGAACGGGGGGAAGGGGGGGAGGTAGATGGGGAAGAGAGAGAATAGAAAAGAAGTATTCCACAAGGTTGACTATTAGTCCTCCGCAGATTTTCGACCTGTCTTCTAAGAGGGAGGATTACCAGCACGTGATGAGACTTGGCTATTCGTCGTCGCCATATCATGTGACTATGTGATATTGTTGCAGATCGGGAGATAGATGGCTATTCTGCGGAACTACCTGCCCTCCATGCAACATCAGCACTGACGTGCTGTAAGCATAAGCTGTATGTATGGAATAGTCAACGTTATGGTGGATAACGCCATAAATTGCGTGCGATAGAGTCGGAGCTTGGCCGCTGGAACCCGAGTGTCTAGTCCGATCGCTATCCCCCCCTCCCCCCCCCCCCCACCCCATCGGACGGACGTCCTTAAAGCCACATTCCCCCCCTCCAAAACCCTCAATCCTCCCCTCCCCTCCCCTCCCATCCACCATCTCCCCACCGCCATCCAAAATGCCATCCCTCCCCCCCAACCAAATCACCAAAATCGCCATCATCGGCGCCGGCCCC